>Ga0179593_1531803_pt1 | contig 17686 bp, 24 predicted proteins | sample CZODoug2_1_08_16_FD_185931 | JGI IMG/M metagenome (GOLD analysis project Ga0179593, IMG submission 185931) | Vadose zone soil fungal communities from Angelo Coast Range Reserve, California, USA - CZODoug2_1_08_16fungal (PacBio error correction) | ecosystem: Environmental > Terrestrial > Soil >... | reverse complement strand
TTCTAATACTTTCTTTTCACGTCACATCCTTCTTCGACTTGAGGTCTCGCGTAGTCCGAGTTTTCCTTACTTGAATTCAGCTTTACCGCCGATATTGTGGAGGACCAGTAGATACTCCCTCCTTTCCTTACAATTCTTATTAGGGTTTGCCCCTTATGTTCCTTCCCCCACGAGACAACTACTCACCATCTGTATCGACCAGTCCTCATATGGTGTCGAAGATTACCCTCCTCTTTCTTTCCCCCCAGGTTCAACTGCCTTCATACTCCTGCCTGGACTTCCGAAGGCTTGGCACTCCTAGCGGGGTTTGGTTTTCCTTGCGGCCCCTCTACCTTTTACAGCTGGTTGGCGTCCAGGGCCTTTCACCGTGACGACCCTTGCTTTTTGCGTACTCCTTCCTTTCTCCTCCTCTAAACGAAGGATTCCATCCCTAGACGTTTCTTTTCGTGCCTTTTCTTCACCTTGCTCTGAGCTTATTGGCGCGACCGATCATATCGTCGTGTTCTGCGCTCCGCGCGAGCTCTCCGTGGCCCCCTCAATGTGAGCACTTTTTTTGAGTGGTTAGCCCGGACTTTGTCGTTTTCTTTTTGAAAGTCCCCTACTTCAATGGTGCGATTTTATACTCACTTCTATCGAGTCATAAGTGACTTGGCAGGCGAGTCTATTTTGCTCCCCTCCGCTGAGAGTCCGTATCCTTCGGGTTTCCTAGGAGCCTAGCGCAACCTCTTCTTGACTGCCACAAGACCTTCCTCGTTTTTTTTTTTTCTGCGCGGTATTTTTTACTTTTCAAACAGTTTCCTTCACCTGGGCCGGAGCTGACCTTCGTCCCTCACATTCTCTTTCGTCCTTTCGCTTTTTCCTGCCGCCCCCCCCCCTATGCGGCAATCAGCTTTCCACCACCGCTCTTCCTTCCGCCAAGCCGGACAGGGGACTCCAACAAAACCAAGTCCCCCCGTTCCAGAAACACCCAACCTTCAACCAGCGCCTCCCTCCTGCGGACTTCCAAGCATTTTTATGAAGTGATCCCCTTGTGCAAGAATTTCCGCCCCCCCCCCCCCTTGCCCCTCTTCCTTTCTCTTCGATTCCGCCACAGGATCTCTTCCCCCATCGGTCCCCACACTTCCCCCACACAAGGTCCGGTGGAGATGTCGATTTGCTGGACGGAACCTTTTATAATCCCTGCCTGCAATTCCGGCTCGCACAGGTACCTTCGCAATCTCAAGGCCTGTGTTCTGTTTCCCCGCCTGAATTTGTTTGTTCCCAGCACAACAACGCAGCGAGACCCTTGCCCCAGCGATCATGCCCCCTCTTCTACCGAGTTTCATTCCCGCTTTGGTGTCATCTTCACCGGCTTTTTCCGTGGGCGTATTTTTTTCGCCCGGTGCAACATCGTCCGCGTCCCTCGTTTCCCCCTTTCTACGCCTCCAACGGCCCTTTCCCGCTTGATTGTCGCATCGTTTACTCATACTTCGCAGGGCCAGCTGTTTCTTTCTTAGTGCACGAAGCCCTCCTTTATTAGGCGTTTTTCTCTCCCTCGTTCTCCTTTACCCCTCCGCTTTTCGTTGGACCGGTTGCTTACCGTCCCAAATGGGATCCACTTTTCCCTCTCCGGGTTCTTTAGCCCTCCCGAGGCTGTAAACCTCCTTCCCTCTGCGTTTCTCCAGTTTTTCCTGTTTCTGTCCTTCAGCTTGTCTTTCAAAAAATCTTCCTCCCTCAGATTTATCGGGGTCCCTGTCTACCATCGCGGTTTTTCACTACCCCGCTGTTTTTGACGGATATCCCTTCTTCTCCCGCAGCTGTGGGATGGCGACCCTCCTTTAGAGCGATTGCCGGACGCCAGAGTCGACATAACCTGAATCTCGCTCCTATCTTTGCCATTTCCCTTTTCTTTCCCGACCCCAGATATTGGTCCCTCTCCTGCGAGCCTGGGTCCAGTGTCTTCACGGAATCGGTGCGCTTGTTTTGCCTTTCTCCTTTTGATGTGTTGGTAATCATTTTCGTGAACCTCTTGGCTCCACCGACGTGACGGACAGGGAGGCCTCCTATTTCTTAGATGTCCAGAAAGTGCCTCGGGATCCTTCCCCCTGTTTTTTTTTAAAGAGTTTCGGTTTTTTCCGTTGAACTTGGCTTTCAGAACGAAGAACCCTTGCATGCTGTCCCCCTGTAACCCCTTCTTCTGGGACCTTTTCCCAACTCCGAACGTTCCTTGTGCCGTAAAGTACCCTCGGTTACCAGCCGACCATTCTTCCATGCCCAACTTTCCCTTTCAATTCTGTTTAGTTTTTCCACGATTTGCGATCCGTTTCTTCAATCAAAATACTGCTGCGGCTCCACCCTTTCTTTGCGCGATTCCTTTTTTTGGTTCATCGTTTTCCCCAGCTTTTTCGACCCACCCTTCCCTTCGACAATTCATCTCTCTTCTTTTCCTACCGTTTTTTTTTTATCGATTCTTGTCGCTGGCGCGTCTCTTGCTTTTGGATCTGACGGCCTCCCCCGAAATGCCGTCTCCAATCCCTTTTGCAGTCCTTTGGAGTTGCTCCCCCTGGATCGCAACCATTACGTCTTCATTCCTTTCCGGTAAACTCAAGCTTTTCAGGCGGTATGCTTTCCCGGCTCCTCATCCCTCCCCCTGCTTTCCTGAAGTGTCCTTGAGCAAATGTTACGCCCTTTTAGTTACGGCCCCCTTCCCATCATACCCCTCTTTTTCCGTTTTCTCGCCTTATGAAAGTCCCCAAAGTATCCCCCCCCTGCTCCTCGGAAAAATGGTGACGCGTTTTTTCACCCCACTTTCTTCCATTATTTCCCACTTCTTTCGGTTTTTATGGTTCCCTGCTTGTTCTGACAATCCCGCTTCCCATTTCTCTCCTATCAGGATGGACAACCCCCCCCTCCCCCCCGCGCCGCACCACTTCAAACGATCTTCCTCGGCCCGATTCATCAACTCTTTGACCCCGTTTTGGCCAGTACGACTTCATCTAGGTCTGGTTGGATCCTCCCAGTTCCCACTCCTTCCGTCAGTGGCGCCCCTCTCACCTGCGCCGTCGATCCTGTCCCTGCGTCCTGGAGAGTACTAATCTTTTCCGCTATTTCTCATCCCCCGTTTCACGAGGTTGTCCCCCTCCCGTGGGCGATCAACGCGAGAGACGGGCCCTGCTTTCCGGCGCTTCCCCCCTTATGTTCCTTTTTATTGTTGGCCCCTATACGGCCAGCCCCCCGGTTCGAAACCGCCCCGCTTATTTATGCTCTTCCTCCGGCTAAGCGCCCTCCCCTTTGGCGCATGGCCCCTAGATGTAGACCCGCTTTATGCACCTTCCTTGGCGCCCCCTTCTTCTTCTCCTCCCAGCTCCCGCTCACGGCTACACAGGTTGTCTTTTGCCCCTGGCCCGGAGGATGTAGTCACCAGCCTCTGCCCCACTCGTCCTTGAAGGCCCCTTGCTTGGCCGTTCGGTTTCTCATCGCCGCTACCCCCCGGGGGGGTGGCGCGTGTCATTCATCTCTCCCAGGCAGGCGTCCTAGCCGGGCTTCTTGTGGTTTTCTTTTTTTTTTTTTAAGGCCCTGCGCTTCCCCTCGGTCTACACGCTTTGGCCTGCCGTTACTGGGCCGGTGCGCGCTTCCTTGCTTCTTAACCACTATCTGTGCCTTTTCCACCTGGCCCTCTCTCCCCTTGATCTGCTCTCCCGCATGTTCCCCCTTTTTCCCGTCCGTGCCCATTTTGAAACTTTCTTTCGCCGGGTGCAAACAAATCTCTTTCCACTCACCTCTCTCCCCTGTCCTTTGTCCCCCTCACAATTTCTTTCCGTCTACCCGGCGTAAAGGTCCTCAGTATGAGAACTTCTTCGATTCTTTTTCTTTATTTCCAAGGCCGTGTCGGATCCTTACCACCCCCCCCCGCGCGGGAGGCTTTTTTGCCTTTTTTGTGGCGGAGTCCGGCGTTTCGTGGCGTCCCAACTTTCTTGGCAGGCCCTTCGGTGCTTCGTCGGATTTCATTTCTTCGGGCGGTCACATGCCTTGCTCTTCGAGACTTTTTTTCTTTTTTCGACTTTGCTCGACCCGGTCTTTACTTTCTGTCCTGGGTTGCCATCTGACATACCCTCGCCCTATTACTGAATTTAGGGTCCCGTCCCTTGGTTTTCGCTATCCCCCGGCCTCCGCATCTGACCCGGCCAAGTTACCTATGCCCCTGGCCATGTCCCCCCTTCGTCAGGCGGATCCTCCCTCTCCCGATTAATCGAATTTTCAGCACTGCCCCCTTTTCTTGGATATCCCCTCGGTCCATTTTTGCTCCGACTCGGAGTTTTCGTGATCCAAGAACCTGCCCTCATTTCCTCGAGACAATTAAGAGTTTCCCTCCATGCGCGGTTTTGCTTCCTTCCTTCTTTGACACTGGTATCTGCCATCCTTTTCGTCTCTTTCGTTACCAGGTATCTGCTAGACTGTGGTCTCGATCCCGGTGACCTTAACCCTCTTGTCCCCCCCCCACCATCTCTTTTTCCTGCCGCCATCTTTACGCGGGATCTTCTCCATTCTGTGCCCCCCCCGGAATTGGCTGTTGCAGGCATTGCCCCCCCGCTATTCCCCCCCGAAAGAGGATTTGCTTCCCTTCCCTCCTGGTTTTATACTTTCCTACCCTATTTACAATTCTTACTTTTTCTCGTGTTCGTGAAACGTTTTCCGCCAACCCACTTTTTCTTCACGTGCGGCTCTTGCCCTCCAAAACTTTCTCTTTTTCGGTAAACCCCCGGAATCGAGCTTTAACGATCCTCGCTAAGAGAATCACTTCGCTGGGGAGGCCTTCGGACATGAACAGCGTGCCTTTTATTCTCCTTTTTGTTTAATTACCTGAAGAAGTTTTTGTGGGTTTGTCTGCGGACCTCTCGTCCTGTTTTTGTAAACCCTCCTCCCTCTCATCGGTATTCGCATCTCTAGCTCTTGCTTTCTGATATCCTTTTTCCGACACTCCCCCTAGAGCGTTTCCCCCTGTGCAGTCAAATTTCCCTGTGTTTTCTCGGTGAGTGCTGCTCAAAATCGTCCCCAACCCCCCACTTCCCCGTCTCCGATCACAAGATCGAATATGCGTTCCAGAGCCTCTTCTTGAAACTCCTTTTCCAACTTCTTATTCTCCTTCTTGAAAATTGCAAGCCATAGCCGGGTCGCTTTTTCCCTTGGAGGAGATCCAAGTTGCCACATTGGTTGGATCCTCATTGCCCTACCGTTCACTTTGTGCGAGCGTTCCCCCATTTACCGCTCATCCCCCTGATGTTCTGAGAACCTCTACCTTTTGCGCGGTGTAAGTTATAGCCGGCTGTCCCTGATTTCTTCGTTCCTGTCCCAATCTCTGCTTCCTTTTTTCGTGGATCTAGACTGTGCTCCTCTTTTTTTTTCATGCAACCAGAGCTGGGTTGATTCTCACATTTGTAACCTTGCGGGCACCTCGCAGCCCCTGATTTAGAATAAAGTCCTTGCTTCCCGGAATCAGGATTGGTCCCCCTCTGGGATTGCCGCCTTTTTTTCCTCCCCGTTTCATCTGGATCTGCGCGTTATCGAACGCATCCCAGCTGGCTTCGTATCATCCCCCCTCCTTCGTTTGCGCACTGAGGTCATTCGTATTTAATAGGGGCCCCATTCCCTTCCTAGTTACCAACCCCCTGTCTAGAACAGGTCCCTCCGTCCGACCCCCAATCGTGCTCTTCCAGCCGCAATGGCCTCCAACCACTCTCGTATCTGGCCTCTCAAAGTCAGGATTTCTCCCCCCCCTCAAGTCCCCCTGGGCCTCCCCAAAAACGCCTCCCTCCGTCAAAAAACCCTTCCCCCCCCCGCCCTCGCCCCTTTTTTCATGTCACTCCTTCCCGGCCTCCACGGCGTTTTCCAACATCACTAGTACCTCACTTTTGGATGGTGTGTGACCCCTCCCCAGGTCTTTTTTTTCGTCCCCTCCCTTTTGGTTTGCAAACCCCCCCCCCAAGCGTCCCCCGGAGTGTTGAGATGATTGTTTGTTCCTCTCCGGTTCAATTTAATCTTCTTCAGTTTGCCCCCTTCAAAGCGTTCTCTCCCTTCTTATAATGTGATCCCCCTCTTAATTGTTTCCCTTACACAGCACCCCCGCACCGTCACTTCTTCTCTTCCTTCCCCCTGTTTTCTATTCTTATCTTCTTTTCTTTGCCTTGCATGAGCAGGCTCTGACCTCTTTGAGGGGCGTCGCTGAGGTTCCCAAGGCCCCCGTGTTCCCCAACATCGTCGGCTAATGTTCGTCCAGTTTTTTTTTATCCGTGCCCCAGACTACTGAGAGTGCTCGTCGGGCGGAATGCATGTGAACTCTTTCCCCGTCCGCTGACTCCCTCCCCCCTTTTCGTCTTTGCTCGCGTTACAGTTCCTTTTCCGCCGAAGCCACCTAGCAGTTTTCCTTTTTTTTCCCGGTTTTTTAGAAGACCGGTTTTCGCTTAGCGACCAAACGGGCTCACGGAGTTCCGCGGTTCCCTGTCTCCTTTCGTGCTGGCCCCCCACGGTAGTTCGACCCTTGTCGGTCTGGTCCAGTATTCTTTCCCCACCCCACGTCCCCTGTCAGATCCATCCGTCCCCAGGTCGGTGCACGATTCGCTCGTTGGCACTCCCCCGCTTCTCCTCTGAATCTTTTGAGGCCCCTTCTTCGATGCCCCCCACAGATGCGTTAACTTAGCCCATGGTTATTCACATATCTTTCATCGTTTTCTTCTTCGCCCCTTCTTCGAATTACGTTGCTGTCTCCAAGAACACGACATTAGCTTTGTCTCAAGACCGGCCCCCCAGCTTTTTAATGATGATCCCCTGTCCTACTGCGCCGAGTTATTTTCCCTTCTTTCTGTCTTTGCAATTAATATACCTTTCTCTTCCTCATGGCTCGGTATTTTTCCGAAGCAACCTCTTTCAAGGACTTTCGTACTCCCCCCCCGGAGAGTTGATTTGAACATCCCCTCTGGGAGAAGATATTGCCCTCCCCCCTCACCATTGGTTATTCTGAAGCACTATCTTACTTTTTTCTTGCCTAAGCTACGCCTCCCCCTCACGGTGATGGATGTCCTTGCCTTGCGCTTCGACCATTGATCTCTCCCCGACAATTTCCCTTCGTTAATCCGCCTCTACGCGTTTTATGTAGCTGTAACCGGCGCCACCCGAGGGCTTTCGTCCGACGATTTGGATGCATCCTCATGGCTTTCTCCCCACATTTTTCTTTCTGAAAAGGCAAAGGGATGTCTCCGATCTGCTTTCGATCGCCCGGTCTGATGAGGCCCCCCGAGATTTCCAGGTCCAGACCATATATTCTCCATCCTTTTTTTTTTTGAGAGTTGTATCCGGCCGTCCTTCCCTTGAAGATTTTTCCCATTTCTTACTTCCATGCAGATAGGTAGCCCCATATCAGCGTGAATCCTTATTTATGTCTTTTCCGCCCCTATTTTTCCTCCCCTCCTCTTTTGGAATTCCGCACCCCCTCGTCCGTCTCGGCCATGACTCCCCTTCCTAAATACTGCTGTCCTCTTTTACGTTCCTTTCCCACGCTAGTGAGAGCCCTTTCCCCCCTCGTTGGGTTAACGGACCCTTCCCCGGATGGGGTTCAGTTTTTCCGCATGCCACCCTTCATCCCTATACTTCGACACCCCCCTTTTTTGGTTACCGAGCGCCCTTACCACACTTCTGGTCATTCAACTCTCCCTTCCGCTGCCGGTCCTCCTTTACGTCGCATCCCTCCATCTTCCGCATCCCTTATCTTCTTTTACCACCCCCTTCTACCCACCAGCTCACCGCTTTTTCCCTCCGATATCCTTTAAGCTTGGCCAGTCGGAAGGCTCCCGCTCTGTTCTTGGTAGGATCCCCTTTTTCCACTCCCCTTTCGGAAAATGGAGGCCCGACTATTCCTCTCAGTCTGGGAGTTCACGGGACGTAAGGCCTTCTCCTTCATTCTTTTCTGAGTTCTCCCCTGGCTGACGTGGGATCCCCCAAAATTGGAGATTGCAACCGCGATTGGTCCTTGGACGACATGGTCCTGGATTTAGATAACTCGGTGCATTACGTTGTTTTATCTTGTCACTTCAAAGTTATTACTTCAATCCCTCTAACCCATTTCCCTCCCCCGATCTTGTGGCCAGCCTATCAAGCTGAACCGCTCAATCTCGTAGCCCTTGGGTCTCTATGTTAACACCCCCCCGTCTTACAGAAAATTCGAGGCCTCCCTCCTCGTTAGTCTAACACTTCCTAACTGACTCCCGGCCAGGTTTTTTTTCGTGCCCCCTTCACGATTGTACCGCTGACCCGGAAAGGATGTCTTCAACAGTACTCCTCACCTTACCTCTTTCCCTTCCTTTTTTGATTTCGACATGTATTTACTGATGTTGGACCACATTTTCTTGTGTTCAGCTAGGCCCCCGGTCAGCTCCGTGCTTCAGCCTTGTTTCGCTTACCATGTTTCGTCACTCAAGTCCCACGCTTAATGACGCGACTGGGCGCTTTTGGCTTGTGGCTGTCCGAAACACCGCATTGCCAACAACTTTTTTTTCCTTTCCCTGACCCCCCCCTCGAAGCTTGCGGTTTTTTTCTCTCGCGTCCTGTGATTACCTGATTCGTATCGGCCCAAATAATTATCACCCTTTCTCCAATCCCCTTCCTGGGTTTTGATTTTTTGCCCCCGCCATGCTGACTCTTTTGCCTTGGTTCTTCACGCCTCATTCCCCCCCCCCCGATTCTGTAGGTCAGAGTGCTGATGATTTTTTCCCCGCTTGCTTGCCGCAGCCCCTTGCTATTGCACGCCGGGGCTCAGTTTTTACTTGGTTGGAGGGTCCACCTTGGGCCCCCCCCCCCCCCTCTTTTTGTCGGCCACTGCTCTGATTTGTCTAAGGGTCCCCCCCCCATCCTTTGCTTAGTCCTACGATCGCTTTTTTTGCCTTCGTACAGTGTAAGGCATGTCGCGCATTTTTTTGAGTTTTCTTCGACCTTTTCGCCCTTTGGTCTTCCGCTTCTCGTTGCCCCATATACACCCACCCCCTAACACATGCTTAACAGAATCGTTCCGAACTAGCTGGAGTCTTCTCCCCGCTGAACTGCTCCTAGCACCCTAGCACACTTTCTCAAAGCCGGCTGCAGCGCCGAGGTTGTTTTTCTTCTTAGACCCCCCTATCTTGATTAGTGAATTTCAAGGTCCTACCTGCAATCTGGAACACACCCGCCATTTTCGCAGTTTTGAGTCCTCGCGCTTCTTGAGAAAGACATTACTTCGAGGACAATTCAGACGTTAAGTCTCCGGGCTGAAAAATGGCTCGAACAGACCGGTCCTCTTTATATCTCTCATCCCGGCTTTTTTCTAAGTTTCCTCCTGGCTGAAGCGTTTTCTTGTCCTTGACGCAATGCGCAACACAGCCCCCCACTTCATTCCCTTTATAGATGCCCCTGTCACCCTTCTCAGAGTCTATCTTTTTGCCCCTTCGGAAAATCATGTCCGAGCCTTTTTTCGGATGCAGGCTCTTTTTCTTTTGGCTATCCGATCTTCTCGCCCCCGCGCTGGTGGATTGCTTTCAGGATTACGTTTTTCCGTTCGTGGCGCGGGGAACAATCGGCACTTACCGCAAACCTGATACCTTTGGGATTAAAGGGAGATCACCTTCCTGCAAAAATTTGTCCAGTCTAAATTCCGGCCCCGGCTATTTCAGCCGAATACTTCTCAGTCCTCCAGAGCCAGGAATGTTCCCTAAATTTTCCCCACTCCGTCGACACTCTTCTTACCCTCCGTTTTTTGACGCTGTCCCGGTTTCTGTACGCCCTTCCGGCTCCTACATTTCTTTCTTCTTTCGCAAGTCTACCCGATAGGATTCCCCGCCCTTTAGAAGTTGCTTTTTTCCTTTCCTGACGTTCTTGCTTCTCCCAAAAGTTTTGTGACGTCTTTGAATCTTTCACACGCGACCCTATATGCCAGTACTTTCTTTCCCTCCCCCGTCGCATAGGTGTCAACCCTTCGATGCTTTCCCCCTTTAAACTTTAAGGCCTACATTGCCGGCCATATTTCCCCCTCCCTTGGCAAGCCATAGCTCGGGGTAGAGGTGTCTATTAGTCTTCTACTGAATCTTCCTTGGGACTGTTGGGTTTTCCTTTTTTCCCCATGCTCTCTCCCACGCCTTTGCCGAGCGAGTACGTTACACTTCCCTCTACTTTCGAACCGCCTTTCAAGAGACCCTTTTCCCTTTTTTGGCGAAGGCCGGTCTGGCTTCACTGGACTCGCTTACTTTCCCTGACTCGTTACTGTGATTCTCGGCTGCCGAGCCCCGTCGATCGTACAGCAAAATAACATTGGATTGTAGCCATTAACTTTGGCTCATCAAAAACCAAATCCCAAAATCCAAAAAAAAATCAAAACACCCCCCCCCCACACAAACAACCAAAATAAAGTCACCCTCACACCAAAAAAAAAAAAAACCCCCAATGAAAAACGCACCCGCACTTCCCTCTTTCTTTCCAGCACTGTGTAACCACACCCTAGAGCCAAACATTCACCCCATACCTCAAACTGCACAATTATTAACCCAACAAAACCAAATCTCCCCTCAAAATCAAAAATACCAAACCACGTCACGAACTACAACCAATCACCCAAAAAAAAACACACAAAAAACCACAAAAAAAAAAAATTCTTTTTTGTTTTTTTTTGTTGTTCGAATTCAATTACATTTCGTTGTAGATAAAGAATGTATGCCCTTGGCATCAGGATGCTTTTCCTTCGGTGAAGCAGAAGTTTCTCCTATTATTTTTTCCTTTAGCGCTATGCCTGATTTTTGGCCCTCTTTTTTCGTATTACTGTCGCCATTCATCTCAGGTAGTTGTGTAGGGTTAGGTGATTTCCCCGGGTCTGCGTTCTCAACTTCCCTCAATGGCGCCGTCCAAACTCACAGTGTCAGCGCCTGCCCATGTGACCCCGAACAACCCCCGGATCGGCTCCCGCCGAAGAAACCCCCTCTGGCTCAGCCCCACCCCCAGCCTTTTCTTCCTGTGGCATACACCCTGCAATTTACCCCAAACATTTCCACCAACAGACGCCGCTCTGCATTGGGCATCATGTGGGCTTTCCTGATCCCCTGCAAGCCCTTTAGATTCCCACCAGCCCCGTCCCCCAAAAACAGACCACCCTCCTAATTAAACAACACAAAAAAACCCCAAACCACCGCCACCCTAATAACTCTAAACTGACAAAAAACATCCCCTCGAAAGAACATATCAAAAAGCTACCAACGCACCCCCTCAAATTTCCCAAAAAAAAACAAATCTTGGGTGTGTTGGGTGTTTGGGGGCGTTTCGGTCCCGGTGGGCGGGCGGCTTTTACATGGGGGGTTGTTTTGGGGACCAATTTTGTTACCACGGGGGGCGGGCGAGCGGCGAGGGCTACCTTTCCGGGTGGAGATCGGGGTGGGGGGGGGGGGGGGACTCTCTAACAAACTTTCGGGCCTCTCTCGCTGCTCGTCCCCTTTGCTCCCTCCACACTCGCCTACCTGCCTGTCCCTTCATCTTACCTGTTCTTATCCACTCACCCCTCCCATTCTACCCTTCCTATCCACTCTCCTATACCCCGTTCTCCCTCCTTCACTTTCTTCACTTCTTACCCCCTTTCTGCCCCTTCCCTGCGCCCCTCCCCCTTCTTAGCACCACTTCCACCCTTCTTCTCTCATTCACGTTGCTCTCCCCTCTTCCGCATAACTTCCCCTTTTTACCCCTTCTCTCCATTTACTCGTCTGCTGCCTTTTCGTCCACACTTCCACTTCCGTGCCTTTAACTTCCCCCTTCCCCCTCCTCCTCTGCCTCCTCTCCTCTACTTTTTCTTTCCTCCTCCCCACCCTCCCCCCCCTCGCTTCCCTTCCTTATAAACAAACATCCTCCCTTACTCTCTACCCTTATCTACCACTCATACACCTCAATTCACGTTCCATATTGTCCCCGATCCCCCTCCCCTCACTGTCTCTTATCCAGCTTTGTCATCTCCCTTTCTCTCCCGCTATCCACCCTTCCCGTTGTATCTTCTACTCAGGCGCCACCTCCACCTCGACCCCCTTTTCTCGCTTACACTTCCTCTACCTTATCTACACTCACAGCTACTCATTCATACCATTTTCCTCCTCCCTCTCTCACCCCGCATCCGGTCCTCCTCTTCTCATCCCCTACCCCCCCCCAACCAACTTTTACCATCCGCCCCCCCCTCCCCTTCCTCGGCTCACCTCATTGTTACTTACCTAATCTCTCAGACCTTGTTCCCACACTTCCGCTTCCTGTCGCCATCTAATATCCACATTTCCGTCTCCCGTTTCGTTCCCTCTGCACTCTGCCCTCCCCTCCCCTCTCCCCTTCCCTGACTTCTCCCTTTCCTTCATCAATGCACTTTTCGCCTGCTCCCCCCACTCCTTAGTTTTTACTCCTATTTCGTCTCTTTTTTCTTAGTCCCCTACTTTCACATTCTCCCATTATTCCCACTTTTTCCCTTCTTTGCATTCGCCCCTCGCCTCTTGCGATCATAGCCCTGCCCTTTTCCTGTGAGTTTTCAGCTCTCTATTGCCCCGTCGCTTTGTTTAGTCTCTTTTCATGGGGCATGTCCACCCCCACTCCAACCCTCAACCAAATAAGATCATTCATCCTTACCTCTGCCCAATTTAATTCCCGCCGCCCTTCCCCTCTCCTCTACTCCGCTGCCCCCTACCCCATGCTTAATAATCCCTGCCTCCCCCCCCTCCATTCTCTACTACGGCCCCTCACTCGATCCCCTTTCCTTCCTGCCTTCACCCCATCCTTTAACCCACTCCCTTTCTTATATTCCACCCACTCTCCCCCCCCGCCGCCACCCCTTATCTCCCGTCTTAACCATCCACCACGCACTCATAGCCTCCCCGACCCCATCCCCAGCACTTCCCCACTCGTACCTCTTTTCTCTGCTTCTCACTTTACGTAACCACCCGCTCTTCGTATTCCCCTCTTTCCCTCCCTCTCCATCACTCCTCTATCCCTTCCCCCCCTTCTCCCCACATAACTCCGCCTCCCTGTTATCCCCTTTTTTCTCTTTCCCCCTCCCCCCTTCTTTCCTACCCCTTCCTCGTCTCCTCCCGCCTTCCTTGTTCTTTCTACCCAGCCCGCCTCCGTCCGTCCCATTCCCTGTTTATCACAATCCTCCTCTCTTCCGTCCCCTATCTATTTCCCTTCCTCTGACCCTTCCGCTAGATTCGCCCCCGCTCCCCACCCACCCACCTCTCTACCCCCCCCTCTTCTTTGAATCCCCCCGTTCCAACACCCCTCCACCCCCTCCCACTATCTAATCAACAGGACCACCCACCTCCTACTATTCCCTCCTTCTCCGCCTGCCCTCCATCCTCTCGCCTTTCAGCGTCCCCCCTCCCGCCACCACTTCCCTTCCTTCCTTCTTTTCTCCTCGCCTCCCCCCCAACCTTCTTTACTTTTCTCTCTTCCCACATCCTCACCTTCATTTATGAAACCAACCACAACATATTCCCTCCGTCTCATGATTCCTATAGGTTGAACCTTTCCGCCATTTGGTTCTTTCGTCCATTCCCCCAACTGTCAAAAACTCTTTGGATTTTTCATCCTAGTGTTTTTTCCTGATCCCCCATTCCGTTTCCCCCCTATTCCCTCTCTACAGTTCGAACCAAGAAGTCCGTTGTTGCTCCCAGCAATGTCAATTCCCTTTTCATGGTTCGGAGTGCGCTTATTTGGTTTCGCCCAAATGAAGATAGGACTGCACCATACGCGATTTCCAGCGTTTTTTCCGAAAGAGTATTCCCTTCTTTCCGATCTGTTTTACTGAGCGTCCTCGAAGGATCCCCTTCTCCGGGTGCTCGTCACCCCCCGTGGTTTCCCCAGTCCGGCGATGAGGAAGTCGTTTCTGCGAGTACACTCCCCCCCCAGGCCTCCCTCCCTGCTGATTCGCATGAGGTAAGCTTTCCTCAACATGTAGCCTACCCTCTGTTCCCACCCCCCTTTTCAGGGGCCACCTCTTTGCTAGGCGTTCGATCCGTGTTCGCCCGACATCTCAGCCGCTTCCCCCCCTTCGTTACAGACCTTTTTTTTTTTTGCGCACCCCTCGCCTTGCGTCTCTTAGGCGCTTAAGGTTAATTTCTATGGTCAACCCGTGTCCCTCTTGGTCTCCCCTTTTGGTCACAGCGGCCCCCCGCCCCCCCCCCCCCCCCCGTAACAAACTTTTTTGGTGCCAACCAAAACACCTCCGCCCCCCGTTTTCCCCTCTTTCTTTCCCCCACCCACCCCGAATTTAATTTCCGTTTGTTCTTCCGCACACCCCTTTCTTTTTCTTTTGCCTTGCCCCAGTTTTTGCCGGTCTCTGGGCATACCCTTTGTTGGTTTGATTGCGACCCCTCGCTGGCCCTCGCGAGGGCCGAAGGGTCCCTTTCCCCCTATTCTCGGTCTTTTTAGCGGCCAACCCTCCTTAGCCCCTCCTGACTGGTCTTTTCCCGTCCCATCCATATTCTTTTCTCAGCCCCTGGACTGGCCAACATTTTGGTTTTCCTTGGTGATATCCCCATCTCCTTGGGGCAGATGTGGCTTTTTTTTTTTTCCGTGTGGTTTGGTCATCTCTTTACGGAGAGCGTCTGCATCGGTCTGGCGACTTCCAATTACTCCGGCGACGCAGACCTTCTTTCGTTTCTATTTGTTCAATCACCTTGGTTTTCGAGTTTTGACCGCCCCGTCCCAATTGTGCGCCCTTCGTGATACTTGTCCCCCTTTCTTTTCGACTGCGACAGGGAACCTCGTCTTATTGCTTGGGCAGGTAACCTGCGCGTTACCATTTATTTTCCCCCAGCCTTTCTCTTGGACAGACTTCCTCCCCCCTCCGGATGCTGAAGCCGACCTTTGGACCTGCAATCCCCGCGACAACTTTTTTTTTCCCCATACGCCACTTACTTTATACGTCCTTTCCGGTTCCCCCTCCTTTGCAAGCGAGGCACTGGTCCTTGGCTACTGAATTTTGGATCGACGGCATTTTTCAAGCCGCGCGTCCACATCGGCTCCCGGCCCTCTCCCCTTCAATCTCTTCTCTTTTTTTTCCTCCCTCTCCCTGGTTGGGGGGGGGGTGGGGTTTGTGTTTTTTGTTTTTTTTTTTTTCTTTTTTTTTTGTGTTGGGTGTTCCTGTCGCCTCTGACGGATTGGGACTCTTTCCTTGACCGCATGTCGGTCCGATTGGAAAATGTCCTCTTCGGCCACTCCTTTCCTTGCAGCAGAATCCCTCTTTTTGTTTTTCCCCTGCGGATCGCACATTCGGCTGGAACCACTTCCCCCGCGGTGTTTTTCCCTTTATTTCATGGCCCCTGTTCTATCCCTTCCTCATACGTTCCCTCCCCTTTCTTCCCCCATGGAGACGTGCTGTATGAAAATTCTTAAGCTGCGTTTTTTTATTTCCCCCCCCATGTACATTCCACAGGTTTTTTATTTTTTTTCCTCCCCCGGCTAACGGTTCCCCCCATACGCACTTTCTACGCTGCTGAGCACCAATTGAGTCCTTTGAGCTGCGCCACACGGGAATATCCAACTCGACGGTACTTCTTTTGCCCCTTCCCGTTTCACGACTTTTAACTATCCCCGATGACACTTACTCTGATAATAAACAGCTCACCTTTGCCGAAGTCTCACCGATATCCCGGAGGCCCCCAGATCTCCCATCTTTGCCCAAAGGCTCTTGGAGTTCTTGTTCCAAGCTCTTCTGCGCTCCCCCTTCACGCGCGAACATTCCTTATCCGGAATACGGAACCTCATCCCCTTTCTGTTTGGTTCTATGCTTCATGTGGCTCTGTGCCATCGGAAGTTTCCCGTACCACTTTCTTGGTGGGGAGATGAGACGGCACATATGGGCGTTGCCAACGAACCCCTCGACTGAGAAGGCCCGGACTTGTGATACTCGCCCCTCTTTCCCGGAGTTTTATTTTGGACCGGAACGAAAGAAATAGACCAAGGGGAGCAACGCAGTGGACCGATTTCTTGCCATACTTCCGATTAAGCACGCCCTACCTCAGTTTCTCCCTTTTGGTGTCCCGCTTGTCTTAAAGCGTTCTCGAGGATTTTCGTTTTCGTCAGGACGACACTCTCCCTCTGTAAGAACGCCTTAAACCCTTTGCTACAAGGTTGTCTTCGTGCCTTCTCCTTCCGACCAACCCCCCCCTCCAGGAAAGCGATGCTTGTTTACAGGCCCATAGATGCGAACCCCCCCCACTCTCTCCTTGAAGGCCTTTGCCAGGACCGGCCTGTTCCGTGTCCGGACGATGTTGTTTTCGCCCCCCCATTTGGTCCTGATAGACCCCCTTCCCCTTCAAATCTTTTCCCTAGCGGCTCTCTGCACGGCCCTCATGTAAGGCCTGTCCATACCTCCGGTCCCCGCTTTCTGCTCGTGTGAGGTCTCCTCTTGTGGCTGTCCACACCCAGGATCCTACACCCAACCCTTTCCGATTTCGTCCCCTCGGCCCCCTTTTTCTTCCCCTCGCAGGATAGTTTTGCCGATGATTCTTTTCTTTTAGCGGGCCCATATCTCCATCTCCCCCAAGCCCCATAGCGACGCTGGTGTATTTGGCCCAGCCAATGGCTTCCCCCTCTATCCGGTTTCGTCCTTTCCCGAATATTCAAAAGGATTGACCAAAGCTTGCAGAGGTGATCCTCCTTTCTTGTTTCCCCGCCGATTCCGTCATCCCCACGGTGACCAAGGACGCGGCGTTGCGGTTTGTATGGTTGTTGGTGGAGTTTTCCATGTATTTTTTTGTGGAGCAAATTGGGGTGCTTTGGCGTTTCTCTCGTTGCTTTTTGGGCATATCGGTTTTGAGGACTTCCCCCGTCCCATTTTGAGTCCTCTGTCGACACTTTTTTACCTTTATTTCCTTTTAGACGCGGCGGTTCCGCCCTTGACGGCCTTTTGGTGAACCTTTACCCAGACCACTCGATAAACCCGATACTGCTGTTTTTGTCGATACTAAATTCGGTTTTTCGCGGTTCGACTCCCTCGCGGCCTGATCACTGTCCTCGAAATCGCTCTTCAAACCGCCAATCTGCTCTTCGTCCCCTTTCAGGTTTATTCCCCCCACCATGAATTTTACCGTCTAAACGCCCCTTTAATTTGCTTACTCCCTCTTTGGTTATCATTTTGGGATGTCCGTCCTCTTCGTCCCCCCCACACTTGCAGGCGAGATCCCGTCACAATTCATGATAGACTGGGTCCATAAAGGACGTTCTCTTCAGTGATCCTTTTAGCGACTTCCCTTCAGGCCTTCCCATTCCCCCTTCTCGGTTATCTTGACATCCTCTCCTCGATTTCGTGACAGGACCCCGAACGTCGCAACTCGTTTTGTCTGCCCGTTGAAAGTAACTGCCTATTCTGTCACAAGTCATTGCTGCCTCTCCGAACCCGCCGCTAGGATGCCCCATTCGCAACTTCCCTTTTGCAATGTGGTTTTTTTATGCAGGCATTGACTTATTCCCGAGTTTTCGTTCTCACTATGTCTGGTTGGTTCTCCTCCTCGATAGGATGAATTTTCCTGCTTTGTGTTTTGAAGTCGGCCCCATTCCCCCCAGAGACTTTTTCTCCCTCTTCCGATCGGCCTCCCGACAGTTTCGACGAGGCGAATCTGCCTCGATTTTCCTCTCGATCGGAAGATCCCCTTTTGAGCCGGATGTCGTGATTGAACCT
>Ga0179593_1723619_pt1 | contig 17687 bp, 17 predicted proteins | sample CZODoug2_1_08_16_FD_185931 | JGI IMG/M metagenome (GOLD analysis project Ga0179593, IMG submission 185931) | Vadose zone soil fungal communities from Angelo Coast Range Reserve, California, USA - CZODoug2_1_08_16fungal (PacBio error correction) | ecosystem: Environmental > Terrestrial > Soil >... | reverse complement strand
ACGTTCCAGTTCCCCGGGAGACTTCCCAACCGATGGCGGGTATGTTTTGTCAGCGTAGGCAGGGTTTACCTTACGACCTCCCTGCACCATGGTTCCCCAGGTCGGAAATACATAGTGAACACGTTTCGCCTCCCTGCTATGCTCAGCGTTATCGTCCCACCCTTGGTGCCCTCCTGCCCCCCTGTTTTGCTTGGCCAGCTCGGTGCGGGTCAGTGATTTTCCTCAGTTGCTTGTGAGCGTGAATGCGATATTTAGCACCAGCCCAGGACTGACTTGGCGACGCCATTCAAGGAATCCCCCCCTTGATCACTTTCCTTTCAGCGTCCGCTTATGCTCCTCTTTTTCGTCTCCTTTTCTGACTTTTTTTGCGCCGTGTCGGCCTTGCTTCAGGATCCAATACGACTTGTTTCATTATTGATTTTCGTATCCCCAGGGATGTCTTTTTTGCCCGCGCTTTCCATGGGCAGTCCCAGATGCGAAAGTCTTAGGGATGGACTGATGTGCGATTTTCAAGTGAACAGTTCCTTTTTCCAACCTCCCGTGAACCGTTTGTCTCCTCACGGCTTAGATCCGCCTGCTGGTGCCCATTTTCTTTGTATGATTTATCGGTCTGGTGCAGCCAGCTTTCGTTACACTCCTACGAGGAATGACGCCGCGCACTGGGCTGATCTTGACTGGTCCTTTTCCTTTCTTTTCGCTTTTGATGAAACGGCGTGAAACTCCGTTTTCCCCTTTGGCCTTTTTTGCGTTGGTTGCCTCGCGTGACTGGCATGTTTTCAACTCCCTTTGCTTCGTGGTGCGCCCAATCCGCAGCGCCGAAGGTCATTTGCGCCTGCCTGCTTTCTGCGATATGATCGGTTAGCGTTCCCGAGTTCCCGCTTGGACCTCGCCGACCGTTCGAACCTCGAGGCACAGGCCTTTCGTGTTCGCCCCTTGATAGTTCCTCCGGGCTCCTACGCAACCCTTTCTCCCCGGACGGCTGCCCGTTCGGGCCTGTGATGCCGCAGGTCAAGGGCGATAAGCTCATTCCTCTTGTGACCCTCCCTTTCAGTGGCCCTTCGGCCTCCGTGTTCCTGTATCGACTCCCTTCCCTGTTCTCCGATCAGATTCTCTGACCTTTAGCTCGGTTAACCCCTTTTTACGCGGTTCTGTCCTGCCGACCCTCCGTTCCACACGTCCGCGTTGGGGTGCAGGTGCTAGATGTCTCCGCCAGTCGTCCCCGCCTCCCTTCTCCTGTGTTTTAGTTCATCCTAAGCCGTGTAATGTGTGAGGGGCGGGTCTCCCCCTTTTTCCCGATCCGATGTTTCACGACCTTCGTTTATGCCAGCGAGAAAGACTCTCTGAGTTCTACTCTTGGTTCATTCATGAAGGAGTAGGGGCTCCTTCCCATCAGTACCCCGGGGGCCAGCTGCTGTGTGTCGTTGTCTGCCGCGACTTTTCAAATTCTGCCAGTCTCCTTCCTGTGACGTCGTCCTTGATCCTTATGCACGCAGACTTTTTGCCGGCGCCCGAACATTTATGGGCCCGCCTTGATCGAGAGCCGTCTTCAGGGATGTTCTGTTCTCTCCTCTCTCTGTTGTCCGTATAGTGGGCCTTTTTGAAGGTCTGTCCCCCTCTTCGACTGTTTTACTCCCTATTCACTTCCTAGGAACCTTTAGATTTTTCGTAGGGAGTCATTGGTTTGTCAAGGCGGGCATATGTCCCACCTACGGCCTTTGTTAATGCGGCTGACCTACCGACGCGATTTCCCTTTCGATTGTGGTGAGAGGCGCAAACCTGAAGCGTCATGGTCCGAACACTCGTTCAACCCCCTCTGCGAAGTCTCGCCCCCCATCTAGCCTGAGCCGCTATACAGACCCCTGGGTTCTTTTGTGAGCAAGTCTTCCGCTTAGGTTCTATCGCCAGGTACACCCTATATTCGTTCTACGCCGAGCTTCTTTCCTATTCCCCCCTTCTTTTTCTCCCTAACTTTGGTCATAAGATCCACCTCCCCTGTCTCGTTTCGGCGTCTTTCTGTCTTTGCCTACCCTGCTCATAGCTGGGTCTCGAACGCCGATTTTCCGTTATGTTTTATTAGGTAATCCCTTTTAATACCCGTTTTTGAATACGTTTCTCCCCCGCGCAGCGATCTTATTTTCCCGCAACGTCCTCTTTTTCCCGGGTGGCTTTGTTCCACTTTGGACCTGGGCGATACGATACCTTTTTTCAGCTATGACCGACGTCGTCTCCCGAAGGGACGACTGGGAAAGCATGGTTTCGTCGGTGATCCGTTTTCTAGCCCCCTTCTCATAAGAGTTTTTTCTTTGGCGCCGTCCTTGCTGACTCCCCAGCTGACGCAGCTTTATGGGAGGCTCATCGGAAGCACGTTTCCTCGACTTTTTTTTGTTCCTTCTCATAATCGTTTTTGTGTGAGAGCGATCTCGCCCTTTGGAGCGGTACGTGTTTTACTCTGAAGCCGCAAGCTTTGCCCTTTTCTGAATCTTTTTCGTCCTCAAACCTAAAACCACGCGCCGACCGGTCATTGGTCGATGGTCCTATCCTGATCCTCCCTCCTATTATCCGCCGCTTCTCCGTCCTTTACGGGTAATTTTATTGAGCGAGCACGTCGAGGCTCTCTCGCCGTTCCCCAGGGCGCGACCTTGCCACCCGCCGTTGCGGAGGGAAAAATTTTCTCCTCCCCTTCTGGGCAGAAACACCCCCAGTTCGTATGTTTTCCTCCTGAAGCCGTTTGAGTGTGTATGAGGTAGTCTTGCGCGGCGCTTTAATCGTCCTCCGCGGCTCCCAGCTGCACTAGCTAGGTCCTTTCTTGCGCTGCAGTATTTTTTAACGTCTATACAGCTACCGGGATTAATCGGTGACTTGCATCGAGACCTTCCCTCCCGCGATCTTCTCACACCGGTGCGGAAGTACGATGGCGGGTTACTTTGCAGCCCCTATCCTCTTCCATTTTTGCTACCAGGCCCCTCCTGATTTTATCATCCTTTCGACTTGACGATCCTGGCGTTTCTTTTTCTGCTAGAGTCTACTTTGTTCCTTCTGTGTAAACGCTTGTACTCTCTGCGCCAGATTATTCTTACTACTCCGGTTCTTTCTAGCTTCATTGCATGACATCGGCCGGCCGTCTTTTGTGAGTGACCCTTGCCACCGGATGCGGATCCGTCGGGACTAGCGTTAGCTGTTCTGCTCTTGCTTATGAAAGCCGCCCTTAGTCTGCGGGCTCCTGCCAGCGACGCCATTTTCCCCGTCCCCGTCACTAGAACTTTTGAAGCTTTTCTTCGGGGGGGGTGGGCGGCTTTCCTTTGTCGTCTTCGTCTCATTTCTTTTAGGGCTACGGCCCCACAGCGGAATTAGTCGTAAGACTGTTCCTTTCAAGGAACCTGAGATGTCGCGATTTGTCGCCGAGCTCTTCCCACTCCACTCCGCTAGTTGCCTATTGATTCTTTTTTTCTTACTCTCATCCGTGCCTTTCAAAGGCGAACCGTCTAATCCTCAATCCTTTTATTCTAGCTGGCATACAACGCGGTCCTTGCCAGTCTTCTCCCGGTCCCGTCTTGAGCCCCGCCCGATCTCACATGAAACTCTTTTTCCCGCCTCCGAAGCTTCTGGGCTGGGTTTCCGCTCCGGCCCATGCACCCCACAAGCCCTTTTCGCCCTTTTAAGTTTCTTTTAATGCAGTTCTGCACCCCTGATTACTCTTGACGCTCGCATACTCCCCTTTTTTTTATGCTCGATCCTTCTTTGAAACATCTCGTCGTACAGGACCCGAACGCTTTTCAGGCCTCTGATCCTAGCGGGTTTCACCATCGGCCTAGCATTCTCCCTTTAATAGCCCTACCTTTTCCCCTTTCAGTCCCGTCGAGGGTTGTCTGCTTTCTCCTCGCCGTCCACGCTTTCGCAGAACACCTCCTCCTACGGTGACCGCTGTTACCGCGGCGATTCGGCGCCGGTAGAATCCTGAAACTCGCATGATGAGACCCCTCAGCCTTCCGCAACTCCCGATTCTTTCCGGGCCCACTGCTCTGTTAGCATAATTCCATGCAGCGGCACCGGAAGCCCCCACAACAGGGGTTGCCACCGACTTCCTTTTTTTTGCCGTTTCAAGATCTTCTCCCCACATTATACGGACCTCGCCCCCCTTTTTGCGCCTTCCCGGTCCTTCATCGCAGGTGGAGGTGCGGACGACAAGCTGCGGGCCCCCGGCCTCCACCCGGGCTTCACTTTGCCCCAGATATTATCTCCCATGGCCCCGTCGTCCTCGTTACCAAAACCACGCCGGGACCCGGTGCATCTCCGGCATTTCGTCCATAGAAGTCCTTCCCTACGACTTCTTTGCATCCTGACTCCCCAGAACGCTTTTCCCCCCTCGTACTCATCCAAAGTCCTACCACCGTCGTTCATTGTCTCCCTCTCCTCCCCCGTTCCTCGTCGGTAAGGAGTCAGATCTTACTATTTTTCGTGACGAATTTGGTCGACCCAAGAGATCCTGGTGCTTCCTAGTTCCGTTTCTGGTGCCCCTCTCTCTTTTGCCTCACGTCCACGTTTTCTATGACCGCAGCGCCGAGCGGGGCCAACCCTGTAGTGCAGCATTTTTATGCTCCTCCCATCCTTTCCGCTACCAGCTTTTAGACTCAGCAGTCCCTAACTTCAGCTGTCTCTGGGCCCCCCTTTCTGTTGTCGGGGTCAGATATCCCCAGTCCTCTCAATCGGCCCCCCTCCCGTACTCGATGCCGTTTGGTTTCCCTACGTATGGCCTTCTGGCTATCCTAGTTCTGAGGAATAGGTACAGAATATGGTCGTCACCCTTTTTCCTCTCTTTCTGCAGGTTTTCCTTTCCGGAGATATTTTCTGTCGTAACTATTTTATATTCGACTCCATCTGTCCGCACTCGGAACTACCCCGCTAACCCGCTCCCTTTTTTGGTCGCTGCCAGCGACACACAGACTCTAAACCGCTCCGCCTTTCCTCCCTCCCAACGGCCCGTTCTTCGCCTTGTCACTCAGCTACTTTTCGTTGCCGCCTGTTTCTGGTCGTAAACCTTCCGTCGACAGCCGCCTGTCCCTTACGCGCACGCACCCTTCCCTGCCAATCCCCCCAACCCACCCCCCTAACTTAACATCAAAGGGTTCACTCCGTTTCACCCGTCCTGACCTCCTCTGTTTCGGGCGACTCCTTTCGTAAACCTCTCTTGCACCCCGCAGTCCCCCCCCTCCAGTGTCTTGGGACCTCGAACACTCAAGTTCTTCATCACCTTACCCCAGTAAGATAACCCCGCCTGCTCTCGAACTTTGCACCCTGTTTCCTCCTCCCCACGAGAGAGCTGCCGAAGTCGCGGGGAGCGGGTCTATTTTTTCGGGGCTTTTAAAGGTGATTTAGAAGCTCCCGGTTCTTGTCTCCCGCCTCGTGCGTCGATGTTCTTTTTGTTTAAATCCTGTCCGCCCAGGGCTTCCCTTGCTCCATCGTGTCCCGCCTTCCTTTTTCGTGCGTGACCTTATGCGCCTCTTGTAATTTGTTTCCCTTGATGGGTTTTGGCGCCTTTGTTGGCTGTGCCGGTCGCAGTTTTCGGACAGGCGGCTCCGTCTGCTGGTTTAATCCAAAGCCAGATGCCTTCTAATGGGATCCGTCCATCCCGCTCTTTGCCCGGTTCGTGAGCGGCAAGGCGTCCTTTCGCGGTTGTGCTGTTCCTGGTTCTGTCGCGCTCGCCCTTATGCCGCGCCCTGGTTACCTGCGTCCCCCCCTTGATTCTTTGCGTACCCCTCCGGTGTATACGTTTTCACACGCACGCCGAGCTTTTTTACTTGCAGCCCCGGGAACCACAGAATCATCGTATTGTCTTTGACGACCCCCGCCCTCCGTTCCGAGATCTTTTGCAAGACTATCTCCAGCAGGTCATCTCCAACCGCCCGCCGACGGATGGTCCTTGTCTCGGCCATTGATGGCTGGGCACGCGAAACTCCGAATCGCTCCTCCATTTTTTCCCACTTAAACTCCCTCTTGAAGTTCGCCCCATGCTGTTTCTAATAGTTGTGGAACTTTTTATACACTTGTCTCAATCCGCCGGGCCTCGGTGTCCCTCTTCTGCTGTTCTTCAGGCGTTGCGCATGTCGTGGTCGCGGGGCAAGCCTGCTACGCACCCAGGCTGCCCACTTTTGCCTCTCTTCGAAGCTTCCCTGCCGTAGTTTCTCCTTTTTTTCTTAGATCCACGAATTTTAGGATCTCTCTCGTAGATGACTCCGGCAGAGTTAGTGTCGGATTTTCCTCCTTTATTTCCTAGGAACCCCTGCTACTTGTTTCCTTAGGTGATGGTTACCTTGGATGTCGTGGGCATTTGACCTCTTTTCTAACCATGCTGCCGATCCTAGGTTCTGACTGACGATGACGTATTTGCCGCAACTTTACTTTCGTCGCCGTTACGCCTTGGTCACCGTGGGTTTGTCCGCTTACGTGCCCCTGAAATGACTGCCACGTTCGTGGCGCTCCTATCTTGGGCCTTGGGGTTGCTTGCAGCGCCTTCCCTCACAGCCACCATTTATTCCGTTCGACAGTTCGACGCCGATGCTTTGCTTCCCCTGGTAGCCTGCTTTGACCCTCCCCACGCCAAATTCGTGGCCCCTTCCCCCTTTTTCCGTTTTAGTTCGGTGACCGCGGTCAGCTTGTGTCCATTTTTTCTTGCCCCCTTGAGCTTTTTGGGCTCCAGCGACCCGCAGCAGGACGACAGGCCGGCCTTAAGATGAGGTTCATCTTCATCCTTCCCCCTCTTGCGCTTGGTTCTCGTTATTCCCGTTCGTCGCTTTTAATTCGCGAGGCAGTTTTCCTATTTTCCCCGTCCAGGCGATGGTGTTTTCTTTTCGTTTCAGTCGTTCCCGACGGTCTACTTAGGCACACCCCCCGTGCCGGACGGTCTTCCTTCAGTGCCGAAGGGAAGTTCTCCCCCGTGTCCGTCTGTGTTTCCCCGTTCTTCCCTTATCAGAGCCTCGTGCGGCGCCTTTCGACCGTGATTTCCGCGCGAGTTCGAGCAGCGGCTTTCCCCCCCTGCTGAAGAAGTACTAAAGCTGTGTCCTGTACTTATTCCCTCCGTTCAGCGTACCGTCCCCGGCGCTGCCCGGCTTTTGTGGGGTGCATGTACGTTTGAGCGGCGTCTGCCAAACTTGACCTTGTCTTCGCGATCGTTTCCCGGGCGTGTGGGGTGAGGTGCGGTCCTCGCCGGGTCCCGAGCGGCTGGCCGGCGGTTCTTCCCTTCCTTATGCCAGACGACATCCCTCCCGAGGAATGTCGCGTTTTTCGCTTGGCCGTGGCGTCATCCTGGCGGTCCTGTTCGACATCGCGCGCCATTAGCGGCGGCCGTTGTTTTCGTTGTATGCACTTTTACATTGCAGGATGTCTTGTGGTCCTTGACGGACACCGGGGAATCTTTCTGACTCTGGTGTCATTCGGTGTCTGGCGCGCCACCCTCTCTGCCGTAACCCTCACGACGTTTTCTCGCGACGAGCCGCTCCGGCGCAGGTTCTCACTGTTTTGGGCACCATGGCGTCGCCCACCAGCAGTCCTGCCGCTTAGCTAATTTTTTTTTTCGGCTGCACAGCTAGACAGCTCGTCGATGATCCTATTGCCTGCGGTGGCAAGGAGTGTCGTATCGTCCATCGGCCGTCCTATGTCATTCCGGTGTCAGCTAATCGGACCAATGCTTTCCCCCCGTCCCCGGAGCTGGCTCCCTCGCGATTAATTGCTCGTTTCAAGGAGCTGAAAAGGCTCCCACCATCCTATGCGCCTACCCAGGATGAGCCCTTATCATATGGCGAAGGTGGAGCAAAGCGGCCCCTTTATTTCTACGAAAGGTACCATTTCGTTCTGTACGCCGACTGAGGCTCTTCTCCTTCCCGGAAAGTTCTCTTTTCCCTGCGCACATCCCACCTCTTTATCGGTGTCTCACGGCCTTTCAACACATGGCTGGTCCCACGACTGATGCCGACTGCTCTATGCGTTTTTGAGGCCTCTCACTGATTTCTGAGTCCATCCGACTTATATTCCGGTTTCTCTTCGGTACCCCCATTACAGTGGTTTTGTGTGTGGTTGCCACAGACAGGCTGATCTATGTTCCGTTTCCCGTATTTCACTGGGTGGAGGGTCCGTTCGTAAGTCCGGCGCCATCCTCCTTCGTCAAGCTCGACTTCTTCCTTTACAACCCGGCGGCTGCATTTTACGCGATAGTGTTTTCCTTTTGCTTTTTCCCGTCGATCCGCCCTTATGCCCCTGGACATGAACTGGGTTTTTTTTTTTTTGTGGCGCAATTTCCTCTTGCCCCACTGCTCCGCTTTTCGCTTTGCGGCTCTCTCACTCACGGTTTTGCCCGTCCGAGTCGATCTTTCTCCATGTTGTTTTTTTTGTGTTCTCTCTCTGAACATTGCGCCTCCTCCCGAGCCCAGGCTTGACAAGGCGGTTGGCGGGAACGTTGCCAGTTCACGTTCGCCACCAGAACCCCACGTTCGTTTTTTTTAAGGTCGCCGCTTTGGAGGTCGAACTGCCCAGCTTATCCGCCATCTTTCCTCCCCTTCCCCTGCTTCGGTTCTGTCGTGCTTTCGTTTCTAAAGCTTGTGGCATTAGTCGGTCTAGTCCTGCGCCGCCCTTCAGGTCCACATTTCTGACACACGCAGTGAACTCTGCACCAGATCTCGCCGGCTGCGCGCGACCCCCTCCCAGTCGTAGTGGTTCGCGCCGGAGGAACTGAGGTAGGATTGCCCCTCCATCATTAATTTCCTCGGACTTTCGCTCCAGCGTCCCTTGCATTGCAGGCCTCCTTTGCCCGAGACGATACAGAGCAGTTTCGGTAGCTGCGGCTTCTGCTGAACTGCCAGACCGTCTATCGACGGGCGGTTTTTGTTTGTGATCTAAGATCGTGTAGTACTTCCTTTCCAGATTCTGCCGACTTTGCCTTTTCCAAAGCCACGATGTTAGCGGCTCGACGTGCCCTTTCCTTTTCTGCGGGCTCGAGATGTTTCCTTGTTCGTCGAACTGCTCGGGTTCACCGCGCCCGCCGTCGGAAAGATATAGCGTCGAGTAGGAACTCTTCCCCCGGATTCCGTTGGGACGATTTGCGACCCGATTTGCCACTGCAGGCGATGAGGAGCTCCGCGAGACGTATTCTGGGTGATTTCCTTCTCTTATGCATCGCGTTTCCAGGAATGATGTTCCATATGCGGTCCCGCCCCGAAGCATTTTGGCAAGCGTTGTCCTTCCCGGATATTGAGTCCTTTTTTTCGCGCGCGGCCCGCGGGTTAGTGGCGTTTTTTTTGCTCATAGTTCCCGGCTCTAGTGCCCCAGCGTTAAGCGCCAACTCTTCCCGCGTGACCACTTTCCAAGGAGACTCCCCTTTGATCTTTTCGCGATTTTTCCGCTAGTCAGCCCAAGACCCCCGGAACTTATCGTACTGCTTGATGGGAAAGATGTCGCTCCGTACCCTCTTCCATTCCCCTCCCCCCCACCCGTCTTTCCATAATAAGGACGAGTTTTCGTGGCATCCCGTGTCGCCTCGGCGCCCTTTGCCGGCCCGGTAGATTCCTCCGCTCCTCACCCAGAAACTCTCTTTTCTTTCGCTCGCAGTCCGCAGTATGGGATGGTCACTCTTGGGACTCCACTGACCCCACAAGCGGACTGCTGCAACGGAGGGTATTGTCCTCCAGGAAGTTGAAGTGGTCCCATCTCGCACGGTTCCCTCTCTCCTGCCTCTCTTCCGGCGGGACCAATCGTATACAGACCAGGGTTCCTCTTCTAAGTTTTGTTTCGGCTCGGGTCAACCCCGCTGAACGCTTTGCCTTCGCCATTCCCTCTTCCTAATGCCTACAAGGGGAGTCCTTCGAAGGGTTTTAAGTAGACGACTGTCCTTCACATTTCGACAAACCTCGCAATGGCTTTTCCCCCTCCCGTGCGAACTCCATTAGGAGCTCAGCGCGCGAGAGTCTCACCGATTTCCCCTGATAGATGACATCCCCAGCCGCTCGGGATGAACCTTAGGCCCGTGGTTGTGTCGATTCTATTTTTCAGTATGGGGTCCTAATGCTCCCGTGAAATCCCACTTTTTAACGCACCACCCAGTGTTCCACGAAGATTTTTCTCGTGGTCTTCAAGAAATTCCTCGATTCACGGACTTAAGCCCAGTCGGGTACTGTGCGCTCAGGACCTGATCCTCGTCCTGGTCTGTGAATCCTCCCGACCCCCCAGACCGGCCTCCTGATCTCTTGCTCACTTTTCGTCCCAGAAGGCTGATTTTTTTCTCCTGGCTTCGCCTGTCCCCCCACCCACGGCGCGGTGACCTCATCTTCCGTCGCATGTCTCCAGTCATCCCGACTTCTTCCCCAGCCTGGTTCTGCCCCGAGCAGTTCCGGACATACTTACTCCTCCCCCGTCACTTGTCTCCACTGTAACAAGTCCTTAAGAAAGACCATTGAGAGTCAGGTTTTAATGATTTCTTCCTCCGGCGTGCCGCTTCGGACCTCCTCTCTTGAATTTATTATCGTCTTCTGCCTGAGGCTGGTCTCCCCTCCTTTTTCGACGCTCCAGCGACCCGATTTCTTCCCCAGCCCTGACCGCAGCCCGAGCGGGCGAAACTTTCTCGTTAGCGGTGCTGCTGGACTCTCAATCCCCCCGTTCCTCTAATAGCAGAACACATTTTTCACATTATAAGGTTCCTCTTGGTCAACCCCTTTCCTTTAGCGCTTTCTGTTGGTCCTGCTGATATCCCTCTACAGTTCTCTCACGACTCCACTTCTTATGCATTTTGGAGATTCATTCTCTGCGCTGGTATAGGCCCCATTTTCCCATCTACTGATTGTGGCTTATTTTTGTGTTCCCCTAGTCCGTGATGCTTTGCGCACTTCGTCTAATTTATTTCGTTTCACCCAGGCCGTGGCTTCGTTTCTGCACTGGTGACTAACCCTGCGTACATTGTTCCACGGAGGTTTCTTGTAGAGTCCTCACCCCAGAGAAGAAGCCCCCGAGCCGGAGTGTTGCATCCCCCTCCCCTTTTTCGCAGCTCCCCAGGCCTTTTCTTAGCTTGGTTCACCCCCTCCCCGCGTTGTCCAATGCTTGCCCTGGAGAAGGAATGAGTTTATGCACCTGCAAAACACCAGGTTGGTACCCCCCGTAGTTTCCTCCGGTTAATCCTCCACCTTTGTACGGCCTTTTTTTGCTCCCTGATGGAGAGTCCCCTGGGGCCGTGTCACCCCTCTCTTCGCCCCTGAGTACCTGCCGGCACGTCCGGGCAGTCCTTCTTGAACATGATTTTTTTCCATCCCCCGTTAAAGGCCCTCCTTACTTACCCCCGCTACTTCATCCGCCTTTCCTTTCCTCCCTCTCAGTTGTTGTTGTGCTCCCCTCTTTTAGTCGCTTTTATCGCGGGTTCATTCTGAGGTCCGGGTTTCCCCCCTCAGCCCCCCGGATAAGTAGTTCCTCCCGAAATCGACGTTTTTTCGCTGAAGGTTTGGCGGCTCCCCTGCCACCGGTCTTTTTTTCTCTTCCTTGGAGACAATTCCCCTTTGGAATAGTTTTTTTTTCCAGTAATAACTTGCTACGCCAGTTCCTGTGTTACTGGTTTTGTTGGGTTGAAGTTTTGCATGGGTTTTTTAGTGTTTTCCGCCTACTTCAGTAGATCGGGGTCGCCGCGTGGTGTTTCCGCCCCCAACGCGGCAAGTATTTGGACGATTTTGCCCCGTAAGGGGTTTGGCCCTTTTTCTGCGTCCATTCCTTTTGGCGCGGTGGTGGCTTTTTTTTCTTGTCTATGCGCTCCCCTCGAAAAACCTCGGTATTGCCGCGCTGTCGTCCCTTTCTCCCTTGCGGAAAGACCATTAAATATTTTTTTCCCCAAGCGAGCCTTGGTTAACCGATCCGCTTGTTGACTCCCCCTTTCCCCGCATTGTCTTCTTGAGTCAACCGTTTTTTTCTTCCTCATGTCGTGCTCAGAACAGTTTTTTTTTCGGACTATTCTTTTTTTCCTTCCCTCGTTTTATAGCCCGGGCTGTCTTTTTGTTATGGTTTGAGCGTTTTTTTTTTTCCTTGAGGGCGTTCTAATCGTCACCGGACATCCCCGCTACGGGACAGTTTCCCCCCCGAGGGCCACAAACGATTTGTTTCTCCCCCTCTGCAACCGTTCCGCAGGACCCTTGGCTCCCAACCTTTGTAGCCAGCATTTCACCTTTTTGCTTTTTCGTTCTCCCGCCTTTTCGGTTTTCTAATGCAGTAGTTTTGTGCTTTGGTGAGAGTATACTTTTTGTTAGTCCGCAGGATAGACTCGAGCCCTAAGTCATCGCTTTTTCTTTCTTCCGCAGCGTCAAGCCTTAGGAGAGATTGTGAGATCCCTTTCATTCTCGATCCTTGTTCCGGTCGTCCTCCCTGTCGGCTGAGATGTGCTTGAAAGGCATGACAATGATCTTCTTGCGGGGTCTTGCGTATACTGTTGGAATGGGCTTCTCTTTCTCCCCCCAGGATGCCTAACTTCGGTGCATTCGTTTTGACGAGCCCTGTAGATTGGGCGGTCAATTCATTGCCTGGTTGTCCCCCGCTCTCCTGCTTGTGAGATCCTTGTTGGCCCCTTTGCCTCGTGAGGATTCTGCCCCGGTCTGCGGGCCCTTTTTTCGCATCACATTCCCCTGAGAGGACTTGCCCTTTTCCGCCGTTTTCCGCCGTGTCTGTCGCCCGTGATCAGAGCTTGAACGTCCCCCGAGCATTCTTGGTTGCAAAACGCCCTTGGGGCATTTTTTGTTTAATTTTTAAGCGGTCAGTCTTGACGGCATTTTTTGTCAAACTTGATTGGTGCAGATCCATCCGGCCGAAGGTACTTCGTGGCCCTGTCCCCTCTGAGGTTTTAATAGAATAATGTGTTTTGAGAGGTCCGATTTTCGTAGTGTCTGTAAGGATTTCTCGTCCGTGGGTAGACAACCGAGTTCATGGAGTCTGTTTTTTTCTGCGACCGGGAATGATTTGTTACCTTTTTTCTACTCAGCAGCAAACCTTTCCGGGAGTTTGCGTTCTTTACTTCTCCGAGGCGCCTTGCGAAGAAATTAGTTTTTCTCCGGACCGCTTTCTCTAAGAGACTGCGCGTAACCCGGCTGTATGATGTTTCCTCTTTGCTGCGCACGATAATTCCTTCACCCGTGCTCAGCTCTTCCCCCGGTCTAAAAGCGGTGGTACTCCTCGACATATTTTGTAACTACCGCCGCGGCCGGATTGTGGGTCTTAGGAGTCCCTTCAGAACGATTTTTCTTTCCTTGTAGTAGCCTCCTTCCCCCCCGCTTGTTCCTTGTTTGCCGTCGTCGGGTGCTCCTTAGGCCTTCGGATGGCGAGGCTGGGGATGACCTTCTCCCCTGCGAAGCCCTTTTTTCTTTTTGTTGCGTTCGCCCTTCCCGTTTACCAGTTTCCCTTCCTAGTTCTGTCTTACTCGCACGCGGCCCTAATAAGGCGGAAGCAACGTTTGTCTGGTATGCTATTTGATTTTTTTCCTCCAATGGCCAAGTCTTTTCGTTAATTGAAGCCATCGGTTTTCCGGCTCATTTCTTTTTCCTTCGGTTTACGCAACCCTTCTTCTTTTTTTCCAGGCCGACGGAAACGCGCGCGAAGAATCTTGATCCTTCTCTTCATGTTAGACTCGCGTCTTACATGCGTTCGCTGACTTCCTCGGTCCACGACGCCTTTCCCGCTTCGCTGTTTTTCTCCTTTTTGCTCTCGGCCACCTTTGAGAGAGTTCAGTTGGATCCTCCCCGGTTTTGTCCCCTGGTTCGCATCGTCCCATTGCCGTCCGCTTCATGTTACTCTACTCGACTCTCCGGCCCCGTTTTTTCCCCCCCCGATTTTCGCTCGTGACAACGAGCTTTTCTGAGCGAACCACGGCGTTCCCCTCCGCCCCCCTGAACTGACATTATCTCTACTCTGTTTCTTTTCTTTTGGGAGCAAGTCGGCGCTTATTTCCTCCAAATGGTTACTACCGTTTTGCTCGCTTTTTTTCGCGCCCCCCCCTCCGTTCTGATATCGCGGTTCTTCAGCTCTCCCTGGCATCTTTTTGAGCCACCTTCTCCGTGCCCGTCCATCTTTTCTTCTTGCATGCGACCTGCCTCTATGCGTGTCTCGAACGTTGCTTTTGCTCTTCTGGTGCTTGGTTCACCTTACTAAAAATTTCCCCGGCTACAGAGGTCTTTTTTTGGTCGCGCGCAGGAGGATTCTAGGTTTTTCTTTAGCCTTTCCCCTTTCTGTCAGTGTTTTTTGACCTTTTAGTTCTTGTCTCCGAGTTGCTCTCCCTTCTCGTCCTAAAGAAAAGGCATTTCGCCTCTTTTTCTCACAAGCATGGGCGCGGGAGATACGCTTTTCCCCAACAGCCGTTCATTTTGTGTCGGGTTTGGTTTTGTGTCGCCGTTTTCCGAACTTTTTCCCCTCCCTCATCCTTCGCCTGGTCGCTTTTTTTTGAAGAAGTCCCGTCCTTTTTTTATTTCGAATTCTATATTGTAATTCCAAGTTGTTTTTTCCTCGTCGAACCTTACCCTGAGCGCCCCTCCGTGTAAGTTCTCTGACGCCCACGCTTTCTAGCGGTTCGTGGCGTTGTCCCAGCAGTCCCGTCTTCAAGAACCACGCGCCTCCTTCAGTAGACGCTTGTAGATGGTATTAGCAGCCCCAAAATCTTCTTTCCCCGTTCCTCTGGGAAGGATCGCTTCCGTTACGTCGTCCTTTTGAGCTTTTTACGTTCTGTCCCCAAGTTGCGTCCCCCCCGTCCCCCGCAGTGAACAGTGACCTGTAACAAGCTCCTGCCCTTTTCTTTGCCCACACCCGCCCCGTTCTGTTTCCCCCTCCTAGCGTATGTAATTTTGATGCGCCCGGTCCCATCTCCCTTTTTGGACTTCGATCCCAGTGCATTCTTTCTGCCGGTATTGCCTGCGCTCATACAAGATGTCTTTTTTGCCCCCCCATACGAGATTTTCTTTTTAGGATTCATCCGAGACACTAACCTTCCTCCTGGACGCTGCGGAACGCAGGGTTCCTTTTGATTCTTTCCGAGGTGCGACTTGTCTCCCCGCACTCTGCTAGCGGCTAGAATTCCCGATTGTCTTGTTTTGTCAGGGCGCCGTTTTTTTGTTTTGTTCCTGAAGCTCTTCCCTTTTTCAGTTGTCGTCCCTTTTCTCTCGCGCGCGTAGCTTCACTTACATCTATGTTCCGATCTCGCCTCTCCAAGCAGGCGATGAGGCCTCCTGCCCTCCCTTTTCCCTCGTGTTGCCCGGCCCCTCTCTTATGCCACCTTCTGTCCCCTTTCACCGAAGGGCTCTTTCCTTGGCGCGTAGGAATAACAGTGTAAGCGTTGAGTGAAAGTCCGAGGCGGAGGAATGTAGTAAAGCGAGAGGAGTGACGAAGACAAAGGGAGCGAATGCTAGAATTATACTTGAGAACCATGTGCATGACCTTGACACTATTACTGCGCGGCGTTCTGTCTTTTGGTCCTTCTTATGGTTTTCTGACTCGGTCCTCTTTCCCCTTTAAATACCCCTCTTTTGCCGTCCCCCTCCCTTCAGGCCGAGCCTGTTTCCCCGATCGAGAAGACCCACTACCCTACGCACCGATTTGAATGATGTCCTGCTTTTCTTTTGATCACTCCGTCTCTTTCCGACCTCTCACGAATAATAAGGCGAGTACTTCTTTTATGTCTCGGCAGTCTGCCTTTTTTTTGGGACCCGCCCTCTCCCCCCAGGAAAACTAGTGGGTTCGAACCGCATACTCTCCTTCTGTTGACGTGTGGTTCCGCTTTCCCTGCACCTCGCTGCCGTACCCCTTTCCCTTCTTTGGGCAGGAATCCATGTGTCCACCTGCTTTCGTGGAACTCGATCTCTGCCCTGCGAGATCTGCTCGATTTTACGTCTTTCCCGATTGTACTACTCGGCGCCAGCTCTTCTTTCTTTTACACCTTCGGACACTAGGGTGCTTTTCGCTTTTCATTCCTTTCCCGTTCCCTACCCCCGGTCGACTGTGTTTAAGCCGGCGGTACCAGGAACTTTTTCCCTTCGAAAAATCCCCGTGCTTGTTCGCGCTCTTTAAGTTGACCTGTAGGACTTGAGCCTGTTTTTTCGAACCCTTCCCCCTTCCGACGATTGACCTCAGCCTCCCTGGGCCTCCTCCCTGACTCGGTCTCTTGGTGTTGGAACCCCGCTTTTCAGTATTGTGGTCCTCATGCACTTCCCGATGCGGCCCAGGCAGGCCCCCCTCACCACCGGGGAGGACCGCAGACTTTCGTGGACGGTTTCCCCCGCTTTCAGCGATCCCCGTACATCCTCCCCCTGCGTCGAGAAATGTGCCCTTCGTTCCAACACCTCAGGTGTCTGAGGAGGACGAAAGTCTTGATCGTTAGCCTTTTTCTGTCATTTCTCTGTCCCTATGGTTACTGCTTGTTTTAGTCCACCAGCATTTTTGCATAACATGGTTGGACGGCCAACACGGGCCACTTTGGTTTTCCTTCTGCTCTGTCCCCTACATCGCCTTTCCTCTCACCTTTTTGGGTGCATGATGCCCATACTGAAACCCCTCTGCCGACATCCCTTTCGCCACCCCCGCCCCCTCAAAGTCGTTATTTGTTCTTTCACCCTCATGCTTACCTGGACGACAGACCCCTCCCAGGATCCGTGACCGCACGTCCGGTTTCTTTCGATACTATTCGGTTTGTCCCGTTCGTGCGCATATTTCTTGCCCCGTCCAGCCGATTCCGCACCCTTGGCTCCCCTCGTCTGCGCCTTTTCTGTCTTAGACTTGGCGACGGCTCCCCCTAACCCTAAATGCTAAATCCCCGTCTCTTTTTTCTACCCGCGTATTGACTGAACGCTCACTGTTGGCGAAGGGTGTGCTCCCCTCGCAAAGATGCTGCAGGCGCTTTCAACTTCACGAGTCGTTTTCATTTGACCCCATGTGTATCCCCCTGTTTTCGTGCGGCGGTTTGAGTGCACCTCTGCTTTCTCCCCTCCCTACGCTGTCGGTTGCAATTGTGGCTAACTATCAGGCTTGCCTACGTGGAGGCCTCTTGTTGTGAGACTAGGTAAAGCCGATTTCCCCCCTAGCCCTCCTGGGTCCCCCCCCGGGGGGCCTCGCCTTGTACGCAGCACTGATTTTCTTTACACCAATGCTCTTCGTGAAGGCTCTTATACCTTGCTTCTCATCGTGCCCCAAGGTCTTGCCACCTTCGTACGTCCGCATACCTTTGTTTCGGACTCTCCTGCACGACACCCGAGCGTCTCCCTCTCAGCCCCTCCCACGCCGCAGCCCTTCGCCCACCCAGGGACCCGCGCGAGGCTGACGAGCCCACTCCAGCGTACTGACGATGCGGTGTAAACCAAGTGCTCCTTTGGGAGTTAGTCACACGCCACGCTTTGTTCGATGCCATCTTGAGCTCGTGCAACTACGGGCAAGCCATGATCCACCCCGGGATTTTCCACAACCAGCCACACCCCATCACTATTGTTTTGTAACCGCTTTTCACTTTTAATCCCCTTCCTGTCTGCACCTTGCAATCCTTTTTGCGCTATGCGTCGGGCGCAATTTGGGCGTGTATAGATTATGCCCCGCCACTCACTTTTTCACCTTGAAGCATTTCTCGGCTTCCTTCTCTCGCTTTTTGCTCCGGGGCACTTCACCCTGTTTTACCTCCTTCCCTACCCGAACCCCCGCTCGCTCTCGTGTCG
>Ga0179593_1660190_pt1 | contig 17687 bp, 23 predicted proteins | sample CZODoug2_1_08_16_FD_185931 | JGI IMG/M metagenome (GOLD analysis project Ga0179593, IMG submission 185931) | Vadose zone soil fungal communities from Angelo Coast Range Reserve, California, USA - CZODoug2_1_08_16fungal (PacBio error correction) | ecosystem: Environmental > Terrestrial > Soil >... | reverse complement strand
ATGTCCCCCAACCCCCTATAGATTTGTCCCTTTTTTCGATCTGTAAGTAGATTTCCTCTTCTTGAGGGACCTCCGCGCGATCCTGCACTCCCCATCGCGGCTGCTTTCCTTCCCTGCACCGGGACGGTATCCTTTGTTTCTTTATACGTGACGATACGACGTCTGTCGGCCCTTTTTCACTTCTCCCTCCTCTGACGACTCCGGCTTTTTTTTTTTGATCCAGGAACTTATACAAATCCCGTGTCACCCTCTAGACGCCCTTCGGCAAGATCGCCCGTCCCCCTCTCCCTCAGGGATCAAGCGTTTGCAGACTCCCCTCTTCTTTTCTACTGGTCGCCAGGAGACAACGCTTTTTTCCTTCTTCTTTTTTTTCCCTGACTCCTCGAGGATTCTTTCCTTCTTTTAACGCCCTATCATGGATGGAACGCTACTTCTCCTCCGTCTATTCAGAAAGAGGACCGGTTCTCGGTGCATACTCCCTTTCTTTTCTCTCGACGAGGCCTAGTTCATTCCCTCCCTCTGCACGAGAGACGAGGTCTTCCCTCTCCCCTTCTCCCTCCTACTGATTCATGGCCTTATCCTCCGTCTTCCTACCACTTTTCCTCTCCCCAGTGCCGGCTATCCGGAAGTAAGGGCCCGATGGAAGGCCCGAACGTTTCCTTCATTTTCCTTAAAGCTAGACGAACTCTGCCGAGACCGCTCTCTTTTCCTTCACTGTAATAGTCCTTCCGCTCCTGCCCTTTCCCTTCCTTTCCTTTTTTTTTTTCTGAGAGATATGCGGCTTTGTTCCCCTCCCTCTCCTCATGGTCACGAGTGGGCGATAGGTCGCGGAAGAGTTAGTACTACAGGCTTTTTTTTTCCTCTCCTTCCATTGGGCCATGACAGGCAGGATCATTCCGTTTTTTTTTTTTTTTTAGGACATGGGTCGTTTCTGGATTCTTCCCTTTTCTTCGCTTTTCTCAGGCGCGGGTCTTTTTATTTCACCCCTTCCTTTCTAGCCAGGTGGTAGATAGGGCGAAATCCCTTCGTAGAGATTCTTTTTCGCTTGGCGGGGGCCTCTTCCTTTTTCGTTCGATATCCCTGCCTTCCCCCCTCCCCGCTTCTCCGTTCCTGTATCGTGCGTTCGCTGACACAGCGGAAAGAGGCCCTTTGATTCCCCTCTCTTCTTCTTTTCCCCCTCGGTCGACTGCGACCAGTACCGGGCGATCCTTTTTTTTCATCCGCTTTCTCCTTCGGTCCTCTTTCTATTTTTTCCCCTACGCGGCGGTGCCCCCTTTTCCTTTGTTCCCTTTCTTTTCGGCCAGGCGGCAAGAGGAGTTCACAGCCTATTTTATCCGGCAGACGACGTCTGGTTTTCTTTTATAAGGTATCCCCCCTTCGTTTTTCATGTCAGCCTCTTTTTTTTCTTCCGCTCGTATGCGTAACTAAGGAAGTCGATCTTCCCCCTCTCGTCAAGCTTCCTTTCCCCTTTCTTCCCTTTTTGTTGATGTTCATTTTTTTTTCCCCCCTTCAGCAGCGTCAGGTCCCTCCTTTGTGCTTCCCTCCCATTTGCTGGAGGCAGCCGATTGGATGATGGTGCCTCGTTTTCTTTCCAGGCCATCAGGTCAACGCATTGTCTCTCTCCCTTTTTTTCAGAACGTTGGAGCCTTTTTCCCCTTCCGTTCTCATGCGCGTATATTTCTCCTTTCCCTGCCGGGCGTCCGAACGTTCAGCATCTGCCGAATGGTTCCTCTCTGAGACATCGTGCCGCAGACGCCTGCTCTTTCTTTTCCACAGGCCTCTTCCCCCCTCCTTTTTCCCCCCTCTTCGGCGGGTAGCCGGCCTCACCAGCTTCCTACGACTTTGGAGGACCGCAAAAATAGGTTCGGTATCTGTTTCTCCTCCCTACTCAGAGACTTTCCTCATCCCTCCGCTTTCCTTTTTTCCTCTTTGTGGTGCAGCGGTCAGCGTGCGGTCATACCCCTCCCTCGTTTTTCCCCTACTCCCTTAGGTAGATAAAGTCGTCCCTCTTCTTTCCAGTCTGTACCAGGGACGGTTGCTGACGGTGATCGGGCGTCTTGCTTTTTTCCCCTCCTCTGCAAGATTCCACGAGCCGCCGGTCCTCCTTCTTTTCTTTTTTTTGTCCGGTGGTCTCCCTACTCCTTTTTTTCCCCTTCCCCGCGCAGCTCGAGCTCGTCCTCCTCCTTTAGATAGGGCGAGGAACCTAGAGTATTAGTCTAGACCGGTTTCCTTCTTCCCTTTCCTTTGCGCAGAGGCGATAGAGTATGACGTCCCCTTTTGTCTCTGTCCTCTTCTGTTAGCCGGACCCCCCACCCCCGCTCCTCTTGCCTCTCGGGGCATTACGGAAAGGCAAGAGGGATTCTCGACACGCTCTTTTCTTTCTACCGCCAGGCCTTCCCATGCCAGGTCCCCCCTCCGTTATCTCTGTTCCAAGAAATTTTCTCCCTTTCTTCGTTCTCACAGCCACCGTGGTAGTAGGTGTCAGTACAGCTGCTGCTCCCCCCTTTTCCTCCGTACAGGTGAGGGACGAGCAGTCCTCTCTTTTTTTGTCTCCCTTTCAGAGGACGTTGCCGTTCGTCTTACTTGCCCCTCTCCCTTTTCTTTTTACACCGGAAGGTTTTTCTTTTTCTTCCTTTCTCCATCGCGAACGGGACTTCGTGGCACCCTGTCAATTTTTCCATTCCCCTCCTGAAAGGCCGTGCCGAGCGTTTTCCACCTTCCTTCTTTTCGACAGTAAAGTTTCTCCCCCTCTCTTTCCCCCACTCGCCCACCCCACGTCTTCTGCCGCCTTCCCGTCTCTTTTTTTCTCCCCATGCCGACCTTCTATTTTACATACTCATCTTTTGTTTGTATCTTCTTCTTCCTCCCTTCTGGCCGCCAAGGGCGGAGCATCCTTTTTGTTTTATAATTTTCCCTTTTCTTCCTGAGCCCAGAGGAACTTACCTTCCTTCGTAACGAAGTTGAACAAAGCTACAGGCATTCTTTTATTTTTCCTTTCAACCATGCTAACCTGGACGGGCACTGGCTTCCCTTTCCCTTCCCTCCTGATGGCGGTACACTCCCCCCTGTTTTTTGTTAATGACATCACCTTCTTCCATTTTTGCCCTCCGACTGCCGCCGATGGAGCACCCGAGAAGAGGGCTTTGCGATAGTCCCTTTCCTTTCTTTAGTCACGACGCCAAGTGGGGGCGCAGCTTGCTTTCTTCCCCGAACTTTTTCTGGGCGGTCCCCCCTTTCCATATACGGTGGCGTACCCTTTTCCCTCTCCTCGGTGCGATTGAATGGCATTTTTTCCCCCTCAGGTATGGGTTTTCCCTTCCGAGAAAGAGGCATTTTCTTATCTTTTCTTCCCCTTAATGGCCTCCCCAGGCCTTTTTTTGCTAAGTCAGGTGCTGACAGACGAGTTGATTTTTTCCTGTCATTACTAGATTCCGCCCTCGGCTTTCTCTCCGTTTTCCTCTTTCCCGTCTGAGTGCCTCGACGAAGGCGAGGCTCGCCCCGCCTAGCTCCGTGTCTGGGGACGAGCTACGAGCTTGCGTGCCCCGATTGTTCTTCCTGAGCCAAGGACATCTTCCCTCTTCTCCTTTCTATTTTTCTTTGGATCGTGTGCAGCTTGCGTTTCCTCACCTCCCCCCTCGAGGAGAACCTGCCCCTTTTTTCCGGCAGCCCTGCCCTTTTCTCTTTCTTCCTACGTGATCTTAAAGGGTTTGCTTTCCCCTTTCCTTGGATTTAGGGTATTCCGAAAGATGACCGACCCCTCCCATTGTGGTAAGGGAAGAGAGGAGCTGGCTGATTTCTTTTTTTGGTAGCGTGTCCGTACCCCCCCGATGCGTTTTCCATTTTGCGGTAAGCCTTTTTCGGAGTAGTTTTCTGTGGAAAATAGTGGCTCGGTACAAACACCGGAACACCCCAAGTTTTTGGTTTCCTTGGGTTGAAAACCGCGCGGTTGGCTCTTTTCCTTTTCCCTATTTTTCCCCAGCGAGGGAACTTTCTTCGTCGGCCTGGCTGCCCGCTTTGCGAGACTGATGAAATGGGTTTTTTCTTCCCGTGCGGGGCGCCCGGCTTTTTCCCCGTCTCTCTCGCCAAAGTATACGCTCTTCGCCACCCCCCTTTTCTGTCCGCTTGCCCCTCCTTTTCTTCTCCTGTGGTTCGTCAAGATTAACGATCGGACATGCTTGACTTTGGTTTCTCCCCTTTCTAGCGCCGGCTCCGCCACCTCCTTTTTTTCTGCCCCATTTACACTTACGTCCCTTCCCCCTCTTTCCCTTTACTGCCGCGCTCCGGGTGGACGATTAGGAACAGCCTCAATTCCTTTCAATGAAGCTTCCTCTCCCTTCCTTTTTTTTCTACGTCGGGAAATCGAGCTTCGACTTCCCCCTTCCTTTCCTGAGGAACGAGGCCGGACGTGGCTTTTCCTCGGTTACGAGCGTTCGCCCTTTCTTTCTCTTCCCCTATCAAGACGCTGTCCGCCTCTTCTTTTTGTGCCTGCCTTTCAAGGAATTCTCAAAGCCAGAACATGACTTTTCCAGTCTTTCCCAGAGAGACAATGTCAACTCCGCGGAGCTTCCTCTTCCTTTTATCTCCTTGCATGTGTCGCCCCCTTTTCCTGACGCCGAAGATACGTGCAAATGAATAGACGGTTTTTTGTTCAGCGAACGCACGATCATGTATTTTTGTCTTTCGTGTGGAAGACCCGCTATCGACCCCGCTTTTCTCTTCCCCCACGCAAGATCCTTTCCCTTTTCTGCAAGATCTGGGCCTATACGAGGAGGAAGAAGGGGACGACCCAAATTATCCTCCCCCTCCCATGATCATGGCTTTCTACTCCCCTACGACCCCCCCCTTCCCCTTCTGCTCACCAAGAACAACGCTCGGCCTCCTTTCTTTCCCTGCCCTCCCACCGCAGAACAGAACCCTTCTGGCTTCACTTCTCTGTCCCGATCGCCGCTAGGTGACAATGATAGTTCCGAATCGGACACTTTTTTTTTTCATTCCTCTTTTACTACCTCACTACGTTTTTTTTGTTTTCTTTTTCCTCCGATTAGTGACGGCCTTTCCCTCTTTTCCTTGTCAGATTTCTTCTAGCTTTAGCCAGGACGGGGGCTTTCTTGTGCTTTCCTTGACGGCCGGATAGTCGCTGGGGGTGTGGGAGTGATTCCGGACGTTTTTTCTCGTTAGGAGAAAAGCCATGATCAGGTCGTTCTCTCCTCCTTTTCGGATAACAGTCGTCGCCTAGTCACTATGCCCTTCTCCTTCGGAACTACGGACTCCCTTCTATTCCTTTCTTTTTTGGTCGTGGGCCCTGCGTAAAAGGTGAATAGAACAAACTCTTCATATAAGGCGGCAGAAAGATCCCCCTTCTTCTTTATCGTTCGTAGTAGACCCTCTTCCTTTCTGATTCTGTGTCAACGACCGTCGCGGACCTTCGCTTGTCGCCTGCGACAAGTTTTCCTCTTGCTTCTGTAGGGCCAGCAGGATGCTCCGTCTTTTTCTTTTCCCTTCTTTGCCGAAGGTCGGTGAACTCATTTCCCTTTTTTTTTTCCGATTATTCCCAGCGGACCGCCGAGTCGGCCATTCGTTCTTCGATCATCCCTCCCTCCTTCTTCTCTTCTTAAGGCCGGTAGCGCTTCCGTTTTCCCTTTTCTCCTTTCTCTCTTGGGGTAGTGCCTTTCTTTCGTCTTTCCCCCTTCCGATTTTAGGGACGTCTCCCTTCCCCTTCTTCATTACCAGAAGCTATAGGGTTGTTTGAGTTAAGGTTTAGTCAACCCCATTTTTCCTCTTCAGCGTGGGAAGAGGCGACAGTTCCGACATCTTTCATTTCCTCTTTTTTTCGCCGGCAGATAGGACGGTGCTCCATTCCCTTTTTCCTCTGCTCTTTCCTTCCTTTGACGAAGACGTCAGAAACGTTTCCTCCTTTACTTTCCTTCGCCTCGTAGACGGCGAGATAGCCTACATGCAGGTTCTCCAAGTTTCATCCCTTTTTCATTCTCATCCCAATCTTTTTTTCTCTTCCTCCCTCTAGATTTTCTTTCCTACTCCTTCTTTTTTCTCGAAACGCTATTTTTTTCCCCTAGCCCTGCACTTCCCCCGCTTAGGGAGAAACTCATAGAGACCTCTTTCCTCCCCCATAGGAAGCGCATCATGCTTGGTCTGCCCTTTCTCCTCTCCCTTTCCTCATAGAAGCGCCCTTCTCGTTTACCTTTCCTTCTTTTTTTTGCCGGGTAAGCGTCTAATACCTCCCCCCCTTCGGGGCGTCCAGATCCACCTCGTGTAGATAAAGTCGTTTAGGGACCGCTTTCTTTCCTGTAACGGGTGCTTTCCTTCCGTATAGAGGTGCCGGAGTCTTGTCCCTCCTTCCCTCTCCGAGCCGACGGCCACTCCTTCTGCCGCGTTCTTTCCTTGTGCTCCCAGACGAAGTCGAAGCAACTCGGACCTCTGCCATTCTCTCTCTTCCCCAAAGCATAGCTTCGTACGTCTTCTTTCTTTTTTCTCATCGACGTCGTAGCTTTCCCCTTCTCCCCTTTCCCGACCGGACTCTCCTGTGCCCTCCTCTTTTCTCCCTATTAGGTAAAGCTCCGGAAACCCTTTTTTTCTCCGGACGTCAGACATGATTTTTGCCCCCCCCCCCACTTTTTGTTCCGGGAACTCCTTTCCCCCCATCCCCTTACGTCCGCCACGGACGAGGTATATTTCCTTTTTTCAACGCACCAGGACCTTCCTCCTTCCATTCCCTCGCACGCGCTAGCCCCGGGTTCGCTACAGATGTGGATGTAGCCGTTACCCCCCCCCTAAAAGGGTGTAGTAGAGTGATTAAAGTTATTCTTCCCCAAACCACAAATCTTTTTCTCCGTTGATTTTTACCCAGGAAGTTGGAGAGTGTTTCGTACAACCCCCCAAAATCCCATTCCACGGTTTACCTCCCCCCCCCCACCCCCCCCCACATCCCTTTCCATTCCAAACAAGTCTTCTTTGTTCTTCCAGAATTCCCCCTGGTTTTTCCTCGCAGTGGGACGTCCCCTGCCCCCCCCCTTTTTTCCTCTGACGGACAGCTAGGAGTAGCCCCCCCTTATTTGTCTTACCAACAGTTCTTTTTTTGTAGCGCCCTTAGTTTCCTTAACTTCGGTTCCCCCCTTCTCTTCCCTTTCAGCCTGGTTCCCAGGAAACGCCAGCTGGCCCGTGGCCTTCCTTTTTTCCCACTCGGACGATTGATTTCTTCCTGCTCTTCAGCTTCTCCTTCCCCTCCCCTTCTCTGCCGCCTTTTCCTTCCTTTTTTCTCCCCTCCAGCCGATCTATCTCTTTCTCCTCCCTTTTTTTTTTCTCCTCTCCGCTGGAGTTTCGAATACTGTCCCGGGCTGAGAAGGACGTGGTGTTTGTTTTCTTTAGACAGTTACTCTCATCCTTTGCTATGGAAGTAGTTCCTCCCACTTAAATGCGCCAAGAGTGTCCCCTCTTCCCTGACTTTCATTGCTTTTCTTTCCCTGCTAAACTGGAAGTTCACCGGTTTCCGTTCGCGATGGAGAAATGAATTTTATTTTCCACGACAAAACCTTTTTCGTTCTTGTCCTCATAACCCTCCTTCGTTTTGTTTTCCTACTTCTTACGGAATGAAAGCTAGCTTCCTGAGGGACCTTGAATGCTAGTCCCCTCCCTTTCCACCTCTCCCCCGTGGGTGAGCCTCCCTTCTCCCCTACGACCAAAGGTTTTGGTTAGGCTCCCACCTGTCCCCCCTCCCTTAGAAAAATGGCGGGAACCGTCGTCTTCCCCTTTCTCTCTTGTACCTGGGCATTTTCTTTTCTTCCCTTTCGTCCGAAGGAGAACGGACGTTTCTTCCTTGCTCCCCTCTGTGGAAGTGAAGAATGGCCGTTCTCCTTTTATCATGGTCGATTCTTTCCTCTTCCTTCTAATTTGAAGAGCTGTTCCTATCTCTTGTGTGTCGACAGGAGAGCCTTCGACTTCCTTTCCTCTAACCTATACGAAGGATAGGGTTCTTTTCTTCTAATGGCTGTTACTAGTCCTCTCTTCTCATTTTCTTTTCCTTTATTAGTTGGTCCCCCCTTCATCCTTCCTATTCTCATGCTGGCACGAGGGTCGACTTCCTTCGGTAAATCCTTCCGTGCACACGTTCCTAGCCACCGTCCCCCCCTTTCTTCTTTTTTTCATTGTCCCAGGAGTTTGACTTCTGATCACCTAGGTGAGATGGAAAAGGACCCGACGTTATTCTTTTCCCCCTCCCCGAGGAACAGGCACCAGCAGCAAGGTTTTTTGGTACGAGACGTCCTCTTTTCCTCGTCCTTCTCTCTTCTGGTAGAGTGGCGACACATGATCTTCCTCTGTGTGATTTTCCCCCCCTCTTCGAGAGTTCACAAGGCTTTTGCAGCCTCTCTCTTTTTTTACCACCGAGCGGTTCAGTCTTCACGTTTTTTTTGACGCCTTAGAAGGGGAAAGATATCGGCGGAATGATGCATTCGTTTTTTCCCTCCATTGAGGACGTAGGCTGTTACTTTCTCCTCAGATAGACGTATCCTTCATTGCCCTTCCTTCCTCTTCGTCATGAGACCCCCTTTTCTTATTTCTTTTTTTCCACTCATTTCAAAAAAAACTGCGTGAACTGATGGCCTTCGCTAGACTTTCTCCCCAGCGTCGGAATAGCAGAGGCAAAATCGGCCCTTTCTTTTCCCCCTCTAACTTGGACGCTGCGTCAGGGTTGGACGATGACCCTTTCCACGCAACAACACGATAGCTTATGTTTTCCATTAATTTTCTTCCCCTTTTTTCTGTAATACGTCTTCTTTCCCCCCATCCCCTTCTTTCTTCCACCACCAGCCTTCGCTTCTTTTCCGTCTCCCGGCTACCGAAGTCAGGAAAGAAACTCCTTTCCTTTTCCTTCCCCAAGATGAAAGACGGATGGACGGACTCCTTTTCTTTTTTCTATAAAGGAACTTCCTCCCTCTTCTTATTTCCCTACGTCCTTCGGACAGCCTCTCCCTCCCCCTTTCCTCCTCCTTATAAGAGAGATGAATAGCGTTGACTCTTCCCCCGTCTGTTCGAAGGACGACACGCTTGTTTCTTTCTCTTCCCTACTCAGAAGGACTTTTCCCCACAGGGTTTCCACTCCCCTATCATTATGTGGAACGAACTGCTGGGATTCCTTTTTTTCTGTCCGAGGAACGGGGAAGCGTCCAGCCTTCCTTTCCCTCTTGTCTGACGAGTGCCGACAGACTTTCTACTTCCTTCTTTTTCTGGCTCAGAAGAACCGCGCCTGGATCCTTTTTCTTTTCCTTCTTTTTTCTTCCGCACGACCAGGTCCTTAAGGCCCTCCCTCCACTTTCCTCTCTTCGGCTTGTATGGACTGCTGATGGATAACAGGAATTTTCTTTCACTGGCTAGAACTACACTTTTCTTGGCGAGACTCCCCTCTACGGATTGGTCACCATGCTCGTCCTTTCCCCCCTTTCCTACTCATCTCTCTCTTTCATACCTTCTTTGTTTTTTTTATATCTCATTCGGCTCTGCGGAAGACAGATTCCAGTGCAGAGCCCTGTTCATTTCCCTTCCCCTCTCAGAGTTAGTATAGCTTTAGCCCGGACTTGGTTTTTTCCTTCTTCCCAGACGGCCGTTCATACTTCTTCCTTTTTCCTTTTCATCCCCTGGGTCCGATCGGTTATTCTCTTCTCCCTGTCCTGCGATATTGCTCAGGCGAGGGAGGAATGTCAGTAAGGTTCGTTCCCCGGTGATAGGGAGGAACTCGGGTCCTTTTTCTTTTTTCCTGCGTCCCAGGCTCTTTCGTTTCTCCCTTTTCCCTTTCTCTTTCCTTTTCCTGATCGGGAGTTCTCTCCCCCTCTTCCTCTCTTGAAGGCCAACGATCTTCGGCGGCAGGAAACATCTGCTGCGTTTCCCGGGATCTTCTCATTTTGCTTTTTTCCGTCTGATCAGTCTTTCTTCTGCGATTCTGTGTGCCGAGTCTTCTTCCTGGCTTGAGACGTTCTTGATGAGGACAAGCGGAAAGGAGGATTCCCTTGTCTTTCTTTCTAAGGAAGGGACGAGGACGCGTTTTTCACCGGATAAGTCCTTTCCGGCTTCAGTCCTTCTTTGTTTTCTTTCCCTGCTCGCGCGTCTGTTCGAGTAGTACGCGAAATGACAGATATGCTTACCTCCCCGCTATCGGCGGATTTTTCCATTGTCATCGTCAAACATGTACCCTCTCCCTCCCTTTTTTCCTCTGCGCCCGGCCGAAATTTTCTCTCCGATTTCTTTCTGCTCCTTCGATAGCAGAGGGCGGCCAGGCCCATCAGTTTGCAGTCATCTTCTTTTCTTCCGAAGACAATCAGAACGTTGTCGCATCGCCGTTTTTTTCTCATTCGAGTTAGACTTCGATCTTCCTCCCCTCTCCTCTTCATACGGCCGACAATGGCTCATCTCTCCCCTCCTCCTTTTCATCCCACGGCCCACGTCCGATAGAGCTAAGTCGACTTGTCAACCACAGTTTTTCCCCTGTCGACCGAACGATAGGTTTAACACTCGGCGGCTTTTCCTTCTCCCTGATGCTCGGGTTAGAAATCCTCGTTACTCATTTTTTATCCACCTTTCCTCTGCATCATGTGCGTAGGCACGCGACCTCTCTCTCTCCTTACTCTCCGCGCGTACCCGGAACACATGGAGGTTGCTTTTTTATCTTTTTCCCTCGATCCGTTCTTCTTGTTTTTTCCTTCTTCATTCAAGTCGTCATACGCCTTTGTATATTTCTCTCCCTTGACGAGTGATGCCTTGCCTTTCCCCTTGCAGGATTTCACAAGAGGCAAGATTCCTATCTCGGACAGCAGGAGACTTTTTTTTTTCGTTCTTTGGTCCCCAGACGAATTTTCCTCCCCCCTTCCGCACAGTAGAGATCGCCGTCCTCTTTGGTAAGATAGGGCTTAATAGCCGTCGTTCTCCTTTCTTTCAGGTGGCCTCCCTCTCTGACGGGAGCATATATCCTTTAGTTATTCCCTTTTCCCAGTAGACGCTAGTCGGTAATCGGCCCCAGAATAGTTAGAACCTCTAAGGTTTTGGCAATTCGGACGTCCAGCGTGTCTGTCTCGTGCTAGGCTGTTACGCCCTGCCTCTTCCCTTGCCGGTTAACCTCTGCCCGTTTCTGCTTACGAAATGGGTATCACCTCGCTGTTATTTTTCCCCCCCTTGTTCTGTGTCCGAAGATAAGCTGCTCACCCATTTCGCCTCCCTTACAGGTGCGGGCACGAGTCAGTAGAGAAGGGAAAGCAGTTTTATTCCCAGCGACGGCCTTCTTAGGCTTCTTCCGCTTTCCTCCTTTCTGTTCTTCAACCGGGGCAGGTTTTTTCTTTTTTCTATTTCAGTTCGCCCCCGCGAAAGGGACGTAGTGACAGGATTTTTAAGTTTGTTTACCTGTGGAAAAGACCCCCCTCCTTTTCTGGTACAATTCGTGACGAATTGGCCTTTTTCCTCCCCTTCTCTCGGAGCGGCGTGACCTCCCTCCCCCCAAGTACCTTTGAAGCCCTTAGCTGGCCTCGACTCGCTCTATTTACCTCATCTCCTTTTTTTTTTTTATTCCTTCTGAGTTTCTCCAATCATCTCCCTTTTCCGGCAGAATTCCCTCTTTTCCGGAGATTAAGAGAGCTTCGAGCTTCCCTCCCCTTCCCCTCACTGCGTCAAGAAAGTGGTGACCAATTCCTTCAGGGAGTTGTTCTTTTCCCCCTCTTTCCCCCCCTTTCCTGTCACTAAGGCAGTTCGCGATCCGGCGAGGGCAGGCTCAATTTACTTTTTCCTCCCCTCAACGGAGGAACTTGTTTGTTCCCCCCTCTTCCCCTTCCGCTGGAGCACGTCTCATTTTTTCTCTCCTCCTTCCCTACCTGTACTTATGTTACTCTTTTTGTGCGCAGCCTGGAGATGAAGGAACACCTCTGTACCTTTTTTTGAGAACTACGGCTTCCCTCTCTTCCCCATGGACTTCTCCCCCTCTGATACGCGGTCCCTAAATGGAACTTTTCTTCTGGACGGTTCATGAGGAAAGCTTTTCGTTTGTCTTTCCTCTTCCACCGATGGACGTTGCCGGCCTTTTCTCCTTCCGGGAAGAATTAGAGATAAGGCTTTACGGCTACGTGTGCCGTATCGTTCCTACTCTATCTTCCGCCCGGAGAGCCAGGTAGAACTCCACGTTTCGAAGAGGACGGCGAACTTCCCTTGAAATCCTCCTTTTTTTTTTTTTCTGAGATCGTGCCGTCTGTACTTCGTCTGGGATTCTTTCCATTTCCTATTCTCCTGCTGGCAGTAGGTCGGGTGTTTTTTTCATCATCCGGACACCGCGATCTCCCCCTTCTCTACCTTCGGTCCGTGTGCTTCTCCGGGACTCGGAAGAGTTATATCCCCTTCCTTTGAGTTTCCCCCCCCCTCCCCCGCGAAGGGATCGATGGTTTTCCCTTCTTTTCCCCCAGCCGCCAGCAGGGTTTTTGTACTCTCCCTGCAGTCGATGCCATGCTCGCGGAGGTCGCGTGGGCCCTATCCCTTTGATTGCAGAGTGTCCTATGTGTGATTTTCAGTCCCCCACTTCTTCTTTCTTTCTCCCAGGACGATTGGTGAAGGGACCCCCCTCTTTTTTGTTGAAACGAGCGGTTCGGAGTCCTTTCCCCTTGGGGTACCCTCTTCTTTCCGGGGAACGCTATTTCTTCCTTCTCCTTCTCTGATGAAAGCCATTGAGTCTGCTTAAAGTTTTCCCTGGTCGCGCTCTCCGCAGTCTCCGAGTCTCGGAACGGTTTCTTTCCCCTTTTTTCATGCGACAAACTTCTTCTTGTCTGCTTTTTTCCCTTCACGATCGACCTGCGTTGACATGATGGAATGTTACAGCTTCCCCCCTTGGCATCGCAGAGACAATTTCGGCACTTCTTCCCCCCCCCTCCCTTGAAACTTGTCGCTTTCGTTCAGTTTTTTCCCATGAAAATACAACAACACCCTGCTCTTTAATCTTTACCGATAGGTCAGGGTAGCTTCTATTATTTGACAATCCGTCGCGATTTCCCCAGACGCGGCCTTCCTTCTTACCTGGGGGAAGTATACTTTTTCCCGTCCTTCTTCTCCCCCCAGTCGTCGGAGAATGATAAATCCGACTATGGCTCCTCGTTAGTGAAGAGGGGCCTATCCTTCCCACTCCGAAACTGATGGTCCCCTCCGCCCTCCCCCCTCCTCTCGAAAGGTAAATCTACCTCTTTTTATTTGCGCATCAAGAGACGGATCGCCGGCCTTTTCCCTTTCCTGACCCCTCTTCCCCCTATTTTTCCTCGACTTGACTGTCGTGAAATCGTGGTAAGCGACCGATCTGCTTTTTTTGATCTTTGATGGCGACGGATATCTGACGATTTCTTCCCACGACAAGATCATTTCGCTCGCCGCGTTATTCCCCCCTCCCTCCTCTGGAATACTGCACAGAGCGTTTCCCCAGCCGACCCCGCGCATGGAGAAGATCGCAGACATTATTGGCTTATACTTCAGATCCCCCCCCAGCCGACGAACTTCCTGGCATTCCTTTTCCTTTCCTTCTCCACGCAAGACCAGCCCCCCCTTCTTTCTCTCCTTTTTCTGCCCGCGAACGATAGACCGCTAGGTGAAACCTGCAATTTGCCCCTCTCGGCATATCTCTCTCTTTAATCTCCTCTTTTTTTTTTTTTCGCCGATTCCAAGTGCCGAGCCATGGTCACCGAATTGTTCTTTCCCTCTTTTTCGTTCGCTTTAGCCAGGACGGGGTGCTTGTCTTCTGTTCTCTTCCCATTACTGCCGGATCGTCGATGGGGGTGGAGGGCTTGCTTGACCGGAGTCTGAAAGCAAGATCAGGTCGGCTGTATTTTTCTTCTGGATAAAAGTTTCTTCCCCCCTCCTTTCTTTTCATCTTTTTTTTTCGATTCTGAGGAACTCGGACTCGTCTATCTTCCCCCCCCCCCATATCCTTGGCGTGGGCCGCGCACGGCCCTTTGAGATCTACCCCTTCCCTCGCGTTCCATAAGATACGTGAGTTACTTCCTCCTTTCGAGGAGGTCACATTTTTTTCTTCTTCTTCCCCTTTTCCCCTTTCCTTTTTCCGCCCAGCCGCGATCCCTTTTCTGCTCTGCAGCTAGATGATGGCTTCCCCTCTTTTTCCTATCTGGCAGACGGCGTCCTGTTTTCTTTTCCCTTTTGAGAAGTTATTGCTTCTTCCCGCTTCCCTCTTTTTCCCCTGCTGATCTTGATAAGCACGACTCCGTCTTTTTCCCGGCGGAGCCGGATTACGTCACGGTCCGGATAGTCAGCCCACTGTTGTTAGTGCCGATAGTCGCGGTTCGTAGGAGCGACTTCCTCTATTTCATGCTTCATGACAAGAATCTTATTGGGTCTGTTCCTGTCCTATCGTCCACCCCTCAGCGTAAAGGTCAAGCGTGGTGTTCTCTTCCCCATTCCCCGAAATTGTGCCTCTCTTTTCCTCTTTTTTTTCTCGGCGAATAGCGAGGGCGTGGCCTTCCTCCCACTCCTTTCTCTCGTGAATTTGAAGAGACCCTTTCCTCCATTCCGGGCAGCGGACGACAGTGGCCGGGGGCCTGACGCTTTTTCGTCCGGGCCGTCCCTGCACTTTTTCCTCCTCCCCTTTTTCTTCTCCAGCCGAAGACTCGGCCAGCAGGCCTCCCTTTTTTTGACTGCGTAATCAGGTTCCCCCTATTCTTTTTTCACACGCTTTGGGTAGCCTGGGCCTGCCCTTCTCCCTCTCCCTCCTTTTGGTCGGACCGCACACATAGGCAATCTCTACTTCCCTTCCCCCCCTCCGAGCAGGGCACGCATAGACTCGTCCCTTTGAACCCTCGGCTTTTTGGGCGGGGTCAGAGTGCGGAAGACTGAACTCTTCCTTTCGCTCACCTCGGTAGATCCACGTCGTCCTTTCTTGGGACCTGTGCTGCCGTTGTCTCTTCCCTTCCCTCCAGAGCACTCTTTCCTCTTTTTTCCCTCCGGAGAAGAGGGCCCGATTGTCCTTTCACGACCTTTCCATCGCCAGAGCAGGTGCTCGCGCTATTCTGTCAGCATTTCTCTCCCTTTTTTTCCTCTCTTCGCTAGGACGGTTCATTTCTTTTTTTTTTCCCCTCTTGCGCCGAGGCGATAGAGTAGGACCGGGCCGGAGCCTTTCTTTTAGGCGACGTCGTACATGTTTTTTTCGGGCAATTCGGCGTCCTTTTCTTCCCCTTCCCCCTCCACAGACTCGGTTCTTCTTTTCTCCCCATACCTTCGCGAACTGCAAGTCAATAGCTGATGAGATCCTTTTCCTTAGTCTGTGGTAGAAGTCCCCTCCCCGGGGTAGTCGGTGTCAGTCCCCTCTCCCTTCCTCCCCCCCCTTGGCGACATCTTTCCATCCTCCCTTTTGCGGGACGAGAAGTAGCCGTCCTTCAGTCCGATGGCCGGAAGTGTAGGCGTAGCACCCCCCCCTTTTTTGATTATGAAACTTCCCAGTTTTTTTCTTACTTCCTTCCTTTCTCCTCGCAGAAGTTCCGTGTTCCTTTTCTTGGATGTAAAAGGGAACGCCCACTTTTATTCTCTTCCAATTCGTGAAGCAGTTCTCCCGTCTCCCCCCCCCCCGCCTTCTTCAGCTTTCCACTAAGCCATCCCCATTTGCCCTTTGCGGCGATGGAGACAATACTCGCCTCTTCTAAGCAATAAGTTGTTGTTTGTTGATGATTCTTTTTTTCCCATCGGACGCCCAGTTCCTTCCCTCCTCCTTTTTCTGGGAGGCAGAGAGTGACGCGGGGCCTCTCCTGGATCCCCCTTTCCAAGGGTCCCGTAAGTTTTTCCCTCCTTCACTTCCTGAAGGGCGTGTCAGTTGGACCCCCCCCTCTCCACCTTGCCGGGCAAGAAGATCTTAGTTTCCCCTGACCCCGATGGCGGGCTACACCGACCCCCCCTTTTCTCTGCGGAAAGGACGGTTTTTCTCTTCGGCGAGCTGTAGCCCATTCTTGCGAGGCGCCGACTGTTGTTCTTATTTTTTCTGGAAGAGCGCCACTCCTTTTCGGGACACCGAGAGACCCTTTTTTTTTCTCCTATTCTAACACATATACGGAGACCCTTTCGAGGGACTTGCCTCTGGAGATTGACTGTCAGGTCTATTTCCCTTTCTCTGAGAACGAGTCGGTTCGTACTCTTCCTTTCCTACTGCCCGCCAAAGGCAGGGGGTTCCCGATTTTTCGGACCGACGCGGCTTTACGAGCTTTTTTTTCATCGGCGAAAGGAGAGTCCTTTTTCCCTTCACCGTCGAGCGGACTAGACGATGAGGTTCCCTTTTTGCCCGAAGAGCTCCTGGCTTGGGGACGAGATCTTCGTTTCCTTTTGTCTCCTCGTCTGGGAGCCCCAGGTCCCCTCCCCTCTTTTTTTCCGGAGGCTCTTTAATTTCCACTTCCCGGTACATATTCACGATCTTCTTCGCACCGTCCGGTCCGCCTGCTTTTACTTTTTTTTCGACGTGATCTCCCTATTTATTTCTCCCCCGGGATCGAGGTCTCTCCGCACCTTTTCCCCCCTCCGTCCCGGTTTGGTACGGTCTCTCCCTTCGATTATTTTTTTTGGAGCGTGGCCAGGACCATTCCTTTTTAAGAAAAACTCTCTTCCTATTTCCCTCTTTTTTTCAGTAAGGCTACCTCCGCATATGAAAAACTGAGCGGTTCGGAGGAAAGGGTCCCTGAGGTCTTTTTCACGATATAGGCGGGTCCCCCCCTCCTTCTTTTAGGCTGCGACCCCTTCTCGGGGAAAATAACCTGGACCGCCAGCAGTGCCCTGTCCTTTTTTCCTTCTCAGTATACGCGCATTGTCCTTCTTTTTCTGTCTACAAGTTCTGAGGTCTTCTTTAAGATCACGTTTTTCCCTCTTTCTGGCCGCCCTCGGCAGGCAGGATACAAATCCTTCGCCCAATTCGGCCCACTGTCGCTCTTCCACGTCTTGCGTAAGGGTTGGACGATAGTCACCCTTCACATCAAAAAACCCGAGCTTTTTGCTTCCCCTTACGTTAAGGTAGCGAGATATTTCCCCCTTCGTGACATCCGCTTGCCTCTTCCTCCCCCAGAGCGTGCTTTCTCCCCCCTCGGTTTTCCTCCTTCCGGTGAGAAGCGCCGCCGTCTTTCCCCTTTTTATCCAACGATCAGACGTGAAGAATCTCGGCCCTTTTTTTTCCCCTTGCAATCTACACGCCTCACTGATGAGTCTTCCTATAGAAAGTCCCCCTCTCCTTTCTAGGGGACGAGCAGGATATTCTTTCCTCCGGAATGGTGAGAAGGCGACACGCCATGTTCTTCCCCCCCTCGAAGGCCTGAGTGCCACGGGGGTTTCCCTTTAACTCGAAGGCTGGAATCTTCTGGCCTTTTCCCCTTTCGTTTGACGCGGACCCACGCCAATCTTCTCCTTCCCCGAGGCCGGAGTTCCGCCAGATCTCCCTATGCTAGACCCCCCCTCCCCCATCCGAAACGGCGAATGGAGCAGTCTCCGACTTTTCCGACAAGGTCCTGAATCAACTGCCTCTCCCCTCTCCCTTCTTCATGGCATGATGCGTGCGTGTGCAAACTTTTTTTTCTCCCCCTCCCGTTCCTAAAGCTAGACGAAATCTTGAAGCGACACGATTCCCACCTTTCCATGTCAGGCACTGGAATCGCGGTCCTTCTCTCCAGGTGTTGTTGTTGAGAGCG
>Ga0179593_1639438_pt1 | contig 17688 bp, 12 predicted proteins | sample CZODoug2_1_08_16_FD_185931 | JGI IMG/M metagenome (GOLD analysis project Ga0179593, IMG submission 185931) | Vadose zone soil fungal communities from Angelo Coast Range Reserve, California, USA - CZODoug2_1_08_16fungal (PacBio error correction) | ecosystem: Environmental > Terrestrial > Soil >... | reverse complement strand
CGAGGCATTTTTTCCGAGGGCCCGTTGTTTCTAGACCCTTGAGCCAACGGTTGTCACCCGCCCACGCAGACATTTTTTGGGCTGGTGTTTCACCCTGTGAAAGCTCACACCATCCCTTTTCGTGTCGGCTTTTTTGTTAGAGAGCGGATCAGGGGAGTCCCAATGAAGGGTTAACAGTGGAGGGTCAAGGGGAGAAACTTAAGGGAGGAAAGCTACTTTTCAGATCAGGTTCGCACCGTCGATGAAGATCGGCTCCTCCGACGAAACGGAGCGTAAAGCTGCATCTTCCTCCCTCCGATAAGTTTAATGGAATTTTGCCGCGTCTTTCGCACCCTTCTTTCGTGTCTCCTTCCGTTGCTCCTCCGGCCACGGCGGACTTCTCGTCCCTGCGCTCCTACTACCAGTTTGGCTGCCAGTCAGGGCGCGAGGATTCCCCGGCCGCCTTCCTGCCTCCGAAGGCGCCTGTACCTATCCCAGAGAGTCCCACAAAATGTTACCCGCGTTACCCCCCATTCTCAGCCGGGCACCTTCTTCTTGCTAAGGTTGGTTCTCTATGGTAGAACCCTTTTCCTCCTCCTGTCAAAAGGGCAACTCGCTCTTTAAGCTTTTTCTCCCCTTACCTAATTTTTTTGTGTCCGAGAAGCTTCCCGTCTTTAACACTCTTTGACGAACGGTGGTTGCCCGATTCCGCCCCCCCCCTTTTTTACCACATGAGATCTCCCCCACAACACCTAGACTTTTGAGCGTGACCGCTACCCTCTGGTAAAGGTTTGCGGTGGCGGGTAAACCCGATCTTGACTGGTGGATCTCTACAAATTGTCTCTCGGGCTCGAAGTAGATACCCCCGACTCTCAATTCGAGACTCTTCCTCACCCGTCAGTCTGCACACAAGTGGGCTTCGCGCGCCGAAATTAAGGATCTTTTTTGGTGGCTCCCCCAGGAACAGCTCGGACGTGAACGACATTTGGCGATCCGGAAGGGAATAGCTTTAGAAACCTGAGCTAAGGCTCGTCCGCACTGAGAAGAATGGCCCCTCGGTGAAGCGGGTTGAACACGTCCATTAGTATAAACTGGACTATTCTTCTGGTGCCGTGATCTAAGGCGGGTGTAACGCAAGTTTACGCTTCGTTTTAAGCTCTAAAAGATTCATATTCTTGGCTTTTTTGCGATAAGACCCGAGGTCGAATCGCCGACAATGCACCTTTTTTGACCCTCCCTCACAGACCCCCCGCTTGTGACCTTTCTTCTCTTTTCCGCGTGTCCGCTGACACCTCGAAAAGGCAGATTTCTTACCTTCCTTGACAACCGCTCCCCATGGTGCCGTTGGCACGAGCTCCCTAGACCTTCTCTTCCCTGGTCCTAGTTAAATTCGACTTCCACGCTCTTTGAGGAATAAGTCCTCTTACTTCTTTTAGATATAGATGTACGAACTTCTGTGACTTATGTTTTACCCATAATGGCTCATTTCCCACTCAGTACCACCCCTCCCCGTGATGATGCTCCCCAGAAAAATCATGGGCCAGTCAGATGTTATCTCACTTGATCCCCTTATCTTATTCTAGTCTCGAGAAGAAACTGCATGTCCCTTCCACGGAATTGTCGTTCTGTTTCTTGAATTATGGATTTTGTCTGGACCCTATTCTTTATTGATTTCCCTTACACTAGGAGGGTGTCCTACTTTACGGTGCAAGTTCGGCGTAACTTCTAAGGTTTCTCCCCCCCTGGGTGGTGTTTTTTTGGTGTAGGATAGGAAGGATAGAGTCGTTGACCCTCCTTCTGAATTCCATTGTATGTTCTCAACACCCAGATGACCCAACTGGGGACCCCGAGAGAGGGTCTCCGGTTTTCGCTTCCCGACTGCACTTTAGTTATAGGTAATTTTATTTTCCAACCTATAACTTGCTTGTTTCGGGACCCCCCCTTTCGGAAAACCGGTCCTTGTCTGTATTTCTTAATGCCCCCCTAAAAGGTTCGTACGGCGGATCATCCGATCTTAAACTCCATTGCCACGTCCTACTCGTCACTCATAACATTCTAAAGATTTTCTCTTTCTCCGCGGGGTGGCCTTATGTGATACAGACCATTATAGAACCAAAGAACTACTTTTCCCAACTCTTTTTTTTCGTTTTATCAGTTCGTAATCCAGAACTTCTAACTTTGAACTTGATCACCACTCGAACAAGCAGCCCTTGCATTCAAATGACACAACGAACGACCCAGTCTACAAGCGCACAACCCTGCTTCCTTCTTCCCGATCTCACCCGCACCCCATCCGCTGCTGTTCCCCCAACATTCCCTCCCTGGTTTTTCCTGATACTGCACTTGTTTTAAGTACTAAATCCTCACGGCTTGTTGCAGAGAGAAAGGAACCCAGTCTTTACCCTCTTTTGTTCTTGAAGATTGTTGCATCCTCCGATTATACTTAAACAGAAATCCTTCCTGGACTCCCCCCCAATTGCAGTATTTTCTTCTCTTTTCGGGAAGCTTGGAGTCACTGAATTTTTCTTCGGCACCTCCCTGTATCCCCTTCCTAGCCCGTCGTCCGCTCTTCTCGGATAGACCTCCACTTCTTTTTCATCCCTTCGATGACTCCTTTTATTACGATACCATCTTTGCAGAGTTGCTTTTCTTTCTCTGCTTACAGTTCTTTCCGAAGGAATAGTGACCCCCTCCTCTAGCGTGATGTCTATGATTCTCAAAGTTTCTGCCTATTCCGACATCCAAGATCCCACCACCACACATGGTGGGACCTTTCGAGTGTCGACCTTCCTGGGCGTTAATCCGAGGGAGGAATTAACTGGCGGAAGCCCTTTTTTTAGCGTATCCCCCCCCGTGTTCACGAGTTCTTGTGTTCCTTCATCCCGCCAATCTTTCCACTCCTTTTCCTTTTTTGAACTTATTTGAGCCGGGACGGTCCTTTCCCCTACTTTTCCCTTGGGCTTTTTCACAACGGACTCAAGAGAGGTATTGTACCCTGCTTCATCCTTTGCTCTTCTTTTCTACCTGTGCCACCGGTTGCAAGGTTTCTTTTTTCCTTCGGCGAAGGAGTACTTTTACGACTCCTCCGTGGTTGTTTAGTTCTTACCTTAGTCCCCCCCCCTTCCTGACCTTTGGCCCCTTGGCTTTAAATCTCCTCTTCTTCCCGGCCCGCTCCCCTAGCTCGGTACGCGGCTTGAAAGCCACCCCCATGCCCCTTTTTTCCTCCTTCATGGCTCCCTTCTCGTTTTTTTTCTTCTTCCCTTAAAACAGCAATCGTCCACAGGACGCGTTACTCCCCGATGTCGTTCTCGTTCAAATGCTTAATTGCGCCTTAGGCGCAATTAAAATTGACGACAAGAGCTTCCTACACCCCATTTGTTTGGTTTGTGTCTTTCCTCTGGTCCCTCTCTCTCCCCATGATTATCATATATCTGTACCCCTTTTTCCGGATGTGCCCCTCTGTCGCGCCGAATCACCCTCTTTACAGGTATATCGTTATTACTTCACTTCTAATAGTAGAGGATTCTCTTAGAGATCCTTTTTTCAGCAGAGATTTCCCCTAGCAACCTTTCTAGAGCATTTTTTGTGAAGACCGAACGTAACCACAGCTTTCCTCCTCGGAAGAAGAGATCACGAGATGTTCAAGGTCGTGGACCCCTTATTCTTTGAGTTCTCAGATGAGGATTGGACCCCTATTTTTGCCTCCCACGCCCAGGTGCAGTTTTTTCGGTATCCACAAAGCAGATGAGTTACGTTTCCGACTCTTGGGAGGAATTCAATGGGAAGTGTGGTGGACGCAGAAGGCCCCCCAGGTGTTTCTCCGCCTTCTCGGGGGGGTCTCTTAATCGTGTGCCTTATTTTAGGTTCTGGTTATCGGGTTTCTTTTTATTGTTTCCATCGAAGATCCTAGCTGTCCAGGAGCCGTTCTCTTATTAGGCCGAAAAGCAGGTCATGTTGCTAATTTCAGGTCCTCTCCGGTCTTATACCTCACAACGACTCTCAATAGATGTAGAAGAGGGCCTTTCTTTGCCTTTTCCAGTCTGGACCTCCCTAGAGTTCACGGCGACGATCTTCCACTTTTCTTCTCTGGATGTGCCAGTCATCCTGACTGCCACTGGGGAAGGAATTGCCTGGTTGAGGTCCCCCGAGGAGGTCGCTGGCCCCGAACGGGACCGTGCGCCCGAAATTTTTTCGGCGGATGGCCTAACCCCCTCCCTAAGTTCACGGCGGGTCTTTCTTGTTAGACATGGAATCCCTTTCATTGTCCCACTCAAAGACGCTCGAAGTCCTCCCCACCCCACCCTTGGTGATAACGATTACGCCTATTTAGTTCTTTTCCGTATAGTATGCTACCAATCCTCTGATTTACTTCCCCTCCAGAAGCCAACTCCCTGCATGTTTTTCTCAGTCCTGCCTCCAGGCCTTCAATCTGTGTCAATATCGTTTCGCGTTCTCGCCGGAAGCCTTCCGGTAATCCCTTTAACATCTTCTAATGAGTGGTTCTTGTTCTAAGCCATTTTGATTTTCCTGTCGCAGCTTCCCTTTCCTCGGAAAAATTTTTCCAGTTTAGGCACCGCGAGGTCGTACTCTCCCAGATCGCTTCTCCCTTCCAAGATGGTCAAGGATCACAAGTTTGAACTTCCTCGACAAGACACCATTGGATGCGATGACCCTCTCCTTTTGGATGACCCTTTTCACTCCGACCTATTTAAGGCTTTTTTACTGCCCAGTTTCAACCCACGTAATGTTTTTCTTTCTTTCTAGAGCGTAGAGTCAGAGGATTGACGGCGTTTCCGCCGTAGTTGTTTCTCTTTACCTGTCTTCCCCACCTTTTTGCGGCGACGCCCTCTTCTTTTTTTTTTTTTTTGAACGCTGTTTTATCTCCGAATGATGCTGTAGCGCCTAGTTTACCAGTGTCCCTCGTAAGCTAATCACCCTCCAGACAACGTACGTAGGCGTTGACAATGTTCTAAAGGGCTCCCCGGGCGGCCTCCCCCCCTGTTCTTTCCTTTCCCGAAAGTTAAACGTGAGGAACGTCTTCCTTAACCCTCTCTCAGAAGAAACTGCCTTTGACCGAACGTCAGTTGCGTGGGACATTGCGCTGATTGAGCACCCTTTCCCCCCAGTCAAATCCCCCCGGCGTTAGCGGGGCCCAAACATGGCACAATGGCTTTGCACTTCCCTCGCGCCCCCCCCCCCCCCCCCCCCCCCCGCTGTTGGCTGTTGGGTATAATGGTCAGGTTCCGGGAAACCATGTCCCTTCGTGTTTTTCTTCCGCGTGGTGTATCTTCTTTAAGCCTTTCCATCGGTTGGTTGTTGTTTTCTAGTACACCAAGATTTCACAGCCTCGACCCTTTGTAATTTTGCACTCGACAATTCCCTAGAGCCCCCACTTAGCGAGAAGTTCCAGGCTACTTTCCTCCGCGCATGGTGGTGGGACTGGATTGTTTTTTCTGAACCGCGAAGATGGTGTTCTTTCCCCTTGTGCTCCTTCTTTCCTTGCCTTTCCCAACGCACTTCCTCCATCCTTCCTCTTCAAAAAGATTCTTTTTGAGTTGACCGCGCCCCCCTTGCCGTCCATGGAAGGAAAGATCTCCCCCTTCTCGCCGTTTTCCTTCTCCGACCCCAATTTCATTGAACCCGCTGTGCAAACGCATCGTTAGAACCCTTTTGCACCTCTTTTCGGACATTTCCTAGACTTGCCCGCCCTTTTCAGAGGCTACCGACCATCTGTAACTTTTCCTGGGGTACACTTATTCCAGAGCCTCTACTCCTCCTCCCGTCCTCGGCACAGACCTCGGAACCGGCTTCCCTTGTCTTCCCATTCTACTGAAGTTCTCTCGCCCACCCCGCCTCCCAGCCTGTATATGTTGCCGTTGTCAGTTTGACCACTGTGAGAACCATGGTTCCCTTGCTTTTTTAAGTTTTTTTTCTCCAAGAGATTCTTCGCTATCCATTATCTTTGCCTGAACTCCTTGGCGCGCCAGAACCTTCGATGGCCCCTCGCGGAGAGATACTTTATATCTTCGCCCCCGGGGGTATTCAAACGGTTTAAGAGTTTACCCGTCCCCCCCCCCCCCCTTCCCCCCGTTCCCCCCCTTCCTTCCCAGAGACCTGCGTCTCCAATCTTCTCCCTTGCGATTATGGTTTTATATCAAATTGAGATAATTACTTCTTTTCCGTTTCACCCTTCCTCTTAGGCACCTCCGTTTCCATTGCTCGAGCCCGTTCTGGACTTTCTACCCGGAATGTGATTCTGTCTTCATCCTGAATGGAGGGGTTCTTCCCCTAAGTGAATTTACACGAACCGTGATTCTCCCGCTTACTGACACACCCTGTCTCGTCGTGTTGTATCTCTCTTCCGATTTTCTTGCGTTGAACGCCCTTCGAATCATCTTTGTTGATTACCCCCTGCTTCACCGCGCAAGTATCCTTTCGAAGAGGGGGTCAGCCAATCCCCCGTCCCCTGCATAAGGTCTTTCTGCCCTCAACTCCTCCTTCTTTAACCATTCCGTTAGGAAAATCAAAGGTCCACCTGGTTCCCTTTTTTTTCTTGCAAAGATCCTTTGATCCCCTCCATCTCCCCACAGGTTCTTCGCTTCTTCCCCTCCCATTTCCCCCCTCTTGTTATCAGGGAATCCATCCTTCTCAGCTTTCTTGGGATTTGACTGTACCATTCAGACAATTATCTTCCCCTTCCCGGACCCATCTTTTCCCCTTAGTTTCCTTCAATAAGAGACGTCGACCTTTTCCACTCTCGCTTTCCGAGTAGTTTCTACCACAAAATGAGAAAAGAAGAATATCCCCTGTCTCCATTCTCGACGATCTACCCCTCCCAGCATCCTTTTCTTTCGGTAAACACTCACCTTGGGAAGGCTCCGCTCCTTCAGCTTCCGAAATCCCCCGTTGTTTCCCGCGCCCCTCAAGCGGTCCCCCTTCTTTTTGATCCCAGATGATGACCTCGTGATTCAACCCGCACTTTCCGGGTCAACCTTGCTCCCTGCGCGATCTTGGCCGCGGCCGTTCCCTCTTTTCCAATTGATTCTTCCCGCACAGTCTCCCCCCTTGATCTTTACCTGGCGCTTGACTGATCGATTCTACTCCGTACATCTTTTCGAATTTTCCTTTTTCTGGTTCCCCTTCCTCCCCCTCTCTTTTCAAATAGTGAGTCTGCAAGACTTAATCAGTTGTTTCTTGGATGCCCATTTCGCGCGAGATAGCGTATTGGATCCGAGGCTGACTCCAACCTCTCGAAGCCCGTCCCCAACAAACACCTTTTTTTTCTCGCTCGCGTTTTCCCTTTTTCTGTGACTTTTTGAGTCTCCCTCTCGCACTTCACTATTTGACCCCAGGGCTGTCTAGTTTTGTCCGTTCCGTGGTTGAGACGATTTTGTTTCAGGGCATTCCCCCACCTTCCTTCCCCTTCCCCCCAGCCTCTTTTGATATTTTAGAAGGCACAGCCTTTGTCTCGATGCGGGGTGGCCTTGCCGGATCTATGCAGGCAGACGGGGTCTTGTTTCTGTACTCCCCAAAGGGGTCCCGGCCAGTCATTCTTTTGGCCTCCTCTCTCTTTTTCCTCCCCCTCCTTTGCTATCCGGCGGTCCCCATACCTTCTTTGAACCGTCAGAAATAGCGACACTTTTTCTGCCTTTCCATAGATGCTCCGGTCGTTTTTCCCCCCCCCGAAAACATCTCGCGCCTGCTAATCATTCCCCCAAGAGGGCTGCGAAAGTCCGGGTCACCTTAAAACAAGCCCCATCGTCTCAACAACGTCCGCTCCTCCCCCCCCGCTTTCTCCCGTTAATTCCTGGCTTCAGTCGCGATTGAGGTCTGCCCCGACCCGAGTTCCCCAGATCACCCCCTAATGGTGTTTCGTTGATTCTTTCCTTCCTCGGAGATCCCTAAGATCCTAGTCCCCTTCCTGCTGGTCATCCATACTAACTCAAACGAGGCCAAGCCGCGTTATATAGTGAACGTATGAACTCAGACTCCTTTCCTCCCCCCGGAGTAGATCCGCTGTTCTCTGCCTCATCCCTCGTCTTTCGCGCAGGTGCGTTCAGACGAAAAGGTCACCCGAGACGCTTTATCCCCCCGGCCTCCTATTTCTCTTTGAAACGTGCAGTGCAGATGCCAGCTTATGCGTTTAATGCCAAGAAACACTTAAGTTCCCTTCCATTTTCCCCCAAGCACGCTGTTTCTTTTCCTTTTTCCAAATACTTCTCCTGCAATTAAGTGGCGTGGAACTCCAGAGGAGTATTTGGTTCTCTATTTCTTCCTCATTTCCGTGTTGAAGCTTGGCCTTCTTTCGTTATCTTCTGGGCTGCCCAATGCCTGTCCGTTAGCTCGTTCCCTTTTCTCTCGATCCTCTCCCCTTTATTCCCCCACGCGGTCGAACTTCTTCGGCTTTCCATCTTTCTCCGTCAAGTAACCGGAAGCTTTCGAATCTTTATGGATCCTTGCTCCTTCTTCTTTCGAGAGTTCAGAGGCGCTCCGCTTGCAACCGTGGGAGTCCGGGAGGCTGCCTTCCGTTTTTACCCTCCCCCCCGGTCCTTTTAGTTTTGAATTCAGGACAGTTGGCCTTGAAGATGGAGAAACAAGGATACGAAATTTCCTTTTCCCTGATTGCTTTTCCCCCCCTCGAACCCTTTTTCCTTTTCCTGGTAGTGGCTCTTGACCAAGGCGTTCAACGCCCTGACGATTCGATGCCTCCACCTCTCCGGTTTTTTACTCCGAGTTAGTTTACCTTCGAGAGCCAGACAACACTCTTCCTTCTACCTACCCAAATCCCAGTCGCGCAGATCAGGCTGCGAACACTTCCAGTTTTCCTTTTCGAAAGCGCTTGTTTTTTTTCCTGAGAATCTTAGTCCTTCTTCTTGAGACCCTTGTCTTCCCAATGGCCCGCCCGTCGATGGGTCATTCTTTGTATTTTTACCCTTTCTACCTAACTGAGAAGGACCGTCTTGCGCCCTTCCCGAATGAAACATATCCTCTCTGAGTCTGCATGGGAAAGGATTCTCCCAAGTCTATAATTCGAGCCCCTTCAGATAGACTCCTGTGTCAACCTTCAGCCGTCAGATGGTGCCCTTTATTTTTAACTGCCTTTCCCCTGCTCCCCCTTTGAGTGTTATCGATTGAGGCTTCGTCCAGCGGTTCCTTCGTCGGTCTGCCTTGTAAACCATTCGGGCTACTGCTTTCTCTCTTCCCGCTGTATTAGCAACCCTAAGATTTGAGGCCGAATCCTGACTTATCCGGCCCGCGCTGCAATTTTGTCCTCAGTTTTCCGATGGCAACGCGAGGTTATTTTTGCACAGCGGTCAAGGCTGTAATCTTCTCCGTCTCCAGTTGTCCTCCCTGCCTTAATTCAGTCTCTTATTCGCTTCTTTCCCAAGGGTTCCTACCTTCCGGATTGCTGGATCTTTTTCCCATTTCGAGTATCGAAGCACCGCATTTCCCCCCCTCTGACCCCTCCCCTTCTTTTTGCCGGTTTAATACCACTGGGACCCCTTTTCACATGTCCGAGCGGTCTGCTAGGCTAGTTGTGCCTCAAGTTTTTCTTCTTCATCGGGATTTCAGCTCTCGTTTGAAGCGTGTCCTCCTACTTTTTACTACCTTTGGTTGTTAGACCAAGCATTCCAGCGATGTGAGGACTTTCCCCTTACGCCCCCTGGTATCTCGTCCCCCCACCCCCCCGGGAATTTTTTCCCAGGTAATCTCTTTCCCCATGTGGAGCACCGCGAATCTCGTTATATATTGCCTTGGCTGTGGGTCGGGGGGGGCCTCTGCAGGTTCTACCGCATCTACGAGTCTTTCCCCTTCTTCCCAGTTTCGATCAGTACCTTTCCTACCCTTCTCCGGACGAGGATCCCCCTTGCCGGAATCCAGGAATTACTAACGAGTCCACGCCCTCTTTTTTTTTCAGAAAGTGAGTTTTAATTACCTCTTTTTTTCCCCTTGTCCAGATAGGCTTTTCCGGAATTAATGTCCTTTAGTTTCACTCCCCCTTTTTTCCTCGGAGGCTCCTTGAGTCTCAGTTCTTGTCTCTCCCCTCCCGTTATCAGCCTCTATCTCCGACCGTTCGCTTTCCCAGGACCGACTTTCTTCGTCCCAGGCCGGCTGGCTTACTCCGCTTCGCCGCCTGTACATTTTTAACCAGCACGTCCCTCCGTGCGGTTTGCCGTTTCTTTTTTTTTTTTTTTTCCCCTCAGTCCCTATGGTCGGCTTCTTTTTTTTCTCCCGAGATTGGATCGCTTTTCTCACTTTGTATAGCCGTCCTTTTTTTGTCAGCCCGTCCTTATCTGATGGGACTCCGTAGATTTACTATCTCTTTTCTCTTTTTTTCGCAGCTCTTGGCCTTCTTCAAAAATTTTTTTCCGCTTCCCTGTCTCTCACGAAAACCCCCTTTTTAAAAATGCACGGTTTTCTACCATTCTACTTATCGATGGTCTTCCTCCCTTTCTAATTATCCTTCTCCTTTCCCCCGCTCTTAGTCAATTTCCCAGGAAGGTCGGGTTTCTTTTTTCCAGGTTCCCTTTCCTTTTTGACGGCATGCGGACAGTAATTCCCTATTGTTTCTTTTTCCTCGAATGTGAAAGCAACCGCTCTTTGACAAGTCCCCTTATCGGTTTCCCTCCTCCTGAGTATGGTTTTCTTTCAGAATCCCAATCTATACCCCTTGTTTGAAAAGAGAGGTTTGACACGCCGGGGGCAGACTTTTTTTCAGCTATTCCCCTTCTTATCCTGGTATAATCTTACTTTTCTTATACAATCATGTTTTCCTTACCTTAATGTTCCCCCCAGGAACCGTTTTGGAGGTTTCTAAGGTTTTGGGCCCATCCCCATACCCTCTCCTTCTTTTTCCCCTCTGAACTTTCGTCTGACAGGAATTTGCTCCTGTGAATCAACTGACCAAGAGCTTTCTACTCTTTGACTTTCCTTCTCCGAAGTATCGACCTCTTACCCCCTCTTCGCACCGGAGTGAGGCCCCCGAAGATCTCTCTGCCTTCCTTGCCTTCGACCTTCAACTAGTAATGCGTGCCTCCTAACAAACCTTTTTCTCACGAAGGAGAACGTTACCTCTCCAACAGCTTGACACTTCCGCTTTTTGATCTAGAAAAGACCCCCTGCTAGGTCGCATTTTTTCCCCCACCCTCTTTGTTCTGTTATAAGCATTTTTCCCTCCCTTTAGAAATCGCCCTTTCTTTCCCGCGTCCCTTTACTCCGTTCACCTTCGGTTTCTTGATACTGAATGACCTCCGGTTGCTTATCTCCATACTTATCCACAAATTTTTCCCCCCGCTAGGTCCCTTTTTTCTCGGTTCCCCCTTCCTTTCTGTCGGCACCAGCCCACTCTCTCCTAATCCCGAGCCGCGCTTTCGATGCGGTCAGATTTCTCCCCCATTTCTTTTTCATAGAATAGGCTTTGTGCCTGTTATTTACAGAGATGTAAATAGTTTGTTTTTGGTGTATGCAACTCTTTTACCCGATCTTGATTCTTCTTCGCTCTCGGTCGCAAGATCCGAACCATCGCCACCAAAATGAGGTTGTTGCTCTCCCCCCCACCCCAGTTGGTTCGCCCCCTTCCCCTTGTCCCGCCTCCGAGTCCTGCCTGGAATTTTTGAACGTTTGAAGGTTTCTTCTCCCGTCCTTTTCTATTGCTTTGGTTCAGGGAACGACCCCACCCGACTTTCTTCCCCCCTCCTTTGATGATGAGCCGGCCTGGTGCTCGATTGTTCTTGGGGATCACAGCGGCTGCCTTGATATCCGCGATCGCGTTGCCTTTGATTGCTATGTCTAAAGGGCGGCCCCTTTTTCAGGTTTTTCTTTCCCCCTTTTTTTTTTTTTCTTTTCTCCGACTTGTCCGTTTTGTATCCCATTCTCCCTTCCCTTTCCCATGGACATAGCCGCCCCCCCTGCTTTCCCTCCCCTTTAATCGTTCGGATCCCAGGGTTTCCCCCACGAACCATTTCTTTTCTTCCCTTCCCCCTATGGCGGGCGAAAGTTCGATCCCCCCCTGAAACCTGCATTCCCCCGCCTTCCACAACGATGGAGATCCTCCAAAGTTGACGTCCCTCCCTTCTGGCGCCACGGCCCTTGTTCCGCCCGCCGCGATTTCCGATTTCACCATTTTTGTTCTGGTTTCTGCGCTATTTTCTTCCTTCTATAAGCTCCCCGTCCCTTGCTCCTTTCTGTCCGAAAACTAACCCGATGGACAATTCTCTTTCCGCCCTACTTAAAGAGGTCGCTTAAGCGATCCGCCTCCCCCTCTACTTCCTCGGTCGAGTAATTGGCGACTTGGTGCCCCTGTGGGTAACCGAGTGTCCTCAACTACGACCTCCCGTCCAAGTTTTCCCACGGCTACGTGTTTCGATTTTCTTCACCGACTGTTTTCCTGCCCTTTTTTCCGCGATGAAAACCCTAGAGATGGCCTTCCTACTAGGCGGCTCCCTTCACGGTGCAGGAAGGGGGGATTCCCCTGACAGTGCGCTCTTCTCTGATCGGCGTCATGTCCTTGCGTTGGGGCGCTCTCTCTTTCTCGGGTGTGTTTTTCTAGGAAATCTATTTTTTACCGTTCTCCCCACCATTAAAGGTTTCGAAGCCCCCGACATTTCCGGCCCGAGAAAAGTACTTGTTCCCTGTCAGTCTACTTCCGGTGAGGTAGTCAACCAACGCTTCTCCCCCCTCTCCCTCTCTAGAAGAGGCTTATTTTCGCATTTCTTGTGACGAATGTCTCTTTCGGACAGACGCCTTTAATGTGGGAGGGATTATGCATCTCCCCCTTGCCCTTCCCACGGTCCTGTCCGTTTCCGGATGTTCCTGTCGACTCTTATTAGATGGCAACCCCCCCTTCCTGATAAATGAAATCCTTTTTCTGCGTGATTTAGCCCCGACCTTGCCGCTTGTAAGCGTGCGTATCCACCCTTTTCCAGGAAGTTGAAATCCTTTCCCATCTCGAAGACTCTCCTCCCCCCTGATCCTATGAACCTGATGTTTTTTTCTATTTTCTTTCATCGAGATTCCCATCGATGTTTAGTAATACCCTTTTCCCCCTCCCGACCTTTTCGTAACGCTCGGGCAGCGACAGTTCCCTTTCCCCAGGTGACGAAGTGTCCGAGATAGGCCTCTCTCTAGGATCTCCCCTTTCGATAACCTCGGTACCTTTCCTTTGGTCTCTGCAACCGTTACGATGTCTGAGGTTTGTCGCTCCATATCGGCAAAGTTGTCAACTCAGCCACGCTGAGGCGCCTCCCTCCCTGACTTCTTCTTCCTCGCGGATGAAATCCACTCGTTAAAGGCATCAACAGCCCTGAACACTCTGATAGAGATATCTCCCTCCCCCCTCGCGACAAGATTTGGAGTTCAATTCAGAACAACCCCCTTACCGTTCCTATCGTTTTTTTTTTTATATTCCTTGTGAAGGAGGGGACGCCAAGGCCGCCGCCGATTCGGTTCTCTGGACCGGGCGCCCCTTTCCCCGGTCTTACGCTCGCTTTAGCCTCTCCTCGCAACAAACTATGATGCGGCCCCCCATCCGAATGATGCCCCGCCTATTCACCCTTCCCACGGAAGATGAAAGTTGCCCCCGCTTTCCCCCTGTTACGTTCTTCCCCTTCGCAAATCCCTGTCGACGCGGCCGTAAGTCAGGCCTGACAAAGGCGTTTTTCCCCAGAAAGCTGTTTTTTTTTCCGTGGCCTCCTGATGCGCCGAGAAGGACAGAAACTCAGGTTGCCCAAGGGCACCTATATCAGTTTTCTTTTCCCCCATGGTCGCAAAGGCGCTCGGTTTGCAACTGCTCTTCCCCTTTTTTGGATCGCTGGGGAAAAGGTGGCCCCTTTTGGGCAACCTTCTGTCTTTGGTATCTTTGTCCTCCTCCTTTTTGTCTTCCCCAACATTCCCCCAGGGGCTGACGTTGCCCGATTACGCACCTTGAGCCCAAAACCTCTCTAGCGTGACGGCCGCTTACCTTTTACAGGTTTATTCAAACCAGAAGAGCTGGTCTAGGTTTGTGCCCTGGAGCCTTCTGTCTCTGACCTTACCCGCATCCTCCCTTCGACCCCCAGAACCTCTTTCTCTTGAACGAAGAAGACAGACCGACGAAGGCTGTCTGCACCTTCGGATATCTACCTGACCTTGCGAATTTTTCCTCCGCGTTTTCCACCTCCATTCCGTAAAAGTGCCGTTTGCTGGCATAGACGGCTACATAACTTTAGCCGGGCCCCTCGATTTTTTCTCTCACCCGCGGTAGCCCTTTCGCCCTCGTAACCTTTTCGACCAAAAGGAACCTCAGATGATCCCCTTTGCCTTCTTTATTCATTCCTTTCCCGAGGAAGTACCCGGAACGGTTTCTCTTTTCCTTCGGGCAGGGGACCCGCCCTCCTGGTCTCGTTGAATGTTTTTTCTTTCCTCCATTCTTCGATATCCTGGGTATGTAGAAAATTAGATCTATCCTCCCTTTGCAATCTTGATTCCAGAGCGAGCTTTTTCGCCCCTTGTCGCCCGAAATAGAGGGTCCCCTTTTTTCGCTTGCCTTCCGCTCCACCCCCCTCCAAATCGCCCATCGCGGCGAGCCCCTAAACCGCATGGGCCGGTCATCGATGTATTCCCCTTTTACTCGTCTCTCGAGTTTCCAACTGACTTATCACCTTGTGACTTGCCCCTACTCTTGGACGATTTTTGCGGCCTTTTTGAGAGGCCACTTATTTTTTTTTTCCCAAGGTTTCCCTCAAGATCGGCAGACTCCGTAGACTTTTGATCACCCGGGGTGTTATTCTTTCCTTCTGTATGGGTTCCCCTTCTTTTTTTTTTGACTAATTCCATTTATTTTTCGCCCCCCCCGCTGACCAAATGAGGGACCGATTCGGGGATTTGAAGCCCGCCTTCACCCCTCCATTTCGTTCCCCTTCGCTTCACTCCCTCTGCGTTTCAGGACCATGTCCGTCAATTAACGGTTCGGTTCACAGGCTGCCTGTTCCCGACATCAATCTCCTTCCCACCCGTTTCTTCTCAGGAGTTCTTTTTTCTAATCCGCTTTGTTCTCATGCCCGCGATTGAAGAATCCCCTTGAGACCTTAAGCTTTTGAGAAGCGGGGGGGTGAGCAAGATAGGAACTGGATGAACATGTCCCACGTCAATCCAGTGCAAGGATTTGCCTTTTTCGGAAGAGACGGCGCCAAGGGCGAAGGTTTTTTTAGTTGCCCTTTTATCCTAAACTGCAGACGGAACGTTCCCCTAGGCTTCAATTCCCTACGCCGACAAACGAACCTACTGCCCTTCGGGGGTCCACACCTTTCACCGGGTGCATTGGTGGTGTTCTCAGGCTATTTGAGTGTTTCTCCTCCAGGGAAACGGCCTCGTTTGGTCCTGTCAGCTTTTTGATCACTTTCCTCACTCGCTGATCTTCCTCCCCCAGTCAAGTAGTACTTACCCAGCGATCCATGTTGAGTCCGCGGTGAAATCTTGATTTTCCTTGGCCCCCATCACAGAACCTGCTCGGGCCTTTTCGAGCGTCCGTCCTAACCTACCGATAAATTTTTAGAAGTCTTACTTCGGTGATACCAGCTTCCATCTTGAGTCCCGGCGTCTTTCCCCAGCAGAAGTGACTGACGAGGCGGACCATCCCGCGGCGTCCAGAAAATACCTCCGAGCAGCCACCCCCTTTCCCCCAAACCACCATGATGGTTTTTGCTTCCTTCCCCTCAGGTCTCCTGTGCCCTTAGCGCCTTTTTTCCGGTACAGTGCTGCTCGCCCTTTTGTGTAGTACTCCTCCGTTTAGTGAAGAGTTTTCTGTTCGAACAGTTTCGAAGAAATCTTGACTTATCGCCCTTCAAGAGGTGCTGGGTCTCCCAAAGCCGCGCGATCGCCTGATTATCTTGCCGTTAGGGGCGCTACTGCCCTTTCCACTTTCAAGAGGGGACGAAGCCCTTTACGTTCTCCTTTCCCCCCCACTGCTTACATAGCCGCCCACTGTGCGCGATTCTTTTCTCCTAATCCCCCTGAAACATCCCGCTTGACGTGTCATTTCCATGGGCAAGTCGGTTCACTTCAACAAGCCCCTTATCAACACGACGCGACTACACTATCGATAGCCTTTCCCCCCAAGTAGTCGTAGGCCGCATTTTAACCTGGACGTCACCTTTCTGGTGACGACATCATGTTTTTTGTGATGGTTGATTTTCAGACTTTTCTTTTCGCCGCTCATGATCATCCCGCTCTCTCGTCCCCTCTCTTTCCTGCCGCACCTCAACCTGACAAGCGGTAACTTTCCTCATTCTTTCAATTCGCTCATTGTCCGCTTCGCAGTGAAGCCGAGTTTTCAGGCCGAATCGGTCTGGTTTCCTACAAATTTCTGGCTCAGCGGGCCCAATCCTCGACGCAGCCAGTTCTTTCTCTCTGTGGGAAGATGACAGTTCTTTTCCCCCTCTTCGTTTCAGCCCTTCCGAACTTGTTGCTTCTTTGGCTGAAACCCTCCCCCTCGGACGCTGAAGCCTGTCCTGCACCCCCTGACAGGGTTTTGATCCAGCCTTCTTTTTTTTTCTATCGCTCTCTTCCGCCGGCATCGATGGGATTGCTCGTTTAGTGGTATCTCAATCAGGGCCGTTTCTGCGGTCAAGGTCTCCGTCGTATTTGCCCGTCAGGTAATGGAATTCGGTACCCCTCGTGTCTGCCTTTTCCAGGCCTACTTCCCCCCCTTCCCCACTCATTCGCGGATGGATGCCCGCTCCAAGTCCGGTGCATGGACCCCAGTTGAGACCTGAGAAGCCTTTGGCTCTTTTGGCTGCGCCCCTTCTCCTTTGACCCGGTCCTGTGAATCCTTCCTGTTTTTTGGAAGCATTAGGAGTGTATACTATTTCTGCCGGATACCTTCTTTCCCCTTGAAGGTGAAGTTCTTTCGCTGCTTTCCCCGACTGTTTCGCTGGTCTTTTCTTTTCACCCCTATGGAATTCTGAAAGGCGTTACCACCCCGCAGCATCCTTAAGGAGCCTCCCGATCCCGGTGGTTTTTCACCCGCCCTCTCTCGTTAGCGAAGTCCCCCTCCTATGCAAAAGTCTCTTTCTTTTTTAGCCTGGTCCCCATTCCCTCGCAAGTGACGACCTTTCCCGGTGCGCGAGATCTGCCGTGACCTCTATGACCCCCCCATTGCTGAACCCCGTTCCTTAACCTTCGAGGGCTCCGCTTCTGGAAGTTCGGCAACGGCAATCGGGTCGTGAAGACGGCCCTGTTTCCCTGCCCCACCAACCTAGATCCTGCTGGCTATTATCAAGATTATCTCTCCCCATAGTACAATTGAGATAGCTTATATAGGTTCTACCACGCCGTAGTAGCGGGTTTCACATCCGCGGCGGCTCACTATGCTTCTTCCCTTTTAGAGAGAGTCTTTCTCGGGAATCCGCCTAATTTTCTGATTCCGGTCGAAAAGGTGCTTAACGATCGATCCCTGCATCGCCCACAGACTGATGACGTGCGGTTCCCTGGCCCAAGGTAGGCACGCGGCTCTTTTTTCCCCAATCTGCAATGTCTCCTTTCCTTTTTTTTTTCTTCAACTCGGTCAAGGTCAGGGCGGGCGTTGCTTCCTTATAATCCAGGCATCGAAGGCCGGCCGTTCTTTCCAGACGACCCTTGTGCCTAAACTCCTTAGATTGATTACGGTTTCTCGAGGTAAACTCCCGAGCCCGGGCACCGATATCCGACTTCATTTCCACTGAGGTAGTTTCA
>Ga0179593_1509061_pt1 | contig 17688 bp, 19 predicted proteins | sample CZODoug2_1_08_16_FD_185931 | JGI IMG/M metagenome (GOLD analysis project Ga0179593, IMG submission 185931) | Vadose zone soil fungal communities from Angelo Coast Range Reserve, California, USA - CZODoug2_1_08_16fungal (PacBio error correction) | ecosystem: Environmental > Terrestrial > Soil >... | reverse complement strand
CGCGTAAGCAGTTCCTCCAGGCACGCCCCCGGCCCATAGGAGCTCCCCACAGACTTTCTTTTTCTCCCCTGAGAATAATCTTACTAACTCCTAAGTGTTGTTTACGGATTAACGATACCGCTGGTTTTTTTTTTTTCTTTCTAATAGGGTTTTCCTTTCTTTCTGCCCCCTTTTCCCGCGGTCGCCGGTTTTTTTTTCCCGTTTCCCTTCTGGAAAAGTCCATTTCTTCCCGACAGGGGTTGGTTTTTTAATTTTTCCTTTTGTGTTTTGTCGCGATAAGCCAAATAGCTTTATAACCTCCCCTTTTTTTTTCGGTGTCCGGATGGCTGCTGTGCGTCGATCCAGAGGAGGCCTTTCGGATGGAGTTTGCTGCCGGTTCAGTTCATGAAGTTATGGTCATCCGCTAATTCCCCTCCTTATTAACAGTTGTATCCGACAAGCAGTATCGTCTTGCGGAGAGGTACGTCCCTCCCGCCACTGCCCCCCCTTTCACCTCAGGCTTCCTCATAGGCCCCTCGCTTTTTAGTCCGACCTACATTTCACCGGAACGTGTTTTAGCATTCTTTTTTTTTGTAGACTTCGTTTCCCTGGTCTACGTGAAGGCTCCGACTGGAGCCCCGGTTCCCGACGCGCTTCGGCACCTCTTTTACCCAGGTTCTTCCGCTACCACCTGACTTAGCCCGACCTTTGCCATCATAGCCTTCCTGCCCGGTGCCGAAAACCTACTAGCTCGACTCGTCCCTGCTGCAACAGTTTTTGTACGGTGACTCCTTTTTCATCTCCCCTTTTTTTGCAGATCCCGTTGAAAGATCGTTGGTGATTCCTACATTTTCCTTCCTTGCGGGCGGCCTTAACAGCCCCGCGCATCTCCCCTTCTTGCGTACCATTTCTTCGATCCTTCAGGAGTGACGACCGACCGAAATGCCCCACTGGTGGTCCCGGGACCCTTCCCCCCCGAGTCGACCTTTTTTGACCAACTCTTCCCTCCAACCCCCCATCCTGTTAATGCAACTCCGTAGTGGCGTGAACGCATATGCCTTCGGATTTTCATATTTTTTTTCATGACCACGTCGTTTTCTTCGTACGAACTTCCCTAGGGGAGGCCAGATCTTCCCAAAAACTGGATGAGCCCCCCCTGATTTCCTTTTCTTTTTCCCCCACCTCTCCCTTCCGCACTCTTTTTCCTTCCTATCCAACGGCCTCTTTGTCAGCATAATGACCCGGAGAGAAGCATTCCCGGAGGTTCGTTAAAGTCCTCGCGTTCCTACTCTTACAAGACCTTTTTCTCTATCTCTCTCATGGAACGGTTAAATTCACGAACGACGAATACCCCTTTTCCATGGCTGAGCAGGCTTGAGCCACTACGGCGTTCGAAAGGGAGAAGATTTTTCCCATCATCAAGAAGAAACACTACCCTCGAGTTTGTGCTTCCTCTTACCCTTTATTGTATCTTCTTTTATAGACCGAGCGGGCATATGGTCACCCTTTTTTTTTTTATGCTTGGAGACCATCATCGGTGGTCGTAGTGTAACCTTCTATCACGCGTTGCGTCCACGAACCTTTTGTCTGAACCTCCCATTGAGAACCCTCTTTCTCTATGGAGTTTGATCAATGTCGATAGGGATTCGTTGCGTGCCACATCCCCCCCCCCCCCCCCGATCAGTTCTTTCCTGGCCCCACAATCCCTTCCCTTCTTTTAAATACTCTGTACGAGAAGATCGTAAGCTCGATTTCATTGATCCACTTCCTATATTTTCTCAACCTCCCAGGTGCTCCCACGGCTCCCCCCCCTCACTGACCCGTGACCTGCACTCCCGGCACTGTTTTGATTTCCCGTGTTACGATAGTCACGCCCCCTTCTTGCGATTTCCTCCCCGGGTCCTCGGGTGGTCCTTTCTTCCTAGAGACGCTTGATTGGAGGTCCTGACACGTTCCTTCGACACGAGTGTACAACACAGGTGCTCGACCTCTTTCTCCCCCTTTGTTCCCCAACCCCTTACGGCTGTTTTTCCTCTTTTAACAGAGCGGAAATCCCCAAACTCACATCGACGCGTAGCCCACCTCGACGAGTCCTGGACGTTTCGTTTCCATTCACCCTCTATTTTCTTTTTTTTTTTGCAGCATTTTTTTTCTCCCCCTTCACTTACGACTTTCTCCTTTTATTCCTCCCTTCCCCTCTTCTTTCCTGCGCCACATCGTTTATTTTTTTTAGGGCTTGGCTCCCCCTCCCGTGGACCTGCCTGTTCATTCCCCATGGTCGCTCGATGACCCGGCCCGAGATCCCCTCGTTTCGGCCCCCCAGCCTAGGCCCCGAGTTACTTCTCAGTCCCTTACCCCCCTCCTGTTCGATCCTCCACACCCCCTTTCGAAGCGGTAAGATCGATGCTTGTCTGCGAAGACGCTGAAGGTGTCGTTTTTTTGTAAAAAAAACGCTTCGGTCCTATAGCCGCGTCCTCCCCTTTATTCCGTCACCCTACGTCCCCCTAGGTGGTGACGTGCTTTTAACATTGGGCCGTCGGACCAGGCGCTCCCTGACCGAAATTCTCACAAGTCCTTAGCCCTTTTTTGATCTTCATCATAGTGAGCGATGACAACGACATTATAGTACATGGTTCTCCCAAAGCGCAGACCTTTCCCCCTGCGAATCCCCAGCAGCGAATCTCGCCCCAGGGGCCCCCCACTTTTTTTCGGTTTCCCCATTAGGCCTCTCATTCCTTCAGGATACATCTCAGGGGAACCCCCTTCCCCCACTCTAGGCTCATAAGCCTTGCCTTTTTTTGTTTTGTTTTGATTTTTTTTTTTTTTTGTTTTTTTTTTTGGACGACCTTCAGTATCTGAGCTTCCCGTCAGACGGCCGCACCCCGCGTTACTTTTGTTGGGATAGGCATTTTTGCCCCCTTATATTTTTGACAGTTACGGGTGCTCTTCGGACGGCTCGCTTAGGGTTCCAGGGTCATGGTCCCCCGAGGCTCCCCCCCCATTTTTTTCCCCTATTTTTTCTTATTAGAGTCCTATCCAAAGATCCTCCACATATGGCTGGTCAATCTTCACCACCACAGTCCAGAGAGACAGTAGGGTCCCCAGACTGAAGTCGAGGCCCTCTTTCCTGGGTGGCAGCCTCCTCGGCCTCCCCCCTCCTTCCCGGCTCCTCTTAGACCCCCTAGGGCTGGTATATGGCCAGTCAGTTTTCCAGATTCACCGGTCTCCCCTTCCCCAAGTGGCCCCTACACCGTCATGCCTCGGGAAGCCTTTTCATGACGTTTTTCTCCTATCTCCCCGCCGGTCCCCCTGGGGCGCGGACATGGATCGTGTTTTTGCCGACGCCGTGAACGCGGGGACCCACCTTCGGATTCCTTCCCCTTTGAAATTCTCACTTCCTCCTTTTTTCTAGACTTAGGTTTCAACGTTTCTTCCTCAGATCCACGCTGGACGTAGTTGCCGCACCCCCCCGGCCCCCTCGAACCCGCTGTATTAGAGTTTTTTACATTTTTTTATATGACCCCGGTTTGGAACTGCACTCGCGGAGACGATCCAGTTCCCTGACCCCCTTTAGCGTTTGGTCTTCGTCTCTTCCTGCTGCTCTTCCTTCAAATCGCCTCGAAATAGCACTGCTGCCCCCGGTGCGGCATCTTTGTACGGTAGGCGGTCAGCGAGTAGACCGGCCACGCGGAAACCGCGTTTCCTCCGGCCCCCTTGTTCCCATACTCCTTGTGTTCAACGTAATTGAAGCGACCTTGCACCAGATTGGGACTTCTGGTCTCTTTTTTCTGAAACCTCCCATCTTCATCACTCTCGGAAGCACAGGCGACCCTGACCAGTTCTTCAGCTCAGACCCGACACGTACTTTTTACCGAATCGTATCCTTCCCAACACGCACTGCTTTCCGAGCCGTCGGTCTGTTTCCATGTGAAGATATACTTCATTTCGTCTCACTTAAAACGGCCGTCGTTGGAGCCGCACGAGTTGAAGGTTATGCCATTATCTTTCTCTGGCCTTTCCCGACCCCTTACCAGGCTTCTCCCCTTTTCCTTTCTGGGTTCCCTCTCCCTTTTTCTCACGATGGGTTCGCAGGCTCGCGCTAGTCCCGTGATGACCCTCCTCTTGGTTTTTGTTGGGACCTAGGACCCGGTTACATCGCTAACGGCAGCAGTTTGTTTTATTTCTTTGTTCGTCACGTAGTAGCCGCGCACGGACTTGCTAAGTGCTCCTTTTTTTTGCCCTTTTTCCCCCGGAACATGGCGCGGCTTTCACCCATCTACCGCTTGTTCAGGTTATGTGACTTCCGTAACGTGTTTTTTTTTCCGGGCCCCCCTTCTTTAATAATCGCGCGCTCAGTTGGTAACGTTTCAGCCCATTCTCTGATGATGGACTCCAATTCCGATTCCCAGCTCCGGCCTTGTGGTGATTCTTTTCATTGCAAGTCCCCTTGTCTAGCTTTTCTTTCATTCAAGACGGTCGGGCGGACTTTCCGGTCGCTCTGACCATATTTCTTTTCCCGCGGCATCACCGTCTTTTTCCACCGTTCCCGTTGATTGAACCCCCCCCCCTCCCTTTATTGGCGCAGGCCCCGGAGACCTCCGCCTTTACGCTTCCGACGGTGAAAGGTTTCTGATATCTATACTTCTAAATACAACCAGCCGGAGGTGGACCGCATGATTCTCTACGATCATCTTTTTTGAGTTTTTTGCCCATACATTGTGAGTCGAGTCACGCTAATTGGTGTTTCGAAATGCACAGGCCTGTCTAGGGTTGGTGTAGAAGCCTTGCCTCCGCCGATTCATCCCGTCCCAGACCTTTTTTCATCTGAAGTCCGGTGTATAAACGCATTGCTTTGAGTTTCTCAGGAGTCTCAAGCGGACTCCGAGGTGTACCTGGGCCAGCCTTACAGGTCCATTTTTTTTACTTTCCGACGTCCCCTCTTCCGGAAGCCTTAACGACGAATTAACCCAGTTGCGGTATGACAGAAGTCCTTTCTTCCTTCTGTTGTTCCCCCCTCTAGTTCCCATGATTTTCCGGTGACCGCGACCGCTGGAATGCCCGGTCAAGTCTATCCTGACAATATTACGTACATGTTTAGTATTGCCGATGGTCTGTTTCCCCTTTTCCCCTTCCCCCAGGATTGGTGCAAAAGCCCCCAACTTGAATGCACTGAGCTCCCATCCTCCAATCAGCTACAGCACCGACTCGGTTATCACCCTTTCGTTTTAAGCACCAAAAATGTTCGTATACATGACCTCAGCCGCCTGTTGGATCATGCTTTTGCACACGTACGACCACCCCCCTCCGTTTCCTTTTTTCCAGTTTATGCCCTTTCCACCCTTCAGAAAGCGTTTTCTTTCCCACCTCTCGTCATGCTTCTATGAGCAGACCTCCCGCCTCGAAGAGTGTCTTAGATTTAAGAGTTCCCCCGAGTTTTTTTTGCTTCAAAGATTTTCCTCAGTTTCATGTCCTTAGCCCTTGAGGGTTGACCGTCGATCAACATTCCTGCCTCCGGTTGTCGGTCGCGCCCCCCCCCCCTTGACGGATTTCCTCTTCCTTGACTGTCCTCTTTACTGGCTAGTAGATCCGAAATTAGCAGATAGGTGCGGTTTTTTCCGCACTTTTTGCGTTTCATTGGCGATCCTGTCCTTCCAGTGCTCGTTGCATATTGGTCTTACTTTCCCAGTCTTTTCCTGACCCTGGCTCCCTTACGGTTTTTCCCTTACGTGTCCTTGTGTCCGTCAGGTGTGGCTTTCGTCCACGCCCATCGACAATTCGCTCTTTTTCCTTCCCGTTTCGCCTGCGAGGTCGAAGATACTTTTGGTCGCACGAGTTGTTGATTTCGACGCCCCCGTAGAAATCCCCTACCCTTCTTTTTTCACCGACGGGTAGTTAAAGAAGTTTCGCTTAGACCACACTTTGGCGAGATAAGAGAGTACCCGTTTATGTGCAGTCTGAGGCGCTTACGGCAAGCCCGCGCCCTTTATACCCCTTTGCTTTTCCCCCCACCCTAATTCGATAATGGGAGACCAGTTATCCAATCTTCGGTCACGTAGCTCACCACTTTTGCCGCCGTGCGCGTCGATCTGATTCCGTTTCCCCTGCCCTTTCCTCGGAGATTGCCCGCCCTCCTTAGGCAGAAGCGTCACACTGTTCACCTGAGCCTTTCCTGTCACTCTTTGTGCTTGGCACCGAGCATTTCCCTCTGACTGGACTCCTAGACAGACTCGCACCAACCGCACACCCCCGCCGCAGCACACACTCCACACCCCCCTGAGCGCTAGCAAGCCCTTTTCCACCGAGATCCAGCGTCAGATTCGGTCCTCATTGGGTTTTATATCCGATGACTACAAGTAGACGTGGGTATGATTACACCACTTCTGATACTTCTGGCCTACTCTCATAGATTTTTCTTGCGACTCAACCCCGCTTGTATGTTTAATAGCGTGACTCATGCCCAGTCTGCAGTAAAGCCTCCGGGTGCAACAGTCACGTTAGCAGATACACTCCCGGTTTTTCACCCTTTCGACACCTCCTTCCGTGACGCCCTTTTCACCAAAGACAGAATAACAACCACTATTTGAACCGACGTTTGATTCTTCGCTGGTGCCGGTACATTTCGACGACCCCGGATGTCGGATGATCGGCCACACTTTGTCCTTCTTTAGACTGTTCGGAGATATTTTTTGAAAAGTTACGTTCACGACAGAGCCCGGGAGATCCAACCTTACCTCTTCTTCCACCTCGGCCGGGAGGCAGTGCCCTCAAGGCAGTCCCGCCGATTCGTCGCCTGTTCGCCACGACCATAGAACCTATGTGTTCCTTTTTTTTCTCCCCATCCTACTGGCTCGAAGGGTGGCCTCGAAGTAATACCCATCGGAGCGATCTCCTTCTGTCATGCCGCGAGGTGTCGCTAGTACTTCGGGGCTTTCGTCTCTTTTTTGAATCCGCCCGTTTTGCAGCCTCCTGCGGGCCCCCGGTTTCCCAGCCCCCCGCAACCCCTTTTTTTTGGTGGACGATCAAACCCTGGTTAGATACTTTTCCATAGCCTGAACAAAGACACCAGCCGGTGGTGACGGTGGATCGGATGCTGTTGGCGGCAGACCCTACTTCAGGCCTTTTAGGGTCCTTCGCATCCCGACAGTAGCAACGGGCTGCGACCTGTCCTCGTCACGCCACGAGCGGCGTTTCCCCCCTCAAGCACCACGACTCCGGCGGAGCTGTGAACGGCCCTCCTTTGAGTCCCATGGACACATTTACTGCAATCTATCCTCAGTCCACTTTTGCGCGTCCCTTCCTTTTATCTACACTTCCCCCGTATGACCCAACCTCGCGAACCCGACCTGGTAGATGCAGTGTTTTCTTCCGTCCTTCCGAAAATGGTCCAGTTCTTCCGCGCCCTCTCCGGTTTCCTTACCCGTTTAGTGCAAGTACAGGAGCCTTGCCCTTGGTGAGCCGCCTAACAATTTTTCACGATCCGACCGGCTGCAGGCGCTCGTCGAGCTCTTTTTTTACCCTCGATCCCTTTCTTTGCATGACGGCGCCACCACGTTTGCGGTCGACGGACCCGCATACGGGTTTTTCGACACTTTAGCGGAGCAAGGACTTTGGGTCGTCCCTGCGTCCCCCCGATTCTTTTTTAACCTTCTCCCGCGGAGGTCGAGCATTCGTTTTTTAATAAGTATTCTGTACTTTCCTTGTTCAGAATGGTCTCCGCCTCACGCTCGGCGTGACGACCGAGCCCTTTGACTATTCCCCCCCCAGCCTTTCTGATCTCAGTTCGTCTTCTGCCTCGGGTGAAAAACTTCTGACCCCCCCTGTATTCCTCGCCGGCGAGCCCCCACCTTCATTTCCCCATTCTACTCCGGTCGAGGGCGTTGACGCCCCCTTTTTCTTCCTTCTCCGCCTCCTTTCCAGTTTCCCCCTTTCCCGTAAGGTCTTTTCTTTTAGCCACTACTGGATGAACCGTATCCCGCCAGAGGCACTGGAAGTCCCGTCATGGAACTCCCCCCAGTGGTTTTTAACCAAGATCGTCGTCTTTCGATCTCCCCTCCCCACAGGCCCCTTAAAGTTTTCTCTTCATCGAGATCCCATCCCCAATAAGTGACCGACCACCGTTTTCACGGTGATCATATACCGGGCACAACTCCCCTCTTCTACTCATGTCTTTCTCCTAATTTCTCCACTGAGGACTCGGGTTCCGCGGAATCTTTCCCAACTTCGTCTAGGTCCCTCGTCTTCGCAGCTCCCCCCCAAAGCCAGGCAGAGGCTAGTCCCTCCGCTGTCCTATTTTCCCTCCTGTTCCTTTGCACGTTTTCTTCTCCGTGAGTGTTTTTTTTAAACGTCTCTGATCCACGGGTTCGGATCTACAATTTTTTTCTGCCCCTGCCCTTCCCCCAGTCGCTGGCGAACCTGCTTTTTATTCCTTTTCGGGTTCCCCCTAACTTTTTTTTTTTGGCGCAACCTCAAATGGCCGCCGGTGTGGACGATCCCATTACGATCGCTTACTCCCGCTGTCTTTTACGGTGGTCTCAGCTCCTCATTGAACGTTTTTTTTCCCCTTCCCTTTTCATCACACGTCCCTTTTGCCTTTAACTATCAAGGCGACAACCAGCACGCTGACAGCCGAACTTGCCTTTTTGACCCTCGTTAAGCTTATTTATACCCGCACGGCAGGCGGCGCCGCGTCCCACTGGGGCGTTTCCCTCTCCCCTTCCTTTTCCTCCTTTGCCTGAGCTTAGACCTTCCGGTGTAAAACGAGGGCATACTTCTCTCACAGTTCCCCAACTCCACATCGTCTTTTTTCTCCGTGGAGTTTCGATGTTAGGAGCGGTTAAAGGGGCGTCGACCCCCCCAATTCTTCATTCTACCTCAACCCCCCCCCCCCCCTTTGAAGACAACCCCTTACGGACCTTCACTCAAACCAGCTGGTAAGCTTACGCTTCCTTTTTCTGTTAGGTAGAAAACCCATGGATCCTCTGTAATCTAAAGGACTTGTCGAAGTAGTCTTGCGTCCTCTCGTTACTGGGTTTTCCTGAGCCCCTTAATTGCCTTTTTTGGGTCGTGACAGGCAAAAGTGATCTGCGCGATGATCCCACCCACAACCACCCCCACAACCACAACAAAACTGCCCGAACAACACAACCGCCCCCCCCCCCCCCCGCCCCCCACCCCAAACCCGAAAGTGACACAGCCCACCCCCCCCCACCCCCCCCCCCCCCACCCATCCAACCCCCTCCCCGCCCCCCCCCCCCCCCCCCCCCCCCCCCCCACCTGATACGATCGTCTTGCCCCTTTCATCTCGCACCTCACTTGACGGCCGGTCCCTTCGATCCGCACGCTGTCCGTCGGACCCTACTCCCCCCCTTACGCCCCTTCTTTCCAGACTCGCTCGAAGAATGCGGATGTGTCGAACCCTTTTGCGCCGATCTTCCTGAAGGCGTCCTTGTCCCATCTTCCCCATTTTCACTTCCCATCCCTTTTCAGTATTACAGCGCGAATTGGGCCTATGTCCCTCCCGGACTCAGAAATGAGTGCAAGTCCGGTCCAGCTCTGGTGACCTTCCCTCCACCCTTCGGAGTCCCCCCGAACGGCCAGTACATGCGATCGATTAAGCGCGAATGCATTCAAGTTGTGCGAAATCTTTGGCAAAGAAGCGCATTCTTCCGACCCCACCATCGCAGATTCCTTCTTTCCTTGACGTTCTCCCCCTTGGCCCGCACTTTTCACATCCGGCAGAACCTTCCAAATAGACCTTGATCCTAAGCCTTAATTGTAGTGCTCCTCCCTTCCTTCTGATTTTCCGACAACTTTTCTTGTTGCGACAGGTTTGTGGTGTATCCAGAGTCCAGTAGTTCTCTGGGACTTTTGCTCGATGCCGGTTTTACCTGTGTTCTCCTCTTCTCCCCATCCGTTCTCCCTTCTGTAGATACACGCCCCTGTCACAAGTGCCTTTTCCCGTTTACACCCCTCTGTTCACGATGCGCCTGTTGTTACAAGACTTGCCGCCCCCCTTATGCCCGCCCTGTTTTTTTCGGTGCGAGAATCGATGACTTCCGCCCTGTCTCTTTGTCATTTTTTCTTATAGCGGGCGAGTTGGGGTTCAGTCTTCCAGATAACCCCTTGTACGACGTACTTTCCCCCCTCTGGGCCGCCCACCCGTCTTTAGTTCCTGCGTCATGTCCCTCCTCCCTGCCTTTTTCAGAACCTTCGATAACATGGCTGGACGTGTCTCTTCGGCCGACGACACTCGTCCCCTTTTCACCCACCTGCTTCCGGACTCCCTTTTCCTAACTTCTTTGACTCATTTTTTTTTTTCTTCTCACTGTCGTCTTTATCCGTCGGTGTCCCCCCTGAAGAAGTCGTCGGCCCGCGAACGATCCACTCAGATCTTTTTGATGATGAAAGTTCTTTACCTTCGTGGATACTTCCCCCTTCGTGGAACTGCACCTGGACTCTTCCCTCCTCATCTGACCTTCGCAAATGCTCGGTTAAGGGTGCCTCGAAGAAGCCTTTGCGGAACCCCCCATGACCACACTCCCAGCCTTCAATAGTATTTTCTCCTCCCTTTTTCAGCATCCTTCTTTGCAGTCACCCTTTTGAGAAACCCCGCGGGCACGGCAATGTCTTGTACCTGCCCTGCTTGTCCCTCGCGGTTTTCAACGTAATTGAGCGCCATTTTTACCTCTTTGAAAGACTGTCTGTCCCTTCTCCCCTCTCTTCTTCTTCTACCTGACTGAACCCGGCCGATTCCACGTGCGTCCCCGTATTTTTTTTTTTTTTCTTTTTCTCACCGATCTCTGCCTAGATCACACCCTTCCATGATCTGCCCGAGGCCCTTGTTCCCCCCCTCAGCCCGACACATTCCCCAAGGGAATGGCGGAAGTTGAATTTCTTGCCCCGTTAGATTGTATCCGGCCTTGCATGCACTTCATGCGAATTTTTCCCGATTTCGACTCGACTGGTTGCTCCTAGTTCTTCTTCGACCGTGCTTTCCTTCTATGGTCCCTGCGATCGCGCCAATTTTTATGAAGGTTCGTTTCGTCCTCTCCTCCTTGGTTTTTTCTTTCTTCAACGTTATGAACCCTGAACTTTTCCCCGGACGTCCGTCGCGAACGTCGACCTCCAACCATTGGTGTCTTTCAAAGCTGTTGACCCCCCTCCTATAAGTTAGCTATTTCCGGTTTTCCAAGTCCTTCCCCTTCCTCCCCAGGCCCCCTCCGTCATTGAATTTTTTTTTACCTCACCGTTCAACAGTATTTCGTCTCCCTTTTCCATCGATTCGGATTACGGGCCGGAGTGTTTTAGGACTTGTCCTCTAGTTCCCTTCTTCCTCGAATCTGGCTTTTTTCTCACCGTGGGTAGGACCAATTGATATCCGGGACGGTTCGCGGTTACACATATTGATCGTAAGCTCTGCGTCCAACTATCCTTTTGCCTTCCTTCTGCTTTTCACACCCCCAGACTCATTGCAGGCAACCCCCCGAGCCATCCCATCCCAGACGACGGCGTCCCAGGTCTGAGATTCGATCATGTGTATACCTCACCCCCTTGTGGCGACTCTTTGACCTCTGGGTGAGGTGGAACGTGACCCCCCCCGGCTCGTCGGTTCTGAGTTGTACCGGTTTGGTATCCCTTTCAACGGGAAGCAGGTCTCGTCTACGCCCTTGGACTTATAAGCTTTTTATGTTGCTTTCCAACCTTGGCTAGCGGTAGACAATACTGTGGTACACCTTTCGCCTGGAGGACGTTTTTGCAGGATGCGTCCTCAAGGAGGCACCTTTCCTGGGAACTCCCCCTCTTTTTTCCCAGTGGTCCTTTCCTGACGTCTTTCTCCTGAAGTTCTCCCCTACTCCGCCCCCTCCTTCCTAACGCCCCCTCACCTCCGCCCCATCCTTCTACCTCCCGTTGCCCCCCTTACCATCCCACCCCCCCTCCTACCACCCCCCAGACTCCGCCCACCCCCCCCTCCCCCTCCCTCCTCTTCCCTTCCCTCCACCCATTCTCCTGTCTGTCCCTCCCCCCCCCTACCACCCATCCCCCCCCAACATTAACACCCTCACCCCCGCAACCCCGCCCCCGCCACACCCCTAGCACCCCCCCTTGTCCCGCCCGCACAAACCAGCTCCCTACACAATCCCCCCCCCCCCCCTTATTTGTCTCACCCCTTTGTACTCACCTCCCTCCCCCACCCTCCTCCCTTCCCCTATATCTTCCTCCTTACCCCAAACCGCTCTCAAGTCCCCTTTCGCCCCCCTTCCTTCCTCTCTACACCCCCCCCCCCGACTTCCTCCACCTCCTCTCTCTTCTCTACCCTCTCATCTCTCCACTTCACCCTCTTGCCCTCCCCTTCTCATCTCCACCCCCCCCCCCCCCCCCTCTCCCACTTCGCCCCATCCCACCCATTCCAACCCTCCAACTCCCCCACCCCCCTCCCACCCCCCTCTCACACTCTTCCCCCACCCCCCAACACCCCCCCCCCCCTGCCCACCCCTCCCCTGTCTCCACCGCCTCCTGCCCCCCCCCCCTCCCCCCATCTCCCCTCCCCTCCACCCCCCTTTCCACTCCCTCTTCCTCTCTCCCCCCTCCCCTTCATCTCCCCCGACTCCCTCTCTTCATCACCCCCTCCACTTCCCCTTCCACCTCGCCCCCCTTACTCCCCTTTCCACGATCCACTTTCTCCTGTTTTCTTCCCATAGCCCCGCTATACTATCTCTCATTTACCCTCCTCCCCCCACCTTATCCTTCTCCCACGCTTCCCGCCCCCCTCCTTACTATTCCCCTTCTCTAACCCCCTCTTATTCCCTCAACCTCCTTCTCCTTTCTTCCCCCCCTCCATCTCCCATCCCTCCTCCCCCGTTAAGGAACGCCTTCCACAGTTTCCTCGGCACCATGAAGCTGTTTATCGCATAGATAATGACATGATGAGTCCTTGTTTGTTCCCTTCCTGGATGAGTGATGGATAAGGAACGGAACCTAGATCGACAATCTTCCGTCTGAGGTCTTCTTTTCTCCCCCTCAATCCCCGTAGTGTTGAGGTTGACGAAAGAAGCCGAGCTCTGACGAAAATAAAGATCCACGCACGACGCACTCCAGCACCCGTGGCGAATTTTCCCCTCTTTTTACACCCCCACCTGATACCACTTTCTTTCATGATTTTGAAAAACCCGCCCACACTCTTCTGGTTCTCTATGTGCCCAGGTGCTGACCTCTTTCCCCTGCCTTTCACGCCTTGTCACGGGAAAATGTCTTTTGCTTGCCTGCCCCATCGCTTTCGCTCTTGAGATTTTCCCGGGAGACACGTGCTAGCAAGGATTCCCGATGGCGATTCCCCCAGTTACTTTTTCGGCCGTTCCAGTGTGGAAAGTCGATTTACCCCATTCCTGTCGGGCCACCCCTTCTTACAGGGCTATGATCTCGAGGACTGATCAACCGCCGGGACTGGTCTCCCCTTGTTTTTTAAGCGATCTGCTTTTTGCTGCCTTGTTGTGGTCTCGGATGTCCATCTCTGTTTTCCATTGTTAATTACGATAATTCCGTGAAATAGTATTTCGGTGTTTTTTCTGTCCCCGGACGGGTCATGGTCTCGGGAGTCATTAGTCGTAGTAAGAGATGTCGCTCTTTTTTTTAGGAGAAAGGCTGCCGTGTCGCCTCAGGCGAGTGAAGAATCGGTTTTTTTTTCTACCTTTTGTCTCTGTTTCTCGATCCCCTTGTAACGATGCCTTTCCCGCTGTGCACCCTGGTTTCGTAGTCTTATCCCCCTCCTCGCCAGTTCGTCACACTCGTCAGTCCCTGGCGCGAGGTCATTTACAAGGTTCCTCTTTCCACGCCTCCCTCCAGGGTATGCGAACACCCAAACTTGTAAGCCTGAGGGTCGCCTCTCATGCCAACGCGACCAAGTTAGAGACGCCGTTCGGGTCACGAAATCCCCCCCTTTTTCGACTTTTTATCGGAGGAATTCCTTCAGTGTTCAGCGGTAGTCCTTTCCTTGTTTTCGGCAGAAGTCTTCACCACGCCGGGTTAACCCTATCTCTTGACTTTCAAAATTGTTTCCTTGCTTCTCTAGCTGGAAGGTCAACGTTAACCAGGGCATTCCGAAGTACTCACCCTCATGAGACTGTAAGGTGCGATATCCTTGATGAAATAACCGAGATCCAGATTTTCTCCTTTCTAGCCCCTTCTCCCCTCTTTCTGATCTTTGAACGGTTTGTAGCCCCCCGTCTCGCTTGATGTCCCTTCTTGCTTTCGGCGGTATCGGATGCCAAGTCTGACGAAGGGGCTACGTTGAGTCCCCTCCCTTCACAACGTCCCCCCCACGGCCGAAGCTTTCGCGTTAACACCATTTCAATGGCGCACAAAAGTGGTTATTATGCTATTAACTTCTGATATCCTACCCTGTTTTCTCCCCTTCCCAACACGGTTGTGGAGTCTAGCTTTTCGGGCAGGCCCCGGGAGATCCGCTTTTTCCTCCTTGAAAGCCCCAAATTCGACGATCGCGTCATCCTGGAGAGAATCAGGGCCTCCTTGCCAGTCTCCCCCTTTGCTGACCCTTTTTAGTATCTTGCAATTTCTCTCCCTCCCCCTTGTGTTGGATCTATTCCTCCTCTTACGCCTCACCGTTATGGGATGGATCCGTTCGAATAGGGACGCGGCCTTTTGATGCCTGAGGCCTCTCCTTCGATTTCCCCTATTTCTTTAATCCTGAATCAGCCCGTTGATTTTGCCCGCCCCCAGGCGAAGGCTTTGGAAAGCCCCCCCCCCGGGGTGGTTGTAGACAACAACATTTCGGATCCCGAACATTTGAGAGAGTTCTTTCTCTTTTGCGCGACGCGGAGGGTCGGGAGAGCTGTGTTCGCAGCCAGGTCGTATGACGTCAGACCCACTCCTTATGGGTCCAGCGTCTCCCAGCTTACAGGCAGGCGGTAGCTGTATCATCAGATACTCACGACAACCTAACTATCTCGGCTATGGCCCACTCGTGCCCTCTTTTTCCCTCTCTTAACTCATTTCTTATCTTCCCCGTTCAAAAGCCTGGCCCCGGAGTGGCTGAGTCGCATGCACGTCCAGCGTCCCTTCTCGTGAATCTACATAGAGGTGCCCGACGCACCGTTTTTGCACCCAGAAGACTTCCCTGTGATTCCTCCCCTGATGTTGCCAGACTAGAATAGCACTTGCCAACCCTCGCCTCCCTAAGCTCCAGTTCGGGAAGTGGTGAGGACACGAAGGGCCTCTCTCCTTTTCCCCCCGGTATTTATACTTCTCGCGGCCGGTTAGTCAGCCACAATGGACGATAGGTTCGCGCCAGCTTCCCTCTCCTTGCACATACTCGTAAATGAAATAGGATATTCTGGGACAGATCGAGTTTCTGTACGATCTTTCTCACGTCACTCCCCGCAGTCATGATCGGCTTTATTGTACGGTGTACAAATAGTCTAAAACACTCTTCTCCTCGACGGCTTCTAGCAACTGGCACCACCCTTCCTTCCTCTCTCTCTTTTGCTGACCTGACTCCCCTGAAGGCGCCCATGCCACGTCATTTGTTTTTTTCTCAAGCCCTTGGAGCCAGATATCCCCAAGGGATGAGGCAAGTACTGAGGTCCCCCCGCATTTCGTCCACCCCCCCCCATTGCTAACGCATCAGGATCGGGCTTTGCTACGACCGTCCTCAAAAGACCGAACTGCGTTAGTGGCTCATTCCCTGTTCATCCCCCTTTCCAAGTGCCCCCTGGATCATTAATTTTTTCATCGACTGTTTTTCCCCCTTTCACGAAATCTCCCCCCCCGTCCTTAACTGGAAAATTCCTTATCTTTGATTTCCTCCCTTTCTCCTACCATTCCTCCTACCCTCTTCGACTCCCCCCTAGTGCGCGGAGCTCAAACCCTCAGTCCGGCTTTGTCCCATGGCGAGAGATCGCGTTCCCATTCGTCATCATTTCCTCCGGAGCCCAGAATCGGCCTTTTTTTTTCCACTGATAACCTCGTTTTATCCGACCCCCCCTGGGGTTCTTCCAGCTGGCCCACGTTCTCTGTTTTTTTACTTGCGGTGGGTGCTGGATATTGTCTGAGCTCTTCTTGGCAACTCAACCCGGATCCGTGCGGCTACTTCGCCTCCACCAGACCGATTGCAATAATACCGCTAGCCTCTTTTCTCTCTCCTCTGAGTCCTCTTCAAGAATCTAGGCACAAACGCCCATCATGTCGGTGTCCCTCTTTCTGAAAGGCAGATACCAGCCTTCATGAAGTTGCCTTGCCGTCAAAGGTCGTCCACTTCTTTCCTCTTCTCCCAGTCCCCTCCCCAATGGTTTGGCCCAGTCCTGGGCCTAGCGTTAGACTTCGAACGTTCTAATTCCCTCTTTACAAACCGTGGGGAAGAGACCGGATCGATGGTTCACCAACTGCAAACTCTTCCGTCTTCCCCTTGAGTCTTTTGGAATTTTTTTCCCTCGGAACGAACCCCCAAAGTACATAGGCGTTCAAACACACGAGTCCGCGGAGGACGTCCACCCCTTTCCCGCGTTTTTTATCCGGTTTCCGGGCAACGCCGCGTTGAACCTTTGTGATTTCTCACTTTGACGTCGTCCATGGCGACTTTCTTGTTGGACTGCGCCACAGAGATGGCTGAGGGAAGTTTGTCAACGCCTAACACCCGTGCTCGTCGCCGCTGACCTCAAATGTTTAAGCTACCCTGACAGGCCCAGAGGAATCGTCGCTAAATCCTTCCACCTTCGGCCTTCCCTCCATCGCCTGCAGAGCTTACCTAACAACGCCGCCGTGCTCCCTTTCCCAAGTCGCTGAATGCGTAGCGCCTAAAGATCTTCCTTGGCCCACAAAGAGTCGCTTTGCCGATCTTCCTGATCAAGCTTTCCGTGCCAGGCCGAAAAATTCTTAGGCCGCTATCGCCCACCCTCCATCTTCAGTCGCCCTCCCTGGGCCCTTTCCCGTTGCGCTCGGCCCCTGACCGCCATTTGCGACCCTTTAGTGCAGAACATCGGTGATCGACTCACCATCACACCCTTTTTAGCGTTCTTCTCCACTCCCCTAGAGCTGGCGATTTCCAGCGCGCAGTAATAACTTTTCAGAGGCAAAGCCCTTTGCATTTAACTTCTTTCCCATCCTTTCCAAGCAGGTTAGGCGGACGTCTGTCAGACCTTTATTTCGGCGAACCTCAACGTCGTCTGGCTTCCTACGCCGTTTTTTGTAAGGGCAGTGTTTTGGACAATGAAGTATGCTCTTCATACTTCCCCCTACCCGGGCGATCTGCGTGTGATCTAGGAAGACTTTATCCAGGTACGGGTCTATTCCACGTGCTCGCTGCCGGTTCCCCATTGTAGACTCTTCTTCCATCCCCGGTGATTTTCCGGATTTTATCAACATCTGTCCACCTATGTCAATTTTCCCCCCCCACCAGAGAGGTCTAGCTTCAGGGTCCGGGTACCCCAGTCACTTGCCGTCTCTCAAGTCTTTCGACCTTTTTTTCTCTCCCACGAAGGGCTATTTACCGGCCCCCGGCTTTCCCCCGAAAACCGATTCGAGTGTAGAGTTTGCGGGGTCATATTGCCCGGTGCGGTATCCCGTGTCGGCTAAATGACCCTCTTTACCGTCGCGGACTGGCAGTTCCGAGGAAGATCCGTTCCCTCCCTTCTACAGCGTTTTATCTGCTCCGAAGTCGTTCTTGGGTACCCCGATGATCATTACTACGTTGAACTTTGA
>Ga0179593_1358217_pt1 | contig 17688 bp, 18 predicted proteins | sample CZODoug2_1_08_16_FD_185931 | JGI IMG/M metagenome (GOLD analysis project Ga0179593, IMG submission 185931) | Vadose zone soil fungal communities from Angelo Coast Range Reserve, California, USA - CZODoug2_1_08_16fungal (PacBio error correction) | ecosystem: Environmental > Terrestrial > Soil >... | reverse complement strand
CTTGAGCATTTCTCGCATGTTTCCCTTCCCCCCACGAACGCTCTAAGGCTACGAGCACATCAGCGTCTTGACCTTATCGATCCTATCCGCTGTACATTTGATACGATACAGATACACGTTTTTTCATTTCTCCCTCTGTTTCTGGAACTGGGCTTCCAGAAGTCACGTCGCCCCTTTTAACCTTGAGCCTTACTTTGAACGTTTCCCCGGCCATCGCACCACCATAAAACATCTCAATAGTTTACCGGGCATTATAATCATCTCATTATTCAAATAAACAATAAGATACAAATGTGCGTCTGCCCCAATACTGATCCTTCACCCCTGAACCCACATACTTACCTAAACTCCACTGTTAATTCACATTCGCAGGTATTGGTGGTGGGAGTGGGGGAGGGGGTCTGGGGGCGGCGCCGTGGATGGTCCTGTGCTCCTTCGTATAGTTCCGGAGGGGGTGGTTTTTGGATTGGGGGCGCGGTGGGGGGTCATGCATGCGTGGGAGGTCGCCTCTGCGGCGTTTGTCGAGTTGCTAGCTGGGGTGCTCGGAACTGGATTGTGGGTCGAGGTTAGCGCGGGGGCAACGGGTCGCGTGATACTTGAAGTGCGCCTTGCACTTTTTTTGCTTCCCTTTTGGTGCTTCTCGTCTTAGATTGCCGATCCGTTCCCCGCTTTTCAATAATTCCGGTCGGGCGGGGTGTGGACGTTGCCCCGTGGTGTGGGCTGGCCTATTGTGCTGCTGCTTTTGTCCGGTTGGCCTGGGTTTCGAATTGGCGAGGGGGGGACAATGAGTCATGACTCGTTTATCAATCCCTACCGACCTCTTTCAGGGCAGCCGAGCGTGCAAGGAGCTGTTTAAAAAACATTCCAGTCTTAGAGCTCCCGTTCATCTGCCTCCCCTCTGGTACGGTAGTTTCGTCGCCTGGACCACGTTCTGCTTGATGGTGCCCTCCTTGGCCAGTTTCTTCCCTTACTTGAGTTCTTTCGGCCGATGATTCGATCGCTTCTACATCTCTTTGCGCGAAGATTTTCATGACGTACTGGTTCTTCTTAGATCCTATCGCCTTAGCTTCTTCTTCCTGGCGTGGCCTTGCTGCAGCTTTAGCTTCATATCCCCATGAGACGCTACATTTCCCGAAAAGCCACACCTCGCCCCCAACATTTTCGCAACGTCCCCCCAAATCACCCTTCATCCACGGAGCACAGGCAGAGCCCAGCGAATTACCTCAACCACTAACCTCTCAGACGGAGGACCTACACGACCAGGACGACCCGGGCGACATAGTAAATCCCATCAGTGGCCACAGGGTTGCGGGTGGGGGGCCGCGGGTTGTTTGTTTTTTTTCATTATCAGTTGTATTGCCAGTCGGAGCTCTGGTAATGTCGAGAACCTGCGCTGCCCTTTGGTTTTTTTTACGTCTTTGTCCAAATCCCCCCTTTTTTCGTGCCTTAAGCTCTGTCAGGGACAGCGCACCAACTTAAAAACCGACAAAAGCGTCGGGGGGGGGGTGTGGGGGGTGGGGCTTTGAGACTGTCTCGCGATCGGAGCGCGGCGGGGGGGGGTTTGTGGGCTTGTGCCGGGGCAGCGTCAGGGTTTTGTTTTTATTTGCGTCGGGGGTTAGGTGGGTGTTGAAGGATTGAGCGCGGGGGGAGGGTCAGATCCCTGTCGAGTGGGTTGTGGGTGTTGGGGGGTGCTAGATGGTTATAGATTTCTTCGTTTTTTTCTGAAACTCTTTTTCCCAGACACGTCGGGGTAGGGGGGGGGTGGGGGGGGTGGTGCGCGGGGAGTGTACGAACCCCCTTTTCCATCCCCTAGAGCCTTCGCGTCCCCCGCGGCGACTTTTTTCACGCGTGCTGCTCGGACTATTTCCAATGTTAAACCCTACCTACATCGCTCGGCCCCCCCCTCTTCGCTTACGTCACCCCTGCCCACTCCCCCCCCCCTCGCGCCCTTTGATTTCTTGGTGCACGCGTCTTGGCCGTGCCCCCTTTTCCCTGTCAACAAACATCCGCACCCTGTCTAGTTCTGCTTTGCCACCGCTCTCCCTTTTCTTTTTTCCCTTTCCCTGTCTCCGCCTTTTCTCCCGTTCCGTATACTGGTGGTCTAATAATCCGTACCTCCATGCTCGCGTTATCACTTTTATTGAGTGAAAAACCTACCTCCTCGAGAATTCCTTGATGTTCTTCAGCTTCTTCCAAACTGAAACGAGTACCGAAAGGTTACCGGATCTTGGGTCCATAGTTGACACCGAAACCAAAATCACTCATAATGTACTCAGTCCAAAAAGCCACCCACTACTTGGTTTTTTTTTTATCTTTTTACCATTTTTTCGCACCTTTTGTTACCTCCTTCATTTCCCGGAAACGACCGGGAAAAGGGACAAAAAAACAAAAACCTGATCCCCCTCCATTCTCTCGCTCATTACAATTCCCCCCATATACCTCTACCCCCTCACCCCTCCAATTCCAGAGAGCGACTCACAAACCCAATAACCCCCGATCAACCTAATTTCCTTTTTTACAAAAGCCCACCCAGCGCTGTTGCGAAAACTAGTAAGCTTGTTTCCTTTGTTTCCCGAGTTCCGTGAACGATGTCGGCGGCTTTCGGATTGCGGTTTTGCCATGGCACTGGGTGTTTCTGCCCCTTTTGTTGAGAGAAAGGCTCCGCTGGGATTGGGCCCGACACTTTCTACAAATATGAACACTCACCACTAATTGACGATTCCCCTTCTCGCTTTTTCCTTTTTCAGAACGCGGTTCCCAGAACACATTAAATTTAGAGCCGACTTTCAACAGGCAGGTAGCCTCGAATGCGCGGTGCGTCCCAGGAGGGAGTAATGCTACTCGCTGCGTCCATTTTTTTCGACAGCCCTTATTAATTTTCCTACTTATCTTGTCCTGTAATTCGGGCGGAACCCCTTCGTACAAGGCACGGCCGGAGAGAATTTTCTCGGCATCTCTTTTGGTATTCCCCTCCCCCTCTGACCGCTCGTAAAAAGGTTGGTGAAGCCGTGGGACAGCGCAATTTGTAAGATCGCCCTTTCCACCGTGAAATTTTGAGGACAGAGGGAACCCCCTTTTCTTGGCTAAACGAACCCCTCAATTTCTTTTTATATGAGCAGCTATGGCGAGAAGAGATCCCCTCCCCCAGGGCTTTACCGAAGCTTTTCCTGTTCAAGAATTTTTTTTTTCCCCCTCCCATTGTTGGACGCCTCCGTACATTTAATGTCGTCACTCTGTCGAGTTTAGTGAAGCAGGTTCCGGGCCCTAGCCTCCGGACGCGTTGACTCTAATAGAGGCGTTGCAACAACGAGAGCTTATTACCTTCGGCACATTCTAAATTTTTCCGGTTTCCAAATTGCGCCCACAATCTTCTATGAAAATCGGCCCAGTCCGGAGATACATTTTTCCCTCCATCCTTATGACAACGTTCCGACCTCACGGACTAGCGCACAATCGAGCCAATTACCCCCACTAATGAGCAGGGGAACTTTTTTACGCAATATACCGAGCAACAATGACCATGACGTAGGGTCGCATGGTTTTTGTTTACATCGGTGGCGTGGCCCCCCGGGGGTTCCCTGAGGGGCGCCGGTGGTCGGTTGCCTGAGGTGCGTTCGGCGCGGGGGTCCACCCATTAATCTTATACCGTCTCACGATACATCCGACATGAATGAGCGCCCTACCTCCACTTTCTGAGTAGTGAGTTAATGTGCTAGTTCAGGTGCGCAAGCTGAGACCTGCCATCCTCTCATTCTCGAGAATTCTAATTGCACCGATGGAACGATCCAGCGGCTTCCTCTACCCCTTCACAGTTGTGGATTACTTTCATATTTTGTTAGAGCTCCGCTTGCCCTTGAGCTTTCATTTCATCGCTTTTGCCCTCTTTCCACCCAGATTCGAACTTGCCCTCCCTCTATACCTTTCCCTCTTCATATCCCGACTGACTTCTAGTTTTCTCCACTCTAGACATGGAATCGCTTGGATCTTCTAACTCCTTTTGTCGGTGAACATCTTCCCTGTTACCCCACGGCCTCTTCCCTGTCAGGCCTTCGCCCACGTTCTTTATTTAAAATTTCTCGTAAATTCCGAAATTGTGGGGGGAGTGTGTGGCGCGCTTAGTGTGGCGCGTACGGTCCGAGACGGTGTCTGGGCGTCCATTCACTTTTCACCTTGGTGTGTTGTAGTTTCGGCCTGTCGGTTCGGTATGCCGGTTTGAATTGCGGGGGGACCGGGTTATCGCGCGCTTGGGGGGTTTCTAAGCGCGCCCCGCGTCGGTCGTGTTGGTGGAGTTTGGGGTTATAGCGCTGTTCGCCGGGTTGTGTGGGTTCCGCTCGCGCCGCACAGGAGGAGGCGTAATTACTGTGAGGGGCAACGGATGTCGCTTGCTAGAGGGCCGGTGTGGCCCCCGGAGTGACTGACTGCTGTCTTGTGTGCCTGCGGTGCCGGTCTTGTGGGGTCGCCTGCGGGATTGTGCTGTAGGGCTTGGCGTTCTGAAAGAGAAGCTTGTGCCTGTCGTGTCCCATTTGTGGGCTTGGGTGGCTGGGGGTTTTGTGTATATTCGTCTGGTGCGTGGGGATGACCATGGGGACTTTTTTCCGGTATTTCCCTCTTGTTCTAATCCCGTTGTTACTAGCGGTCCCTGGAAAACTCCGTTGTAACCACTGTTCTCCCTCCTTTTCAATCGCTATCCTTCACACCAGTCCGGTTTAATATTTTTTTTTTATACTCCAGGATCTGTTCTCACCGCAAATTCCAGTGCCCCCTCCCACCTGCGGCTCGGCTCCATTCCCTCTTACATTTTAAGGCTCTGTGGAGGCAATCGGCAACTTGACCAAATTTCTTTCCTTTCTTTCCACGAGGGGGGGACAATGCTTTTGCCGCACATAGCTTCGACAGAGTCTTGATTTCTGCTGGGCTTGACGTTTGAATGCATTTCACGCCCATAACGCATCTCCTTCTGCACTTCTACCCCCCTGACGTTTTTTATTGACTACTCTTGAACCCTGCTCCCCCACGGATCATTCCTCGCAGTCCCCACGACGAATTTCAGACCCTGCGTCCCTTGTAGCTCACCCCTTTTTTCCTAGTGAGTTTTGGGGGTTGGGTGGAGGAGGCGTTCTATGGGCGTGGTTAGAGGTTAAGATTTAACTTTATCACCTTTCTTTCTTTGGTGGGGGGCGAAGTGCGCTGATGGCTGGGGCAGATTGTGTCGCGTCTTGGTTCTCCCGGTACTTTAGGCGTCCAGTGCGGGATTCCAAATTTTTAATGGCGGTCTGGTCCTTCTCTGTCGACCTCGCGATGCTTTTGTAAGGCCTCCTTCCCCCTCCCTGCTGCTGCACACGATGCATAGACGCCCACTACCGTTTTTTTTTGAGCTTCCTCGGTATTCGCCAGGTGTAACGTGTCGTCGCCCCCATTAGTTGTTGGCTTAGCTTGCGACCTGTGCACCCGTTTTCCTCTCGGAATGTGATTCGGGCTATCTATAAGCTGACCCGTATGTTTTCGACATTCGTTAATGACCTACTCCCTGCTCGGTCAAAGACCGTCGGGCCCCTTCCTCTGTGTGGAACCCACCCCTCCCCACTCAGCGAGGTTCTTGGCTCTGCCTCTGTTTTAATGCTTTTTTTTGCTTGCTCCTTTGCTAGGGAGGCGCAGTCCGCTGTGTTTCTGCGCAACTGCGCGTCTGTGCAGCGTAACCTTCTCGCCGATATCAGGTTGCCCGATTTCATTCTTTTCGCCCCTTTCTTCTCTTTGTTCCCGATGTCTTTGTTCTGGACATTTAGGTTTGCGGGATCGCTTTCGCCTTTTCTCTGTTTTTTCGATGGCCCTCTGTCTTTCCCCCTTTCTATCTGGATAAATGGTTCCAAATCCTTACAGGAGGTACTCCTCCTTACCGAGTAACCGAGACTGCTTCAAAACACCGTCCGATACCCGGAGTTAAGATGTCTCTCTGTGACCGAAGAGCTACATATTTTTTCTGCAGACCTAGTATCTTTGTGAACACAACTCATTCTTGGACATTCACAAGGGTTTGCGATTTTGTTTGTGCGTTGTCGGCCCCTCCCTGTGAGTTGTGGTTGTTTGCCAGGTTGGGTTCGAGGTGCGGCGCGGGGCTTGTTAGAGCTACGTGGGGGATCGGTAGTTCTTTGACCCTTGTCGTCTTCCTTTCAACCATTTTTCCAATCGCGTGGGATATGCAGTAGGTTTTCTTTGAAGTGGTCCCACCCAGAACGTTCCCCCGCCCAGATGTATTTTTCCCCCCAAAGGCCGCTCGATATCCTTGTGATTACTTGGCCCGTGTGTTGTTTTTTGTGGATTTTTTTTAGTTCGGGTCTTTTCCCCGTTACCATTCAAGCGCCTCGTGTCCGACTTAAAAACCAACACGCTACACCACCCACTCTTACCACCACGAGTCCCTCTCCTTCCCCCCCTCATATGAGAGGGCCGACTACCTGCACGCTTAATGGCGAATGCCGCCCGTCACATCAGTCAAAGTACCCTCCCAAATCCCTCACCTCTCCAAGCTTAAACCCGCCTGGTGCGCGCGTATCCAATTCCCGGAGCCCCCCCCTTCCACTAGCGAGCAAGGCACTCCGAGCATTAAAATATGTCAACACCAACCGCATTCCCAACCCTCCCTCTGACAATGGTACACACCCCCAGCAAAAACTTTGCTTCGTCGACTCCTCCGAACAACGCAACCCCCCCCTAACCCAAATTCCCTCGGCCCGCGGACCGAATGACAGAGCGCCCAATCATAGTTTTTCAACCCTCTCCGACTCCCGGTCACTGGACCCTGTCGGGTGAACGCCTTATCCTTTTAAACAAGTCTATCATACGGAAATCGGGGTACTACACGTTTCACTGTACCATTAACCTTATCCCGTACCGCCTCTGCCTTTAACGGACCACAAAAACCATTTTCTTTGCACCAATTGGCCTGGTCATCCTCTCACCATTTGGAGACGTAGTTGTTGGATTTCAACGTCGGCCCGATCGACTGTTTCCCACAGATTCTTTTGGTCCTTTCATTTACGACGCTGTCCAGTACTCATGTTTGGGTTTTCATTGGCCCAAGTCCTTTCTTCATTTTGTCCCCCTCTTTGACTTTACTCTTCCCATGCTCGCTAGTGGCCAGGCTAAGGTGTCTAACACGTCCCGGGCCACGAGGTTCTCTTTCCGTCTCTGGCGCGCCTCGGCGGTATGTTTTTTGTGAACTTATCGCTGTACTAATTTTCTGTTGTCCTTATGTTTTGTGTCTGACATGTGCCCCCTACCGCTAGTGTAGTCTTTCTTTCCCTCCTTTCCGACTCCTGGCGATTTGTGGTAGTGGTTCGGGGCTGGCGCGCTCCTCCTCATCATTTCCAGCGCTATCCTTCTTCCTTTGGGTATTCGGCCTTTGTTGCAGACCACGCCTTTCCCCATTCCTCGACCTTTATGAATACTCCCCTTCCTATGCACTGAACTTCCCCGTCGCCTCTAACCCCTACCTCCCGACTTTCTCGACGCGGTTTATTATCACTCGTTTGATCTTCGTGTACAGCCAGAACCTTCGATCGTGTTTGGACCTCCTTTTGTGCCTTGGGTGCGTGCCCTTTTGTAGTGTCGGTAAGACCTCTTTATCGTTCCTGACTCTTGATGCTATTCCCCCCCCCTTTTTTTTCTTTCCCCCCGAGAGATGCAACTCTCCGGCCGAGGATCTTCCCGCTAACATCGTCTATATGACTCCGCCTGCCGTTCTTCCTGTTTCTCTCTCAAATTTTTCGAGGCAGGGATTGATGTGAAGTTGAAGCTTGCGATCATCTGCAGATTAGGCAATTTTTTTCGGTCTCCTTGGCTCGGGTTTTCAGGATTCACAATCTCGCTTGCCTTATGTATGTGGTCGTGGTTTTACGTTTGACTTCCCTCCTTCTATCTTTTTCTCTTTCGGTGTTTCTGGTAGCCTGAAGTGTCTCTTTTTAGTCGTCTCTTGATTACGACTTTCTCACGCTGCGTTTTTTAGAGGCATCTTCCTCCTGAGATAGCTGCTCCCCCTCCCTCTCTAACCCTTGTTGCACACAATGACAGAGCCAAACACGTGGTCAACCCCACTTCTTAGACCTTGCACGTACCATCTAAATCGCAGCTTACCCAGACTTCAATTACCCCTCCGTCCACACCTGCGTGACTCCGTTCCTCATCCGTTGTAACTTGTACCCCTCCACCACAGATTCGCTTTTTTGACAGACAAATTTCTTCCGTGCTTCCCGATACTGCCTGGACACGGAATTTGTTTCCATCACGCTTCTCACCCCTTTAATTTAGCACGAGCTTGAACACCTTTTCCCCTTGCTCTCGAAGTACTTTTCAAGATCTACAACCATTTTAACGTTCAAATCTTTCAAGACAGTCTCTAAGATCCCCCGCTTTCACCATCCCCTCAGTAAGTATTAGAGGAAACTCGTAAGTAATCAGAACATGACAAGGGCATTTGAAAGGTCTCCCATGCCAAACATTCGCCGTTTTCCCTCAAGGCTACTAGAATTGCGATATTATAAACTCCTCGGACTTTCCCAGACATTCGGCAATGCAGCACCCATTAAGGTCACAGAAAATTCCTCGTCTCTTAGTTCTCTCTCCAAATGCCCGAACTTCGAGATCCTTTAACCTTTTCAACTGCTTTCTTAAGAACTCTGATTTATTCCTATCTCTTAGGCTACCAATGATTTTCCCGCGTGTTACGGAGCGGCGGGGCACGAGTTGGAGGGGGGGTGGGTGGTTTGTGTTATGGGGTGTTTTTTACTTGGTGTATGGCGTGTTTCGCGGACAATTGTGTTCCTTTCCGCCGCTATCGCCGGCTTCACCTCTTTTCCCCCACCCTTTACAGACCCTTCCCCTGTACCGATCAACCTTCCTTGGGGCCCGATCCCCAGGGCGCTCCAATTCTCTCACCAGACTCTATTTTCATCAAAACACATTCTATCTGCTCTTTTGTCATCACTCCAGATACTATGAAGACATTTCCTCATTTTCCGCCTACGGGAGCCATCCCCATAACATCTTCCACACACCCCCCCCCCCCCACCCCTCCTCCGACTACCCGGTCCCCCCCCCGCCTCACGGGCTCTCACAACTTACGACCTAAAGACTTCGATTTTTACCTTGGGAATACTTTGGAGTCCGCCGTATATTTGAAGTTGTTTGTGTTTTGGTCGTTCGGATTATTTTTTCTTCTCAGTTGCTGCTATGAACCCTTTTCTTGTTTTTTTTTGCTAAGTCTAGTCAAACTTTTCCAACCCTTCATCTCCTAGAACCTATCGTATTGACCCTCAAGGTCCCACGGAAGAACGATCTCCCCAACTCAGAGTGACCCCACAAAAACCTCCTACTTGAATCGACTTGCGCCATACACACACAGACATTTTCCCATGTGTTCTGACCCCTTCCTCCCCCAATACCCTTCAAAAATCTGACCCTTACCCACCCCCGAACACTCTCCCACACACACAACGGGCACCGACGAACCAACTGAACCATTTTTTCTACATCTTTCTTCTCCCCTCTTTGTGTACCCAGTGGACACTTCGAGGTAGAGAAAGCTTGCGTTTATCCTTTCTTCTCGCTTGTACAAGTATGGCCGATGGTCCCTTTTCTTTCTATAACCTTTTCAGAGCCTTTAACATGTTGCAGTGTTGAAGCTTTTTCAAACACCACTCCCCGGTCCTCTACCCAAGTTCCCCCGCGCTTTGACGTCCCCCCACGGGCATCACACCCATAGGAACGCCTCTAAGTGAGAAACTTTTAGATGGGCGTCCCCTAATTGCTGACGACGACAGAGCAAGCAAAAAACAAGCTTATCCACTTGTCCACCCAATGACTTACACTCCTCTCTGTATAATTTCCCAACTATATGGTTTTTTTTTTTTTTTTTGGCGATGCGAAACTGATCCCCCCCTTCGTCCTTACGGGCCGCAACTTTTACACCCACGTTCCTTTTAAGAAACAATGGTCTCCCGTGCTTTTTTTCCCGAACGAAGCTCACGACCTGCGAGCATCCCACTTCATTTACACAGTGAACATCTCTGCAGAGTCCGCTCTAACAGGACAATGTTAGAATTTCAGCTCTTCCTCTCCACTCCCTCAGCAATTTTTAATGAGAAGGAGGTGTGCCGAGCTGGCGCCTCGCACGGATACCCTGCCGTCGATCTGGTGCGGTCAGGCACAGGGCCGTAGCCGGTGCTGGCCACTCGGTGCCCTTTAGATCTTGAGCCGGCGAACGAGATTACCTTAACTTGTTGGCTAACCCTTTTTCCCGCTTCTTTGTTTATAGAGACCTCCCCGGACTAGAGAATATCCGATCTGTCTATGCATTTTTGTAGTCATTCGTTGTTGTCTGGGCCGCCGGGTGTTCCTCCCCCTCTACGATCCGGTATCGACGCTGCCGTTTTAGTGCGCTATAAGTACGACGCCCCCCTACGCCTTGCACCCGACCCGGTCGAAGTGGTTACACACAACACCGAGGAAAGTTTTTACTTGAAGGCTTATTGTGGATCCCCCCCCCCCCCCACCCCCCCCTACTGTAAATAGTTTACCATAACGTATTCTTTACACCCAATAAAACCCGAGTCTGTTTGATTCTTTATTTTAAGAGACGGGCTTTTAACAGCTGTCCTAGCCCCCTATGCTTCTGCCCGTAGTCTTTGTCCTTTGAGCTCTCTGGTGTGGGCTGTGTTGATTACTTTCTTATTCCCCTACGAAGACACCCCTTCCTTCTCTCCGGTTCACACGGCCGAACACGCGTCCCCCACCGGACCACAACGTCACACCACTCTCCTCATCCCTTCCCTCATTTTAGATTGACATTCAAAATCAGACGCGCGCCCCACCCCGAAACACAACCAAAAATGACAACGTGCAAATTAAGCACAACCACATATTTAAGAAATGAAACCCACACACACCTGAGCAATTTCATCCAATATCCTTGAACTAAATCATACTTACTGATCCTTATTCTTCACAGCCCGGTTTACCCTATCAGACAACAACTTGTGACAAGGTTTTAATTGGGGGGGGGGTTTTTTTGTGGTCGATTGCGCCGCGAAGGCGGTGGAGGTTGCGTTGAGGCTGGTGTCGATTTGTGTTGCTCGCCCTCGCCCTTCGTTGGGGGTGAGGGCGATGGGTTTTTATTGGGGTTCTGTTACCTCTACAACACATTGCCACTTCCCCCTGAGCATTCCTGACCTCCATCCTTTATTCTTCACTTTTACCGTGGTAAAAACCCACAACCCAACAGGACGCTACCAAACCCCCCTTCCCCAGCCTCCAGTACGTCACCCACGTAGTTCATCTTTTTCCCCTCATCACCGTGCCTTTGAACCCCTCCACAACATCCCCCCCTCCGACCACCAATTCCTTAAAACACACCACCCCCAACCTTCCCCCCGAACCCATCCAACCCAATTCAAGTTGTACACACCCATCTTTAGCCAGCCTACTTTCCAAAACGCCGTACTCTAAAACCTCCCCGGCACAAGCCCAACATTAACATAGATCCGTTTAATTCGTCCGATGTTTATCCTTGTAGTCTTGCCGCCCGGCCTCTCTGCAGGTCGCGACCACGTAAAATAGACATAAAAATGTTTAGATTTCGTGCGGTGTGCCGATCCGCGGGATATTTTTCCGGGGGAAATACTCAAAGTGGGGTGTGGTCTGGGCGAGGTCGCGCGCGAGGAGCAGGGGGGGGGTGTATCGCCCGTGGGGGGGGTGTTTTGCGGTGTGAGCAGTCTTTTTTTTTTTTTTTCGGTCAGTCTGGTGGTATGCCGGGTGGTGTCGCGCGCGTCCGCGGGGGGGTGGGGTGGGGGTGGACAAACTCGTACTTTGCCGACAACAGTCTAACGCACCTACACAGTCCACAGGGGTCGGGTTGTTTGTCTGCGCCGTGAGTGTCTTGTGGGGGCGTGGTCCCCTGCCGTTTAGGCATTTGTTGGTTGAGAAGGGTTGGGGGGGGGTGGGGGGGCCGACCCGCATTAGGGTGGCCGCGTAACCTTTCGTAGTGCTCCGAATGGGTCCCTGAATGCTTGTGAGAATTCCTTTAATACGAATGGTAGCGTTTTGTGTGGTTGGTGGATTGAGATTGAGAGTTTACCGGGGGGGGGTCTGCGGCGCATTCGATATGCGTCTTTCCGGACCATTTGGGGGGTGTTGATCCCTTTCCCTCAGTTATACGTTAGTGGTGAAATCTTTTCGGAAGGCTGGGTGTCACTTTCCCCCGCCCTCTTGTTCCGATCGTACTTTTGGTTTCACAATCCTTTGTGGCAACGCAACGTAAGCCGACACCATTAAAAAGGTGCGTGGGGCGGAGAAATGCATATGACCCACTTATCTTGTGCCCTCAACTCTTTTTCATGATGAAGGGCGACATGCTCGTTGTCGAGTCAGCTCCGCGTTTTAATTAGGTCACTCTCCTTGCTGCGCCCTAGACCTTTCGCGTCTTTAGTAGGACGGTTTCAGTGCTTGTCCTCGGCGGGCCAGCCTTCTTCTTTGTCTGCTTGGAAATTTTACCTTCCTTTCCTGCTCTTCCTTTTCCCATATTTTCGCGATATTTGATCTTGCGCATTCTGGAAAGTGACCCCTTGTCTCTATGTCTTTTTTGAAAATTTGCGCCTTTCCCCCATGATATTAAATTGGCCTAGTGAACTTCCTCTTTGGCACGGTTGCAGTCGCCCCTTTCTAGACCCGTTCCGTCCTGTTACTGAGAGCGTGATTTTTTCACCCGGCCCTGAATAGCCTCCCTTCTTCGCGATCGCATGTTGTCTGCACGTGAGAAATGCTTCTTCCGCCCTTCGCCGTTGCGGTTTTTTTTGTTCGCCTAGTACCCTTGCATTCTCGTGTCTTCTCGTTTTGGTGTTCTATCCTTGTCGAGAATTGGCCGTTGATGTCCGATCCTGACCTAGGCTTATTCCTCGCTCCGTGGAGTTTTTTCGGGTGAGTGCGTTTGCGCCCTAGATGATCAGGGGGTCTGTTTGGCTGAGCTGTAATTTTATCCTAGTTCGCCCCCTCGTTGTCCTCCCGGTACCTATGACGCATGGATCAGGAGCCTAGTTTGTGGTTTGGCATGTGTTTTTTAGCGCTGTGTTTTGAACGCGGTCTTATTGGACTCTCCTCCGCTCTCTTCCCCCATTTGTGTTTTGTTGGGTTGCTCTTCTTTCCTTGTGATATTAGGTTTTCTCCCCATCGATTTCGCCGGCTCTTGGGCTCTCAACAATTCGACAAGCAAATCGGCCCCTGGAGATCTCGTCGACATATTTTTTTTTTGCTCTGTGAGCAGTTGCTGAATCCTTTTTTCTTGCGTCTTGCCCCCGCTTGTTTTTTCACACAGGTTCTCCTGCGGTCGCTGTCGTTTTTATTCGACGTGGTGTTTCCGCTGGGGGTTGACGCGCTGCTGCACTGAGTTGTCTGTCCCGCAGGTCGTCGTTGTCACGTTTGTTTCGTTTATAGGTAGTTGTCATTTTTCTTATGCTTTCTCCAAGGCCGTTGACTCTGATCCTTCGGGTGGATTTTGAGGGAGTGCCCATAGGCCCTGTTCGGAGGCACCGACGTTGTTAACGCGCGTCCGGGGATTTCTCCCTTCCTTCCATTACAAGAGCACGCTAGCGCATGTTGCCTCGTGCAGATTTTAGAATCAGGTCGTTCTTCTGAAGTTTTTTGATGATTAGAGTTGCTGTGATCTTCTCCCGTTTTCAGGGACTTTTCAGGGGGTGTATTCATTCGTCTCCGTGTTTGGTGGTCAGGGGGAATTGTTGTCAGGGTCTATTTTAATCGAATCACTCCTTTTTTTTCGTGTTGGTTTTGCTAGCCTTCCCGTGAAAACTTCAGGTGCCCCTATCCCGTGGCCTGTTTTTTATGTTGACGCTTTGCCAAAAAGTCAGGCCGGGTTCTGACGGCGTTTCCCCTGGATGTATGTACAGCAGTAATAAATGACTATTTTTTTTTTTCTATGCATTTTGTTTTTGCATGCGCTATGCGGTGCTTGGTATGTCCATTCTTGTCATAATGAAATGCTAGCTTGGTTGCCGTTTGTGAGGTGGCCGCGGGCGCTTTCCGTTCCGCTCTGTAGAAGACGACTGCGACGTGGTCTTCTTCGATTGGAATGTTGAGTTGGCCCTCCCTTGTACGCTCCTACGTTTCTTCAGAGTGCACGATTTCCTGAAGTGCTTTTGGCTTGAATGACCATTACTTTACCCGGTAACGAGGCACGTCACCGTCCTTACCACGTTGAATTCTTGATTTTCCTGACCGCGCTCCCGTTGTGTCTGACCGGCCTGCCTTTTAGCGAGCTTTATCGAGCATTTTGCGGATCACTATCACGCGTATTTAAGTTTCCTTCGTTTTTGTTTCCTTCCCGCCGAAATCCGCCTGCATCCTGGTCATGTTTGTTGAGGCGAATCGACCTCGGCGGATGCCCTGGGGGCATTCTAGTCTTCCCTCTCGGGGTACGGTCTGTGACTCGCCCTAGAGTTGGCATCGGGATCCATGAGACCGTCGCGTGTGTCCCTTGTTGATCGGTGTGCCCATTTGCTTCGGTGCTGGTTTGACGAGTGGCCCTGGGTGGCTTCGTTCGTTTGACTATGTGAGCCACAATCCCCCGCGAAATGCGTCTGCCTCTGTCTGACGACGTTTCGACAAGTTTCCCCTCGAAAGACGAAGCTCGTTTTTCTTTGCGCGGCACGGCCTTGTTTTCGCGCAACAAGCCCCGCCTTCGTTTATAGGTTTGCTGCCCTTCTGGTGAGTGTTTTAAGGCGTTCTCGTTTTTAACTTTGGCGATTTTTTTTTGATGTCCTTACGAGACTGTTAGGATACTATTTTCTGTGGCGCGATAGTGCTCTTAACTGCCTTTGCAGATTCTCTTCGCTTTTAACAGTTCTGCTGCTTTTGAAAGGCGTACTTTGGAGCCGGACCCGAATGCGTGTTTGGCTGTATCATGCCTCTTCTGATGTCGCTCGTCCCCGATGTGCCCTAGCCGTTCAACGGGCTCGGATGCACCAATTCATTAGGTTCCTCTCTCCTTTTCCGCTCGGCCCCTAGATGTATGAACTCGAAGACTTGGTTGATCGTGCTCGTATTTCACTCTGATAGGGTGAGGCAGGGCTCCGACGTTAGTTGTTTACGTTGCCATTCTGGAATCTTTGGCCAGTGACACGGTTGGGGCCATCGTTTTGCCTCCAATCTGTTGGTTTGAACGGTTCTTATGCGGTCCCTCGTTATAGTCACCCAAGTCTTCCCCACTTCCTTATTCCCGATTGAATCGGGGGTCGGGACGTGGTCCCATCAGCTTTCCGCATGCCGACTTCTCACGGCCTCAGACTCAGGATGTGTTGCCCCAGCTCGCATATTATCGTTCTCGGTTCTGCGTTGGTTTCCGGCGCAAGGATGATGGTCTTTTGACTTACTTTATATCCTTCGGCCCCGAGTTGCATTGGTTCAGCCTCGTGGATGGCGCCGGCGTATCGGATGGCTTTTAGGATATGACTGAAGGTTCCCTCATCGTTTTCCCCACCAACACGCCCTTCCCCAAACGAACGCCCCACTTTGCTATAGAACCCGCCATGACCCCCCCACCCCCCCCCACAATGTGAACTGTTCCTTTTTTCGTCGCCCGTGGTGCCTTCCCGTTCCGTTCCTGAGCAATGGCGTGGCTTTGGTCTTCGAGGCGTTTTACAGCATCTTGTGTTGTTTTTTTATGGGACACCGATCTGCTCGTGATCTTTGCTTCCGACAATATTGGTTCCCCTCTTTTGTTCCGCGATTAATATTCCTTGCCTTTCGATAGGCTTCTCGAGGCTTTCTATGCCCTTTTCTCTTACCTGCTTTTGCTAACTTCCTTGCCTGTTTTCCGTGTGGAAACCTTGCTCCCACACAAACATTTCCATACGCACCCCCGCCAAAAGGGCTGCCTATTACGTTCCCCCTTCGCCACCCTGGTCGAGCGAGATCGCGCTCCAACCTTCCCGACTCCCGAATTTTCCCCCTCTTTTTATCCCTACCATTCCGGACGCTGAGTCATTTTCAATCATGAGTTACCGTCCCCTCAGTTTTCCACGGGTCCCACAACTCCCGGGCCTTGGGCCCTAGACACGAGGCGATCCCTTGATTCTCCCACGGCCCTGGACAAGTTTCGATCACTTCATATTTGATCCCACTACCTTTTTCGTGGGCACGGACCTATACGCAGGATCTTCTTATTTTATGTTGGCTCACTTACACAACCGTCTCCACCAGCTCACGACTCTTCTCGGCAACCGAGGTCGAGCGTTTGTGTTGTTCTGGTGCGTTCGCCCTAATGGATGCATTTATTTAGATACTTTTCATCCCGTTTTGAAATTCTCCGTTTGATTCAGCACAGCGGAACACCTTCAATTACGTCTCTCTCCCTTTATTTGTTGACCCGATTTTTTATCAGCTCCTTTACGCTAGAAACTACTGTTGCTTCATGTCTGTGTGTGGGTGTGTATCAGACGGAGCGTCTTGTCATTCGGTTGCGGGATGGGCGGTTGTCGTATTGGGGTGGAGGTGGTTTGGTGGGGGGTGTGGGGGGGGGGGGGTGTGGGGGGGGGGGGGGGGGGGAGGGGGGGGTGGGGGGGGGGTGGGGGGGGTGGTTTGTGGGTAGGGGGGTTTTTGGGGGGGGGGGGTTGGGGTGGGGGTTGGGTGGGGTGCGGGGGGGGGGGGGTTGGGAAACTGTTTTGGGGTTGGTCCTGGTTTTGGGGGGGGGGTGGGGGGGGGGGGGGTGTGGGGTGGGGGTGGGGGGGGGGGGGGTGGTGTGGGGGGGGGTTGGGGGGGTGGGGGGTGGTGGGTTTTTAGTGGATTTGGGTTGGTTTGGGGTGGGGTGTGGTTTTTGGGTTGGTGGGGTGGGGGTTCCCTTTTCCTTTTTATTCTTTTTGGGGGGGTTTGGGGTGGTTGGGTTTTGTCCCCCCAAAAAAAAATTTGTTGGTTGTTGGGGTGGGTTGGGGTGGTTGGTGGGCTTGTGTCCCCGCCCGATATATTTTGGGTGGTGGCTGGTGGGCGTGGACAGATGAGCGTTTTACGCACACCGTCAGATTTCCTGTCCCTTGAAATATCTTCCTCATGCCCCATTCACAACAGGTCGTTATGAGAGAGGCTTTGTTGTTCGTGCTGATTGTAAGTCCTTCCGCAGGATTATATACAGCGTCATCATTTTCCCCTCCTTGCTGTCCGGTCTACTCCTTCCCTCCGAATCGGACCCTGTTTTGCCCTTTCCTGAAACGTCCTTTACGTCTCCCGCCTCAGCGGCAGTTTTGGTTTTTCAATGCCTCAATGTGCCTGCATTTTCAAAGCGGTTGTCCTCCTGCTTTCTTTCTCGGCAGCTGTCTCAAGCCCTTTTTGAGGCTGTTCCTCTTCTGCCTGCTTTCTGGACAGATCGTTGACATGACTTCTTCGAGTCCTAAGTCCCCCTAACTAACGTCTGTCTTTCACAGGGGAAGCTTCGAGTTAACGCAAATGAATCCATTTTAACCCACAAACCCCGAAGAGAACGTGGTCCAGGTCGGTACGGTGTGTGGGGGTAGCGCGGTCGCCGAGGCGTAGCAGGGAGGGATCCTTGCGTGCTTTTGTCGGGGTGGGTGCTGCCCTTTTTAGCCCCCGGGTCGGCGGCTTTGTTTTGGGGTGGGGGGGAGTGTTTTTGGAGGGGGA
>Ga0179593_1519372_pt1 | contig 17689 bp, 32 predicted proteins | sample CZODoug2_1_08_16_FD_185931 | JGI IMG/M metagenome (GOLD analysis project Ga0179593, IMG submission 185931) | Vadose zone soil fungal communities from Angelo Coast Range Reserve, California, USA - CZODoug2_1_08_16fungal (PacBio error correction) | ecosystem: Environmental > Terrestrial > Soil >... | reverse complement strand
TTTTCGCTCATGATTAGGAACCTTGTACCTAGCACGTTTGAGATCCCCAAAATCGGCCTCCCTGATACTTCCCGGTACAACTAATTCATCCGCCCTTTTTAGACTCCCCGCGTGCCCCAACGCAGAATTTATAATCTCCCTTGCCACTGGCCTTTCCATTTAATGTGTTTGGCCCTTCAAAGACCTTGATATCACTCCGGTTGTCCCTTAACTACCCCAAGCGTTTCAGCGCTCAACACAACATTTTAAAAGCACCCTGTTTGCTCGTCCTGCCCTTTGGTGGCCCCGCCGCCTCCCATTTTTGTCCACCGCCTGGGTTTTCCTTCCTTTACCCTGGAAAATTTCGCCTCTCGATCGTCACCTCCCAGCGATTACACATCGCCAGCTTTGGTCAAAGTTTTGATGTCTACTCAAAGCCTGCCCCCCCCCCCCCCCCCCCCTGCTTAGCTAGTTTTCTGGAAGGCCCCTTTTAGTAAAGACCCAATGAGAGCATTTTTTCCCCTTGAGTTTTTCCTTCTTCAAACCAGCTGCCCAATCTCCTAAATGACCCTTCCTTTCCCCCACTTGGGCGTATGCATATTTGCCAGTCCCCCCCCCAATGTGGCTGAACACCTCTGGCCATGATACCTTGACCCCTTTCGAGCGCGGCGCCCCCTCCCTTCCCCCATTCCTCCAGCCCCCTCCTGCTCCGTCTCGCCACCGTCTCCTTGCTCAGACATCAGAGGCCTACCACGAGTTTCGGAACCGGTCTTTGCTCAAACACAATTCGACCCCCCTTTTTCCGACCATCTTTTTTTGCAATCCCCAACCGCTGCGGTGATTAGCCACAACAATAACCTATGTTCCCAACTTTACAGTCTGAAAGACCCCCCCTCAGCCTGGCGTGATAGTATTCCTTTCTCTAATACGAATTATGGATACGAGAAAGACCAAACGGTGTCCCCCTGCAGAATCTTTTACGTTATTAAGACCCTCGAATGAAACCTATGACATGCTCCCTTATCCCTTGCCCCGTTTTTCGACTTTCCCCGTCGGATTCTCATCGAAAACAGTTCCTTACTAAAATTTTTTTGCCGCCCCCCCCCCCGCGAACAAGAGATTCCGTAGTCCAGATCAAGTTCTATTTCTAGTGATTTTACTTTCAGACCCCTATGGTTGAGTCTGTGACCACCCAGACTTTCCAGCATGCCCCCAACGTCACGACAAAGGCCCTTTTCCTTTCTCTCCTGCAGGCCACGAGACCTATGGTTTAATCCCCGGTAGAATAATTCGATAAACCCAGAGAAAGCTTTTCTCAGCTAGCGGTCACCTGATCTTTTGACTCTTTATTGTAGGTGCCCCTTTTTTTGTGATATAGTCACCACACCCAAGCTTTTTTCGACCTCAACCCCCTTCGACGATATATTTAGGACCCGGCAAAACTAGTTCCCCCCTTTTTTCCGCAACTTTTTTCCGTCCCCAAGAGATGAAGATTCTACCCAGCCTGCTGTCCCGTACGAGCGATAGGAAATTTTCACGATCCACACACGAATAAATCCTCTATCTTCCCTTTCCTAATACTCCGTTGTGAGAGCTTAGCGAGAAAGAGTGGTTTTCTTTTTTTCACGCTCTATCTCACTAGGATTGATCGACCTAAGCTTAGTCTAGTGTCTTTTTCGTTCTCCCATTAGAGAGGTGAGTTTCTCAGTTGTGTCGTTTTGTTTGTGGTTTCTGTATGTTTGTTCTGTTTTTGTTTTTGGGGGATGCCCTCTTTTTGACCCAGATCCAAGACATTACGGCAGCTCCCCCCCTGCGATGACGGTAGAGAGGACGCGCAAGCTAACCAGTTACCTCATTTTTTTTTTTGCATTCTTTCTTTTTTTTTCTCCGCACCGAGCGAGTTTTTTAAGACCTTCCGCTCATTGGGCACATATGCTGGACCATACCCCCTTCCCTCGACAGTTGTACCGAAACTTGACCTGCTTAAGGTTCTGTACGCCCCCCCCCCCACCCCACCCCCCACACCCCGTCCTGCCCCCCCCCCTTTAATGAGCCCCCTCAGTAATCGGAGAGTTTCCCTGGGTCGATCAACATCGGTCTGACGAGGACTTTAATTTTTCTCCAACCCATCCAAAGCCTTGAATTACTTAAGGAGGAAGTTAACCTTTTTCCCCCTGCTTCTCAGTTGTGTTCTTATAGATCTGTCCCCTAGATAAAGGGACTTTTTCACCCTTGGTTCCCCCCCCCCCCCCCCCCCCCCCCCCCCCCCCCCCCCCCCCCCCACCCCCCCCCCCCCCCCCCCCACCCCCCCCCCCCCCCCCCCTCCCACCCCCCCCCCCCCCCCCTCCCCCCCCCCCCCCCTGGCTGAACTCATCTGAGGTGTGTGCCTTTTCAAGAGGCCCCCCCCCCGAGCGAGCCGCGATTGCCCAAGACACCAGTTTTCCTCTCTTTTCCAATTCATTTTTCGTCCCATCCGCCAACGGAACCCTCACACCCCCCCGCAATGTTCCAATTCCATTCTTTAAATCCACGCCCAATCTTTTTTCTTTTTTATCCCCATTTCTTGATCCCCTCCCGTTTTCCTCTTTAGCTCCTCGAAAAACTGTGGCTTTTTTTTTAACGCTTTTCGCCGATCTTTTTCAGCGCGCCCTTCTCCTCGCTCAGAACTGAGCTCCTTTCTTTTGGAGGGGGGGGGGCTTTTTTTTTTTTTTGTGTTGGGGGGGGGTTTCGGTTGATTGCACAAGTCTTTTTTTGTTCCATTTCTACTATCGCCTCGGATCTTTACTGTTTTTTTGTGGCGTGTGTCTGCGCGCTTTTTGTCTTTTCTGACACCTCTTTCCGAACATTAGAAATTGTTGCTTTTCTAATTTTTTACTATGGGCACAATAGAGAACTAGCGAAAGTTGTGTTTTTTTGGTGTTGTGTTTTTTTCTTGGTTGTTTTTTTTTTTTTTTTTTTTTTGTTTGGGGTGACCCGCAGTACCCTGCGGCCACATCAAACTGTTTTTCTTTTTTTTTTCGACCCCCAGGATGAATTCCCTATCTTTCGGGAGTGGGTTTTTGTCTTCCCCCCCCCTCCATGATTGAATAAGTATTCAATCTTACCAGTCCCCTGTTTCCTTCTTGATTCGCATTCCCCCTGTCGTGTTGATGCATCCGTTTCTTTCTCTCCCCCTGGCAGTTTCCCCCTTCCCCCCCCCCCCCCCCCAAATTTTGACCAGCGACGTCATGGTCTTAATTTCCCACAGGAGATGGATACAAATGGGGGCCTCAAACCAGAATCGACCTTCTTTAAGTTTTAGACTACCTCACGCGCGGCTTTTGTTTCACATTTTGTCCCGAAACGGGATTTTTTTCTCTCTTATCGGATAGACGATGGGTGAGAGATTGATGAAGGGGATAGCTGGATAAAAAAATCAGCGCATGACGAATTAAGAGGTTCCATGGTGGTTACTGGGGTGGTGTGTTTTTTTCTTTTTTTTTTGTTTTTTGTGTTTTTTATTTTTTTACTGCCTGTGTGGTGGGTGTTGGTATATCCTAGATATATTTAAATAAGAAAATAGGTCAACTCATTTAATTTTATATATAAAATCGGAAAACCTCTGAAACCCTGACTTCCTTTTCTTAAAGCATTATTCCCCCGCGTTTGATTCCTTTCCCTTCGTACCTGGAAATCCCCCTAAGCCCCTTTATCAGCCGTTCTCTCTCTCCTCCTTCCCGTGACGCCCTCCTTTTATGGGATTCGCGCCGAGCTCCCCTCTAGCGTCTACTTATCAGGTTGTGATGACGAAACCGCCCCTCCCCCCCCCCCCCCCTCTTCCCTCTATTTCCCCCCCCTTCCTCTTTTCTCCTCCTCCCCCCCCCCTCCTCCCCCCTTTTTCCCCCCCCCCCCCCCCCTTCTCCCCCCTATGAGTATTCACTGCCCTAACGGTCATTGAGAAGCGTCCTTGCTCTTCTCTTGCGAGTGTTGTGAGACAAAACCTTAAATCTTCTTCCCCTTTTCATGAGTGCTTCCCCGAGCTACCCTTTCTTTCTCTTTGTGAGTCCTTCTTTCCCTGAAACCAAAACCGTCCGTTTTATTTTTCTTCCCCCCATACTTCATTTATTATTCTTCGCCGGAGTACCAAGGTCTCACGTGTGTTCCAGCCCCCCCCGTTTTTTTTGCTGTTTGGGAGGGAGGTCCCCCCCCCCCGTTCAGAGCTTTGATTCTACCTACTCCTCTTCCCCCGGCCCCTTTTCCAGGCCAAGCCCATCCATGCCCTTCTGCTCCGCACAAACTCTACCCCCCCCCAACCACGTGGACTGGGCCCGTAGTTCCCCTTCCTTTTTCTTCGCTTGTTTTCTGCTTCCCGCCTCTTTGCCGACCCCCCTTTCAATTGCTAATTTGGCCTTCTTCAACCGTTGCGTACTTCCCCCCAGTATATCTCATTTCCTCGTACAATATCTTTCTAAGCCCATTTGGCCCCTGAAAAGTTAAAAGATCGCGTCTTTCCCTCTTATAAACGCTCCTGTCAGACCCTTTGATCAATTTTTCACTAACTTACCCCCATCTATCAAAACCCCCCAAAAACACACCCCCATCTTCACCTTCCCCCCCTGTTGTTGACGCGGCATCTGTTGAAATCAGACCCTTTCCAAATTGATCGCCCGGACCCCCCCCCCCCCCCCCCTATCGCGATATCCCTTGCCTTTTTTTGCCGGACCGACTCTATTCCAGGAGTAACATGAGCGCATGGAAGCAACGGCTTCTCCTGCTTCCCTCCCCCCTAGTGTGCACCCTCAACCCTTTTCTTTTTTGGCCTTCATTTTTGCTGAACTACCCCCCCCCCTGATCAATGGCCCTCTCCCATTAATACAAAACGAGCCCAGCCCATGTCTTCCTTCCCCCCCCCCCCCTTTCTTTCCTCCCCTTACATTCACACATACCTCTGAACCCTTCCCTCCTCCCCTCCCCCCCCCCCCAGCAGTCACTGTCAAATGTCACCCTCGTACTCCCTTGGACCGCACGAAGTTCCCACCCCTCTGAGAGTTGACACTCATTTCCCCTTCCCTCTCCCCCCCGTCCTGGATACTTCTCGCGTCACACAACCGTTTCCCCCCTCCACGTCCCCCCCCCCCACTCCCCCTCCAGAGAACAATTCCTTACAAGGTGGCCAAAAATATACACCCTCACCCCCCCCCCTTATCCCTCCTTTCTAGCCCCACCCCACAAACAATCACCCGCCGATACCCGCCTCGTCCTTCCCGAATCCATACGAGTGAAGTCCATCCCTAGTGGGGATAACACCCCCCGGAAATCCCCCCCTCCCCCCCCTCTCTCGACCCCCCCCCCCCTTCTCACTTGACTCGACACCTCCTTGACTAATAACTTATGATCCCCCCTCCCCCCAAAAATTCCCTAGACAATCTCCCTTCCCCTTACATTATGGACCCTGACAGATAGTTAGTCACCCGCGTTACCCCCTTTCCCTTTCCCTGGAGCCAATCCACACCCCTACCCTACATTTGCCACGTTTCCACAGACAGCCTTACACCCCACACGTACCCTCCCCCAGCTCATTACCGGAGAGCAGAAGCGGTCACACTCGTAATACATGGGCAGTCAAAGTTAACCAGTAGACAAGGTATTCAACGCCTTCTTTCTGGACAGAGGAGAACGCCAAGCAAACTCAGCTTCTGCTGTGTTATATTATCAATAAGTCTTCGTTCTTATCCTCTATCTAATCCATTTTCTTATTTTCTCTCTCACTATTCACTGCCCCTTTTCTTCCTCTCCTATGTCCCTTTTTTCTTCTTGTGATTTAATTAACTGTAAGTTTCACCCTCTTTCCTCTTTTTGATTCTACCTTCCATTTTTTCTCTTTTTTTCCCGAGCTTGTTATATAAAGTTTTCCTACAGACCAATCCCTCCCTGCCTCCTGCACACGGATTCTCTGTAGACAGACTCCTCTATTCTGAAGCTACCCCCTCTTCCTTGCCTCGTATTTACTACCCTTCTCCTCCTTCTCCCGCACTACCCGTCCTCCGAAAGAAAGGGACTGGAGTCACCCCCCGTGCCCCATTTAGTTCGTCCCCCCACACCCCATTCTTGGCCTTCTTTTTCTCTATTGCCCACTACTCCTATGGCCTGCTCATTCATGCGACTCTGATATGTATCTGTATGGATGGTATTTTAGGACGACGAAAAGTTTCAGATGCTCCTCACCATCCCACCCCTCTTTCTCATCACCCCCCTTTCTTATCTCCCCTCCCCCCTCTTCCCACGATATTCCTCCCAATTTTCTATTTTTAAATTCTTCTATATTCATTACTCTCCAATCTAACCATTTTCCTCATCCCCCTTGCCCCATCTTGATCGCACCCACCTTGGAGGACCTCTGATCGCTCTCTACCATAGGATGTTCTTCTTCTTCACATAATCCTTTCCTTTCTTGATTTAGAGACCTTCCCCATTTACACCCCACCACCCACCCCCTTTGAAGAACCCTTGCTACTGCAATTCATTCTCCCCCTAAACCCCCTTCGGTGTTTACCATGAAACGTACGACACCTTTAAATGAGATGATGTAGCGGGGAACCCCTCTCCACCACCCACTCTCTCTGTTAAACACTTCGCAATTCAACACCCCCACACCCCCCCCTCAACTCTCCTCCCCACCCGAAAATCCTTGGTTTTTCCCGTTTTGGTGACTGAGTCCCCTACCCCCTCCACTTGTTCCTCATACTTTTAAGAAACTTGACACCCTCCCCATCCTTCCCCTGCCCCCCCGCCCCCTCGCGAAACAACCTCTTTCTCCCCCCCCTCCCCATCTTCCCCCCCTTCGCACCCCCTTTTTTTCTGACTAGACCAACACGGCCTCTTTCCCTCGGTCCTTCCAAGTATAGTACTCACGCCTCTATAGCGACTTTTACCGGTTCTGGCCGAATGAAGCCACTTGCCCACTTAGGTTTTTTTTTTTCCCACCCCTAGCTTTTATCACCCCGTGACGTCACAACTAGTCAACGCTCTCTTTATCCTTTTCCCTCTCCCTCCCCCCCTCTTTTCGCTTCCCCCCCCCTTTTTCCCCCTTCCCCTTTTCTTCCCTCCTTTTCCCCTTTCCTGTGACCCTAGAAAGCAGTCAGCGTCCCTTCTTTTGCCGTCTTCCATGCACCCCTAACCCCCTCCCCACGTCCCCTTTTTCATCTCCAGTTCTTAGCATTTTCAGCCCCTCCTTTTTCGTGTACGTCTTACCAGACGTCCCCACACCCTAATCCTGAGAACTGCCGAAACTTTCTTTCCCCCCTTTCACCTTCGTTCTACTATCTACAGATTTAGATTTTTACCCCCCCTTTCCCGGGTTTAACCCGTCTCAACACATTTCCTCTTTCTTGCCTGACTTACCGTACCCGAATCGCCTCCCTTCTCCCTTTCACCTCTCTTCCCTTTTCCCTCAAGCACCCCCATCCAATCCCTCTCTTCCCCCCAAAGCTGCCTTCCTGGTGACAGAGAGATACCGGCCTGACCGACCCGAGTTATACACGTTTTGCACAACCGACTGTCCCTCGAAAAACGTCCGCCCGCCCAATCCGTCTAAGCCAATCCTCGCCCCCCCCCCCCCCCCCCCCTTTCCTTTACCCCCTTTTGCTCCAACTCCCCTTGGTGCAAAAACCGTACCTTCCCGATCCCTCATGTCCTTTTTCACACCCCCCAAGTCTCAGACTCGCAAGTGATTTGCGCTCATGAGTCAATCAAGCCCCCAACATTTTCGCGGAGTTCTTGCACCCGCGGTATTCTCCCCCACCCGTCTCTCTTTCTCCCATTCAGATTTCCCCCTTCCCTCTGCTGTACTCCTAAGCAGAAAAACCCGAGTGCACCCCGCCGGCACTGAGCCTCATTAGATTCAGCTTCCCCACCGAAATCGAATCATTTCCAGTCCACTTCTTCTTTGGGCGTCTTTGTCCTTTCTCTGGGTTGTGTGTTTTTTTTTTCTTTTTTCTTTGCCTCTCCTTTTTTGTGTTGTGATCCGGAAGCCCATTGGACGCGTCTGCAGATTCCCCCTCTCCAATTTCCCCCAGAGCCCGTCCGCCCCCCCCTTCCTTTCTTGAACCAAGGATCTCTCTGACTTCCTGGCCTAGTTCCCTCACGTTGGGCATTCGAGGTTGCTCTTCTTCCACTTATAAAGTTCCTTTTTTGTTTCAAGATGTCTTCTTTTCTTTGAAATTCGATCCTCCTCCCCTCTTCTTTTCTTGTTCTTCCTCCCAGAAAACAGACTCTTCATTTTTCTCCCATGAAAAGGCCCTAACTCCGCCTTTACCATTGGTATTCTACGATTCCGAAGTCCTCCTTTTTTTCTTTGTACCCCCTATCCTACGACCATCTTTTTCCTTACACCCTATGTTCTTCTTCCATGTTCTCCTTAGAAGCGCTATCTAATACCCACATCCCTTTCCTTCATTTCGTTTTTTTTGGAGTGGGCTCCTTTCCCTACTGAAAACCGGGCTGCCGAAAGGTACATCCATTCCACTCTGTTCTACTCTCCCCTTAACACTGCCGCACTTCTCCCTCTTTCCCTTTCGTTCTTTCTGTGCTTCAAGGCCAGGACGTTCCCCCCCCCCCCTCTCTGCCGACCTTGACACCGCACCCCCTGAAAGACTCTAGCCTATTCCGAACTGCGCTCGCCCGCCCCCTCCCTAGATTGAGTTCCCCGATAAACCAACCCCCCAATTACTCTTTTTCACCCCTCACTATAATATCCTCCTCCCTTCCCGTCCGGGCTTGTTTTGACTTAGCTTTCTCTTTGTTTTTGAAGTTCTAGTTTTGATTTCTGAAATTGCTCGCAAGAGATAATCCACATCCTGAAATCCTTCTAGAGACCATTTTTTAGAGAATAATGTGGATAAGTTTCAGCACATGTTCGTCCCATTTACGGCATCGAAAGAAAGGGCACCCGGATATTTCCTTTTTTTTGCCTTTCCACCGTTGCATTTCAGGAGAACCTGTGGTTGTTTGTTGTATCTTGGGGCTTTTTTGCTTGAGTGGGTCGTTGGGCGCTGTTTTTGCTTTTCTTGTGTGTTGTCCTCTTGCTTTAGTTGACCTCTTTCAGTTTTGTTGGTTTGTTCTGTGTTCGTGTGTGTGTGTGCTGTTTAGTTGTTTTTTTTTTTTCGGGGGGCCCCCCCCCGGTTTGTTTTGTTTTTGTGTTACTTGTCTCTTTTTTTTTCTTCTAGCGTGATCGTTTCTCTTTGTTTTCTGTCTGCCTGTTTCTTGGGTGTGTTTGTTTCTTTCGTGATACGTGTGTGGTGTTGTGTTTTTGTTTCCCTTCAATGCCTTGTCGTGTCACAAACTATAGTTTCCCCTTAACTAGTCTTTCGTCTCCCCCTTATTAATCGTTTATAGAGGCTACGGTACGCATTGCGGAAAGCGGCCATAACCACCCACCCTCTTTTTCTCTGTTTTCTATGCTTTTGGAACTTCCAAGTTATTCTCGCTCCCTTGCCGTGCAATCTCCTTTTTTTGCTTGACAAATTCTGCTTCGCGACCCCTTTTTTTCAACACTTTCAGATTGAGACTTCTGTCCTTTGGCCCCCGACAATCCCCACTCTATACCCCCCACTTTCTCCCTCTTTCCCACGCAACGCTTAAGTAAGTCTCGGTTTTTTTCCCCCCTTTTTTTTTTTCACAAAATGACAAAGCCGACAGCCTGTAAGCCTTTCTCTTTGACCGTAAATCCTTCATCAGTCCTTCCCAACCCACGGCCAAGGGATCAGAACCTTTCCCTTAACTCTCGGCACGAGTCAGGAGTTTTTGAATACTCCCCACTTCTCAGAGATTCAATTTAGTCATTCTTTCTTCTTCTTTTCTTAATGTTTTTTGGATAGCACAGTCGTACCTCTCCCCCCCCCCCCCCTCCCACCCCCCTTTCCCCCACCACCCACCCCTTTCTTAGTAAGTTTGAGGACCTCCTTTTTTTTTCAACCCCCCCCCCGTATAGTTCAAGTCCTTTCCCGCCATACCCCCTTTTCTCAATAACTTTTCATGACCCTTTTTCCCACCACATGGGGGATCTTAGCCTCAGTTTCCTCTTTCTCTTCTCACGTCCAATCCCTTCGTCTTCTTTTTTTTCCTTTCCTTCCCCAAAACAGTTAGTGGCCACTGTTGGACTTACTCCTCTTTTTCTATTCGATTTTCGTCCTGCTCCGCCATCGCCTTCTAACTAGATTCTTCTGCCCCCTAGTCCCTCTACAGAAAGTGCTATTGCCTCTTGCTTCTCATTTTGCTCTCACGTTGTTCCCCTTGTTTCACTCTCAACATCACCCACGCCGTGGATCCCCTTCCCCCGGCTTCTCTCCTTTTGGTCTTTCGTTGTTCGTTGTATCAACACCTTTTCCCCCCCCCCCGTCTTGTCTTTTCCACCGCCTTTCACCGCCTATGTCATTGGCCATTCTGTATTTTCCTCCCCCCCTTTCGAATAACCGCGCAAAAATCCCCCCCCCTCATACAGCCACGTCTACTTCTCATACTATGGTAGTATTTCGATCCCTTCTTGCCAGCGCCCCGTAGAGACCCCCCGCCTCTCCTTCAGAGAGAGATCCGTATCTCAAACAACCCCTTTCTCATCCTATCTCCCTCCTTATTTTCTTTCCTTAACCAATGCCTCACCTTCCGAGCAGATATGCCATAGCGCCCCCCTCTTTCTCCACAAGTTTAGACGGTTTCGAACTCTGCTTCTTCCCCTTCCCCCCCCTTTAACTGTTTTTTTTTCTTTTTTTTTTTTTTTTTTTTTTAGATTTTTCCCCCCCTCCTGTATTTTTTTGGAATTGTTTCCTTCCCCCTTTGTTGTTACTCTGTGCGCCTGGCCTAGAACCGAGCGTCTCCCATGATTTCTGCTCGCCCACAAGAAACTTTTCTTCATTTTTTCTTTGATTTCCCCGAGACAACTGGATGTTCTTTTGGATCCTGGAAATTCACAGGGAGATTATCCATCTTGTTTCTCTAGTCACTGTTCGAAAGATTTGATTCGAATCCCTTCTTTTTTCAACTCCATGGGTCGTTCCCCCCAGCATAGAATTCCCAACCCCGCGACGAATTGCGCCATCTATACCGACATCAAACCCCGTCATGCCTCGGAGTTTTTTTTTTCGCCCTTCGTATCCTTAAAAAATTTCGAAGCTTTTCCTTTCTCGCGCTGCCCCTTCCCGTACCTCGGTGAAATGATTTTGCCTATAAGTCGTTTCGTTCTTACCAGACTCGAATAACATTTCCGCATTCGTGTATGAGTTTGTCTCTATCATGACGAACGCACAACCGGCTACTTCTTTTTCCCCCTTTTCCGACCAGTCTTTTTTGCTTTTCGTTTGATCTTAGCGCTGCTCCATTAACACCCCCTTCGGTTCATATACCCCGCTGTTCTTGTCCCCCTCCCCCCCCCGATTTTCCTGTATAGACTCTTTGCGCGACTTTTTTTTGTTGGTTTTTTTTTTTTTTTTTAGAGGTTTAAAATTCTCCCTTCGCCTCTTGGACGAGTAGTTGAACTTTTACCTTCCCCCCGGTCACGTCCTCATTTCACCCTTCTCTCCCACCTAACCTTTGGCTTTCTGTTTTTCGCCCCCCGAAAGGCGGCGCCTTCTTTCCCTCCCTATTTGAAAAGTAGAGGATCGCCGCACCATTTTACGTCTTCTCCCTTTGTTACCCCCACCCTTGCCCCCCCCCCCCTCCTGCACATGGAAGGTCTCTCCCTTTTCTCATTCTTGGCCAACTTGCGGCCCTTCCGTCTTTATCTCCACCCTTTTGCCGACCGTCCCTCTGATGGCCCACAGCCCCACACTTATTCCCCCCTCCCTTTCTCTTTTCCTCCCCCTTTTTCCTTCCTTCTTTTCCTCCACCCTCCCCAACTTCCCCCCACCCCTCACCCCCCATCCTCCTAAGTTTGTTTTCTTAGAGCCCATCGTTTTTTTTTAACCATCCGGAATTATGGGCTTTTCCGCCTTTTTTTCTCTAAGCCTTCTTTTGACGCTGTCATTTGTTCCCTTCTTATCCATCACCTCATTCCCCCCCCCCCCAGTCTACCCTACAACTCCCCTTTCCGCGGACCCTCGTGTTTATGATTTCTTTCCCCCCCCCCTTTCCCAATTAGCTTTTCCCTGACCCCGCCTGATTTTTTTTTTTCCCCCTTGCAATCCCCCCTTTCCTTTGATCGCGAGGCACCTTCTGCAGTCCCTCCCCGCCCCCTAGCAATAGCTCCCCTTTTCCACCCCCCCACCTCAGAGCCCCCTTTTTTGTTAAAGAAAGAAATTTGCCGGCCTTTTCCTTTGTACACCCCCCCCTCTTTTCTTCTTTACTTTCTTTTCGAGGTAACCCCCCCCCCCTCCACATAGTACCCCCCCACACTCAGGAACAGCCTCCTCCTTTCTCACCCCTATTTTCGAGCACCCCCCCCCTCCCCCCCCCCCAAAACCACCCAGACCTGCTTTTACACAGTCTATGCACCCCCTCTTTCTCTGCCTTTTTTCCTTCCGTTCCATCCACCCCTCCCCCCCCCCCCCTTCCTTTGCCACCCTCCTTTCTCGCCCTCCCTCTTTGTATATAACAAGCCACAGTACTTTCTCTTTCCCTCAAGATATCCGGATACCCCAATACGCTTGCTTAATCTAAACGGCGCTTCCCCCCCCCCCTTTTCCTTTTCTTCCCCAACCCGTCGACCCCCCCCCCCCATGGTTTCTGTTTCTGTCATTAGAAGATCAGTTTCGAGCCTTTTTCTTTCCCCTCCCCGCTTTTCTATCCACCTTTATACTCATTTCTAAACATTCTGCGATCCTAATGCACAATTGTCCCTCTCCCCCTCCCCTCTCTTTTTTCTCCCTCCTTTACACCTTGTACAATCGACTACCTTTCTTGACTCCTTTTACCCCCCACCCTGGCCCCGACTCACCGTAATATTTCCCTTTCCCCCCCCCCAAGATTTTTCTAGCCCAGAAGAGGAACCGGGCCAGGAGAACCTCCTTCGGTCCCCTTCCTTTGTTTTCTTTTTTTTTCACGCTACTTCCATTTTGTCTTATTACACAAAACGTCCCGCCCAGCCTCCCTCTTTCTTGCCCCCATGTCCTCCAGTTAAGGAGGCTCAGTGACGGACGAACAGCGGCCAAGAGCTCTTCCCAATCTTCCCCATCTCTCCTCCTGATTAGTTACCCCCCCTCCCCCCTCAACTTCTATTTTCTTTCACACAAACATGAAAAGAACCTTTCCCCTCTTTGGAGTGGGACACCTCCAATATTGAGTCCCGTCTTCCGTTGACCGTTCGAAACACTCCCCCCCCCGGACTCGTCCCGACCCCTTGCAATCTTTATGTTTCCCCTATTCTTTTTTCCTCCCCCGCCGATCCCCTCCTTGTTTCACCATTCCCTTTCCCACCCGACAGCCAACCGATGAGATGTCCCATCCTTGCGACACCCCCCCCCCCCCATCCCCCCCTCACCAACCCCCCCCCCCCCGGGTTTCGTTCCCCTCCCCCCCCAGCATCGCCACACCAACACGAGAGGTACATCTTTTTTTCTTTCCTCCTCGATCCCCCACCTGTCACCTACCACCGAAAATGGCATTTCCGTCTTCTTTTTCCCTTTTCCCCTACCCCCTCTTTACCGACGTAACCTCATCCCAGGATTCTCTACATTCCTCTCCCTTTTTAACCTTTTCATCTCCTGTCGAAGCATCTTCCTTGATCCCCCCTTAAGATCCCATGCTCTTTCCACCCCCCCCCTTTTCCCCCCCCCCTCTTCTTGTCTCCGCCCACCCCCCCCAGTTCAGCTTTTTCTCCTTCCACTACTTTTCGTGGACACAGACTCACCACTGCCCCCCCCCCGTTCCTTTTCCCTTCCCCCAGTTAGGTAAAAAGCCCTTTCCCTTTCTTTTTTCCACCCCCTTCCCTCCCCCCCCGGAACCCGCGCCCCCCCCCCCTTGTAATGGGCTGTCATCCCCTCCGCGCCATTCTTCTTACCGTCTTTCCTTGCTCCCCAAGGAAGCCTCCCCCCCCCTTCCCTTTTTTGGTCTCTTCTCCTTTCCTTTTCCCCCTCTCCCCCCCCATCCGCTCATCCGTCCTGTCAGACCAGTACTTCCCTTTGTCACTTTTTCCTGCCCCGTTACCTTCCCCTCCTTGCCCTTTCAGCTTCCTGATCGAGGTTTCATTTCTTTTCTACGCGCAAAATCGGACCCCTTTCCCAAGTTTACATTCTTTCCGTGAAGCAAATCCTGAACAACTATAGCCCGCCTTCTTACGACCCTCAACCACTTTTTTCCATGCGCAAGCCCCTGTCTCACCCCCAGACCATTCCTGCAATTTTTCCCTGGCATACCTCAATTTGCTGCGTGACACCCCTTCCCCCCCCCATTTAGGTGCACACACCCCCACTTTTTCTTTGGTTTTTTCCGGCGGCAGTCTTTTTTTAACCTCTCGCGCGCGTTCAGTTACACGGCCCTCGAATCCCTTCCTGACCCCCCAAGCCAAGACTTCACTCTTTCGTGTACCTCTTCCCTTTTCTCCCCATACGACCGTCTTTTCGGAACCCCCCCCCGGTCCTCTTCCTCAACCCTTACGCACGCCGTTGTGGGTGACCCAACTGGGCGTCTCAACTTCCCCCCCACGGCGTTTTCTCACCACACACCCCATGCCTCCCCCTCGTTGCTTTCCTTGCCCCCCCCACTCCTTCCACCCAATCAACGATTCTCTCCTTCTCATTTCCCCCCCGCCTACACACCTCCTCTCCCGTTCTATCCTCCCCTCCTTTACTTTTTTCTTTTTCACATATGCCATCCCCCGATTCCACCCCCCCCCGATAGGACCCTCTGTTTTCGGGGACTCCGCTTTCCCCTCTCTCTTTGACCTCTTGACGTTACTCCCCGCACCATACAACATTTTGAAGTACGGACTCCCCAGCGCCTCCCGACCCCCCCCCCCACTTGATCTCCTCTTCCCCTCGGTTCACATTTTCTGTCTTATCACCCCCTATATAGCCAGTTTCTTGAACTATCAGCCCACCTTTTCCCCCCTCCTCCATTTCCTTCTTCTAATCTCTCTAGGAGCACCCCCCACCCTCCTCCATTTCCCGTGAAAGACCCACTTACGAAAAGGCTTCTTCTCCCCCTCTATTCTTACTCAGACCTTCAGACCTAGCTCCCACCCATCTGCCCGCCCCTACTGCACCCTCCCCCCTCCCCCCACCCCCCAACCTCCCACCCCCACCCCCCCCCCCCCCCCCCCCCCCCCCCCCCCCCCCCCCCCCCCCCTCTTTCTGCTTCTCCATTGGTCCGGCACACCTTTCACTGGTATCGGGTTGGAGTTATTTCGCAATCCCATCTCTCATGTCCTCTCCCCTCAACGTTGTAACACCTCCCTTCCCCGGACTTTTCGTTTTCTTCTTCTTTTTTTTTACAAAAGTGAGCAGCCCCCTTCCCCCTCCTTTCCCCCCCCCCTTGAACCTGAACGAACAGTTGTCCCTGGACTTTTTTTTGTCTTCCTGTTTGATAATCCCTCATACATATTACACTTTGTGGATATAGTTTAGTTAGTTTCCCCTGAATTTTTCAGGGACCGTCTATTAATTCTTGTGCAAGTGTTCCTTTTTGCAGACAACACGACTCGAAAGCCACAATTGCCGTTCCCCTCATCCTTCCCCCCCTTTTCGGTAGACCCCACTTGTTCCCCCTTGCCCCCAACCGCCCCCTCTCCATCTTTCGCCACAGACCGAGAAGTTATCTTATCGCGCTACAAAGTATGCCCCTCCCTACCACTCCCTCTAAGCTCCCTCCTTCCTGACCCCTCGTTTTGTATCCCACTTCAAACACTGCCTCTCAGAGGGGAATTAGTACGGCCCTCCACTCATTCTCTTTTTTCCCTTTATTTTTTTGTGATGTCTGGTTGCATGACCCATGGCTTTAGGGTGGTTGGTGTGATTGGGCTTGAACGCACATCTCACCTTCTGCTCTATTCTCGAGCTGAACCCTGTAGAGTCATCTTTCTGCCACAGGTGTTTTTTGGTGGCACACCTCTCCCTTTTTTTAGTTTCGAACGTCAGCCTCGATATGTTTCCGTTTTCCCTACGTTGCCTTTTAACTCTCCTTTCTCAGGCGTTGGAACGCAGTTTTCCCACCCGCCCTCCGCTGCCAATTTTCCCCCCCGACACATGCTTTCGACACCGTTTTACCTACCCAGATCCTGCAAGAACACCTACGCTCCCCCTTCTGACCGATTTTCTGAATGCCTTCTTTCGTGACCCAGTCACATCACCACATCTATTCCCCCCCTCCCCCCTTTCCCCATTCTCCTGGATATTTCAACCTTCGCTTTTGCTTCTTCCTCCCCCCTTTTGAATAACCCACCCCCCACACCCCCACACACAAAACCAAAACCAAACACCTGAGAGCTTTTTCGTCCCACTTCCATTTCCTCGAGGCCCATTCCTCTATCCAAACTTTTCCTCTGACCCCACCGTTATTCCTTTTTTTATTCCTCTTAGGGTGGAAATTCAGTTTCCGACATTTGACTTACGCCGGCGAGTTGCCAAGAACCTTCTCCCTCAATGCTTCACCTCGCCCCCGGGAAGGCCCGGCTCCTTTCCCTCCTCTCGCCCTTTTTTCCCCCCCCCCACCCCCCCCCCTCAGACCTCCTTTGTGTTTACTAAACCCACCGCGCTTCCTGTTCAACTTACTCACCATCCACACGCACAACCCATTCCCCCTCTTTCCCCCCCACCCCCCCCCCCCCCCCCCCCCCACCCCCCCCCCCCCCCCCCCCCCTTTTCCCCTATCCCACAATATTTTCCCCTCCGTTTTTTTACCCCCCCCACGGTGTTCTTTTGGCGCCCACACCCCCCCCACAACATACGCCTCCTTTTTCCTTTTTTTTTTTCTCCCACCCCATTTTCTCCCACTTTTCCTGGTCGTGTTTCCGTATTTAGTTTGCATTTTTCCCAACCTTCGAGCACGCTTTCCGACTTTCGACCGGGTCGTTTTTTCTACGCCGCTTCTTCAAGTTTGCCCATGCCCCTCAGTTCCCCCTGTCCCATTTTCCCCACCCACATTTTTAATGCACAAAACCATTAATAAACACCAACCCCCCCCCCCCCACCAGCCCGGCCAATCCCCGGATGCATGACCCAACACTCCCAGCGCCTCTTTTCCTAGTTTTTCCCCGCCTTGTTGCATCTCTCGTTGAGTCCGCCATTAATTGATGTCTCACGGTCGGTGAGCTCGGTGTGAATTCCCCCTTGTCTCTGCGTTTTTTGTCCACCTTTTTTCGCCCCCATTTCCCAAGGTTATCTTATTCCCCCCCCCTTAGACCCCCCCCCGCTTTTGAGAATCTTTTTTATGAGAAGAAGCCTTATTCCTCCTGCCATTTCTTCATCTCCCTCGGGTTCGGCACCTGTTTTTTTCCACTACTTGTCTCCCCCGTGTGTTTTCTGGTTCCTCTTTCTGCTCCCTTTATCGGTCTTTTTTGTTTGTTGTTTGTGGTTTGCCCCCGCTTTGTGTTTTGGTTCTTCCCTGTGCCCTGTTTTCCTTTTTTTTCACGAATGGACCACCCCTGGTTTTTTCCCACTCCATGATCCTTTGGGAACCAACCACCTTCATTTTTGTCTATGCATGATTCCGACTGGATTTGAGTTTGACTGACCCCTAAGAAATCGCAACCGTTTCTTGATTAAGCCCTACACCAACCTAGTAGAATCCCCGCAAGATCCCTACCTTC
>Ga0179593_1251623_pt1 | contig 17689 bp, 11 predicted proteins | sample CZODoug2_1_08_16_FD_185931 | JGI IMG/M metagenome (GOLD analysis project Ga0179593, IMG submission 185931) | Vadose zone soil fungal communities from Angelo Coast Range Reserve, California, USA - CZODoug2_1_08_16fungal (PacBio error correction) | ecosystem: Environmental > Terrestrial > Soil >... | reverse complement strand
ATCCCGAAACCCCTCTCCTCCGGTTTTTGATTAGTTTTTCAGCGTGATCCCTCTCGTCATCCTCCTGTTGGGTAGAATAATGTTGGAATAGTTCCCTTCCACCCATCCTGCGAATTCGTTCTTGGAACTTTTGGCTATGCCCCTCGAGAAATTCTTCTACGCTTCGCGTTGCTCCTCTCCACGGACTCTTTGACTAGACTTTTCTTCTCCACGGTCCTTGCCTAGACCCTTCTCCGCTAGGTTTATTTATAGTTCTAGCACCCTCGGCTGCGTAGATAAAGTAATTCTAATTTGTCCCTCAGATCGTGCTTTGGACTTTTCAGTGTGATCCCCCTGATAGGTGTGGTCGTTTCGCGGTTCCGCTTTATTTAAGCTTCCCCCTGTCAAATCTTTTGCGCGCGCGTCACATTTGGCGGCTCTGCTCTTCTTCCCCACCCGACCGAGCGTTGCGCGCTGGTGCTCCCCTGTCCCTCGCCGCTCTCGGCGGTCCTTTTTGCCTGGTCGCCTACCTTTTCGTCCCCGCATGTTGAGCTGAAGACCTTGATCGAATGTTCAATTTTGATCGTGGTTTCATACTGCTTTCAGCGCCTCTGCCCCCTTCCTGACTGCAGTTATTCCTCCTTCCTAGCAGTGCTCCTCGGTTTTACCAGTAGTAAAACTTATCTCCCATCTCCGGCGATTCTATGCTAGTTTCCATTGGTGAATTCTATTTGTTTTTTGAGGTGTATCGACGTCCCCCCGCAGAAGCCTCTCGTAGTCGATTTTACTGTGACTCTTCTCCCGAATCTGAGCCTCGTGCTCTCCCGAAAAGCCCCTCCACGAGTTTTTAGCAACCTGTGTCGGCGCCTCCCACCCTCTCTGCCTTGACCGCGTTCTTTCTCCCCCCACCGCGTTTGAGAGAAACTCCTCGCTCCGTTGCTCTTCGAAGCCCTCTCCGACTAGTCGTTCCTCTCTCCACTCCTATTGGGATTAGAGACTGAGTCCTGCAGGTCGTAGGTGTCCTTTTGATCCCTGTCGTAGTCGGACGTCTCCCGCGAGAACCGCTAACCAACCTTCGCGGTTCCCGTCCCCGCAGTCAAGGAGAAGCTCTCTTTTGACGGCGGTCTCTCATTGCTTTCTCGAGGAGAGCTCTTCCCACCACTCGAGATTTTCCTCCACTTTTACAAAAAGACAGCCACAGGCGGGTCCCGTGGTCATTGAGCCCTCCCCTTTGCAATGACCCGCTCTCAGAATAGAAATTCTTAAGTGCGCAGGCTCGTTCCCTGTCCCCCACCTTCTCTTTCCTTTTACAGCGAGCTCCTTCTGATGCCCTCTTCGCCTCGTCCCCTGTACGTTAGAAGGATAGTTCATCTTCCTGATAAAGGATCTTTCTGATTTCATCAGACTTGACCTTACTCCGTCTTGTAACCCGCTATTGCGGAGCCTCCCTCCGCGCTCCTCGGTTTAGCAATGAGCACCTTCTCTTGAAAGTAGAATGAGGTTGAAGAAGCCCCTCCGGCAGCTGAGCTACCCCTTTGATGTGGACAGTTTAGTAAACGCACTTGAACGGTCCCCCTTTTGTTTTAGCCCGCGCTTTGCGCCAGACGCCTTTCGCAGAACGTGTCGATGCGTGCAGTCCTTTTCTATCAGGCGACCATGAGCTTAGTTAGTTCCCTATTCCAGGCGCGCACTCCCTCCTCCCTCTATTCGCCCTTTGTCTCCCCCCCGTCAGGCAGATGAGCCAGTCCTTTGTCGCTTTATTTGAGTCCATCTCGAAGATGAGCAGTAGGACCGTGAACTGTGATCCGGAGACCTTTGCGTAAGTACCAGTGCGTGGTTGTCACGGTAAGAGTCTGTCCTAACGCCTTTGATTTTTACAAGATCAGCCATACTCTTTGTTTCCTGCGCTTTTTAAAAGATCGGCTCGCTTTCGGTACCTCTCAGCAGGAAGAGTTGGATATGAGTTGGGAAAAAGATCTATCACTTTCCCCCCTTTCATGCTTTCTTCCCCTCACGCTAGTAGCACGTTTCGCTGCTAAAGAAGTAATTTCCCCAAGCCTACTAATCTCCGCTGTTTAACGATCACGCCATCTTCTTCTTTGTCTCTGATCTCCTCTTATGAACTTTCGTTCGCTGCCTTTCCTTTTTCCGTGCTTTTCCTTTAAGGACCTGGCGTCTACAAGCCGCCAAGCCGAGTACCTATGATAAGAGAAGTCCGACTGTTCTCCGATGTCCCTCTTCTCCTGCGTCGACGTCGTGCTTTTCCCTTTCTCATCTCATTGACGCTGACAACTTCCGATCTGAGATCGCCTTTGCTCCTTTCCACCAAGAGGCGTACAGCGTTTTTCATGCCTTTCGAGGAGACTATTCGGAACTGCGAATGTACATTGATCGCCCCCCCTTCTCATTTTCGTCCTGAAGCTAGGGATTGGAAGCTTACCAGGATAACCCGCGATCGGCGTCATGTTGATCTAGAAGACCCCCTTCCCATTACCCACCTTCCGACCGATCTCCGACTTTCCGACTGCCCTCGTCTTTTGTCCTCTTCCCCTTCCCCCCCGTTTCATTCTCTTTAAAGGAGTTTCTGATTCAGATCATGACGTAGCGACCGTTTCGTCTGGTCGCCTTCTTGTTTCATGACCCCACGTCAATGTCTCGCGTTTATCTTGCGAGAGTTGAAAGGTAATGAGCGGCTCTAAGGAGTATCTTTCTATTTTCTCCTGTAGTTTAGTTATCTTTTTTCTTTCTTTGTGCTAGGGCCCTTTCCTTTAGACGTGTTGATTTTTCCTACCGCCGAGTCCCTCTTTCTTAGCCCCCAACTCTTAACTTGTGTTTGTCTTTTCTTTATGTTCGATCTTTCCTTTACTCTTTCTCTTTTCTGTCGATCATCCCCCGACTTACCCGGGCAGCGGACTTTGATCCCCTTTATTCAGTCTTGCTTGGATCGTTACTTCTTTTTTTCCGCGAGAGTTTACTACTTGTCTCGAGCCCTCCTCGTTAGCGACCTCTCCTTTTTTACCCATCAGTTGTTGTTTTTCGTCTCGATTGTTCGATCCAACCTCTTGCTTCTAGCCGACGACCCTTCGAGTCTTCTTTTTTCCACATGCTCTCATTCCTGAGAATAAGGCCGAATTTTCTTCTCGATCGCTTTTCTGCAAGTTGGAGGATGGCTGTTTCCTACCCAGCCCACTCTTGATGCCCTCTGCACCCCCTCCTTCCCTTCTCAAGTTACACCTTCGTTTTTCTTTTTTTCGTGTCGACTGAAACTCTTTCGTTGGAGAAATCCACCTTCTCGACTTAACCGTCGTCAGGTAGCTCTTGCTCCCTACCCTCACTTGAATGCTTAGTCATCCCCCTATCCTAGCCGCTTCTCTTCGCTCTACCCCCTCTGAACGCGCGTTTCCCACTTTGATAATCCTTTCCTCTCCCTGAGGCGACGGCACTCACTGTTTTTCCTGCATGTGCGTTTTTACTCCTTTCGCTCCTGACTGAAGTTAACTTTCGATGGCATTTTCTTCGGCTCGCATAGTCTTATTATTTGATTGCGGCTTTGCTCTAATCCTCCTTCCTCGTTTATCTTTTGATTAATAAGTAGCTGTAGTCCATGACCCTTCGGCACTTTTGCGTCCCTTCTTCTGCCGCGTGTCCGGTTTTTACTTCCTTTGTCCTCCCCGCACGGTCATGCTTCAGTCTCGTTTCTTTCCTAGCTACGTCCCTCTCTCGCTCTTCTTATGCTTCGTTACCACGATTTTAATGATAAATCACAACGCACCCCACGCCCCTGACGCTTCAGAGCACCCCCCCACTCCCCCCCCTCCAACCCCGCCTGCCTACTGCCATTACGCCCCTGCCTCTTCACCCCCCACAGCACGCCCTTTAGCCCCGGCCCCTTCCCCCCCCCCACGCCCCCCCCGCAAGGAGCTCATTCAAGAGCGGCTCCTTCTTCGCTGACGCCCCCCCCCTTTTAGCTCCGACACGATCATCCGCGTTCGTGCTCGGCACGCCTTCTTATTCCGTTTCGTGTCCTGACGTCGTTCGTCCCGTCACGTTTTTCGTTCTAGTATGGTGACTCGTCCCCCTCTTTTACTATTTGTCTCCGTCTCCTTGGGCACAGACCTATTCCCTTTCTGTCTCTCTTTGGTTCGCGGTTATCGCCATTCCCCGTTGAGGCATAATTTTACCTACTGCACTCCCCCAGAGCTTTTTCTGTCCGTTCTCGACCCCTGGCGTGCTCCAAACGTCAGATAAACTTGCCTCACCACAGCAATTAATCTGTTTAGTATCATCCTTCGGCACGACTTTCCCTCTTGCCCCCTCGTTCTCCTCATCTTCAAGTTTCCGTTCATTTACACCCATTGGCATCCTGCCTCGTTTCTTTGCTATTTGTTTCTTCCCCTTCATTTTCCGTCTACTTCCCCCTTTTCGCACCTTCTCGGCTCCCCGTAACCGAGTTTACTCCTAGAGCCACCGCCGTGGTCCCGCCCTCCCCTCCCCCGCTTCCTCTGCCCCGTTCTCCAATTTGCTGCTTCTCTTCACCATCTCGAGCGAGTTGCAAGTGGCTTGGCTCTTTCCAATTGCCCCCGAGGGCGAGTCAGCGTTGTTGGTTAGTAACCCGAGCTGTTTTTTTCGGCACCCCTCACGGCGGGCCGTCAACGATTTTTGTTCCCCTGGGCTCTTTTTGCTTTGACTCCTCGCTGAGAATAGTTAGTGAACGTAAGTCTATTCGGCGAATTTCCCATGAGTTTGATCTAATTAAGGGAGATCTAGATCAGGCGAGCAGGCGCTGACTGGACTCGGCGACTTCTTACTTAACGTCTACCAGGAGCTTCGCGATTTTCTGCCGTTGTGGATGGGTACATATTTAGCCAGGAAGGTCGACGAGCCTGTGACCTGTTCCCCCTGAGGGTCTCTCCGAGACGGTTAATAAGCTTTATGTCCTCTACCAGCGCAGCCATTTTGACCCGGGTCTTCCCCCTTTGGTTTTACGTTGTGCAAGTTTGGGCCAATTTTGCGCTTAACCCTGCTCTCTCCGTCTCGCCTCGTCGCCGAGATAGATTCCAAACTTGCTGCGTCGACTTCCTTTTTTTTTCTGTTCCCACTTCGATGTGGGACTGGCGACCAGGTCTCGGTTCTCTCCCCCGACCATTCTCAGCAACGTCTCCCGTAAGGACCTCCGAGTCAGACTTACGATCCCGCTCGCTTTTGAGAGATTTAACTCCTTCTTCCCTCCCGCTTCGAGCCTCGACCAGTCGTTTCTGTCGAGTTTTGGACGTCCTTACTGAGGACGGTACCAGCTGCTTGGTGCTTTGGCAAGCTTTTCCCCGCCCCGACTTGTTTCGCCCCCCCCCCATTTCTTGTTATCCATTGCTGCGACCCTATCTGTTCCCCTTTTTGTCACAGGCCAGACCAATCGTCTCCTAGCTCGTTTGATGGGAAGTACCCTCTCCCAACCTCATCCATTTGACACTCATCCTCTGACGCAAGAACGTGATTTCCCTGTGAACCAAGCGGAGTCCTTGAAGTAATTTGCCTCTTCCCCTTGTGACGTGAGACGACCTTTGCGAGTGTTTCGCCTCACTGATTTTCTTAAGTCTTCTAAAGAGCCCCCCGCTCCCCCAAGGGTAACTTCTTCCAAGTTTTTCTTTCCAGTCGGTTTTGATACCCGACCAATTCTTCCCGAACATAAGAGTAAGTAATGCATCACGCGAAGTCTTTTCCCTTCTTCCTCCCTCTCCTCTCTGAGGTGATGTGGTTCCTCCCCAGCCGAAGAATATCCGCGAAACCCTTTTGCAGAGATTGGTCGCCCAAAAGTCCCCCTGGAAGGAGGAACGGAACTTCATGGAACCTCCCGTATCAGCCAGGTACTTTTTGAAGACAACTCGAACCAGAAGAGACCAGAACTCATCTGTTCCACCGGACCGGCATTCGACCTCGACTGTGAGGTTTATAGCCGAGTAAGCCCGAATCGGTTCATCTTTTTTTCTCGGACGGTTCACCCGTGAGCAGACCGCCCCCATCTCGATCCAATGACAGTCCTTCCTTCGAGGGCTACGCTTTTCCTCCCTAAGTTTCCTTGGAATCTTTCGTGATCCAAGAGCCATTCTTCCCCCCCAAGTCAGACCCGGGAGCATTTGTTTCGTAAGTTCAACATTTTTCTCCCACCCGGCGTGTGCCGCTGATGATAGTCCTCTTGAGCCGACCAGATGCCACGTCCACGCCGGCTTCATGACCTTTTTTTGTTACGTTCCTCTTTTTCCTTTTTCATCCCCCGTTTTTTGTGTTTTTCTTGACCCCTTCAGCACAAAATTTTAGCCTCCGGTGTTTGCCTGAGTTTCTACCGCGTCTCTCTCGTCAACTCTCTTTTTTGGCCTCATTTCCCCCGCGTCTTCCCCAATACTTGCGCCCTAGTCCGGTTGGAAGGTTCTTATCTATAACCTCCAGCGCCCGTTTCACGTCTCCCTATCTCTCCTCCCCCCTTACGACGTACGTATTTTCTCGACATTGTGATACTCGCACATCTTTCCTGCAAGCCGATTAGGAGTCAGTAGAAAAGCGGCGTCCCGGTCCTTCTCCATCTTCCCGTTCGTTTATTCCTGCCGGCTTCTTCTTCTGCGTCGAGGTGGCTTCTTCCACTTGAAGGTACCTTTATTTGGCGCGTGACCTAGGTCGGGTTCCCCCTTAAAGTGAAGTTTTGTTTTATGCGCGGGCCCCATTGTCGCCGGCGAGGAACCCTTTCGGGACTTTCACCTTATCTTGGCGGATACCTTCCTTTTGATACATTTCACGAACGTCTCCTGAGCTTCACGACGATTAGGGCTTTATTAGTCACCACGACATGAGCGCATAGCATAGAACCTTGACGATACTTTTTTTGGTCATTCTGCTGTTCTTTTCCCTATTTCAGCCGATTTTTCCCGGCGCACTGCAGCTTCCAGTAGAAACCAGTCCCAGTGCCCGATCTTGTACCCCCAGTCTTTCAACTCGCTGCAACTCGTTTACTCCAGAGCAATGTGGAGCCTGAGGTTCCTTCATCTACGGCCCTCCTTACAATAGCTCGTCGTCTTTTTGCTGGCCTATGTTTTTTTTTGAGCAGACTGTGACGCAGAAGCCTCTCCTCACCCGCCCAAGAACCTCCCCTTCAAAGCTTGGCCTTAGCTTCCCTTTCACTCACCGGATGAAGACTCCTCATGGCGACCACCCGAGGTCCGTCTCGACGCTCTGGCCTTGCTCTTGCTTTGTCTGACTCCTCTGCGTTTAGCTCGCCCCGCACTAATAGGGCTATCCTGTCCTGGAAGGAAAGGTCTTACTTCTTGACGTTACGCCTTTCGTCACCCTTTCAGTCGACCGGGCGCCCGAATTAGCACGATATACCCCCTCTCCAGGTACCCCTGTCCTGTCCCCTTCGCATCCTCTGGTACTTGTCTTCTACCTCCCCCTTACGAGCCGCTTCAACTAAGGCTATGTTCCCTCCTAGTAAGTTTCCCTCACCGGTACCAAGACCCTTCCCCTTCCAGGCCGATCTTTCCTCAGGCTAGTTTTCAGATCTTTTCTCTCTAGGCAACGCCCCGCCCCAGGCATCAGCGTCAGACTCCTATCGGGATAACCCCCCCCCAGACCTCTTAGCTTCCTCGCTCATTCGAGTAAGCCTCGTTCCTTCGTGCGCCGGCGAGATATGCTGCTGATACATGTCTATTCCCCCTATTTTCCGCTCTCCTCCTACGCCCTCTTTTAAGTTTTCCCTCACTACGCAGAGGCGTTTATTACTTCGCACTCAGCCTCCCACAAAAGCCCCCCCGAGTCTCCTCTACCAGTTCTTTGCCCCTTCCGAAGCCTTTTAAGACATCCCCACCATTCCCCCTCGCATCCCATAGCGTGGCAATGTCGCCCCCAAAGTTCCCCCCTTGGGACCCCTATCTCAGGTTTTTTTTTTCCCTATGCCCATGGAATCTGTCGCAGTAACGTATAGATGGCCCACCAGTCTTCCGCTTCTTTCTAAGGCTCCGTTCTCGTTGTCTGTACGAGCCAGTCTCCAGCAAACTTCTCATTCCGATCCGGAGTAGAGCGTTCTCTCAGCGCAGAACTTTCGAATCTCCCCTTGGCCTGCGGGCCATTTTTTTTTGCACAGTTTTCCGCCGTTTAAGCAGGTGTTAAGCTCTATTCACTCCTTATGAAGTTCTTTCTCCTTTTCGCCACTTTTAACTCTTTGTCTTGCTGATAAGTCCCTCGGTTATCTTTCCCCGATTTTTACAGAAACGCTTTTGTCCTGCTTTTTCAAGTCCTCTCTATTGCAGCCTGCCCAGATTAGCCTCGCAGCGTGTCAATATGGGCTGGGAACCCAGCTCTTAGACTTTTTCCCTTCTTTTCTCCTCTCACCATCGATGCCCGTCAGAAACCGTTGCCCGCTGCCGTTTTCCGAGTTATGTCCCCAAACTCGCCGAAGCCGGCTCATCATCGTCCCTGCGATGCATTTTCTCTTCTTTAGAACGGTGTCTTAACGGGCAGTCAGAATTCCTTTTCTTACTCGTTGTGAACGATCTTTTTTTTTTTTTTGCGAGAAAGCCTATAACTCCGCGTTGAGCCCTCGCGCACCTCCTACTTCGCTTCGTCGTATTGTGCCAGCTTGTGAATTATTTTTGGGGTTTACTTCCATAAGAGCCTCTACTCATCCCTACTGCTATCTCTTGAGCTTTCCCAGTTTCGACGCTGTCAAACCCGCCCGAGAGCATGCCCTTCTCCCTTTACTCGTCTGACGATTAGGTCACGCGTACGACCTACTCATGTTCCTACCCGCCTATCCCGTTATAAGATTTTCCTTTCACACAGCGTCCTTTTTCTGTGAAGCCGTACCGTCATCGTATCGCAGTTTCCTGTGATTTGGCTGAGCCGCCCTCACATTACCTCCTCGACGAGACCCTCATTTCATAGGCCAGCGCTCTGTGTGTACCACCCTGCCAGGTACTCCTGTATTCTTGTTCCTGTACCATAACGCCCAGCCCCCGACACTTCCCTGTCATCAGTAGCCATCCCCGTCATCCCCATTGTCTGTAATCTACTCCAATGGTCCCGGGTTTCTGGCCGTATACCGATTTTCGAAGCCCCCGAGCACGGCACTTTCTATTAGCGACGTGCTCTGTAGTGTCTCTAGCACCTTACGAGGACGATGCCCCTTCCTGTGTTCTCTCTTTGTGGATGTCGCACCTGACGAGTTGTAGCACCAAACGACATCACCCCCTTGGCTGTCTTTTGTCTTGCTGAAGATAAGTTTTGGATTCTCGATGGGTGGAGGGCCGTATTCATCACATAATTCCAGCTGTCCTTCTCCTCGACGCCTTGCTTTTTTTCGTGTATCTGCTATCATTGTCGAGAGAGATCGACGTACGTCGCGCATGTTCTCGTTAGTACCCCTCCCTATCTTTTTCCTCCTCTAAGTTTTTTTCTCGACCTATGCGGATCACTCTCGCGGATAGACTGACGGGACGTCTAACCCCCCCCGTTCTTCCTTCACCATGGCCCCGATACACCAGTCGCAAGCGATTTCCTCGTCGATTGTTTCTGTCCTTTCCCGGTTCTGCTGTTTCTATGGACGTCCCCACGCATCCAGCGCCCTAGACTACACTAACCTTTTTACAACACCCTCCCGGTTTGATCTTTCTTTGACTCCGAAACTAGTCTTCCGTCACCCGACATCCAACCTCTCCCGATTTCCTCATCGAGTCGAACTTTCTAGCCCCTAACGACCCTCTACGGCCCCGCGCTCCTCGAGCCCGCACCTTCTTCCATCTCTACGACTTTCTACACCCACTGCGCCACTAGAACCCCTTTTCAAACCTCATACGAGTCCTCCGCCCGCCGGTCGCGATAGACCGAGTATTGATAGTCCCATCAGAACACTTTACAGGACCCATCTCTCTTCCCCCCTTTCTCTTTTTCTCCTTCGTCCCCTTTCCCCTCCACCCCCCCCTCCTCTTCTCTTTCTTCTCCCTCTCCCCCCCTTTCCCCCTTTTTTCCTTTTTCTTCTCTCTTCCTTTTTTTCTCCCTCCTTCCCCCCCTTAATTCTTTTTTTTCCCCCCCCTCTTTCCCCTTCCCTTTTTCCCCCTTCCCCCCTCCTTTTTTTTTTCATCTTTTTTTTTTTCTCTCTTTTCCCCCTTTCCCCCCCCCCCCTTTTTTTTTTCTTTTTTCCCCCTCTTTCTACCCCTCTCCCCCTTCTCCCCCTTTCTTCCACCCCCCCCACTTCCCTTTTTTTCCCTCCCTCTTTCTTTCTCTCCCCCCCCTTACCTCCCTTTTTTCCATCCCCTTTCCTTCCCTCCCTCCCCTTTCCCTTTTTCTTCATTCACCCTCCTTTCCCCTTCCTCCTTTTCTATTGCTTCTCTCCCCCCCTACCCCTCCTTTCCTTTTTTTTTTCTTCTCTTCCCCTTCCCCCCCCCCCCCCCCCCCCCCCTTTTTTTTCTTTTTTTCTCCCCTCTTTTCTTTTTTCTTTCCCCCCCTTTCCCCTTTCTTTTCCCTTCCCCCCATCTTTTCTCTTTTCCCTCTCTTTTTCTTTTCTTCTTCTTTTTTTTCTTCCTTCCCCTCCCCCCCCTTCCCACCTTTCCCCCCCTCCTCCTTCTCTTCGTTTTTGTTTTCTTTTCCTCTTTCTTTTTTCCCCTCTTTTTTTCCCCCCCCCTTTTTCTCCCTCCTCCCTCCCCCATTCCCCTTTCCCTCTTCCTCTCCCCCTTCCCTTTCTTTCTTGTTTTTCCCCCTTTCCTCCTTTTTCCGTCCTTCCCCTGCATCTCCTCTCCCCCCTCCTTTCTTTTCCCCTCCCCTTCTTCCTCTTCTTTTCCTTCCCCTCTCCCCCCCCCCTTCTCTCTCCTCTTTTTCCCCCTTTTTCTCCCCATTCTTTTCCCTCTTTTTCTTTTTTTTCCCTTCCCCCCTTTCCCCTTCCCCTTCTTTTCCCCCCCCCACTTTTCTCTTTTTTTCCCCTCTTTTTTTCCTCCTTCTTCTCTCCCTCCCCCCTCTTCCCCCCCTCTTCTCCCCCTTTTCTCCTTACCCCTTCCCCTCTTTCTTTTCTTTTCTTTCCCCTTTGCTTTCTCCCTCCTCCCCCCTCCTCCCACCCCCTTTCCACTTTTTCCCCCCCTCCCCCCCTTCTTCCCTCCCCCCTCCTTCACCCCTTTTTCCCCCCCCCCCACTCCCTTTCCTTTTTCCCCTTCCTCCTCCTCCCCCCCTCCCTCTTCGTCTCTTCCCCTACCCCTTTCTCTCCCCCCCTCCCCCCCCTCCCCCTCCTTTTCTCCCTTTCCCTTTCCTTTTCCCCCCCGTCTTCCCCTCCTCTTTTTTTTATCTCCCCCCTTTTTTCCTTTTCTTTTCCCCCCCCCCTCCCTCCCCCCCTTTTTTCCCCCTTTCTCCTTTCCCCCCTTTCTTCTCCCTTTCCTTTCCTTTCCTTCCCCCTTCTTTTCCTTTTCATTCCTTCTCCCCCTCTCCCTCTTTCCATTCCCTCTTTTCCTTCCTTTTTCCCTTTTCTCCCCTCTTCCCTTCTTTTTCTTTTCTCCTCTACTTTTTCTTTTTTCTTCCTTCCTCTTTATTTCCCCCCCCCCCTCTCTCTTTTTTTTTTTTCTTTTCCTTTCTTCTTCTTCTTCTTCTTTTTTTTCTCCCTTTCCCCCCTCCCCCCTTTTTTCTCTTCCCTTTCCCCTTTTTTTTCCCTTTCTCTCCCCCCCTTCTCTTCTCCCTTCTCTCTCACTTCCCCCTTCCCCCTTTCCCTCTTTCTTTTTTCCCTTTTTTTTTTCCTCTTCCCCTCTCCCATTCTCGCCCGGACCTTTCTTTACCGCCTCCTGTTCTCTTTACCTTCTTCGCATTCTTCTGCGCCCTCTGACGGCCGTTTGGCTTTGACCACCCCTTTTTTGGCTTTCTCTCTACATGACGCAGTATCCGACGTGATCCTGTTTTCTTTTCCTCCCCCACGTACCTCCCCCGGTCGGCCACGGATTGCCCCTTGGACGTCTTTTTAAAGTCCTCGTTCTTCTGCCAGTCCTCTTGACTCGGTCCCGGTGAATGCCAATTGTCGCTCTCCGCTCTGTTCCGCTCGATCAGGACCCAGATATAGCCTTACCCTTTTCCCCTCTTCAGGTTCAGTCCCTTATTGATCACTAAAAAATACAGGAAGACCGCATCCGCAGACATCACTCTATCTAGCTCTCCGCCGTCCGGACGAGCGACGATTTTCAGACGGGTGAGGGATGTCTTGTCCTAGACCCAACCTTTCTTCCTTTCAATCTGCTACAGGGAGACGTTCACAGCCCTAGCCTTCCGCCCTTTCAGAGAAGATAAGACCATCTCCCTTTCGTTGATCTTGCCGTTTTATGAGTGAATTTTCGTATTCGGCACTCACAGTCCGGCTTCAGATACAGTTTTTTCTTTTCTGGTCTTCTGGTGGATGTTTCGTCACCCGTTGACGCTCTGTAGATATGATATTTGCTAACCGAACCTATTCACCCCCCCTCTTCTCATTGCTCTTTTCGCAGGGAATCACCGGCCATACTGACCTCCCCTTTTCAACTTTCTCCACCCCATGCACTGCCCCCATCTTGCTGTTTTGATCGGATGTGTTCCTCTCCATACTTTCTTCCGCCCTTAGTGCATTCTCACGAATGCCTCTTCACCGCGTTTGACACCCCCCCGGGGGGGACTCTTCGGCGTATTATGCTTCAATATTTTACTCTTTCTAATGCGTCTTCAAGATGGCTCCCCCGGATTGCCCACACGTGGATCATGTCTTGCTGCCGATAGCTTTTCCTTCCGATCTACATGATAGGTAGTTAGTTGCGACTGGTTTTACGCACGCCGCCCTTTTATCGCAAGTACGGAACGCTTTAAGCAGCTCGTACACGTGCTCCTTCCATGTTCCATCTCGCGGGACTCTCACACTTTCGTCGCTGTTTGAGTCGGCGGGGCCGGGCTTCCCTGCCACGCTTCTCGTTCATGGCTTTCGTTCTTCAACAGGTCCGAGGCCCGAATAATTATGCTGCCTTATCGTTGTTCGCGAGTCCTTGCGTGCATCCCGCCCCCAGTCATTCAGTAATTTACTTGAGATCTTTCGGATCCGCCCCCGATCGCGTCCTCTCACCGTTCTTTCTCCTACGAGAAGGGTTTAGCGCCTCTCATATCGACAGGAATCCCATCGGCTACGTCCTGTCCTTCTTCCGCGAATTGATTTATCTTGTCTCTCGCTTTCTGTTCTCTTCGATTAAGTCTTACTGCGTTTCTCCAGTTAGCACCGGGTCTACGCCCAGGTCAGCCGATCGGCTAAACCTAATTTTTTCATGTTTCGCCCAATGCTTCTCGTACCGCCGCCTGTCCGGCTCGTTTTGTTTTGACTTCGGTAAATCTATCCTCCTTGCAATCCCGGAAGTCTCAAGCCCGCCAGCTCGTACTGATTTTTCCCCGTCAACCTGCCTTGCTTTTTAGCCCCCCCCCGTCGAAGTTTTTTTCACTTAGGCTTTTTCACCTTCCTTTTTTTCGCCCTTTCTAAGCGGCGCTACGGTAGACTGTCACTCCCAATTTTGTAAATTTGCCCCAGCACAGTCACCCACTGTCTTTCCGTCAGTTTTCCTCTCCCTGTCATCGTTTTGTCGATCTCCACGCCTCCCACCTCATATGAGCCTTGAGCTCGTTTTGCAACGGAGCTCCTAGCTTTCCGCTCTCGTTGGTGTTTGCTCCTTTTCTGGCAGTCGTCCCAGGCGTCTGATGTGCTCCGCTGCGGAAACTTTCCAGTGTCCTTCTTCGCTTTTCCCTTCGTCTCCCAATTTCTGTGTTCGTCACATTCCCTTTGCAACCATCGTTCCCTCGTCCTATGGCTTCTTGCGTTCTATCCCACTTTGATCATTCTTACATTTAGACTCGCATCTTTTCAATTGTTTAACCTTTGACATTTTTTTGCCCCTAATTTCGTCGGCCTCTCGTAGTGGCTCACCTCCCGCGGGCATTCTCCCAGTAAAGCGAAGCGTTTCTTCTCGTCCTATCCCGACATCCCCTTCATTGATCTCCCCGTGTCTTTTTCCCTCATCTTATCATGCGTTGTCCGCGCCGAAGGCTCCCCTCAGCTTCAATTTACGATTCCCTCGTCGTTGCCCTATTCCTCTACCTCCGAGGCGTCTGGTTTTTTTTGCCTGACTTCATCGCCGTGCTTAACTTGTTCCTCGTCGTTACACCATCTTCTCGGTACTGCTTCTTTATCATCACCCCTGCAAGCCCCGGGCCTCTTTACCCGATTCTCATAAGGTTGAAGACCTCGCCCTACGATCCCTAGACGTCATCTTACGTCGTCACACGGACTTCTTTATACAATCCCTCTACGCCCTGGTGATCCGAATCTACTCCACGTAAATCGTACTGCTTTTTCTTGCTACGGCTCCTCATCCCCCAATATTTGTCTCTATAAATCTTTAATGATATTGAGGTTTGAACGCGTAGTCGACCCTTACACGGGCATTCTTCTTCAATTTTTACAATTTCTTACCCCCCCCCAAGAACGAAGGTCTCCGTGCTCGTTGAATTTCCTCTCCACATTGATGTTTCTCCCACGGAGTCGTTACCTCTTTATTATCGGCTCTGTAGAACGATTCGCTTAAACGTCACGCCGGCGGAACTTTTTGTGTCCTTTTTCATTATATCCTTTTACTCCTCCGTTTTTGTTGTTGTCTCTATCTCCAGTACTTTTCCCCTTCCCTAAGCTAGAGTGAAGTTGCCGTCTTCCTTCTAGCCTGCCGATAAACGTGGTCAAGACTCGTTTTTTTTCACCATCTGTTGAAGGTCCTACAGCACTGCTCCTTCTTCGTTTTGGTCCTTTTTTTTTTCTAAAGACCCCCCCCCCCCCCCCCACCCCCCCCCCCCCCCCCCCCGATGCTCCTTTTCTCCTCTACTTTTTTTCGACGCTCTCTAATCACGTAGTTGGATATCAGACATTGTCGGCGCTATGTCGCTGCCGTACCATGGGGGGTTAGCCTCTTAGGGTAGCAGTCGATCACCGAGGGCGCGGTCTTATTTCCTCGTATAAGGTTTAGGTGTCTTAGGATCGTTCTGACTGTTTCTTCTTTCCTCTGTTGGATCCCCTTTAGTTGATGCAAGCGGAGATCTGTTGCGATTTCCCTGTCAGGGCAGTCCCAATGGAAGATGTTTGATCCCTCTCTTTCCCCTTGTCGCCGGCTCTTTTCGGTTCGTCCAAAGTCCAGCGTCTGAGCGAGGCTTCTCCCGGCACGGACGTCGTGGCTCCTGACCGACGCTTCTTGCCCCCTTCGGCGCGTCCAACCCGCTTCTCGAGAACCTGACTTTTTACCTTTTAAGGTGATCGGGCCTTGCCCCTGCCGACGCATCTGTGACGCGAATGCCGTCCGTCGACCAATGAGCGTTCTATGGGTAAATAGGGAACCCCCTCGCGCACCTTTTCAGCTATATTTCTTCTATTGTCTGAATGATTCTTTTTCTTACTCTCTTCCCCTCAGCTATTTCAGAGTTGAGGCTTTAAGATGGAGACACGACTTGGTCTGAGGCTCTCATCGCATTACAGCTGGGATAGCGATTTCCCCGTCTGTGACTGTCGTAGGTCTCAAAACCAGCGAGGCCCCTCATAGAGTCTAAGTTGGTCGTCTTATCTTTTGCGAGTTCCTTATCCCCCCCGCTCTTGGATTCGCGCCCTCGTCCTTCCCAGGCGTAGGAGAACAGTTGAGGATTTTTTTTTCAGGACACGGTCTATCCCGCTGAGAACTGATCTCCCACACCGCCTTGCCAATCTCGCTGAAAATGTCCTTTTTTCCTCTCGGTGGTCATGAGCGCGGTCAGATCTTCTCGTAGATCTCTGCTTTCCATCGAGACTTTCCCCGAACGGCACCCCTACCTTCCTTCTGCGTTAGTATCGGTCTTCGCCTTTTTTCCGATCGCTCGTTCTCCCCCGTCCCTGCCGCCGTGCTCGTCTCCGTCCTCTCCTCTCTCCCACAGCAAGCGTGTCCGAAGATCATTCCAGTTCCGCATTTCCTCGTCCATTGTAGGCCCGGCGTCTTGAGATCAGCTACGCATCTCGATAGAGCGACTTCACGCCGCAGTCTTTCGGGCACGATCTCTCGCTCGGCGTCCCGCCCTCCGCGACTCCCAAGAGTTCTCTTCCAGTGATTTTTACTTCCTGACTTTTTTCTGGTGACGAAGCGACCCTGGCCGATGCTGCCATCTCTCTGTGGACTTTAGTTTCTGAAACAGTCCCACTTGACTATCTGCTCTATTTTTGGGTTTCTTCTCGAGCAATCTCCAGCATCAACTCTTTATCGAGGCGTTCCCCTCTGCGTTTCTTTCGCCCCTCTTGCGCGCTCTGCTGTTCTCTCCAGGCGGCTTCTCCTCTAAGTATAATGTCCCCCTCCTCTGATTTCGAGAAGGCAATCCCTCGCATGATCCAACTGGTCTTATGGCAGTGAGTAGAGTTAAGCCGCTTCTCAATATTTTCCTTTGCCTGTGATCTCTCGCCTCACAGGTCAGTCGGGTTTTTTTTGTTTGAACTTGTCTGACGACGGCTCTGTGCTCAGAACGATTTTTTGTTTACCCTACATCTACGCCCCGGTCTTGTCGTTTCCTTCTCTCCCCTACCCTCTCCGTGGTCCGATGCCACCCCCTTCACATTTTTCTAAGACGCGTTTCCTATGTCGGTGGCCCCATCTCTTTTTTCGACCCATTATCCTCGGGTTAGTCTCGCACCATCACGACCCTGAATAAACGTGCGCTGCCGGACCCGTCCTCCTTCCCCAGACTGCTCGACTTTAGAAGCCGATTAACTACCTCGATGATCTTTTCTCGTGCGAAAGTAGGCTTTTGGTTATGTAGCCTTGGATTCCGCGCTTCTTGACCCCCGACGCCTGAGTTTCCCCTTTCCACGATCCCGAACATCTCTCTCTGCCCGAGCCTGTCTGTATACGATGCTATGCTCCTCTTCTCCGCTCGTTTTGTATTATAAGCTTCAGGATTCCTGCGACTTGACCGTTTTCTTTCGGGCCGGAGCCTCTCCACAATACCCCCCGAGAGTTTCCAGCCGTTCATTCACCTCTGCAGAGGAGAATCTGACGGACCCGCGCAGACTGACTTACTCGCAGTGCTATTCTTCCGTGACGACGCTTACCCTTTTGGGGTTCTTTGTTGTTATTTCACGCCCTCACTTAAATATTCTAGCGCCTTCCGTCTCGATCCCCCCCGTCAGGCCGTTTTCGCTCTTTCTGACGCATCACAGGCCTTCCCTGCTCGTTAACTTCCTGGTTCCATTCGTCCTTTGCAGCGCGGCGTGAAGCAATTCAGGATCTTACTGTCGTTCTGTCTACTTCTTTTCCTGAGGCTTCCCTCCCTTTCTCTTCGGTTATCGGAGTCTCGAGTTTTTTAGATGTGTTTTGTGTGCGACGTGCGTCTAGTGTCATGAGCTCTCCGGCGTGGCCACGATTCGTGGATGCCTCGTCTCCCTTTTTGCGCCCTTACCGCCCCGTCGTCGCTCTTTTGGCATGTTCGCCTAGTAGACGACTCGTCAAATCCCTACGCACTTGATTGTTTTGTTTTGGGTCTTGATGAACCTCTTTGTGCTCGGTCCTCCGGGTCTCGCTCACTCAGAATGACCCGTGCACCCTCTTCTCGCGCCCCTCCTTTCTTCGCGTTTCTCCTTGAGTCCATTTTCCCGCCAAGCACGAGTCGAAGTCGCCCCTTCTTCGGCTAGCGAGCGTTCCTC
>Ga0179593_1414871_pt1:12500-17690 | contig 17690 bp, 16 predicted proteins | sample CZODoug2_1_08_16_FD_185931 | JGI IMG/M metagenome (GOLD analysis project Ga0179593, IMG submission 185931) | Vadose zone soil fungal communities from Angelo Coast Range Reserve, California, USA - CZODoug2_1_08_16fungal (PacBio error correction) | ecosystem: Environmental >... | reverse complement strand
GTTTCTATGATAATGTCGATGAACTCCCCCCAAGCTCACATGGCTCCTTTAACCTTTCACATCCTCCCACCTTATGCGAGGATTTTACCCCCAGATTGAAATAGCCCGTCGCCTCTTTGATCACAACTTTCCCCACACCCCCACATCTATGGTGTAGGCACGCGCCCGCGTTTCCCCCCTGCCCCCCCATAAATTGAGTCTATTCACTTTGCACGTTAGGCGCACTCAAAGGAACCTCGAGCACGTAGAAACCTCCTTCTTTCAGGCATTCTGAACCGCGTTGAGGATGATGTCTCTATTTTCGTAACCTCCGCCATTGAACTCCCTTGTTTTCTCGAGAAAGCGTGAACTTTCGATTGAGAAGGGCTTATCTTTACCCCCCTTACTACCTTGAACTCTTTCAGCAGAATTTTCTACCACGTCTCTGTCTTTAAGTCAAGTCACGATCACAGAGCCCTTTTCCCCATGACGAGACCGGAGCCTCGAATTTCCCTTGGCCTCCGGCTCGGTTATGGTCTTTCTCTCCTAGCCAAAGGGCTGAGCGAGCCAGTACCACTTTAGCGCCACTCACGCACCTCCACCAACCCCCATTTTTTGCAAGAACCTCCCTTACTCCGTCGCCTTTTGTTGCCAAACGTAGTGCCGTGCCTAGGTTCTTTTCGCGCTCCGGAATCCTCCCTGCCGCGTATGTTCGGTATGAAACCCCCCCCAAAATTTTTCGGACCCCCCCTTATGTGAGGGGCACCCCCTCCAAATAGAACTCCCCGCCATCGATTGTTTCTCGTTAAATGAGGTAACCAGAGTCCCTGATCCCCATTTAGCGCCAGACCCCTTCTACGAAGTCAAGCCCAGCCCCCCCTGGAGTTCACTCTGGCTGTTGTGTCTCCCGGGGCGATCTCCTCCCCTCCACGAAGATCATCCAGACCATACCAGTACCCCAGCCCTCGGCGTTGTTCAAACCGTTCAGGTTAAAGTCCGCCTGTCTGACGAGCCCGTTTTCCTTTTTAATCCCACAAGTTAAACGCACCCTCCCCATATAGCCCAATCCAGTCCCGCCATAACCCGCCAGCAAAAGCATTTTCCTTTTTTATCTTCGCTCAGAAAGTCCCGTCCGGTTCGGCCCCGATGGAGGCCGTGCTGCCCGAACATCCCCTGATACTCATCCCCAACAGCTCGAGTATTTTTGTTTTCATTGTTTAGAGGCTGTCTTGTCTCAGATCTGATTCTGGTCTCTCCTGCCTTTCAACCTTTTTCCAGTGCTCTTTCTATTCACACTCCTCTTCTCTCCTGTCGCCCCTCCCTATGATTCCGCCAGAGACTTATGCGTACCAAGTCGTCCAGATTATATTAGACACCCCCTCCCCTAGTGATTTCCATCTTGACCCGGTCGGATCGTCATGATTTTCAATTTCTTCACCTGGACTGTCCCCTTTAAAGTCATCAGCTCCTTTTACCCCATGGTTATTGTTAAGACGGTAACCCTCCATTTGTTACTACCTGTGAGTAGACTCGCTCGCGCTTTCATGCTCTGAGTATTAGTTTTTTTTCTGTTCTCTTGAGTGACGTCAGCTCTTGCACTCTCTTCCGATTTCGTGAAGCACGTCCTGGCCACTAATAGACCTCCTGCAGCGCCGACAGGTCCTTTAGCGGTGCAATATTCCTTTTCAGCCCTGCCATTGCTCCTTTGCCGAACGGCCTTTTGATTGTAGTAAGCCCGTCCGCTGTACCCTTGCCCCCCCACGCCATTGTGCGGAGATCTTGTGTTTTCCGACTTTTCGGTTTTTTGGTCGAGAGCAGCAGTTTGGGCATGGCTCTCCTTCTTGCCCCTTGGCTGCTGTCCCTTACAGCCGGCCTCGCCGGTTTGTATAAAGGTTGGTCCCTCATGAAGTGGATCGATTCCGTATCTCGGTGCACCTTCCTTTCTAGCCCCCCTTTTCCTGTCGTTCTAGCGAAGTCACCCCGACCCCCCACTCTCACCCGAAGTCCAGGGCGAGGACTGCGTCGAATTTTCGTGCCTCGAAGACCCCTGTTTTTCCTGTTTTTTCTCTTTCCAATTGCTGTTTCTGTCATATAGCGTTTCTTTTATTCTTTGTTTCTAAGAGGCCCCCTTTTTTCCAGACCAAGCTCCCTTACCAGTCCCCAAATCCCACTCCGTTCACTCCCACCTTTCTGGGCCCGAGTTGCCTTTGTGAGCCGTCATGACGTCTTCTAACCCAACCCCCCCTGGTTCCAATGAACTTATCTGTTATGTAATGAGTGCCGAAGCATCCGCGAGATGTTTCCATCCTTTATTCCCGACGTTACCCACCTAGACAGGTCAAAGTCGGTCCCATAGAGTGTCTCGATTCTTCCTTTTGATGTTTTCAATGCAATGAACCCCCTCCTCTTTCTCCCTTAGGCCAAACTTTCTTATTCATTGGCAGAAGTCGTATGTGTTTTCCTGTTCCCCGGCAGAGTGTTTGCCTCATGACATTTCAGCGCTTCAACTCCTTTCTACCTTCAAGCTTTTTATTCCCCCAAAGACCCTTCCCCGGCCGTTCCCCCCTCCGCCCCTTCCTCCTCCTGCTTCCTACTCCCCTTAAATCAGCCCGTTCGATTAAGCCTAAGGTCCCACTCCGAATGCTAAGAGTCAGCCACCTTTTCCCCAAGGTCGGCTGGGGTTTTGCCAACAATTGTCCGTCCGGTCACTGATTTGCCCTGCTGATGATGAATGTACCCCACCGCGAATTGCGGTCCTATGTTTGGCCATGTCTTGAACACTCCTTTCTCATGCCTTTACCTCGACTTCCATGAATCTGAATTTTAAGGTCTTCGTAGATAATGACGTTCTTTTTGCTTTCGCCTTTGTGAACCCTTTCCCACACAAGCGCACGCGTGCTTTTCTCTGTTTGTTTTGTCAAAGTTCATTGTTCCCCTCGTTTCCCCATCCCATTTCTCCTTTTACCGCGAACTCCCGGTTTTTCTTTTTCCTCCCCAAGGGAACTGTCACCATTTGAGCATGTGTGCAAAAGGCCCGCGAATGTTTAAATTGTCTATTTTAGATAACAGAACCCCACTGCCTTCTTATGACTTATCCGCTTTTTGTGTTTCGGTTCCCTATTTTCTTTAGTTACCGATCCTAACTTGGGATTTTTTGATTTGTGGGTTCGTCTTTTTGCCTTTTTGACCTACACCACCTAACCAAAAGCAAAAAACCCGTTTATGTACTCCTTTCCATAGCGCCACGTTTCTTTCGTTGCATATGCCCGTTCCCCCTTGTTTTTTACGTCGCCTCCACGTTGCCGGCAGCCCCCGGGATTTTTGGTAAGTAGCTGGTTTACTATCTGCTCCCCTTCTGTTGTCTTTCTGTTTGTCATGATTGTATTCATTTTTCCTAGGCTTCACCCTGCAACGAATACTTTTCCCCCCATCGCCTTGGCACAATTGGTTGCGCCCCCTTTCCCTGATCTGGGCCTTCTTTCCCTTTTTGTGATCTTCGCTCCAACGTCACCCAACCCCCTTTTTTTTTTTTTTTTATGAACTTTTCCTCTTCTTTTGATATCACGTCGGAAAACTTTCCCCCCCCGTTTTTTGAGAACCCTTTTAAAGTGACATTTGCATACTTCTCCCTCCCTTTGTTCGTTCGTAAATGACCCCTTGTGATTTCGTTGGATATTCAGCGACCACGGGACAACCGTTCCCCCTTTCCTCTTGAATCCCAAGTCATTGTTTCCGCGATTGAGGGGCTCTTTTCCCACCGGCAATTCCTTTAACTAAGAATCTGGAAGAGAGTCTTCGGTTTCCTTCGATTGTAGATCTTTGAGTTTACTTTTCCCTGTGCTTTCGTCTCTTCCAATTACATGCATATAGCTAATTACAGATACAGCTGTCCCTGCGAAGTATGGATATCCCCCTTCCGGATCCAACCTACCAAGGCCTCATGGTGACTCCCTTTTAAGACCCCCTCACGCCCCCACGGAAGAGAATTTAGCCAACCGTGCTGGTTCGTTTCTTCTGACCCCTCCCCGAACTTTGCCCCCCTCGCTTTGTGGCTCCATATTCCCAGCCATCACCTGAGTCCCTTTCCCTTTGGATCCACCAATCCAGGTAAAACTCCTTTTTGACCCCCCTTTCCTAGTTTTTCCTGTCTCTCTTCTCTTTCTTCCCTTTTTTTTTTTGTTCTCTCTGGAAGAGGGACCTTTCAACCCACCCCCAGCGTTTTTCTTCACCTGGGTTTTGGGCCCCCCCCAAAAAGACTTTTTTTCCCAAGTATTTTTTGCCTCTTGCTCCATCCCCAGTATTTGGATAGCACCCAGTTTTGTTTCGTGTTTGACCTCCAACCCGTGGGTCTACCCCTTCTCTTTGAGTTCTTTTTGAGAGAGGCTTCAAATCCCCCTTTTTTTTTACTCCCAGTGTGAGTTTTTCCCCTGTTTTTTTTTTCGGCCCGAACTTTAATTTTTAAGATGAAGCTTTTTCCCCGAGTCTCTATTCTGTTTCTTCCCGCGGTTTGACCATCCCCCTTTTTACTGAATTCAACCCTCTCTCCCCCCCTCGCGAGTCCCAGCCGAGCCCCCGCTTCCCCCATCCCCGTCTGGACTTTAGACTCTTGAGATTGTTGGGTTCCAACCTCTCCCCCCCCATTCGCTTTCAATGTGGAGCAGAGTAGGGAAACCAGTGGTGCATTTTTCTGTCTCTCTCCCCCTCCTCCGTCCCATTCTCCTTACCCCCGTGAACAAACGCGACTCCTGAACAATGCACTTTCTCCAGTTTTCCAAACCCGGCCATTTCTTCGATCCCCCTTAGAGGAAGACCCCAACCCTAAAGGACCTATTTGCACTCTCTTTTATACAACCCACTGTTTTAGACCTGTCCCCCCTATCTCTTTTCATTGGCGGCCCAAAATTTTTCCATTCCTCATTTGAGCACTCTTTTTGCCTTTTTTGGACTTCTTGCCAAAGTGAAGCCATACCCCCCCCCAGACCCGAACTCAACCTTTGCTCTTTTAGCAGAACGTGGCCACCAGCCCTCATACCCACCAATTCTCCTTCTTTTCTGTTCCCCCTTCTTTTGATGAGCCAACGCCGAAATGTACCATTCCTTCTTACCGGGCCCCCCTTGCCGGTGGGACTTATGTGATAGTCTGGCCCTACGGTTTTTCGTTTTGCTTTTTCCATTCAACCCTTATGCAGCGAGAACCAGTCCCAAAGTGCA
>Ga0179593_1414871_pt1:0-2500 | contig 17690 bp, 16 predicted proteins | sample CZODoug2_1_08_16_FD_185931 | JGI IMG/M metagenome (GOLD analysis project Ga0179593, IMG submission 185931) | Vadose zone soil fungal communities from Angelo Coast Range Reserve, California, USA - CZODoug2_1_08_16fungal (PacBio error correction) | ecosystem: Environmental > Terrestrial >... | reverse complement strand
CCGATGAGAAGGCCTTGTGAACTTGCGGTTCATCGCCGTGCTTTTTATGGTATTCGTCTTACCGTTTTTCGTACGGCTGTAGTGTCTATCGCCTTCCTGCCCAAAACCTGCCCAGAGGGATGGTTGCCGTCTTGGCTCCTGGTTCTGGCGCTCATGTTCTATGACCAGCTTTTTCCCCTCAGCGGCGCTTCCTGTCTGGCGGTTATCTTTTTGCGTTCTCCTCCCCCCCCCAGGTGCCCTTGTCTTGTTTGCTTTCATCGCCCTCCTCTTGATGAGTAGGCTGATTCTTACCCGTAGATAAACGGTCCCGCCGTTTTTCCCCCGCCTCGGCACTCGGGGCTTTTTTCTTTCCCTAATTTCTGGTTGGTCGTTTATTTCGTCTCTTTGACTGTGTACCCCTCTCGCTCACCGGTGCTTCTATGAGATTCACCCCCCCACTAGAATCGGTCGATTCCATTTCGCGTCGTGGCGCCGTTTTGATTCAGTGGATCATCCTCTTTGATCGTGATCTTATGACCTTCTATTTTCCATCTTTGGTCCTTTCTTAAGGTAGTGCGTGTTTTCGGATCCGCCCTGGCTGAATCGCATGACCCAGAGTTTGACTCGACACCACTTGAAGTTCACGTTGTCGACTCTTTTTTTTCCACTTCTCCCCGCATAATCCCAGCCGTGGTGCTTCTCAGGTCAGTTTTAACCCCCTCGTGCTTCCATGTTGACCAGCTGTTGCTTTCTTTTCCGTGCTTTCCTGTCTCCGGCTCCCTATGTCCTCCATTTCTGGTTTATCTCTTAACTCAGAGGAGTCTCTGCCCGACCACGCCTTTTTTGGGACTGGTCAGCATTCTCCCTGATGTGCCGGTCTCTTTGGCGATCAAACTCCTCTTTAGGGACGACCCTTTTGTTCCAGCGTTCACCTTTTGAACGCCCCGTTTTCTCTTTTTGGTCCCTATACATGAATATCGCCATGTCTCATATCTCCTGCACGCCGCCTTCCTCTAGTGCTCCCGCGCTCCCGATCCACGTCTATAGATTTTGGGTTTCACGTGGATTAGTTACTGTCCCTCGCTCTCCTGTTTCCTTGTCTTCTGTACTGAGTTTATGGACTAGACCGTTGAGATTTGCAGCTCCATCTGGTTTTTTTTTGAGCGTTCGGTTTGTTGTCACTGGCTGGTTTGAGTTGACGGGTACCTTTTCCTGATCTGTGGCACCTTTGCAAGGCTCTCTCGTTTACAAACTTTCTGCCCGCCTTTCGCTAGTTTTCCCCTAATATGTTTAGAGAGATTTCTTTGCATTCAGGCCTTTCTTTCTTCCCCGCGTCTCACTTTTAGGGCCGCTCTTTGGTGCTCGGTTTTTTTTTTCTCTGCAGTTCAGAACCCGGCGGAGCATAATGGAGGGAGGTTTGCTGACCCCCCTTTCCCCCTCGTGTTTTCCCCCCTACTTTTAGGCATATCGCCTCCCTACCGCCTCCCCCTTTGACAAAAATTTACTCTGATTTCATTGGCACCTTTTTCCTTCACCTTTTCTTTTCTTTAGCAGAGGATTGTCAGTCTCTCTTGTGCCGCGGTCAGCGTTTCGGCACCGCCAAAGCCCTGCCCTAAGTGTTTCTTTTCTCCCTGGAGATCCCTTCTTAAAGGGGCATTCGCACCCTACCAAGGATACCGGCCTCCCTGTCCATTTCCTTACCCTTGCTGGTCCCAAGTTTGATTTCGGTCTGGAGCGAGCCTCAGTATTCTCCTCGCTGATTCATTCCGTCGGCGAAGCTTTTTTGATGTTCCATAGAATATTTACATTCTCATGAGGTCCGACTCTGATTCCACGGATTTCCTTCGGCCGACGCCCTTTTCTCCTTCGAACTAGAAGAATCCCCACGCTTATTTGTTACTTGGCCTTTCGGCGCCCCAAACGTGAAGGTCGAGTCCGTTCTTCCGGCTCATCTTTTTCGCCCACTCCTTCGTGACACGCGCCTCCTTGTGTATAAGTCAGCGTCTGTTCCTTTCATACGCACTCGCCAATAGATGGTGTTGTTTGTCCCCTTCTCGCCCGTGGCTTTTCCTATCGCCGTTCTTTCCTCATCAGATTGACTTCTGCTCGCAGGAGATTTTTGAGTTTCAGGTTGTTTTTGTGTGATGCTATTGTCCCGTGTTTGCGTGACTCTGGTCGTTTCCTTCATGGAATGACCTTGAGATGGCTCGCGCGTTTTTTAAGGCTTCGAATTCATTTTTTCCCCAGCGGCCACGTGTTTTTTTAATGAAAGCCGCGGCTCCGAGGTTTTGTTTTCCTCAGCAAGTTCCCCCTAGGCAGGCACCTGAACTGCGGCGACGACCAACCTTTTCTCTGGTTTTTTTCTTACACCAGATTTCTCGCACCGTTTTCCCCTTCCGATGAAAAACTGTCCACTTCGATGTGTCGAGGGCTCTTGCGAGATCTGTGGATCGGCCCTCACGGCATGCGATTTCGAGCGGTTGGTTTTGAAGTTTTTTTTCTTGCCTTGTATCCTTCCCTA
>Ga0179593_1363958_pt1 | contig 17690 bp, 20 predicted proteins | sample CZODoug2_1_08_16_FD_185931 | JGI IMG/M metagenome (GOLD analysis project Ga0179593, IMG submission 185931) | Vadose zone soil fungal communities from Angelo Coast Range Reserve, California, USA - CZODoug2_1_08_16fungal (PacBio error correction) | ecosystem: Environmental > Terrestrial > Soil >... | reverse complement strand
CACACAGGTCTGCGATTGACTTTCGCCTCTCACTACTTTTCGAGATCTTCCCCGTTCCTCCCTCTCCCCAACCGCTCGTTTTGATTCTGACGTCCTTTTTCGAACCCTCTTTTGCCTTTCTGGGGGTTAGATGTTCGAGGAATTCTCTTTGATTCTGTGAGGTCCCCTCTTTTTTTCCCCTTCGGCTCCTCATCCAAGTAGGTTTGCTTTCCCTTTTCCCTCCCCCTTTTTTGTAATTCGCAGAGAGGTCTTTTTTTTTCCCTCTTGTGATAGGAAGGCACTTTATGTAGAAACGCGATCTGAGGCCGAGCCTTTATTTTCTCTCCCCTCAGGCATTTTGTTTTCCCGAATCGTGGATTTAGTCTTCCTTCTGCAGAGACTTGTCTTCTAAACCGTATGCGTTTACTGGTAGACCCGGGGCACAACTCCTCCTTCCTGTGGGCCCTCACCAAAACGACGTACCTTTTCTCCGCCAGCCTCAGAAGTGACTGCAGCTTTCCCTCAGAGACTTCGACCTCTGCTGTTTCGATCGAACAACATGAACCCTTTCATTCCGCTCTCGGGCCCCCTCCTTAAGAGTCTTTCCTTTTGAATTGGGTCCCTTTTTTGCAATGTTTTGTCCCGCCATGACCCCCTTTTTCGTCCCTCGTGTTTCCTGCTTACTTCAGTATTTTTTATTGCGCGATCTTTTTTGACAAAGGTTCCTCGCGCGCCTTCTCCTTTTAGAGCAACGACGTCCCCCCCTTACCTTTCCCTCACTGAGGGGTTTCCTCAGGATTGCCTTTTCCTGTTCACTCGGCGAGGATCGGGAACTTTGCCCCTCTTCAACTGCTTTCATTGATCCGGGACATTTAGTTGTGCGTATTCTGAGATTTGACACAAAGGATTTCTGAAGCAACGGGCCTTTTTTTTCTTCGACCGCTTTTGAGACTTCTTTTCATCTTTAATTCTATACCTGGACGGAAAGGTCCAGGTTTTAAGTCCGTCTTTCTTCTAGGTTTTCCCAGTGTGATTTTTTTCCAGGCCTGTTCTTTCCATTACGCCGTTCCAGTTTAATAACTCATGATGGAGGCCTTTCCTTTGACCTAGTTCTTTTTTTTTTTTTTTTTTCCCTGACGCCCTATGCTCTTGCCAGGAAGTCGTCTCCAGTTCTCCTCCCCGTAGCCACATAACTCGATTTGCCAACTTTTCCCTTTGTACTTTCTTTTTCTCCCTGCCCCTTTCTTTAATGTTTGGACCCCGTCCGCCCCCTCCGATTTTCAACCATGTTCCGCCATTATAGTGCAGAATTAAACCGTGGTGCATCTTAACGCAGCCCCCTGTGCTCGTCCTGCCCCCCCCATTGTTCTTTCCTTCCCCTCAGTAGCTGCATTTTTGACATTTTCCAGCTCCTTCGCCTTTCCGGTGAGAATATTCATTATTTAGTATTCTCTTTCTCCATTTCCCTGATGGTCCACCCTTTCCCTTCTTTCTCAGTCAACGATTCTCCGCCCCCAGTACCCATGCGCCAACATGCGCGGTTGTTTTGTTTCTTCCCCCCAGCAGGAACTTCTGCCTGTCGATGCAGGCAAGGTTTCTGTTCCCGGCTGTTTTTTTTGAAGAAAAATTAGATGTGATCCTTCCCCTGTCCCGCTCTTGCATAAGGTCTCCTGTTGCTTTTCCCTCTTGGACCCTGAAAGCATTTTTCTCTCTCATTGCCTCTGGATTTATCCCTTTTTCCAGAGGTCCAGAAAGGTCAAGGTCATTTCTGGGGTATTCTTTTTCTGCCTTGGGAGAGTCCCTATTCTTCCGGATCCTCCATAACCTCACCCTCCCTGATCCTATTCTATTGTGCCCGTCACCTAGTACCTGATCGCCATGGCTTTATGGAAAATGCAAGTTTGATCTATAACTTTTTTTTTTTTTTTTTTTTTTCCATGGACCTTCTATGTCACCTCCTTTTACTTTCTGATGAACGGGACCACACGATTTTTAATTTCCCGTTTTAGAGTCTTTCATGAGAATGAATTGTCACTTCTTTTCTTCTTTTCCTCTTTTTTTTTTATTATTCCCTGTTTTAACGGGGGACTAACTCGCCAATGGGTGAAATACGTTTCTCCGCTTTAATGTGAAGAACCCACTCTCTGTTATTGATGTATCATTCTTCATTCGACTCAACACTCTTTTTTGCCTTTTCGCAGAAATTGAGTGTTAAGTCTCTTCCTTTACGGAGAGAAGTCTCTGATTCGCCTCTCCTCCGGAAATACGGCCTATCCACTATGTTTATGAGATTCACTGTATGTACTTCTTCTCTTCTCCCGACGCGCATAGAGCTTCTTCGTCCCCCCGTTCGTGCTAACAGGTCCTGTTACCTGCAGGTCCCCCCCTGGGCCTGGGTTCTGTCGAAGATGCCTGATTTTTCCTGTAAAGACTCGAGAAGTCATCTCTGTGATTTTTCCATCCTTCTAGTTGGTCGTGCAGCCTTCCTTCCCTCATGAACGACCTACTTTGTCCATACCCTCCTTTTTTTTTTGCTTCCTAATGTTTTTTTGCGTTCCTTCACCGGAAAGGGGAAGCTTTTCACTTTACCCTTCCTCGAACCTTTCTCCCATCCTGAGTAACTGGCATTCCTTTTTCCCTTCCTGATCCTGTTTTTGATCGGTTGGCGGTAATCGCTTGACCCTTGTGATCGTGTTTTCGTAGTCTTTTTTTTTGTCGGCAGTGAAAAGTCCATGCCCCCCCCCACAGACCAGAAATAGAGATGCCCTTCAATTTGATCTTGACCTTCCCCTTGACGCAGACAGAGAATAGGTTTATACTGCTTTCCTTCAAAGTCACATTTTTCCCCACAAACGTCTTTCCTGGAGGAAGTCGGCATTTGCCTGCGCCAGTGGTTTGGGGTGTTTGGGTGTGGTGTTTGTATCTTTTTGTTTTTGTTTTTCCCTTCTTTGTTCTTTTGTTTTTTTTTTTTCTTTTTTTTTTTTTTTTTTGTCTTGTTTCGTACCACCCTTCCTTTTTTCAAGTCGACAGGGCTACCGCACTTCCCTTATTCCCTTCTTTTTTTCCGCTGAAAACCAGCCCCCTGCCCCGCTGGCATACTTTCTTTAGATTCGTTTTTCTTTCCCCCACTTTTTAGGTTTTTCCTGGGCCATGCGATCTCTATTATAAACGGTCGATTTTCCCCGCCACTCTCTTGGTATGAAATTCCTTTTTCCTGATTAACGGTCTGTACGAGCAAATTGGTTTTCAGGCCTTTATAAATTTGGTTCCTTTCCTTTCCCCGGGTTAACCGTCCCCCCCTCTCTATGGTCTAAATTTATTTTTTGTTTCCCTGCGCTTTGACTTCCCACTTCCTCTCGGCGGTGTCTCGTTTTCGCCTTCCGTCACCCCCCCCTCCTCGAGTGAATTAGACCTTTAGAGGTAATTTGCGCCCGGGATTTCATTAAATCTCCCTTAGTGTTCCATGTCTAGACTCTTTTTCAGACATGGTCCTTGTTCTTGAATTGATATCTCCTGCTGGAGTTGGTTAAGTCCTTTCCCCGGCAATTCCCCCCACCCCCCCTATGTCCCGCGAGAGTTTACTTCTCCTCTGCTCCCCATATCTGCACTTCAGATCAGCCGGTCTCCCAGTCCATTTTTTTATTAGCTACCAACAAATTTTTTTCTGCGCCTAATGGGTAAATTTTTTCCCTCCTAATCAAAAACTGCAAATCCTGGTTCCCCCCCTCCCTGACGATCCGTGAGTTTCGGCTGCCTCCTCTCTTTCCTGCCCCATTAAAACAGGAACGAGTTCCCGAGCCTGTGATGTCCCCCCCGTTGCCTTTCGTTGCTTTTGCGTACTCCGTTCTTGCCCTGGATCTCTCACTAACGACCTTTGATCATGTACAACCGTTTTGGACCCCCTTTTTCCAGGAACTGATTTTAACTGAGGCCCTTGCAACACCTTCACAAGGGGTCACTCTATGCATTTAGCGCTAAGCGTTTTCCTCCCGGGTATCATTTTATAATCTTTCTCCCTAGGAGTTTTGTTACTTAACTCCTACGCAAAGTCGTGGTGCTATAAATGGTCCTTTTGGGCTGGAAAAACATCCCCTTCGGTGTATACTTTTTCTGTTTCGTGACTCTCCAGGGTCTCTTTTCTCAGTCTTAGGTTAGCCTCCATTGTCCTGCTATTCCCTGATTCTTCCCCCCCCCATGATTCTGATCTAATTGCCCCGGATATTTCTAGCCTTCCTCCTTTTTCGCAATTCGTTCCAATAGGTCTTTTTCCCTGCAAACGCCCCTTCTGTTTAGGAAAAGGCCCCTCTACCTTCTCCTTTCACTTTGACCAGCTCCTTTCTGGGGTCCATCATCCCTCTCCCACCTTCCACCCGAACACCACAAATACGCTGTCCCCTCCCCGGGTAGCTCATCTGATCCCGGCCCCCTAGAAGTCACGACTATCTACCCCCCACGTCCGCCTCTTTCATCTGCCCAGCAGTCACAACTGCTCCTTCCCCCTACCCGATTTTTTTTTTGTTCCTCGATGTACTTTTCCGATGTCCCGTTGCCCCCCCTTCGGTTTTGATAGGAGATCGCGGGCTTCACCTTTCTGTGTTCCGAGTATCTCTCTTCTTTCCTAATCCCTTTTGTGAATTATCTCTCTAGTCTGGGAATCCGGTTTTTCGGTCCTTTCGCTATGCCATCACCTCCTTTTTTGAAAGAGCATTGCTTCCGGTAATATTTTCCCCCCTCTTCTTGAGATGCTTTTTCCCCCTGTCCTCTTTTAAATTTTCTTCCCTTTTGATGTTTCTATAGGGTCTGTTGACTTCTCTTGTGTTAGTATCTGACCTCGCAATCCTGATTTTTGTGTTGGGTAACTGGTCTCACATCAAGATGGGTCCTTTTACCTCGGTTCCCATCAGGTGACATGTTCCCTCGCCTCCCCTCTGCCTTTTTTTGACGATGTGGCGCTCCCCCATCAATTTTGCACCGGTGATGCTTCTATAATCTCCGGTTGAAATGGGGCGATCCTAGCCCCTTGGTTGCCCCTCCATGTGGATTCTCTCCTGGCATCAAAGTTCCCTCGTTGCGAAAGAATATCTTATTGCTGAGAGGTCCCCCGAAACACCTCTTTACCCCGCCTGTTTCTTGTTGTTCCTCCCAAACGTTGACGGTTCTCTCTCGCCGAAGTGTCCGGTTCGCTTTCTCGGAACGCATCGATCTCGTCTGACTCCCAACTTGAACAGTTATTCTCCCTTTCGTAGCTCAAATACCATCTCCCCGATGAGTCGTTATGGGGCGCCCTACACTTTAATATTGACCCTTTTTCCATAGGTTTACCTGCCTGATTTACCTGTTCTTTCCTCGATGCCGCGACATGGGACGGAATAGTTCGACTCAACTCCCTCCTGAGCTAGCTCCTAGGTGGCTGTTCCTACTGTTGAATTTGTCTCGAACCCATTTCCCGTCTCGTTGACTTTATTATCTTTAATTTTTTTCCCAGTTTTTGCATCGGGTAAATTCTTTTAGTTTTTGATTGCCCTATTTGCCCTCTCGCCCAAGGGCCTTTTTTTGTTTTTTTAGCAGACTCTTCTGTTGTTTTTTCGTGCTTTCGGTCCGTTTTTGACATTGGAAGCATAGTCAGCCTTTTTCGCCATTCTGCCGGGGTTTTTTTCGTTCTCTTTCGGTGTCTTAGGTCCTTGGGATTCGGAAGCCCAATGCTTTTTTCCCGTATAAGCACTGCCATATTTCAGTTTCTGTCCTGGGACCCTTATGTTTAACCTCCCTTTGCCTCCACAATGCGTTTCACCTGCCTAGCTAGCTCCCCCCCTTTCCGCTCAAGTTTCTCAATCCATCGGTCCTCCTCTGACAATGGGTGCCGGTTCTTTCGTCCATCTACCCTACTCCTTTTTTACAGTGGACCGGCCTGAGCGTGTCAACCCCTACCTCTGAGACATTCTATGATTCTCCCCCCGGGCCCTGACTCTTCACCCTAAAGACATTTATTTCCTGCCCCCCCCCCTCTTTTACTTTTGACCCCATTGATTAGCTCCCCCCCTGGGGCCGTGCCAGCCCTGCGCTTCTTTTAGCATCGCGGAAGATTCGATAGTGATTCTCCTTTTTTCCTGTTTTCACAATACGCGGTTCCCTCGGAGAACAATTTCCTTCCAGAACAATGCGTTCTTGTTCTCCTCTTTTTTTCAGTAGGAGAAACCTTGCTCTGTACGTTAGTCCTTCCCTTTGCCTGTCCTTAACCCTGTTGTAAGACCCCGCGACCTGGCCTTTCAATGCCGCGCTTTGAATCGTCTCAGGTTTTTTGGGGCTTGGGACCCTCGGCCACATTGTATGCCGCTCTTCCTTTGATTGTCTCAGGACGAGTTCAAGAACGTTCTTTTTTTTTTTCCCTCGAGTCTGTTTGGTCCCCTGGCCTAGTTCTGATTTGTCCATCAGAAACTCCTCCTCAACGGTCTCAGCAGAGTCCATTTCATTCCCCCCCCCCCCTCCAGACCAATGATCGCATGGGACTGTTCCCATTTCCCGTTTGTTTCCCGTACTGACCCCCTTTTTCCCTCTCTTTTTCCCCCCCAGCGGTATCAGAGGCCCTCCCCCTCTTTAAAGAAGGGAGGATATTCCACTTTTCCGCGCAACTTGCGGGGTCTTCGTTTCCATGATCGTTCCACTTACGTTCGAATGAGGCACGCCCAGCAGCTTTGAAACCTATTTTTCCTGTGGCGGAATGGGCGCCAGCTCTCTTTAGTTCAAGCTGTCATTGCTAGAATCTCCACTGCCTTGGCTTTCGTTCGGTAGGAGGTAACTTTTTATCAAGATTTTCCACTTTCTTTTTTAGAGTTTGAGAGGAGTTCTCCGCGCTCCTGGAATAACTTATTATCCTCCTCCTTTTTCCTGTTGTTTTTTTCTTCTCTTCCCACTTTTATGTCACTTTTTTTGGCGGCGAACTCAGAGACAATCGCCTGGCTCTTATCCGCGTAAAGCGCAGGTCCTCCGTCCTTCTCTCAGTTAACTCTTTCATGTTACTTCCTTGCGATTGGACCGGGCCATCCTCTCGCTCGGCGAACATCATTCCCGCGTCAAAATTTTTCCCCATCCTGGATCGGGGCGTTTTCGCACAGGAGTAAGGATCCCGACGTGGCCCCGCCGAACCCTCCCTTTTACCTTCTGCTAAGAAGTTCCCTCCTCCTTTCCCCTTTCCATGGTGTGGCGGTCCGCCCTTTCCCCCTTTCCGGTTGGGAAGTTCCCCTTTATCGGCCATTTCCCCAGTTCCTCTGTTGCTCGTCTTTCTTGGTCTTGCTCCTCGCGGGACTATTGCTTTCGTTTTTTCGTTGGATTCTGATCGCCGGCCGGAATCTCTCCCCATGCCCCAGAAAGCAAATAGTCTGTCCCCTTTCCGCTTGATCTTTCCCCTCGTTCCCACTGTACTTAAATAACCGTTTTGGCATCGGCTGCAGACATTTAGCTTCCCTGTTCCACAGCTCAACCAACCCCCATTAGCCCGTTCCATCCACGGAAATTGACCTCTCCCATTCTGGGGTCACCAGCACTTTGGTTGATGTCCGCACTTTCTTCATCGCCGCCTTTTTCCAAGGGTTGAAGCCCGACCCCAAGCCGACCGCAGTTCCGTCTGTTGTACTTCTTCCGATCGTGTATGTTCCTCGAGCCTTTTTCCTTGGTAATGTATCTCCTTCTTTGACCCTAGAGAGTGCCCCCCTTACCCTCGCCTTTAGTTGAATGCCTTCGGTGACTCCATGTCCTTTTATCCTTTTGCAGTACTATACCCATGTGGTGCCGCTTTCTTCCCGGTGTGTTTCATCGTTCTTATGTTGCCATAGTCTTTTTACCTGGCTTCTTCGGTACCTCATCTTGATCGGTCTCTTCGCACTTTTTTCGTACACCCATTTGAAGGTCTTGTTATTTTGCGAACCTTACGTTGCCTGGGTTGCTCGACAGTGATCAGATCATCTGTCGGAAGGTCGTAGATTTCTTTTTTGTAGGGTCGGTAGTTCCCCGTTCTCTATCCGGCTCTTGCCGTCTGTCACCCTCCAACCTCGTGAACCCCGTGGAATCGACCCCACCACCCGATTACCCGTAGCGTTTTCGGCTGTCTCTTGCTTACAAGTAGAGCACCTGTCGTAAGCCCCCGGTCTCCCCCTCCTTTAGGGGATAACCCCCACCTGCCGTGGAGGCGCCTCCTGGGCCAAATTCTCCCCTTTATCAAAACGCCAAAGCACCTCCCCCTGCCTCTTTACCTTAATCGATGATTCGGAGCCATAGCTCCTCGCAACCTTCAGCGGACCCGTCTGAACGCCGTTGGCAGCCATACTTTTCTTCCCCTTATGAATGCTGGTGAGTTGGCCTACTATTCCTTTTCCAATTTTTTTAGCCTGATTAAGATAAGACATTTAAGGCCTTTTACTCAGTCCTTCCCACCCGCATGTGGCGCCAATCTCTCAATGCGGGCTTCCCTTCCACAAGGACACATGATGTCCTCCTCTGTAACTTTTACGCGCTTACTCTCGGGGATGACCCGGGCCGCCTTTGGTAAGACCGATGCACGTCCCCTATCTCTAGGTGAGGACCCTCCCCCCCCCCCCCCCCCCCCCCCCTCCCCCCCCCCCCCCCCCCCCCCCCCCCCCCCCCCCCCCCCCCCCCCCCCCCCCCCTGAACCGCGAACACTTCTGAGATGTAAGGACCCTGTATTTTTGTGCTGGCCCACATCAGGCGTTTTCTCCGTTCGGTTAGATAAAGGCCAGTCCTGCGATTCGGAGATACCTAGGATCGTTCCTCGACTTCTCTTGCGTCCACCTTTTCTGTCTATCCATTCCACAGAGCTTGTCTCTACTTCCTTCCGGTCGCATCCCCCCCTTGAAGCTTGTTTTTATTAACATCGCACATGCCCCAGAGTTTTCCCTAGTGAAAGTTAAACATTCTCTTCTCCTTTTTTTTTGTTTTGTACAGATGACCTCGACCCCCCTTTGGTGCTCTTTCCGCACCCCTCGTCGTCCTCGGGCCCTTCCCCTCAGGATCCAATTGCGTGTACCCCTTCCCCACGCCGTAAAACTCCTCCTCTTCACTCCGAGCGTTGGGGCCGCCCGTTGATTTGCTTGCCGCCTGAGTGCCCACACGTTTCCTGTGCACCACTTAGAAAAGGCCTTCTTCCCCGTCTTTTCCAGCTCTTCTCTCCCTCTTCCTCCCCGTTTTTTTCTCGCCATAGAGAGACTCTATTTGGAACGAGAAGCGACTTTTCATTGCCATCCTCGTGTTTCACCTATCTCGCTGCGTACTACCTCGATGGCCCCCCCCAACGCTCCTGATTTATCTTGCCTGGAAGGGTGTGGATTTAAGCTTTATGAATCTTTGATGTTTTTTTCTCTTGCTCTGAATTAGAGTTTTTTTGTATTGACGGAGAGCACCCCCGTGTTTCTCTGCTCATTCTTGTATTAACCCTCCCCTGGGTTTTTTCCCATTGAAGTCTTCCAGAGGTTTTTTTTTTGCCCTATGGTCTCTCCTAGGATGTTTTCTCATTTACTTTTTGAGGTCCCCTCTGTCCCTAAGGGCCCCCGGCTTCTGATACGAGCCGGTGCCCATGTTTCTTTTCCTCATATTGTTTTAACACTTTCTTTTTTTCTTTTTCCGAAAGGAGAGAAATGGCGTCCCCACGACTCTCCTCCAGCGTCCTGAGCTGAACCTGAACAACCGCTCCCCCGCCGGTTGTTCCCACTAAAACGTCGTGCCAGGTGATCCGCTTTTTTACCCCCGGAGGTGTTTTAGACGATAGAACTAGATCTAGTATGTTTTTGGAGCCCTGGTCGTACCAGGGGAAGGAACACGATTTGATCCTGTGACATTCATGTTTCCCAACTGAGTTTTCCCTTGTTTCTTTAGCCCGCCGTTCATGCACTTTTCGTCCATCTTGTCCCCCTTCTTCTTCCAGTTGTCGTTACTTGTTAATTGCGCGATTTTTTTTTCAATGTTTAGCTCCTTAGCTACGCCAGTCATCGGCCTGGACCATAACCCGGTTTTGTCCCTTCTTCCTTTGTTTCAATTCAGGTCACTGTTTTTCTTATCTCGGGCCCCCCTTTCTTCGATGCTCTTTCTTGCAGTTCCCCGGGAACCGCCATTTCAGCTTTCTTTTTGCTTGATTGAGTTTTTGACCCCGTATGCCGCCGAAATGTGGCCCCGTTTGGTTGATCTCTGACCCTCTTGAGACCTGCTGATAGGTTCCGTGGCTCTCCTTTTTGAATCCGCTTGACTCCCTGGGTCCGCAGCACCTTTATCGTGTGTTTTTATGCCTTTTAGACGTTCAATGTTTTCGACGCAAGCTTCTTCGCTCTATCCCCCGTCACGACCTGCGGCCCTTAAGGAATCTTTTTCTGCCTTTTCTTCTTGCTTTTCTCCCCTTTTAATTAGGGCGCGCAGCCAGGTCGATAATTTTTCGCACCTCAAGCTACCCCTCATGACACGTGTGGCGGGGTTTTGACCCTCTGACCCCCCTCAGGTAAAGTTTCCAGTCCTTTTGTCAACAACCCTATTGCGATCCTCGTACGAATTAAACTTTAGTTGAATGTTTTTTTTTCCCGTGCCTTCCGACACTGGTTTATAGTAGTCACCCCCCCTTCGTCCCCGTCCCTTGAATTCCTCTCCCCGGAGTTCACTCTCCCGGCGCTTTTTTGGTGAGCATTCTCCGCCTTTTCTGCCTAGGAGATAGACCTGGCCAGGCTCACCTGTTTGAACGACTGCGTTTTAGAAGTCCCCCGATTCCTAAACTCCCCTCCAAACTGCTCCGATCCCCGGATGAGTTTAAGGGCTAACCCCATCCTTTCCCGAGGCCGTTCGACGCACGGCCCAAGTTGGGTTATTACCTCCCAGCTTTGTTCCTCACCGCGCGTATTTTGCTGCCCCTTCCCACTATCGATGAATCGTTTTGCCTGGGTTTGGCGCTGGGGCCCTTTCTGTGAACTCATTCCTGCCTCCTTCTCTTTTGCTTGGCGGTAAGTTGGCAACTTTTCAGTCTAAAGGTAACGTTCCCTCATTACTTCTCTTTCGTGGGAATGACTCTCGGACGTTTATCTGAAAAATCACCTACGCACTTAGCATCAAGCGTCCACGTATCCCCGGCCCACCATAGTCCCCTTGCCATGTTACAGCCTTGCATTCCCCGTGATGGATAGAACTTTTTTTTCAGGTCTGATTCAGCTTTAAAGTGACGCTAACTTCCAACGCTTTTGGTTTCGCGGTTTTTTAGCGTTCTTTCTGATTCCTTAGGTCTTTCCCCTTGTTTATTCCCTCGGTATGATGTTAGGAACTATATCCATGGCGGTTTAACCTCCTCGTGCAGAGTTCTGATTGGGCTCCAGCGCGTCTTCACGCTTTTTTTCCCCAAGAATTGACTGCATTCGACCCTCGTCCCCGACTCTGGACATGAGTTCGTCAGTTCGGTTCGTTTTCAGCTTTCCCTTATCTTCGCCTTGATTTTTTACGGTTTTAGTTCGCCGCCCCTCTTCCCTATGAAATAAGGGAGCTTTTTTTTTTCTTTTCTCTAGTTGTGTTTGTTATGATAGATCCTTATTCAGGCGGCGGATGAGTCCCTCTCTTTCGATCTTACCGAGATGGTCAGTTGGCATTCTCCCTTCAGGAAACTCAGAGGTTCGATGTTTAGTGTACGCGCCCTCGCGAGATTGGTTGAAATTCCCCCGCGGCACCGATTTTCCCATGCCTGTCTCCCGGGATTTCCGAAGTATTACGTTTCGTAAAAACGTATCTTTCCCTTCGTTTCAGGAGTAGGCCGTTAGATTTCCCCCCGGCATTCCAAGAGGAAGTTAATCGCCTTTTTTTTTTACCTCGACGTTTCCTCCTTCCCCCCCCTTCGAGCCCAACGGGGAATTTCCTTTTTCAACCATTTTGGTTTTGCGGCATCTTTTGATCTGATGCTGTTTCGGGTTCTTTTTTCCGCGGCAGGAATCGCCTCTTTCCCCCCCTTTGCCAACACAGACACTCCCATGAGCTTTCCCGTTATAGACCTCGTACCCACTTTCCCTCCCAGATTCCGGTAGGCATAACATTTATGACTGTCCCCATTTCGCCCAACCATGTTTCCCCCTACTGATTATCGAGGCACTTCCCCCTCCTTTGTCCCCAAACTGTGCTTTGTCCAACAGCCTTTCTTTCACGTTTCGCCAACTTGGCCAGGTTTCACTACTATCCGGAGGTTTTTCGCCATGACACTTTTCTTTCAGCTGCGCATTTCTTTTTTCCCGCCTCTTTGATCTTTTCCTTTACCCGAGATTCAAGGTTTCCTTGCCCCCTTCTTCGATTAGTGAACGATGCTCACCTAATTTTTGCTTTGAGTATTGCTCTTTGTAGTTGTTCCCCATGGTCGGACATCTCACACCTTTTGGTTGCAGTGACCCCCATGATTTCTTTTCTCATGTCCACAGTGCTATCTCTGGTGTTATTTTGACTTCTGCTTCCTGTCCCTCCCTTATTCGTGGTCCTTCTCCTGTCTCAACTACCTACAATTTAGAGGGCTTAGTAGCTAACTGCGCGGCCGGCTGCGCGCTATTCATTGATCCCTCTGAATAGTTCTTTTCTTTGTGGACGCTTTTCCGAAAGGTCTTCCTTCTAGCGATTCAGCTTGCTTCATGGAATCATGTACCATCCTTCCCGGGTCTCTCCACACACCACCATTCCTGTTCTCTAGAAAAATGTCTGCCTCTTGCTGTAGCCCCTGACCGATAAATTTCGTATCCCCAGCTCGTTGCTATACAAAACCCAGGTCCGTTTTGGCGACTCCCCTTTTTTACCTTAAGCCTTCTCCAACACACTGTCCCCCCCTTTTCCCTATGCTAAGCATGTGACTAGTCCGCCTTTGTCCCTCTCATAACCCCATCTTTCTGCGGACCAATTCCCGCGGGGACAGCACGACCGGTGATGTCATGTTTACATGCGGCTCTGTCGTCTCCGAAGCCCTCTTCCACCTTTGTTCTTCTGGCATAATCTAAAATTTTAGTCAACATTGACCTAACCGGGCCAGATGAAAGGGCGGTAACTGGACCCTTCCCCACCAGGCCTGGGCAGGTCGTCGAGATACGTACGGTGGCTACCCGTGTAACATTTTTTGTCCTAAAAGATCCAGATGTTTCCCACTCTAACTCTATAAATATTGAGATTTTGATAACCCCCCCTAATGTCCCAGTTTTGCTGAACCCATCCTCTTTTTTGTTGTTTGGTCCGCCTCTGGCTCTTCGCGATTAGTTCTCTAAAGTGCTAGGGATCGTGCACACGTCGTGCCCCACTTAGATAATGGGCTCACCATTGACCCATTTGTGAAGAGACTACTCCTATTTCGCCTGCCGATTGTTGTCCCCACATCTTCAAACCTTCCCCTTCGGCGAGTCCGCGGCCAACTGTTGGTTTTTTTGTGCCTTTTTTTCTTTCCCGGATTCTTGTAGCCAGACCTCGAAAAATTAGTTGGTGCTCATTCCCTCCCCTCGAATCGGCCCTCTGAGACCCTTTTTTCCAAGCATCTTGTCTGGCCACTTTTAGTCCAAGCCTTTCATGTTCCCAGTTCCGTCTCTTTTTTTACTCTCTGCTTAAGGAGCCCCCTGATTCTCTTTTTTTTTCCACCAAGTAGTGATGGCACTATCAGGCGTCACCGTATTTTTCGCGACTCTCTCCTCCCCCCCTTTTTTTGTTTTCTAGAGGATAGCTCTCTCTTTCCTACGGTGATTCTCCCTTTCAAGAAAGCAGTTTCTCTCGGATTTTTCTTTCATCGAGCCCCAATTTTCTTCCTTCTCTTTTTGAAGGATTGTTGCCTTACACTCTGGACTGCCTTGCTGGTTGGTCGCGTTTCGATTTCCATTTCAGTTTTTCGCGGAGAGTCCCCCCAGATGTGTTCTTTTTTTTTTCCAAATAAAGTCTGGGACCGAGAGGCAAGTTTGTACCTGTTTCCTCGCCGACCGGCTTTTTTTGCGATGTACTATCCCCACCGCACTTCCAGGGCGACGAATGCGCGTCTATACGGGTGCCCGTGTTTGAGCCTCGACTTTTGTTTCCGACCTTTTGGAACTCTCTTAGCAGAAGGCTTCTCCGATCGCCCTCTTTTTGCATTTTTCTCGGACCCCTCACCGAAAAACCCCATGGACCCCCTCCCTTGCCCCCCCCCCCCCCCTGTGCCCCCAACCAAGAGGTGACATTTATCATCAAGCAGACTTGCCTCTTTCGGACCGTATTCCCGGCTGGCCTCCCCACATGGCCATTTTCCTTCCCAGGCTTTAGCTCACTGCCCTCTTGGCGGCCTTGGAATCCTCGTTTCCCATGCCCTCTTATGGTAAATTTCGTCCCATTTTTTGGTGCCGATTCCCCGTCTGTAATTCGATGTGCGTAAGGCGCCCATGGATCTGTGCCGTTTTATGAAGAAAAAGCCCTTCTAACGTACATCCCGGCTGTGTCCAATACTTTCCCCTTTTTTTACTCTTCTGATTGATTCCAGTGGGTCCTGTACCAGAAGTAAGGTTCGTATGGTTCCCCGTTTTTGCTTTTTTTTTTTTTCTTATTGTTGCACCCCCATTTCTCTAGCCCAGGCCCCGTGTTTTTTGACCTTTGCTACCTGTTGACTTTCCATGTGCTCTACTCCTGGCTCGTCAAGCCGGGTTTTCGCGCTCAGGGACGGGGTTTTTTCGATGGAGGCTTTATTCCATTCGGAGGCCGCTCTATCCTTTTCACGCAAGGGTCCCTTGTAGTCCCCTTTTTTCTGTACTGAACTTGGCTACTCCTATTGATAATTGAATAGACCTCATTAAGACAGACCTAACGAAGCATCGACCCCCTTTTTAGACTTTTTTTCTCCCATCTGCACCGCATTACAGGGGACCGCCGCCTGCGGTTCTACAGTTCCCCAATAGAGAGTATCCTAACCTGGGACATTCATCGGAAAGCCCCGATTTAATCGTCCTGCCCATCCTCCAATGACCTTCGCGCAGTCAGTGTGCATCTTTCCAATTCTCCTCCTTTTGCATCGAGCTCTTTTTCCACTTCGCTCCTTTCCCAGGAAACTTGACACCGCTTGCGGTTGCAAACGATCTCCCTCAGTACAGAACCAATGCCTTGGCGGCTGGGTTTGCTTGCTTGAACACCCCGCCTGGAACTGGACTGATTGCCCGTTCCCCGGTGCGGGACTTTTCCCGCCTGAACCTCGAACTGGTTCGGGTCCAAAAATGCGCGATGACTTCCTGAAATGGTTCTTGGTCGGTTTGGACTGTAGTAAACCCTGCCGCCTATGCCCTCCTTTCTTTCTAAGGTTTTCCCTCTTTTCCAACGCTGCCTCTCGATTTGCTCGGTTTTTGCATGTCTACGATTCTTGAAGTCAGAATCCCCACTGAAACGATCACAATTTAGTCCATCTTCTCTCCCCCAGAACCTTATTTATCCTGTCCCCTCGGACCGCCGTTGCTCGCTTTCAAGCGGACCGTCTGGTATCGGTTAACGTCAGTCATTCCAACCTTTGGAATCTGAGCGTAAACTGCCTGAGACGACTTGTGACCAGTAGGAGTTCCCCTATCTTTTTCTTTCCTTCCTTCCAGACCCGCTCCAGGCTATATAGTTGAGGGCTGAAGTCGCCATCTAGCTCTGCCCGGTACAAGCTGCCTTTCATTAGACCTCTCCTGATTTTTCCTAGGATTGTTTCGAGCTGGTTGGCGCAGGGGCCCTTCCGTTCGACGCCCGAAATTGACATACGTATCATCTTTCCATACGTTTGTTGTTGAGGAGCCGTCTTCCCCCCATTCAGAGCCTCTACATTAGAATCCTTTGCGCGGGCTTCACCTTTTTCCTTCCAAACTCAGCGGGAGATTTGCATGCAGGATGGACCGTTTCAAGCTCCCTCCTCTTTTTTTGTCCCCCAGTACCTCCCTCCCTGGTATTTTTTCCTCTGAGGGTTGTGCCGCAGAGAAAGACCTCTCTCTTTCCCCGACGTTTTCCGAGAACTCAGGCAGTTTTACGACTCCCCTTCATTTTCAAATCCCGCTTCCTTTGAAACTTGCGCTTCAAAAGCCCTTTCGAGAACGGAATTGCCCTTTTCTTAAATTTCCCTCATAAGTTTCGGTGGTGCGGAAGACTGTGTGACTTTGATGATCTGTTTTCGATTTTTATTTTATGATATCCTTCATATCGACTCGTCAACAACACAGAAAACCAAATCTATAATTTTAGTTGATCTACCTCCCCCATGGTGTCGCCCCTTACCCCTAGGTCCCTTCTTCGGGTTCTGACCTTTTCCCCCGCTCCCACACAACATCCGTCCCCGGATTTCGCGATTTGCTCGCCCATGTTCGTCCCACCAGGTTCGGGAATTCCGCACTTTTTGTCCGTACTTCTACTCTGGTTTTTCCTCCTGACCAAACTCGCGCAGCTCAGCTCTTCTGTCTCTTCTCCTTTTTTTTTGTCACGCAGCGAATGTCTTGACATGGCTTTCTCCTATCTAATCCCTTTCTTCTTGCTCGAAAGGCATTGTCTTCTGCATGGTCCGCGACTTCAATTTTGGTCCTGAAATGTTGCAGGACGATCCCCTCTGCTTGCCTCATTGTCCCTGGTGAATTCCCTGTCTACTATGGAGCCACGGTATTTTTGAAGTGCTTTTGACGTCCCGTGGTCCCCGTCTGTCGCCTCAACTTTCGATATAGTACGCGAACTTCTGCGCTCTCCTCTATCCGTTTTCACATAGGCTTCCCCTCTTCGTCATACGGGTCAGGCCCAGGCTGGCGTGAAGTGATATGTAGGACTGGAACATTGCGTCAGGAAGCCCTTCCCCTTTGAAAGGGTCCAAAACCCCCTCTGCCCTTCTCGACCTATGCTCTGCTTTCCACGATAGGAACGCCGTACCCCCTGGTCACCAGAATTAGTCGCGATAACCAATTGGCGCATCCTGTTGGTTAGTTCACATCCTCCATCCTCCCAATGCCCGTAACCTAGATGGTTGGGGGGGTTTTTTTGTTTTTGGTGAAAGAGTCAGCTCGTTCGGAAGAGTCTCGCATCCCCTCTATCGGAAAACAGCTCGTTCACAGATCGGTGATTCCCGCGAGTGATGGGTTTTTTGCGCATCATTCAGGTCCTCTCATCATCTACCCTCCCTGGAAATCAGGACTTGGACTAACCCTTCCCAAGTCTCCCTTCCATGGAAACCGCCCCTATCTTGGTAGCTCTACTGTCTATGTCCCGGTCCTTGTGAAGAAGATCCAGCTTTTTTTTCTTCGAAAGAGCACAGCCTTAGGAGCTGGTGGATAGTTTGCTTGACCCCACCACCGGAGGGTCTCTTTTTGTGTTTTTTTGGGTCGCGTCCAGGCCTCTAGTTAGTGCGACGACCTTATGTTCTTCTTTTTCCCCCCCCCCCTTACTTTCCCAATGATAGGATCTCCCATTGCTTGCTGTCGAATCGAAGCCGGTTTTTGCCCTCCGTGCAGATGTGTCTCCTCTCGCCCCGGCGTTCTGAAAGAGGTCCTGGACATTCCCCGGTCCACGTCCAGTTATTGTTGAGACTTACAGGACACCCCGTAGGTTCTCCCAACCTAGTCCTCGGCCTCTTTGGTCCCATTGCACTTTCAGCCAGCGAATCCTGCCACGCCGTCACATTTTGACAGACGGCTTTTTCCCTGTACGCTGAGATCGAGTGCTTAGTTTGCGGGAATATTGAAAGGCGCGTCTCACAGATTTCCAGCGAT
>Ga0179593_1645332_pt1 | contig 17691 bp, 29 predicted proteins | sample CZODoug2_1_08_16_FD_185931 | JGI IMG/M metagenome (GOLD analysis project Ga0179593, IMG submission 185931) | Vadose zone soil fungal communities from Angelo Coast Range Reserve, California, USA - CZODoug2_1_08_16fungal (PacBio error correction) | ecosystem: Environmental > Terrestrial > Soil >... | reverse complement strand
ACAGGAATCTCCGTCCCCTCTTTTTCTTTTCCCCCTGTCTATGAAAGATAAACAGGGGCCGTCTTGTTTTCTTTTTTCCTTTTTTTTTTGTGCGCGGTAGCTAAGGAAAGTAGGTTATGTGCTGATTCGTTTCCCCTCCCTCTTAACCCCCTTCCCTTTTTCCCTTTCTCTTTCCGGGTGGGTGCCATTGGAAGGGGGAGAGGCAAGCGCTGCTTCTTTTTTCTCCCCGTTGGGTTTCTTTTTTCCTTCTTTTTCACTCCCCGATGAAACAAGCTCAGAAGGTTAAAGTGTCCAGAACCACGCTTGCCTCTTCCCCTTCTCCTTTTTTTTCTCCCCTCCTTTTTTTTTTTTTTTTTTCCTTCTTTGTTCTGGAAACTTTAACCGGGAAGGAGTGTTCATCGTTTAAGTGCCAATAAATAAGAGAAGAGCGGGGACCCCCTGGGATTTCCCCCCCCCCCACGGGTAGATCCGAGGGGCAGGCGGCTTCCCGCCTTTTTTTTTTCCTTTCCCCCGCCAGACCCCCGAAATTCACACCTTCGGTGGTCTCCCTATGCAATCCCTTTTTTCCCCCCTCCCCTTCCCCCCCTGCGAGATTCCCCTTTTTCTCCCTCCCCCCTCTTTTTAGTTTTTTCTCCCCGCGGCGCCTTGACAGTGGTGGCCCCCCCGCACCAGAAGAGAGGACCAAAAAAAGCCGCTTACTGTGCCCCGGCTCTTAGGCCTCATGCTAATCTCACAACCCGGCCCTTTTTTTTTTTTAGGAGCTCATCTCCCTCCCTATTTTTCCCACGAACATAGCGATACAGTCTCAGGCTAAGCCGAAGAAAGACCAGGACGCGCGTGAGCGTGTAATGGGCCGCCTGGGAGCGGCTAAACCTCGGCCGCAGACGCGGCTGAAAGCGATAGTAAGTTCAGTTTGGACTTGCTTCCCCCCCCCCCCTCCCCCCAAAATGGGCCAAGTCCTTCCTTGCCTTTCCTCCCTTCTTTTTCTAACCAAAAATCGGACCCATCACCTTCCTCTGACCTCCCCCCTCCTGGCATATCCCCAATAGATTTGGCCCGTCGGGTGTGGCTCTTTTTTCCCTCCCCCCCTTTCTCTTTTCCCCTTAGATGGCTAGTGGAGGAATCAGCGCCCTTCTTCTTCTAGGTCTTTCTTTCCACTTCGTCCGTCAGAGGGTTTTCCCTTTTCCCCCTCTTTCCTTTTCTTTCCATTCAAGATAGCGGATTCTCTTTCAGACCCCTCCCTTTTTTTCCCCCTTTTCCCCCCCCTCTCCCAAATTAAGAGAGGGTAATGCTGTGTGCTCTCCTCTTCTGTTCGTCCCTTTTTTCTTCCCCGATGGAAGAGGAAACTTCTTTTTTTTTTTTTTTCTTCCGTGGGCGCTAGTCGTCTCCCAAACTTTTTTTTTTTTTTTCCCCTTACGCGGGAAAGTCCGTGTTTTCTTTCGGAACCCTTTTCTTTCCCCCTCCCCCTTGTTTACCCTGGTAGGCTTTACCCTTCTTTCCCCTTTAGGTTTCCCCTTCCCTTTTTTCCCTTACTTTTTTCCTTTCCCGTAGGACCAAATGAAGAAGTAGGTCCATTTTCCCCCCCCCCTTAGAAGTTTCCTCCTCTTCTTTCTCGAATCTTGGGAGGTGGGTGTTTAGTTTTTTTCCCCTTTTTCGAGAAAAAGGTTAGGAATTAGGGACTTTCCTCTTTCGAATTCCTTTTCCCCTTCCCCTTTCTTTCTCCGAGACTAAGGAAAAGATTGGGAGATGGTGAGGTAGAGGGTTTTAAGTTCTCTTTAGCTTCTTATTCGGACGATGGATGATTCCTTCTCCCCATTCATTGCTTCTTCCAAAACCCCCTTCAGGGGTAGGTTTTTTTCCCGCTTTCTCGCGTGCAGTTCTTTTCTGCTCCCCCTTCCTTTCCCCTTTTTCCCCCGGTCCAGTCACCCGGTCGAAAAAGTACAAAACCGAACTTTCCTTAAAAGGCTTCTTCTCCCTTTTCCCCTTTTTTTCCTTTCTTTCGGGAGGAGGGACGTAAGACTATCCCCCCCCCTTCCCCTTGAGAGGGAGGGGAGAACCTAAGAGGGTTTCCTTTTTCCTTTTCTTTTCCTTCGGGCGGTCTCTCCTTCCCCTCCCCGCAAATTTCCCTTTTTCCCCACTCGCAAGAGTAATTAGGAGTCCCCCCCCCCCCCTCGACTTTCCCCTTTTTTCCGAGATCGTAAAAACGTCGCCCTTTGTTTAGGTTCCCCCTTCCCCCCCCCCCCCCCCCCCCCCTCGTTGGTCGGTCCGAAAGGATAGAGAACCGTGTACTTCTCTCCCCTCTCCCCCGGATGGTTCTCTTCTTGATGGATGAGAGAATAGATCTCTTGACCCTTTTTTCCCCCCTTCTCCTTTTCTTCGGCTGGTCGATGGTGGTGTATTTTCTGCCCTCTTTTTATCTGCGCAAAGAGGCGCTTGCCCCCCCCCCCCCCGGAAGAGCGGAGACACAGGGCTGCTCCTTCGACCCCCCCTCTCGATGCAACGAGTAAACCAGCTGTGCTTCCCCGCCTCCATTTTCCTTTTCCTCTCTCCGATCGATCACTTCGAAGAGTTTCTTCCCTTTTCCCCTTCTCCTTTTTGGTCACAGGCAAGAGGTATGCACCCTCCCTTTCCAAGTCCCCCTTTTTTTTTCCCCCCTGACACTTCATTGAAGATTTTGAATAACCGACGGCTCTTTTTCTTCCCCCTTCGCCCTCCCCCCCTTGGCGCGAAAGTGAAGCTCTGGGACAATTTTTTTTCAAGGGAATTTTTTCCTTTCCCCCTCCACGTTTTGAGGACGAAGTAAACCTTCCCCCCCCCTCCTCACTTTTTCCCCCCCCTTTTCTTCTTAGCTCGATGGGAGTTTCCTTTTTTCTTTTCTTTTCGAATTTTTTTCTTTTTTTTTTCTCCCCCTTCGACGAATCCCTCCGACGTGGCGTGATAAGGCGAACCGTTCCCTGAGGACCCCTTTCCCTTTTTGGCCGCCCCGGAACCAGTGAGGGATGTTTCTCTCCTCCCTTTTCCCCCCTTTTTTTTTTTTCCTAGGCTTTCCCCTTCCCTGGATCGGCAGATGGTTAGGTCCGGCCATGGGCTTTCTTTTGGTTTCCTTCTCGCACGGCCAGAGAAGTGGGACCGAGACCACTTCGTTTTCCCTTTTTTCCCCTTTTTCCCCCCGGCCCGTCCCTTCCTTTCCTCTTTTCGGGGAAGCGTGAAAGGGGATCCTTTCTAATTTTCCTTCCCTTGCTTCGCGTCAGGGAAAAGATGGCAGATGAGTTTCCACCCCGTCACGACCTTCCCTTTTTTAGAAGCCTCTTTTTCTTTTCCCTTTCTCGGACTTCAAGCCGATTTTTTTCTTTTTTTTACCTTTTACCAACGCCGAGCAATACGAGCCTCCCCCCCCCCCCTCCCTTCCCTTTTTAAAGAAACGGGAGGGGATCTCCCCATCCCCCCCTCCCCCCTGAACCCTTTTTTTTTTTTTTTCCCCCTTTCCCGGCCGATTTAGCGACGTGAACCCCTTTTCAGTGCCCCCTTTCCCCTTTTCTCTTGATCTCAAAAATTAGAGTATATTCGAACGAGGATTCGGTTCCTTCTTTCTCTTTGGTCCTTTTCTTTTCTTCTCCCTTTCTTCAGAATAGGGTGGTTGAAGGGACCCCCCTTCTATGGTTTTTTTTTTTTTTTTTTTTTTTTCTTTTTCTCTCCTTTATTCCTTTTCTTGTGCGGGAGTGCACCTCTTTTTTCCCCCTCCTTTCTGTAGGCATTTTTTTTTTTTTTCCCCGCGCTTCCAGGCCTTTTCGTGAGCCTTGATCCTTTTTTTCTGTGAAACGTGCACGTCGTAAAAGAGCCCGAGAAAGGGGCCTCTTCCCCTCTTTTCCCTTTTTTCTCTCTTCCGGGCCTTATCTCGGGCGCTGGGGTCACGACGGGGAAAGTTCACAACGAACACCGCTTCCCTCCTCCTTCCCTTTTTTTTTTCTTACTTTTTTTTTTTTTTCTTGAGAACGCACGGTAAGGTGCCGACAGCTCCGTTTCCGTGTTCCCCCCCCCCCTTCCTAGCGCGCGGTGGGTGCCCCCGCGCTCCGTTTTTTTCGCAAACCTTTCCCTCCTCGCCGATACAACATAGAAAGTCAGCAGATATAGTCGATACTCAGAATTTTTTCTCCCCCCCCCCCCCTTTCTTCTGAAAAGTTTTCTTCTTCCCCTTTCACGGGTTCCAAGTAGAGAGAGGGCGTGCTGTCTCTTTTTTTTTCTTTCTTCCCCCTTTTTTTCTTTTTTTTTTTCCCCCCTCCTTTTTCTTGATGGTGCGGGGCTCGTAGTATCGGGCGTTGAGTATTCTTTCTTCCCCCCCCCCCTCCATTCTTTTTTTCCTTCTTTTTTCCTTTTTTCTCGCGGGAAGAAGGAAGGGTCGTCCTTTTTCTCTCCCCCTTCTCTTGTAACTCCCCCCTTCCTCCCCCCCCTTTCCCCTGGTTCCACGATTTTACGAACTTATCGAGCAAATCTCCGGCTTTTTTTTTTTTTTTCTTTTCCCTCCTGTCCTCGCCGGCCGTGCATCGCTGAAGGGCACAAAAAACCAGGGGCCTCTCCCTTTTTTCTTTCCTATTTCCCCCCCCCTTCCTCCGATGAAAAAAAAGTGGACGAGGTAGGGCTCGAATATAATGGGGTCTGGTTCCTTCCCCTTTTTTCCCTCTTTCAATTTTTCCTCTTCCTCCCCCCTTCAAGGGAGGAGGGGAATATAGACGGGCTGCCCCTCTCCCCTTTTCTCGAATTTTTTTTTCCCCCCTTCCCTCCCCCCCCATGTGCCTAGAAATAGAGCGAAGTGAACGGACGGTAAACCTGTTCTTTTCTTTTTCCTTTCTTTTTTTCCCTCTTCGCAAAAAGTGCGGCATCCCCCTCCTCCCCCATTTTTTCCCCCCCCCCCAAAGTGTCCCAAGGAGGGGCGGGCCCTTTTCCTTTTGCCTTGGCGGCTGGGTGAAAGAGCGCCGTTTCTTCCCCCTTTTTTTTTTCGCGTCGTGGTTGGCCGTGATTTTCTTTTTTTTCCCCCCGAACCCTTTTTTTCCGAGGCCGGGGAAGAGGCCGACCCTTTTTCCTGCTTTTTCCCTCCTTTCCTTCGGCAAGCCAGCGAGAAGGGTTGCCTCCGCTTTTTCCTTCTTTTCCAGACCCTTTTTTTTTTTTTTTTTTTTTTTTTTCTCGCAGTAGGCCGGCCTTTTTTCTCCCCCTTCGGGTTTTTTTTCTTTTGGCGCATGCGACTCGTCAACCTAGCGACCACCTCGTTCCCCCCCCCCTCCCCCCCTTCATTCCCCCCTTCCTCCCCTCTCCGAGGCGGCAGCAGTAAGGCTGCGCGAGCTCTTCCCTCTCAGTTTTCCCCTTTTTTTTTTTCTTCTCTCGTTCGGAAACGAAACGCTGGTTTTTTCCTTCTTTTTCTCCTCCACAACCTTTTTTTTTCCTTTTTTCCCTCTCCTCCCTCGGCGGACTTCCCTTTTCCCTTTTTTTTTTGCTTTCCCCCCCCTTTTCCTCTTTTTTCCTGACGCAACTGGCGGTCGGCATCTAGCACGCAGCTCCCCCTCGTTTTTTTTCTCTCGGGGCGACCGCCATCTCGATTCCCGTTTGCTGTTCCTCCCCCCCCCCCCAACAACCCCCCCCCCCCATTCTTTTTTTTTCCCCCCCTTCCCCAACAGTTCAAAAAAAGCCGGGAATTTCCGGTGTACCTTTCTCCCCTTTTCCCCCTACCTTCTCTTTCCATGGGCGATTCTTTTCGGAAACCTCATGCCGCAACCCCTTTCCCCTCCCCCCAGCGCCTTGGCTTGGGGCATCTCGCTCCAACGCCTTTTCTTCTTTTCCCTCGACTTCCTTTTCCACAATCGACCAAGGGCGGGGCGTCTTTTTTTTTTCTTTTTTCCTCACTTTTTCCCCTTCCGTCGAGGAATGACGTCTCCACCTCCTCCCCCGCCTCCCCCTCCACCGACAAGATCGATAAACACCCCTTTTTCCCGGGGGCTTCCTTTTTTTTCAACATGGGCTTCTTTTCCCGTCTCCTGACAGAGATAGTACGTAGATCCCTCCCGGAGCCCTTCCCCTCCCTGGACCAGGTAAAACCGGGGGTTTTCTCCTTTTTTTTTCTGGTTCTTTTCCCCTTTTTTCCCTTCCGCAACCTTTTCTCCTTCTCTCTTATCTCTTCTCAACGGAAGAGTTCACATTCCCTTTTTTCCCCCCCCCTTTCTTCCCTTCTTTCTTTCTTTTCCCAGGAACTTCTTCTCCCCTTCCTGACATCGGCGTATTGGCGAGCTTCTTTCCCCCTCCCCCCCCTTCGATCGTAATTGCGTCGCACTGCTCTTGACTTCCTCTTTTTACTTTTCCCCCCCTCTTCTCTCTCCCGAGTAGAGGAGGGATGGACGCCCCCCTGAGGCTCCCCCTTTTTTTTCCCCGTCAGCAGGCGAAAGATCTTTCCCCTATTTTTCTTTTTTCAGAGGAGGTGCTGGTTTTTTCCCTCTTTTTTCCTTTTTTCTCCCCCCCTTCAGGACTGCCATTGGAGTTGTGTTCCCCTCCCCCACTTTTTTTTTTTTTTTTTTCCCTCTTGTCAGCCGTCTATGAAAGCTAAAAACCAGGGCAGTGGAGCTTCCCCCTTTCCCCCTTTTTTTTTTTCCCTTCCCCCTTTGTTCTGGGCGAAGGGTAGGGGCATCGCTCACCGGAAGGTTTTTTTCCCTGGGTTTTTTTTTTTTTTCTCTTTCGCAGATTGCTAGGGAGGATCACCGTTGGTCCTTATTCCCTTTCCCTTTTTTCCCTCGATTGCTTTTTTTTTTTTTTTTTCTTCCCCCCCCCCCCCTCTTCTCCGGTTAAAAAGTGTAAGAAACCAAGCGGCAATCTCTCTCTTTTCTCCCCTCCCCCTTTTTTCTTTTTGAGTTCTCTTCTTCCTTTGACACTTTAACCCGGAGAAGGGCGTGTTTCATCTTTCCAGTGCACTACCAAACGCGGCACTTTTCTCCCTCCCCCTCTTAAAGGATTCCAAAGGCCCCCCCCCCCCCCTTTTACTCTTCGGCCGCCCTCCCCCCCCCCCCTCCCCCCTTTCCCCACTTTTCTCGATGGCACGAATCGCCAGAACAGACTTGCCCGTTTTCGTTAGAGACCGCCCTCCGCAACGCAAAAGACCCAACCGATAGGGACTCATTCCCCCCTTCCTTTTTTCGGATTTTTTTTTTCCCCTCTGGCTGGAAAGCGTAAGTGGACTTTTTTTCCAACCAAGGCCAGTCCTGCCGATGCCAGATCTTTTCTTTTCGCCTCCTTTTCCCCCATAGGACCATCACCCTTTCTTCTTTCAGCTTTTCCTAGATTGGCCACCTTTCCGCTGCGGGACGGCGAACACCGGCCGGCAAATCTCTGGCTTTTTTCCCCCTTCCTGGCTCTTCGGGAGACTCAAGGGTCACCCTTCTTTTTTTTTTTTTCCCTCTTCCCAATCACGGATCGCGGCTTTTTTTTCTTTTTTCCTAACCCTTCCCCCTCTTTTCTTTTTCCCCCCCCCCCCATAACGGCGAGGGTAAATTGCGTTCTCCTCCCCCTTTTTTTCGAACTGTTTGTTCTTTTTTCCCCCCTCCCCTTTATGGAAGAGGGAAAAGTTCCTTTTTTCACGAGTAAAGTGAGATTTCCTTTTTTCCCCTCCAAAGTGTTCTCTCCGATGGAAGATAAGGGCGCCGTCGTGGTCTTTCTTCCCCCCCCCCGGTCCTTCCCTTTTCCCCTTTCTTTACGGCGGAACCGTGAGCGTTTCGTCGTCTTTTCTTTTTTCCTTCCCTTTTCTTTTCCCTCCCCCTGATCGAATCCGGCCCTTCGGCCGGGACCCGCACCATTTCTTTTTTTAGTCTTTTTTGGTCGGGGCTTCGAAGAGCCTTTTTTTTTCTTTTTTTCGGATCCTTTGCCCGGGCTCGACTTCACGGTCGCTGAGCTTTTTCTTGGGATTTCGGGGATCCTCCCTCCGTGACGTTCTTTTCTCTTTCGGAGGGTTACATTCGAGAACCGCTCCGTTCCTTCCTTTTTGGGGGGGAGGGAAGGTCCCCTTCCCCCGGCGCTAGCGAAGCGGGAGAGGATCGGACTCTCTTTATATCGGAACAGGAGAGAAAGTAGGCTGTTTCAAGTCCTTTCGGAAAAGTAAAACGAACCAACTCTCTTCTCGAAGTTTTCCCCCACTTTTCTTATCGGCAATGGTGATAGGCCTTCCCATCTCTGTTGAGAGGATTACCTTTTTCCCCCCTAAAATCCTTTCTTTCTTTTCGAAAAGAGAGTGTAGAAACGCCCTCTTGAGTGAGGGGTGCAGTCCCCCACCCCCCCCCCCTCCCCCCCCCCACCGAACGATAGTGAGGAAGTCCCCTCCCCCCGAGTCCTTTTTCCCTCAACAAAGAAGAAGGAAAAGACCCACCCCTCTTTTTCGATTAAGTCACCCTCCCCCATTTTTCCTCCGGCCCACAAAAAAACAAACCAGTCCTTTTTTTAACGTCCCCCCTTTCCTAGAAAGATAGAAAGTGCCCCCCCTTTTCCTTTTTTTTCTTTTTTCCTTCTGCGCCTCGCTAGAGGGACAGTTTTTTGAGAGAGCTCGCCCCCCCCCCAGCTTTCTTTCTTCCTTTTTCTGATTTTGGCTTTTTTTTTTTTCCGGAAAAAAAGCGGCCATCTCCCCCCCCCCTTTCTCCTTCTACAAAGGGAGGGAGAACGGCGGAAAGTTCCCCCCCCCCCCCCCCCTCCCCCTTTTGGCTTTTTTCCCTCTTTTCCCCCGAGGAGGAAAACATTTATAGCTTTTTTTTTTTTTTTTCGATCCTTTTTTTCTTCCCTTCGAGAGGGTAGGGCCTATTACCCCGCCTCTGAGACTTTTTTCCTTTTTTTTCCCCCCCCCACCGCTCTTCTCCCTTTCAAGTAAAGGAAAAAAACCCTCCCACCCTCCCTTTGGGGATAAGGGGCACTTCAATTTTTTTTTTCGGTCAAATTATAAGAAAGACGAGGCAATTGCCCTCTTTTCTTTTCCCTTTTGTTCCCCCCCCCCTCTTTTTGGAATTACGTGGATTTTTTTTTTTTGCCGCCGTTACACCTGGCAAGCATCATTTTTTTTTTTTACCTCGTGGCGTAGCTCGATTTTCTTTTTCGTCGTCGTCGAGATAGTAGAGGGTTTCCTCCCCTTCCCCTTTTTTTCCCGATTTCCCCCTCGTTTCCTTTATCAAGAGAAAAAGGTCCCTTATTCCCCTCCAATTGAAGGGGGGTTTTTTTTTTATGTCTTTTTTTTTGGAAAGAAAAAAAACAGTGATCTCCTTCCTTCCCCCTAATCCTCCCTTTTTTTCTTTTCTAGTAAGTGGAAGGGATCTCCCCCTTCTTTTTTAGGACCTTTTTTTTTTTTTTCCCTTCAGCGGATAGCAACGGCCGGCGTCTTCTTCCCTCCCCCCCCCTCCCTTCATTATGCCGGAAAGGTGATCCAGAGTTCTTCCATTTTTTTTCTTTGGCCCTTTTTTTCCTTTAGGTCAAGGGAAGGATAGCTTTCTTTCCCTCTTTTGCATTCCCTCTTTTCCCGACAGAGGCAGGGCCCCTCCTTTCTTTTTTCTGTCAGGGCTCAAGCCGATTTTCTTTCCCTGGAGTTCCTTTTTCCCCCCCTCCGAAGAAAATACGAGCCCCCTCCCTTTCTTTTTTCCCCCTTTTCCCCCCTTTCGGTCAAAAAGAAGAGGTTCTCCCCTTTTTTTTTTTTTCCCTTTCCCAATTCCCCCTTCTTTCCGTCAGAAAGAGACGCATCAGGCACTCCGCATTTTTCTTCCTTTCCCCTTTTTTTCGAAAAGGATAATTAACGGATTTATCTGATATCAACACTTCTCTCCCCCCTTCCCCTGTACTCTTATTGTATATCGGAGACCCTTTTTTTTCGCGCAGAATAGGGGGTTGAGATCCCTTTCTTTTCTTTTTTTTCTTTTCAAACCCCCCTTCTTTTTTTTTCCCTTGGGGTGTGTGGGGTGCACCTCCCCCCCTTTTTTCTTCAGGATCTTTCTTTCTTCTTATCGTGCGCGGCGTGGTGAACGCCTTTCCGCTTTCTTTTTCTCTTCTTTTTTTTCGGTTCTTTCCTTTCGTGACCCAAAGCGCCAGGAATCCTTTCCCCCCCCTCCCCCCCTCTTTCTCTCTTTTTTTTTCCTCTTCCTTTGCATTATAGGGAGAGGGTAAAGACGGCACGTTTCCCTCCCCCCCTACCACCCTCTTTTTTTCAAGGCGAGAAACAAGACGCGCAATCTCCCTTTCCGTTTCCATTCTCCGTTAGTGAAAACCGCGTGCACAACCCCCCCCCCCCTCTCCTTTTTTTCTCTTTTTTTTTCCTCCTCTCTTCAGGTTTTTCTGCCTCTTGCTGCGCGACCTCCGAAGGAGAACAGGAAAGTCAGCCGATCTCCTTTTTTCCCTTTTCTTCTTCAGTTTTTTTTTTCTTCCCCCTTTTTTCCCTTCTTTTTCGTAAAGCAAGGGGGGAAGGGGTTACACTTTTTCTTTTTCCCGGATTTTTCGGTCGGATAAGGGAAAAGGTAGGAGGGGGAGGGGGAAGCTTCCCCTGCTTCTTTACCAGGTTTTTTCAGCGGGTTCCCTTTTTTTTTTTTATTGTCTTTTTTTCCCTTTTCTTTCTACAAAGAAAATAGGATGAAAAAGCCTGCGTGTCCCCTTTTTCGTAATATTAGAGGCGACTTCCTTTTTTTTCCTGGTTTCCCCCCCCCCCCTCTCTTGCAGACAAATGAAATAAAGTAAGGGCATTCCGGTAACTATTTTCCTCCCTTTTACTCCTCCTTTCTTCCTTCCCCCCTCCTTCCGTGAGATAGATGAAAGAAAAAACAGATCTCATTTTTCCTCTCTCTCCCCTGAAAGTTTTCCCCCCCCCCCTTTTGAAGAGTAGGGGATAGGAACTCTAATGGGGGGGCGGGGGCTTCCTCCCTCCTCCCCCACTCTTTCCCTTTTCGATGAGTAACGAAAGTTAGGAAGGGACTTCTCCCTTCTTCCTACGATTTCCTCTCCCCCCCCCCCTTTGCCTCGCCGACTAGGAGGATACGGACAGAAGGTCAACCGTTTCTTTTTTTTTTTTTTTTGTGTTTTCTTTTCCTTCCAAGATACAAAGAGGAGTCCCTTTTCCCCCCCAAAACTTCCTTTTTTTTTTCCCCCATTTCTCGGCTGGAAGTGGAGAATGAGATGGGTGTTGACTCTCCTCCCCCTCTTTCCCCCCCCCGATTTTCTTTTTTCTTCGTCGTGGTTTGGGAAGTGGAATTGAGGTGTCCTTCTTTTTCCCGTTTCTCCCCTTTGCTTTGGAAGAGGAAGGACAAATCTCGAATGATCTCTTTCCTTTTTTTCAATCTCTTTCCTTTCCTTCGATGTGGAAAGGGGAAGTGCACGCGCCTTTCTTTTGGTTTTTCTTTGTGTAGAAGAGATCGGGGTTGTGTTTCCCTCCCCCCTTCTTTTTTCTTCATGCGAATAGTAGACTCGCCGACACTTTCTCCCCCCCTTCCCCTTTTTTTTCGGTCCCTTTCCTCTTCTTCAGCAGTCAGATAGCGAGAAGAGTCCTATTCTTTTTCCTCCCCTTTTATCCTCCCACTCCAAACGCTGTTTTGCAGGATGGGCTGACCGTCCAAACTGTCGACCTGTTTTTTTTTCCCTCTGTTTTTTTCTTTCTTTGGCGGGTGAGTGACTTCCGAGGACTTCTTTTCTTTGCTTCTTCTTCCCACTGGAAAGAGAAGAGCGAAATGTCTACCCCACTTCTTCCTTTTTTCTTTTTTCTCGCTTCTTTCCCCTCCCCCTCCCCCCTGTTCCCCCAGGGGCGACCCCGCAAAGCAGTTCAAAAGCTTGCCTTCTTTCCCCTTTCGGGCCCTTTTTCTCCATGTCTGAGATTTAGGACCCCCCCCCCTCCCCCAACTCCACGCCTTGGGCTTTTTGGAATCTCCGATCACAACGGCCTTTTACCTGTCTCTGTTTTTTTTTTCCCTTTTCTCTCCCCAGTTTTTTCCTCCTTTCTACCCCTCCGATATCAAAGGAGACCGTGAAAGTCGATCTTTTTCTTTCTTCCCCCCTTCTGGGAATTTTTCTTTTTTCCCCCCTCTATTTCAACACCAGGCAATGGTGAGGTCGGCTACTGGTTGAACCTTTCCTCCCTTTCCTTTTTTTTTAATTCCTTTTCTTTTTCCTCGAAACTTCGTTAGGAGAAACACATTCAAGGTCTCCTTTCCCTCCTCCTTTTTTTTTTTTTTTTTTCCCCTCCTTTCTGGTTCAGAGAACCAAACGACCGCCGCTCTCGTTTCTTTTTTCCCTCCCGACTATTTCGTTTTTCCCCACAATTCCTGTTTCTCCGTAATTCGCATGGCGACCCCCCCCACCCCTTCTCCCGAAGCCCCTTCCCCCCCCCCCCCCTTCCCCTCGCGTATTGGGCGGAGAGTCGGTTTTCCTCCCCCTTTTTTTCCTGACCCCTTTTTCTTTTCCGTCGCCCTGCTCTGACGTTTCTTTTGTCCTCCTCCCCGAGAGGCCGCTCGGGTCCCCTCTTCCCCCCCCTCTCTTTGCCGGCCGGTGTCGCAGTTCCTCATTTTTTTTCTTTTCCTTTGAAGCTGAGGGCAATTCTTTTTCTTTTTTTTACTTTTTTTCCTGTGAATATCTGGCAGACTTCACTTTCCCTCCTCCCCCCTTCCCCGGAGATAAGCCTCGTTTTTTCCCCCCCGGTCCAGAAAGTATATGAAGCTAAACCCTGGGCCTGTTTTTTTTTTCTAATGAGATTTTTTGGGCGTGGGAGTTTGGTTCCCTTTTCTGTGCAGGTAGTGAATCGCTCACCGACGGGTTTTATCTGGACGGTTTTTTTTCTCTTCTTTTGGTGTTTTTTTTCCCCCCCCTTTTTTTTTTTTTTTCACCCCAACCCAAAAAAAAAAAAAAACCCTCACTCCCCACCCAAAAAAGCAACAACAACCCCCTCCCACCCCCAACCCAAAAACAAAAAAACCCCCCGGTACTCCCTCCAAAAAAAAAAAAAAAAAAAACCACCACCCCAAAAAAACACCCAAAAAAAAAAACCCCCGATTTTTTCTTTTTTTTCCGATTGATAATTAAGATTGAAGAGATGATAGTTTATTTTCCCCCCCCCCCTCCTTCCCTGCTATCTCCCTACCCTCGCATCTCCTCTTATTTAATATAATAAGTTGGTGTGTTTTTTTCCTTTTCCCAGGAGGGGGGTGGGGGGAGGGACCTTTTCTTCTTTTTCCGATCTCTTGTGAAGAGGGAATTTTTTTCTTCTCCTCCGCCGGGGGACAACCCTTCCCCCCACCCACCGGGTGAGCAGTCCCCGAGCCTCTCTTTTTCCCCGGCAAGGGGCACCACCCGCCCAGCCCTCCCCCTTTCCCCTCCTTTCTGCCAGAACAGAAATTGAAGTTTTTAGCTCCCCGGGGGGAGAAAGAAACCTCCCCTTTTTTTTCTACTCCCCTTCCCGGGTAGATTCATAGGAAGGTTATTACCTTCCCCCGTAGGATGAGATTCCGTTGTCTTCCCCCCTCCCCATGGGTTTTTTTTTTTTTTCAGATAGGCAAAGCCGAAAAGCCTCCCCCCCATTCTTCTTCCCCTTCGGTCATAAGAGCATAGATTTGACCTTTTTCCTTTCTTTTTTCCCCCCCACCCCTTAGATGGCTCTTGCGTTCATCCCTCTCTCTCCTTTTTTGAAGCCTTCCCCCCCTTTTCCGGAGGCAGGGAGAAGGGAAACTCACTTCTTTTTCTTTCGGAAACCCGGAGAAAAACGAAGGGCTCGCCCAACCCTTTTCCCCCCTTTTTAAGTCTTTTTTCTTTCGTTCGACGGGGTCCTTTACCGTTTGTCTCCATCTCCTGGGGGTCCATTGTTGCTCGTTGTCTCTTCTCTTGTTGTTGCGGCCATGCTCTTCCCCTTTCTTTTTTCCTTTACATTTTTTCGCTTTTCGTCGTCGGACAATAGGTCTCTTTCCTCCCCCCTTTTTTCGTGGTTTTTTTTTTCCCCCCCCCCCCCCTTCCCCCGCGGGAAGGAAAGGGTGTTAACTGGTCGGGCTTTTTCCTTTCTTTTTCTCTTTTTCTTCAACGTAAGATAGAGGGTACTTCTCCCCCCTTCCCCCCCCCTTTTCCCTCCCCCTCAACAAATTGATGGTGTTGAATTCTATCTTTCTTTTTTTTCGAGTCCCCTTTTCCTCCTCAGATCGGACTTCACGTCGCTGGGAATCCTTTTTTTTCCCCCCGGCCCCTTTTCCTCTTGTGCTGTCGGAGGGTACTTAGAGAACCGCTCCGTACGGCTTTTTCTTTTTGCTCTTTTTCCCCCCCCCCCCCTTGCTCCTTTTTCCCGCGTCGGCATGAGGTACGATCTCGCCTTTTTCTTCCTCTGTCAAAGGGGAAAGTCACCTTTCTCCCTTTTGCTTTTCCCCCCCCTGCTTGAGGTCGCCCTTTTCCTTTTCCTTTTGCTGACATCAAACACGGGGACCCCCCCCAGCTGGGTTCTTCGGTAGAAAACCCCTTTTTTTTTTTCCTAAAAAAGGTAGCTCGGCTCTTTCCCCTCTCCGACCCGCCAAAGTTTCCCTCCCCCCAAATTTTCTTCTTCACTAACCCGCCGGAAAGGACGCCCTTCTCTTTTTCCTCCCCTTTTTCCCCCTCAAAACCGTTCGCAAGTTTTCTTTCCTTTTTTTTCCGACGAGCGAAGAACGGCTCTCCCCTTTTTTCACTTTTTCTTCGCGGAGAGGAATGTGCGTCCCTCTCTCCTCTTCCCCTTTTTTTCTACCTACACGCAGATGACGGGAGAGTGTCGATTTTTTGTTTTCAGTAGAAGAGGAGGCTGCCCCCACTTCCTTCTCCCCCCACCCCCGAGCTCTTTTTCCTCCCGGGCCCCCTCCCCCCCCCCCCCTTCCGGCGAGGCACGGCTTTTTCCCCCCTCTTCTTTTTTTCTTTTTCCGGATCGAAGATTCTCTCTTTTTTTTTTTTTGTCGGGCCTCTCCCGCCTCTGCTCCTTTTCCTTTTCCTGCGTCTGCACCCTCAATAAAAAACCTTTCCCGCTCCATAATGGAACGGAGGGGGAAATAACCCCCCTCCCCCTTCCGGCCTTCTCCCCCTCCAGGAGAGCCCTCTCCCCCCCTTTTTCCCCCTTTTTTGGGGAAGAAAGGTGATAAAGATGGATTCGTGGCCTTCCCTTTGCCTTCCCACCCTTCCTGAAGACGACAGAGCAAAGGTGGACCCTTTTTTCCCTCTGATGGCGAGGAAAATTGGGGAGTAGTCTTCGATCTTTGATTTTTTCCCTCCTTCTACGATTCCACTCAGAAGTGAGTGATCATCTTCTTCCCCCCCTTTCTTTTTGGATTAGGCAATCACTTGAAGGCTTTTTCGGAGGGAGTTTCTTTTTTTTTTTCTTTTCTTTTTCTTTTTTTTTTCTTTTTTCTTCGGCACGGTTTAATAGGAGTAGAGTTCCGTTGCCCTTTTTTTTCTCTCCCTTGACTATCTTTCTCGCTGGGTGTGATTCAGGCTCCTTTCCGGTATTTCTTTTTGCTCCCCCATTTCGGTCAGGTTGCCCTTTCATTACATTTTTTTTCTTCAGCCGGAAGTGATCAGGAGTCGTGCCCCTTGTCAGGCTGAAGGGAGGTAATTGGAGGCTCCTTCCCTTTTTATATCCCCCCTTATTTAAGAATGAGTAGAAGCGAGGGACCTTTCTTTCCAGTCCTTTGGTTCTCCCTTCTTTTCCTTTGTTCTTTTCTTTTTCCCCCTCCTTCACGCGAGCAAATAAGGAGGACCCGAAGAAATCCGACGTTTCCCTTTTTTCTTTTTTTTCGGAGCCACAGCACAGCACTCCATTTTTCCCCTTTTTCCTTCTTTTGGGACCCTTCCCGGAGATAAGAGAACCCCCGTTTCCCCCCCCCAGTTCCCCCTAAAAGTGATTTCGTACCCCACCCCCCCCCCCCCCCCCAGCTCCCCTCCCGAGATTAGGATGAAATTTCGATTGGTTCTTCTTCCCTTTAGTCCCTTTTTTTTGTCTCTGCGCGGGGGCCACCCACCGGCGCCGCTTTGTTTTTTCCTTTGTTTTTTGGGGGGGGGGTGGTGGGGGGAAAACCCCCCCCTTCCCCCCCCCTTTCCCTTCTTTTTCTTTTTTGGGTTTTGTAGGGGGGGGAAAAAACTGTTTTTCCCCCTTTTTTTCTTTTTCTTTTTTGGTCCCAAAAAGGGTGGAAAAACGGGGGGGGGGGGGGTTGCCCTGTGTTTGCCAAGCGCTTTTTCCCTCCCCCCTTTTTTTTTTCTTTCTTTAGCCCTTTTGGTTTTTTTTTCCTTTTGTTGTCCACGTGGCGTCGTGGACAAAGACGGCCCCCTTTTTATTTTTCCCCCCCCCCCCTCCCTTTTTTTTTTTCACTTTTCGCTTTTGGCGCTGTTTCCCCCCTTTCCGGCACGTTCAAAACCGAAAACAACGAGAAACGAGCACGAAAATGTCTTCCCTTTTTCTCCCAACGGAGACCCTCCTCTCCTTTTTCTTTTTCCCCCTCCCTTTTTTCCCCAGCCCCCACGTCATAGGAGGAGAGGGTGGGTGCCCCCCGTTCTCCTTTTTTTTTTTCCTTCCTTTCTCCCCCCCCCTCCCCCTCCGTCCCATTCCATGGAAGATTATCGTAGATAATAGAAGTTGTGGAGATCAAGATCCCCTTTTTTTTTTTTTTTTTCTTTTTTCCCGCCTTTTTGTACCCCGTCAGCGAGCGGGCGTGATGAAGCGGTCGCTTCCTTTCCCCTTTTTTCTCTCCCCCTTGCTGGGGGATGGACCCTTAATTAGGGATGTGGGCTTTTTTTTTTTTTTTCTTTTTTACCTTTCCCACCCTTTCCATCGGGCTTGAAAGCCGGCGGACCGGGGCGACTTTCTTCCTTTCCCTTTTTTTTTTTTCCCTTTCCCTTCCCCTTTCCCCCTTTTTTACCTGACGCCGCCGCAATACACCGAAAGGGAAGGGAAGGAAAAGGGGAAAGATTCCGACTTGGCCATGCCGGGCGTCAGGCCTTCTCCTCTTTTTTCTTCCTGCCTTTTTCGGCGCTCTGCTGAAGCACACAAAGGCGGGGAATGGCCGGGCCCCTTCCCCCCCTTTTTCTTCTCTACCGCGATTCAACCCGTGCCGAGTCGGTAGAAAGAGAACAATGGGGTGCTTTTCGTCCCCCCTTTTTTTTTCCTTTCCCCTTTTCTTGCCCTCTTGTCCCCCTTGTTTCGCTGATCACGCACGTCGGAGGTGCTCCTTTTTTTTTCTTTCTCTCGACCGACGGACGAACACCACTTTTTTCCTTTCCCACCTCTGTCAACCGTGCTCTGCTTGTTCCCGTACGGGCGGCCGCAAAAAACGTGCGGGCCTTCCCCCCCCCTCCTTTTTTTGGGATCGCAACGGTCGTCCCAAAAGTGCCCCCCCCTCCTTTTTTTTTTCTTGGAAAATGCTTCCTGGGTGGAAAGAAGCGGGCCTTCTTTTTCCCCCCTTTTTTTTTGGGCCGTGATTGGGTGTCCCCCCCTCGGGCCGATGACCAGTAGAAGAGGCGGGGAAGAGGACCGACCCCTCCCTTTCCTTCCCTTCTCCCCCCCCCCGCGGAGGGGGAAGGTTGGCTCCGAGTTTTGGGCGTTGGAACGAGGCCGGCCGGGGGTGGTGCTCTGCCCCTTTTTTTTTTTTCCCCCTTTTTTTTTTCGCGCCGCGGGCGGCCCGGAATCGTAGACTCGCCGACACTCTCCCTCCCTCCTTTTTTTTCCTT
>Ga0179593_1419012_pt1 | contig 17691 bp, 18 predicted proteins | sample CZODoug2_1_08_16_FD_185931 | JGI IMG/M metagenome (GOLD analysis project Ga0179593, IMG submission 185931) | Vadose zone soil fungal communities from Angelo Coast Range Reserve, California, USA - CZODoug2_1_08_16fungal (PacBio error correction) | ecosystem: Environmental > Terrestrial > Soil >... | reverse complement strand
TGTCTTTCTTCAACGTCTCTTTGTTAGTCCCTACCTGCCCAACCTGTTTGCAGTATTTGTTCTAAGCGGATTTTTTTTTTTCCTCCCCTTTTTGCCAGCCCCTTTCCTGGTAAATACTTACTCACCGGTATTAATGTTTGTGTTCATAGTCCTTTTTTAATTAACCCCTAAGTCTTTTTGCTTTTTCCGGCTGTATAAGTATTTCCGCCCTTGTGATTCTATGCGGTTACTTATTTTCCCAATTAATTAAGTAAATACACCCATATACCCTCTTTTTTTTCCTTTAAGCACCACACGGTCTTGCTAACAAAATAACCTTCAAATATACGACTAGCAAGTCTCGAGCCAAGAGCCTCTCGCCACTAAGTTCCTCCAAATTATCCTTTCAAACACTGTTACTCCTTTGAGCCCAATTATTTAAGCATTTGCCCCTCTGAAATTACTGTTTCTTTTCTTTCTCACGGACTCACCCCCCTCTTTAGTTTTGATTCGAATTTGCCAAGATACCTTAGAACCATTTCCTTTCGCTTTAACGATTGCCCTTTTCCCCCCCCTACATGAAATCAGTTGAACCCCCAGAGGATAGACCTCCTTTTTTTAGACCCTTACTCTAGCTTAGTAAGATTTTTCCCACTTGTCTGGGGGGTGAGGATGGACGACTTCATAAGGTTTTTCAGGCGTATTGACCCCCAATGTCCTCCATCCCTTATTTTACTTCTTCTTTCGTTTCTCCACGGTGCGTCGAGAGTTACCACTACTTTCCCCCTGTTCCGTTATTCCACTCTGACCGGTCCACTATTTCCCCACACAAATAGCGCTCCCAACTCGGTGGCTGGAGACCATCCTTAAAGGCATTTCCCATACGCAACTTCATGCGACTGTTACCTTTCCGTTCGCATTACGTTTTGACCATCACCTTACGTAAGTCCTTTTTCTTCGGCCTCCCACTCCCGATGCCTTTTCGCTCCCCTTGTCTCGCCGAATTGGGGTGTTTTTAGCGATCCTGGGCACGATTCTCCGGTTATCGTGTCCCAGTTGCGTGTGCCGCCCTGGATGTGTGGTAATCACCCAGAGATTGTTTTTTTTTTTTTTTTTTTTTTTTTTTTTTTTTTTTTTTTTGGCGGACGTTTCGCGTAAATCTCTCCCCCCTTTTATGCGGTAAAGTCTTAAGAAGGTGCGAGCCAGTCGTGAAGTCTCAGTTGGCCAGACTGTACGTCTGGGTTTCCATCCTCCCCCAACCCGATAATTATTTTTCGCGTTTTCGTACTCTCTCTTCGAGCTAGTGTTCTTCCCCCGCCGTTTTCTCTTTTTGGGACCCCTGGACTCCCGGGTTCGAGACGCGTGGCCCGCCAGGATTTTATTTTTCTATTTACTTTTCTTGGCCAGAGATTCTTTTCTGCGTGTTCGCTCTCTCGACTCGGCCCCCCCGGAGACGGCGTCGCTTTTTGATTCAACTCAAGGATATACCATCGAGTGACGCCCTTGCTGGCAGGATCCCCGAATTACAAGGTTCTGGGAGGGGTGCCCTTTTTTCTTCCCCTCCCATTTGTTTGTCCTGGTTCTGGCTCTCTTTCCTTCTGGTTCCTTAGTCGAGGACTTTCGCACACAGTGGGTTCCAGTTTTCTGACGGTTATCCACCGCGTTAGCTGCTTTAGCCTGGCCTATCGTACTCTTACAAAGGGTCTGTAGGCCTTTCGACTTCCATCTCGGTTACGTTTTTTGGGAGTCCCGCCCCCTCCTTGCGGTCTAGCGTCTCTATTTTTCTTCCCCCTCGGTGGGTTGGTTCTGACAGACCCCTCTTCGCACCCCACCAACATAAGGATGGTTCGGGGCGCTCCCAGTACCCGCCCTCTTTGCTGCTTCCTACACTCTTGCGGTTTCTATTAGCCCGTCATTTTTCTAACGTCCCCTCTTCGAATTTTTCCCGGCCCTTTCCCCATGGACCCTGAACCTGTGTGGCACATTGCAGCTCTCCTGTTCAAGTACTATTCGAATTTCCCCTTTTTACCCACCCTTTGTTTTAGAAGTTTCTTTAGGCAAACCACGCATCCAAGGGTTTCTCCCGTGCACCTTTGCCGCATTTGTAACGCTCGGTCAGTAGTAGATCCCTTATTTTATTTCCCCTTTTACGCTTTCTTTCAGCTTCTCTCTCCTGCTATGGGGTTGACTGGTTTCACAGACAAGGCAGAGCTTCGACGACGAAAAGGCTGGGTTGTTCCACGTCTGCTTCCCCTGGTTAATGGTCCCAACCCCCTTTGTCGGCTTTTTCAGGCCCACGGTTTGACGCTCTTTTGCAGCTCCTCGAGGCCAAGTCTCAGTGCCCTTGTGGAGCGGGGTTCTTGGATCGCCCCTTTTCTGTTACGCTGTCCCGAGGTACCGTCCAAATTTTTCCGGGCGTTAGCTCTTTTCCCTGATGTTTATCCATAGCTTTTACCGGTCTCCTTTCGACTATGATTTACCGCCGTCTCCAACCTCTTTTTGCGCTTCGACGTCCCCCTCCATACTAGGTTTCAATTGGCGATTAACTTTTCTTCGGGCTTCTTCCTAAAGCCCCCCCCCCCAATTCGTTTGTGAGGGCTTTTGAGATACTCATATGAATATTTTCTTTGCCTTCTCACCCCGTCTTCCTGTTTTCCTGTTCACACAGGGGGCGTGTTCCCCTCAGGGTTTTTTTTTCCCCCCCTTCACGTTCCTTCTATTTTTTTTCCTAATCACCCGGTTTTCCATTTTCCATTTCTCCCTCCCTGTTTTGAATGTGAAGTCAAACTTACCGCATTTGCAATATAATATGTATGCTCTTTTTGGACGCTTTGCCCCTTTGTGCGCCAATCTCTACCTCCTGTGATTTGTGAACTGACCCCCACCCTGATAAGGGATTGAGTTTTTTGTGTGCGCCCCTCTGTCTCCACTAAGTCTCCATTCCGTTCCACAAACCACAGACCAAATCTGGACTATGTTGATTTTTTCTTGAACCCTGCGATTCTTCTACCTAATCTTGGTTTCCCGGCACTCTACTTTTACTATTTCTTTTTTAAGTCATATCTCTACCCCCTCGCCAGTTTCTCATTTTATTATATTTTCCCGGGTCTTCTCACCAATAATGCTCTTTTTCTTTCGACCACTAACCCCCCGTCCTGATTATGAAAATAAATACCACATTTTTTTTCCACCTTGACCTTTGTTTTAAGTATCTCTTTTGACTTTGTGACTATGGTAATATTGATTTCTTTCCGTCTAGTCCTTGTGGCCCTTATTTTGTTCGCATCCTGGTTTTTTAGTTCCCAATGTCGTTTTTTTATATTTGCGACTTCCTTCAGGTTACTCATTTCAATCTTCTAATTCTGCCAAGTTTAACTCATCGTCCATAAACTTTTATCCTTCCCTCCTTCTAAGTTCCTTCATTTGAGTCCCCCAACCACACCCCCCCAAAATCCCGTGGTTTAACCCTTCACAATTAATGTTCATGTTTGAAACAATCACAGCTCGGTCGCTGTATATTGCATAATGCAACAGGGGGTAGGGCTCCCCTTTTCTCTCTATGTTCAAATGCTCTTTATGTACGAGTGTCCTCTCCTCCTCCGTTTTGTGAAGTTTGTTACATCCGGTCCCTTTTTTTTTCAAGTCTCTGGAACATATAACTGATCTTTCCTTCCTCCCTTCACCTTTTTTCCGAGGACAATTGCCCTACCTTTTCATGTATATTGTTCCCCCCCGGTATTTCCTCTTTTTTTTTTATTTCTAGACTTGGAAGTCAATTCTTCTGGAGCTTCTCCTTCCCAAAGTTTTACATTAGTTATGTCCCCGGCATCTTTCTATTCGCTTGCCCTTTATACGTCAACTTCCCCCCCCTTTCTTCAAGACACCCCTCCCCCCTTCCTCGACCCAATAATCCCCTCCCCTAATATTAGCCCTTACTCTCCACTATACAATAGTATAAGGTCCTAAGATATAATACCCAAACAAATTTCCGAAGTGTCAATTTATTTAATCTATATTGCTCCGGTCTTCAGTGGCGACAAGAGACTTTTTTTACCCTTTTCTCCTATCCTTAAAATCTACAGCCCTTCTCACACCCCTTTCGCGTTCGCGTAAATGTCAGACGTACCACCATACCTTCTACGCCAAGCATTGTTCCACCCAAGAGTTATAGTTAAGTTGGTCCTGAAAACCCGCACATCGCACCTCTTTTCGTCTGAACTTGTTGGGTTTTTTTGTTCCCGTCTGGTCTTCACCCCCCCCCTGTCGTCGGCTTATGAGAAACACTTCCCTCCATCCAGTAGCATTTTCTGGTCGTTCGACCCTCTTTCGTTCCGATGATTTTTTTTCTTTAATGCTTTTTCCAAGGAACCATTCCGGTCCACTGTAAGTTATAATTTTATTGTCGCGAACCGCTTAGCTGGTTACCCCTATTAATTGATTAGTTTTCCCTTCCGCCCCTATCGATCTGTTGCCTCAGTTTCCCGCCATGGCGGTATTAATTTTCCACAATCCCTGCCTTCATTTGTTTTTTCCATTTTTCTGCCCTGTCCTTTTTTCCCTTATAGTCTACCCCTTCTCGAATTTTGGTGTCTTTTTCGACTTTTCCACGGATCGCCGTTCTTTTAACATTTTTCGGACGCCTAGTTATGTTTCTCCCACGCTCATTATTTTTTTTTTTGCCGGTTCGGTAATAGGTTTAACTTTTTCACGGCATGATACCTCTTTCCTCCCTGTCTAAGTCTCCTCTTTTTCCCGTCTGCCTTCAATCCCCTATGTCCAAGGCGGCCGTTAATGGTTCTCCGATACAGCCCCCCCCCCGTCCCCCCAAAGGTCCTCCGACCTTTCGCTCGCTAATCCTTGGTCCATGCCGTCGCTGTGTTTCAACCTTTTTTTTTTTTTCTTTCGACTTTTGGTCCCCTCCCCACATCGTTTCGAGCCTATTTAACCTTGTTGTCCCAGCGCTAATATTCCGGCCATGTTCTCCGGTTCGTCTCTCTCCTCGGCCCATTTCTTGCTCTTCGTCATTCAAAGAAGTCTTACGCTTTTCTTCTCTTCTGAGTCCACCCTTTTTCACGTCGAACCCCGTTCGTGCTTGGGTTTTTTCCGCCGCGACCTTTGTCGCCAACCGTGGGGGTCGTTAATTATGCGCCGAGGGTCCCGATTTCCGCGCTTCCTGTGCAACAGTTTCGTTTATGGGTCCTGGTTCTTCGGTCGACCCCCTCTTTGCCCTTCTTATCATGGATCTCAAGAAGTATCGCCGTACATTGGAGTGTAGGCTTCCCTAGGGACTCGCGGTAGTTGATACCCCCGAACAGCTGGATTGTGTTTTTGGATGATTTTTCTCTTCTTTCCTTTCTCCCCCTCCCCTTTGTGTTGTTTTTCGATCAATTGCAAACAATTTCTTTTTGGGGTCCCCCACACCGGTCAACCTATTTGCCTCGGGCCGCTCCCCAAATCGTTTAATACTATTCTCGTCCATGCAAGACCTCTTTTTTTTTCCTTTTGTCGGGAGAAATTTTTCACCCCGGCCCATGGCCCCCGCCAGTGGTAGGCCGGATAGACCTTGTGCAAAAATTTCCCTTTTCCGTCACCGACCCCCCCTTTTCGATTTCGGTTTAGGCCCCCCCCCGAAACGAACGTTTCGTCCATTAGTTTACTCCGGCCCGCAGTCCAGCTATGTTTAGTCGATCATTATTTTTTATATTCTTTTCTCCGTCGACCTTTTTTCCTGAGACTCGCTTTCCCCCCCGCTAATTGTTCTTGTGGCAGTAGCGCGGTCCCTCACTGGGGTCTTCGAAAGGACTTTCGGGGCGGTTTTTTTTGTCCCCAAGCGTCTCCTTTGACACGGAGTTAAGACTTGAGCATCTTTTCCGGATTCTACAAGGGTAGAGTAATCTTTTTTCGAGCGTGTTTTCTTCGTCCCTCCCTTGACCTGAATGTTTCTTCCGGCGTCAACTTACCCCTGAACTCCTTTCTTTACCAGAGGGACATAGCTTGGTCCCGATTCTTTTACGTCTTTCCAACCATTTTTTTCTTCCTCCAACGTACCTGACCAGTCAGTACCGCAATGAGCGTTCTTACCTGAATTCGGCTTCAATACCCAACAATTCGTTTCCAACTTTTTGCGCCTTTTCGTATCACTTTCCATGATCTTGCCTTCCGCCGGTCTTTACCTTCTGAAGTTAGGGGTTATCCACGGGGCGGTGTGATGACTCCCCTTCGGTTGCATTGCTCCAGGTTGCTAGTGCGTATGTCTTTCATCATCATCCTTTATTCTTGTAAAATCCCCGCCGGTTCGTACTCTTCAATTTGTACTTTCCTGGTAATCCCCATTCTTGGCCCTCTTCCCCGTGTCTTCTCTACCATAACGCACGAGTTCGACCTTTGACCACATAAAATACGGGAGAGTCCGTTTGTGCGCCTCTGCTCCCACCTTATTTACCATCCTTTTACACAAAACCCACACTCAAGGTTCAGTCCTTTCCTTGACGTTGTTTTTGGAGTTCGCCCCGCTAAACCATGGCTACTATCTTTTTCCCCCGATCCTTGCGTCTTACGTTCTTTTTTTCCTCCCGAACTGAGACTTCCTTTCTCTTTCCTTCACTTTCTTTCTATCCCTCTTTCAAATGATATCTTCTCCACCCACTGAACCCACTCATGCCATATTCTTTTTTCAATTTAACCCAACTTCGTTTAACTTTGTTTTTCAAAGTGTAATTTAGGAAATTCTTGTAGAATGGGATATCGTCTTGAAGTTTATATTTTACTTATTGCATCCCTTCTTTTCTTTCCCAACCTTTTTTCAGTATTTTCTTTAATTTTTTCTTTTAATAAATGTCAACGCTATCTCAGCCATGTCTTTCCCTCCCTTAGCACATACACTTTTCTCTTTCAACGTCATTCTTTTTTTACTTTAATTCCAATTGATCCCAACCCCCCCCCCTACCGTGCTTCAAAAATTATGAACTACTTTCATGCCACAAAATGATATGCCTGTTTTCTCGTTAAGCAAGCATACCTGTCATCCCCTGTGTGCCGGATTCCTTTATCTCCGTCGATCATTTCGGGCGCTCCTCTTTCCCTCCTCGTGGTTTTTTTTTCTCTTTCGGTCATCTTTACCCCTTGTGGACCATAACCTTTACCTCCTTCCCTACCTGTATGTCAATTGAGTGATAGCCCACGCTTTGCCACGGTCTATATTTTCTTCCTGTCCAATGTCACTAAAGTTTCACTCCCCTTCAGGTTTATGACCTTGCGGAACCGTATGAAGTTTCTGCTTGATTCCCCTTCATGTAATCCCTTCTTTTCCCTAAAATTGTTCCCCCCTCTTATTATCGTTTCCCATGAAACCCCCATTCCTTCTCCCAATTAACGTATTCACTCTTACTCATAAACACCTACTGCCGACAAAATCTCATATACCCTTTTTCCCGTAAATGCTCAATTTCCCTATTACACCCCGTTCTAAATCTATAACTTTAAACAAAGAGTCGTCCTTTGGTCACTCATTTTATTACCTTTCCTATAATCCCTCCGTGTATTGTGGCCTTGTTTCCCAAAAACGAATACGCTTTTTTCTTGTTGCTCAGAATATCCTGCCCCCTACCCCAAGATAAAATTCGAACTCTCTTTTCTTGTAAAGCTAAAGACAACTATTCCCAAGTATGTTGACCCCAGATATCTCAGACTATTTGGTTCGCAATAACGAGCGCACGGTGTACAGCCGGTCTCAAACTGCTGGTCTTGTTGTTGTTCGATTATGGAGACTCACTAAGTTTTTTTTGACCCACCCGGCCTAAATCCCGTAGATGTCATGTTTCGTTCGCCCAACTCGTGCGTTCTCTCTTTGACTACCCAGGCCGGCGGTCCCCGTTGACTCTCTCAGATGATGAATTTTTCCATTTACGTTTTGATTACCATAGTAGGCCCGAACCGCGGAAGCTGGCTCCCCAGGATCCTGTGGCCTCCTCACAGAATGTTCCGTGGACGTCCCCCAGGGTCCCGCGGTACCTAATCAGTCAGTACATTGACATCTTTGTTCCCTACTGTATTTACCATGCCTTTTTCCTCCACTATCTCACCGAATTTTTTATCCGGAAGCGGGCTTACTTTCAGGTACTGTTGCGGGATATTAGTTCTTCTTTCCTTAGAGCGTAAGCCCCCAGTTTGAGATTTTTGGGGATTTCTTTTTTTTTACCAGTAGCCCCCTGGCTTTTTGATACCAACTAAGGGGGAGAGAAAGTTCTTCTTGGTAACGTTGCCTTTTTACCCCTTAACCTCTCCGCAACCTGGTCTTCCCTTCTATAAACCGCTCCAAACGGATGATCCCTCACCTGTCGCTTTTTTTGATCGCTTTGTTCCGTGGGCAATGACCATCGTTGTTGGTGAACTTTAAGCACAGGGAGCCTACGTTCCGATTTAGTTTATCCCTCTATTGTAATTTTTGCTTCCCTCCTATGCTCCCTGCCCTTAGTCCCCTGGTCGATCTCTCTTTGCCCAAACGTAGACTGCTTTTGAAGTCAAATCATTTTTACTTTTATCCTTTTTCCTTGGTCTGTAACCGTGATAAGTCCCCCCCCTTTTCCGTGTCGGGTGTGGCCCTCGCGACTTCTCCACGGGGGTCGGTTTTCTTCAGGATAATCGGGACCGATGGTTTCCTGGGTCGGCCTGATCACCAGTTTCTTTCTGGGGATGGGTAACTTTCCTCCCTGAGTATCTTGCGTTGCATGGACTGCACCTTTCTACGCGGAAGTTGTGTTCGGCGGCCCAGGCAATCGCGGTTACCGGGGTGGTGGGCGTTTCACCCCGCCCTTATGTTTGTGAGTTCGCTGCCTCTTCCTCCTAGTTTTTCTAGTATATGTCCCTCTCTCACCACCACAAAGGATGGTGCGTGCTTCTCCCCCCCACCCGGGACCAGCGTTGCCCTTCTTTAGGACTACACCAAGGTGTTCTCACTATTTAGAGTAAATGACCCCTCCCTTCTTACGAGGTTCTTCCAACGGTTTCCCCATCACCCCATTTGACCTAGTGTGAGAACAGTTTCTGGTCCGATCGGAAAAACCCATGCCAATAGTCCGCCTGAATCCACGACCCCCAACTTTTCGGCCGTATTCGTTTCCCACCGAAATATTTTGTTATTCGGTGAACTGGTACCATCTCCGCAGTTTGGGTAACCTAGGTAGTAGTCCTTATGGACCTGTTTTTCTAAGGTTTTTTTTCAGAGCGCAACCGTCATGGTCCTTTGCCACGTAGTCTTTAAGAGGTGTACCCCCTTAAGGTTGCGATACGTCAGACAAGGTCCTTGCGGTTGCGGACCTGAGGAAGGGTTAACACCCCGTGTTTTTCGGCCTTAAATTCTACATTCTCTCAGAGGTTTTAGACCTTTCATCATGTTGTTTTTTTTTCTTTGCTCGCCTACCCTTTCGGCCCTCCGGGACTGGCCTGTAGTCCGGCCCTCAAAACAACGTGTGGTGATTGATCCTGTGTCTAGTCATGAGTATAAATAGCCTCTGGGGTCTAATCTTTTATCGTCCCGGCGCCCCCAAACCAAGCTCTGTTTGTGCACTCCGCGCTTCCTTCCCCCTAGTTTTTCCGCAACTGGCGAGAACTTCCGCGTGACGGTCGGCGTAGGGTCTAAGCCCACTTGTTCTCCCTGTTTCCGCTACTTCGACCCTGCCAATAGCTTCGGCTTCGAACCGGTCCTAATGCAGTTTTTTTGTACACTACGTGGCTGTGCATGGCATCCATGGCGGCTTGCCCTTTCGTTTCCGTTTTTTCCTTTCGTTGTCAAATAATCACGTAAGTCTGTATATTTTTAGAGTCTGCTCCCTTCTTCAAACACTCCATTTTTTCCGTTTATCATTTGTTTAGACCTTTGGAATGACCGTTCACTGTGGACTTTTACCCTTATCCAAACGCACGCCGGCAAATCCACTTCTCCTGATGAGTCCTTTGGTTGCGCATCGCACCTCCCCCCCACTTTAGTGAATTACCGTCAACACACAGTCCCCAGAAGTTTTTCCTCCCCCTTACTGCCGTGCTTTTTAGTTTAACCGACTCTTTTACATTTTTTTGCTACTTATACCCTCTTGGGTTTCCCACCTGCAATGGCTTTGCGTATCCTGTTATTTTCCTCAAGTTCAGAGCAAAGAGATAAGTAATTCCCTTTTTTTAAGGATATTTTCCACACCCAAATCTTCTCTTCTTTTCTCCCCTGAAGAAACAGTGTGAATTATTATGTTCCAAATATGGATTCAAAGATACACATTTTTCCCCATTCTTCAATGGTTTTAAAGTTATACTCCATTTGTACTTAGTGTATATATTTGTACTATTGGGATCATCCTTACTTCAAGTCTTCTCTTTAAGTAATTTTGCCCATTTGTCTTCGTAAAATTTCCTTGTCATCTTTTTTCTTCTAATTAAGGCATTTTTTCCTCAGTCCGCTAGAATTCCTTATGCCCCTGTCCTTACAAATACTTACCCACATTATAAGCAAAGTCTATTTTCAGTTTCCCTTTATAAAACACCCATCCTAAATCTGTTCCATATTACAATAATTTCATGGCAAAACCCCCTGATATGCTGTTTTCTGGTGTTAGCAAGCATCCTGTCAAGGGCTTACTCTCTTTAGAGGTCAAAGCTACGTGAGTTCCTAGTCCTTTCCTCCCCCCTTTTTTGTTCGATTTTTACACTTTGTTCTTTTCTTTTTTTCCACTTAGTCTTTCCCGATAACTTCTTTAAGCAATCCTGCACACCTGTATGTATATTTGCTTACACGCGACACAGCTTAGTGTCCATTCATTGCATTTTACTGGTCTATTTTTCTTTGTTTTTATCTCTATTGCGTCCTCCCCTTACAGGAGCTTCGCTTTTCCTTCTAAAAGGTACTAAGTATTTCCAGACATTGTCCCTTCTCTTCTTGGGCATATTAAAATTATTCCTTCCCTCTCCACAAGACTTTATGACAGGTACATGTTTCCAGATACCCATTTTCCCTTTTTCCAACAATCTCCCTTGAACCTCAAGACGAGTAATATGACCCCCCCCCCAATATTAACCTTCCACTAGTAACTCTATACCTTCTTACGAAATTTGGAGCACTTTCTTACTATCTCCTCCCCCCTGTTTCTTCCTTTGCTTTTCCAAAGAAATCCCTCCTTTTAAGTTCTTATTCTCCATCTAAAGACTAAAATTTACCCCACTTACTTAGCGTGCCACAATAACCGATCTATGCCCTTAAAAAGAACTCAGACGCAAAGTATCTTCAAACAACGAGCAGGTAATTTCTTCCCCCCCTTTCGGCATTCGCTTGTCTGTAATGTTCTTTTTCCGTTTGTTCCTGAGGAGACTTACACTACCTTTGGATTTTCAGGCCCTCTGACTTTTGTTTGGGGTTTTTTTTTTTGGCCCCCCCCACAAAGGGAATCCAAGTACGTCCTGCCCTCTTTTTTTCAAAGCTTTCGAGTTTAGGCCCCCCCCCCACATTCCGTCTTGGCCAAGTCCGCTACAAGTGTCTATGGTTCCCATACCTTCACCTAGTCGCTCCCAGGAGCTGTACCTTTCCTTAAGGCTGACAGAGTTCCTTTTCCCCTCAGCCTCTCTCACAGTCCGATTTCCCTTTTCACCCTCCCGTGTACCATAAAAGCAGTCATTAGGCACTTGTTCGGAGTTTTTGCCTTAGTCATATGTCCTTAGTCTAGCATATCGCCGTTGGGGTGTTTTCGCCTCCGTCCGATACGATTCACCCTTCCTTTTTCCAATTTCTTTCTCTGCCGTCGTTTGCGTACGCACCACCCCCTCTCTTTGTCGGTGATCCTCCCTAGTCTAACCGAGAGCGGTAAACTTCTATGATAACACTCCTGGACGAGCCATTAGCAATATGGTTCGTCCGGACTCGAATTCCCGTTTTTCATGGGGATGGCCTGCACGACTCCACACCTTCTTGACTCTCACCTTGCTTATAGTCGTACTCTGCTCTCTCTGTCGTTGTGCCAATGAAGCTCCGGTGTGGGACACATTTCCTGAGGACGAGCCGACGTTGGTTCTTTTCGTCCGTTTCTCTATGTACTTTTTTCTTGCCCGTACTGAGCCTGCCCCGCGGTTCCGCTCGTTACTCGAGCCCCCCCCCAACTTCCCGCGATGGACGGATTTTCACATTTCAGTGATCTACCCATCGCGTGACGCCCTTCGCCTGCATGCCCCGTGGCACGAAGGAACAAAACATTATTGGGGTCCCCTGCCGGTAGAATTTTTTTGTTTTGCACCTGCGACGATTTGACCGCTTTTAAGGAGAGGGCTTTTCCCTGTGAGTGTCCATGAGTGAGTGGATCCGCTTTCTTTCCCCCGTGTGCTACCGTCTCTACAATTATCGCCCCAAATTTCTTTTCGGCCTCGTTCCCGGTTTAACGGGGTTTTTGATCCTCCACAGCCTTGATGTGGTTGTTTTTGCGAGCGTCTCTTTCTTCTTTATCCCGTTTTGGATGAGAGCGAAGCCTTACCACATTCAGGTTTTATTGGAGTATAGTCCCTTGACTTATTTCCTTTTTTTCTTCCTAATACCCCCCTTTGCGGATTATACTTATTGCGTCCCTGCTAACGCGTCGTCAAGCGTGGTGAGCCACCTCTCCCTTTCCTGTACTCCCTTTTGAGACCTTCCGCTCCCTTTTTACCCAACATTTTTGGTTTTCCCTCTTCGCCTGAATGCCCCGAACAACGTTCGACTTTGATTCCCCCCCCAGCACCATTTAAGGTGTTTTTCTCTTTACTCTTTCCTTCAGTTTGTCCTTTTCCCTCCCTTTTGTAGTAGTTCCACTTTTCTTTTCATCGGGCCAGCGACTCGTCTACGTTGGCGAGTCGATGAGTTGGACGGCTCCGTTCCCGATTCAGCCCCCTGTTCATCTCGACTAACCCAGTCTTTTTCGGTGAAAAGCTTTTGGTTCGGTTTCCTTTTTCCCCCAGAGTGAGGACTTTCACTTTACGGTCACAGCCTCGAGAGCAGCTCTCGAGGATAGTCCCTCATTTGGATTTTCTTTCTGATGACTGCTTTCCTTTCAAGGCTGTTTTTTTCCCGGTACCTGCTTTTCTTTTTTCCGACTGTTCCCAATTCTGTATCCCCTATTCCAATTTTTTTAACTATTTTTTCGAACACGTACGCCAAAATCCTCTTGTTCTTACAATGAATTTTGCTTTCCCTCCAAGCTCAGTTCGGTTCGATAGTTTCGGTTTTTCCATTAAACCCCCATTCTTTTTTTATTTAATTTTTGGAGTAACTAAGACCCTATCCCTCTCCGGTGCCCCGAAACATTGACTTTCGGTTCCCCAGGGGCTGTGAGACTCCTGTTTTTTTTTTCCCGGTGAAATGCCCTTTTTCTGATCTTCGGTCAAAATAATCATCCGTGTTATTATTCTCCTGCTCCGCGGTGTCTTTTTTTTTTTATGTTCCTTTTACACTACGAATTTTGAACAGGATTAGAGACCCAGATAATTTGACCTCCCCGTTTTCCCCCTCTTAACGGTCAACTGAGTTTACCTCACGACACACAACATTCGTTCCTTGTAATGTGTTCTCGTCCCCCCCGAAGCCCATTCTTTCTTCACCCCAGCCACCTCCAGTTCGACCCATACTGGATGCGCAGTCGTTTGATTTCTCCGAGCATTCCCCTGTGCTTCCCCTATGAATGGTCCACTGCAACGATCTGTTTGTATGATGACGCTCTCCTTTACAGACGCAACCGCGACGTCTGATCGGGTCACGGATCTCTCGTGAAAGTACCTTGCCTCGTCGGTTCCTGAAACACAGTAGGAAATTATTATGAAATATGATCCTACATCCTTTCCCCTCCTTTTTACCCCAGTTCTTTTTCTGCCCATTAGTGTATAATGCTAATAGGCCTTTTTCTATAGGTTTAAGTCTTTTCTCTAAAAAAGGTCTCCCTTTCCTTTCTGTGCCGACATTTTAATTAATTTTCCTTACTTTCCACTTGATCATACTGCCAACTTTTTCTATACTGTTCCCTAAATAATGCAACGCCAAGTACTTTTACTCCACACCACACCCATATCTAACTTTAACCCATTTACTTGAAATGGTCCCCCCCAAAGGACTGCCTGTTTGTTTGTCCGCGTGTACTTTTTGCAAGTTGCACGAATACCGGTGTGCAGGATACTTTCTATCGTTATATGTCATAGCTGCCCTTTTCCCCGGGTTTATATAGTTTTTTTTAGAGAGACAAGTTTTTTTTACGTACTGCTACTCCTTCTCTAAATTTCCATCCCCCCCGTCCCCCCGCATTAGCTTGCTATACCTGCGGTTCCCCGTCACTCATATTTTTTTGTATGTCCATTACGTTCCTCCTACTCCTTGGTGTTCTGAATTGGAATTACTTCTCCTTCTTCTTTTCTCCCTTGGCCTTCTTTCTTCTCCTTATTCGTTGTGTTTTATAGATTTTGACCTAAAAATTATTACACCCATCTCACACAATACCTCGCACCCGCTAACCCCCCAAAGGAATGCGAACCAACTACCTTCCTGAAGATGATTTAGATCCGTCTCTCTTACCCCTTCCGTTCCCCATACTTAACCCCCCCCAAAGTCCGAATTTTGGCCAAATAATTTATTTAATCACTTGTTCTAATATGACATCTGTTTCTTTCTGCGAAAAGAGATTCTCCCCTATTTTTCTCTGACTATTTGTCCCCTCCAAAGTCAATTAGAAACTTTTCTCTTTCGCCGTTTCCATAATGACTACCAACATGAGAATTAACCGTAATGTGCAGTGGAACCCCCCAAGAGTTCTCTCGGGTTCGACTAAACACCGTGTCCGTATTTAAGTTTTCACTTTTTTTTTTTTTTTTTTGAGGATGTTCATTTTTCCTTTCCTTCTCTGCCCATTTCACTCCCGTCGTTGTTCTGTAAGGTTTCTCTTTTTTTTTGCTCCCCCATTTTTTACCACCAGATGATAGGTCCACTCTTACTTTCAAACTTGTCTCAACCCTCTCTTCTTTTCTCCACCCTTTTCTTACGTAGGGACCCCATTGAACTTTTCTTTTTTTTATCAGTTTCCGCACTGGAGTTATCCAAACCCCGTCCCTACATTGTCCAGTAAGTAAGGACCTTTTCGGCTTCTGTTCTTTTCATAGATCTTAGTCTCGCCCTTCATCTCACGACATGTTTTTCTTTTAGCGCCTCGGCCTATCGGGAATTTACTTCCCCAGTTGCGGGAAGTCTGTTGTGATTCTTTCGATGTTTCCTTCCCCCCCTCGATTAGTGACGTTTCGGTACCCTTGTCGCCCTGGAGTTTACTCTCTTGATAAACACCTCCTTTGATAGCCATTCTAATTCCCTTTGCGGGGTACCCGATTAGCCGGATTTATTATCCGGCAACTTGGATTGAGCATAAACAAACCAAGTTTTTCCCGCGATCTTTTCTTCCGTGGGACCTCCGTCTCCCCGCGTGTGGCCCCTGGGGACGGCCGGGCCGCTCGCCTTTTCCCCGAAAAGGCAAGTCTTAAGAAGAAGTATGGACCCTTTATGTATTTAGTTTGCGTCGGACCTTGCTTTGAGAAGAGATTTGAGCCGTCCCCCCCGTTAGCGAAGTGCGTTTTCTTCGTCTCAAGAAGTAGATCCTACCTCGGTGAAAACTGTAGTAACTTGCCCGAAGGGTCCACCCTCGTGTTGAGGGGGGTGCTCCTGAAAGAAGTGGCCCCCCTCACCACGTTGGGTTTGTGCAGCAGGCGGAGGGGAAAACCCCCCCACCCCCACAACACCCAACTAACCCACCCCCAAGCCAAAACCACACCCCCCCCCCACCCCCCCAACCCCCCCCCCCCCCAACCACCAACAACGCCCACACAGTCTGTTTTCTTCTCTTTTGCGTGTTTTTCCCCCTTTGTCTGTCCCATTTTGTTGCCTTTCTTTCCGGTTTCTCCATGTTGAATTTTGTTATTTGCAGGACGCTAAATCAGTTGGGCTTGAGGAAGGCAGAGGGAAATCCCCTTTTTTTTTTTGATTTGCGTCCACCCTTTTTCTTTGGTTTTTCCTTTTCTTTTATCTCCTTTTCCTTCCTCCTCGGCGTCTTTTGAGCGCTCTCCCCTTTCCCTTGCTGGTTGCTTGAGCATAACACCCCGTCCCCCGAGATTCTGGCGGGCTACCCCACTCCCCTTTTCCTTTTAATACATTTCGCCTTCCCTGGATAAAGGGAGCTCGTTTGTCACCCCACAGTCCTGGACAGGTCACTTTTTTTTTTCACAGTGCCTTCCCAAGTGTCCCTTTCTCATGAGGGCGACCCCCCCGTTGGCTCCCTTTGGACCCCCCCTCCCCCTTTGAGGGTTGGTTACTTCCTCAGGCCCTCCCTTTCTTCGATTTGGTTAGTAGCTACAATCTTTCCTCCCGGCCCTAGTTTTTTCGAGTCGAAGCATCCCTTTTCGGAGACTTTGCGGGCTCACATGTTTTACCCCTCTGCGATCGACGTCCCATTAGTGGCGTTTTGCTCGGTTCTTTCCCCCCCAGATGTTTTCTCTTATGCATGACCTCTCTCGCTCAGTCGTACTCGAGTCTCCCGGTTACTTTCCACCCTTTTTTTTTGGCTTTGGATCTCGCCAGTTGCGGCCGCGGTTCATCTGCCTCGACCTACCCATGAGGAGGCTTAGACGTTTTCCCCTCTTAACCCCCGCTGTTTCTATGATTACCGAACGTTCCTGTGGGTTTCCTCGTCACGTAATTACATCCCGGGTTTTTTCCACTGGTCGAGTCCTTCCGGCGGCTCGTGCGTTGCTAAACTCCCCACAATTCGTGCTTTTTGAGACTACTTGACACGTTCGGCCTCCTTAAAAGGTCCTTACTCTTGTCCAGTTTCCACATTTCCGTGACGTTCCCCCCCCTCCCATGGCTGGAAATTAGTGTTTTATTCTAGTTTTGATGGTACCCTTCAGGTATGCGGTATTTTGACCATCCTCCTTGGACCGTATCCTTCTGTATCTGAAAACGTCCTTGACCCTCTGATGGGGGTAAACTCGAACGCCCTAGTTCCCACATACCCATTCGGATGGCTTCTTTTCCCCGTGACTGCCCTTTATTCCCTTCCGTCCCCCCCCATCCCAAACAGTTTCAGACCTCGAATGCGGCGGCTTGTGTTTCGAACCCGATCTAATCCTTTGGTTCCCCTGAAATTATTGCGTTTTTCTTCCTATTTCCGCGTTCCACGCTCCCTTTCTTTTATCCTTGTCGCTTTCCAGGCTTATTCACTAGAACCCTCCTTATTTATCTCTTTTCGCCAGAATCCCTGGTCACGATATGAAATTTCCACCTCCCCTCTTCCCCAAATTCCCTTTTTTTAGTTTCTTTTCCTTTCGTGTCAATTGTACTTATAGGTATCCTACTTCTAAGTCATTCTTTATCTTTGTTGCTTGCCCTTTCCAATGTCTGTTCCTTCCTTCTTGTGTCTTCTTCCATTTCCTTTCCACTTCCTTTCACTGCTTTACAATCTATGTCACTAAATACACTTAGGACATACCAATTTCCTGGTTAAGCTAATTCATCCCATCTCTCTACAACCCTCACACTTCCCTACGTGGAAACCCTGTTTTTGAACCCCCCCTTTAATGTACATGTGTCACCTTTTATCCGTTTTCCTTGTATTCGCTCTGCATACCAGGGTTCATTTCTTTCATCTTACTTTCTCTTTTCCCCCTCCACTAGATGACCTAGCATGG
>Ga0179593_1570805_pt1 | contig 17692 bp, 18 predicted proteins | sample CZODoug2_1_08_16_FD_185931 | JGI IMG/M metagenome (GOLD analysis project Ga0179593, IMG submission 185931) | Vadose zone soil fungal communities from Angelo Coast Range Reserve, California, USA - CZODoug2_1_08_16fungal (PacBio error correction) | ecosystem: Environmental > Terrestrial > Soil >... | reverse complement strand
AGCTTACGAGTGATTGGACCCGCTATTGCCTGATGGCTCCACCGCTATATTCTCTGTGCGACTTTCTCCTTCCAGTTTCATCCCTTGGTTGGCAATTTTTCCCGGCCCGATCATCTTCGGCCTTGAAGGGGGAGCCCGAGATCTTTACGCGTTAACAGCCTCCCCCAGTGATGAAGCTCACCCCTCGGGCGAATTAGTGCTGACTAGGCTATCCCAGAGATCGTATTCCTGATCCCTTCAGCTTTGTTCCTCCACCAAGAGAGCCTGGGTTGCCTTCCACTGCGAGTCTCCTCCCCGGCTCGGTCGATCAGAAACGCTGGTTCTTGAGGCCACTACTCAATAGGCGGCGGGTTTATTCTTGAGCGTTGACGAGCCTTCGGCTCTCTCGTCCTGAGTAAGGCCCCGGCTTTCTCCGTCAATGTCAATCGTTTTGCGTTTTCTCGCTGGCTCGCCCAGTGCCCCGTGAGCACGGGGATGGAGATGTCGAGCTTTCCTGGCGCCTCTGCTAAATGTGGTCGTTATCGAGTTGCAGGTTCATCGTCCCCCCAGGATCCCACCTAGGTCCTTTATGCAGGGTTTGTTGTGAGAGCGCGGCTTGTCCCGAACTTGATCCTCCCGGGTTCTCAAGGTGCGCTCTTGCCCCTGCCTGCTACGTCCATGCTGTACCGATTGAGCGCCAAGGGGACCTTTTTCTTTCTTTATTGGGTCAAAGCCCACCTCGCGGTGACTTCTTTCACTCTTTTCCCTTGTGGCGTCCCGCGCCGTTCCAACGGTTTGCATAGTGCACCCCAGTGCTGCTCAGCGCACTATCTTGATGTCCCGAGGACGGGGTTGTTTTCTTTCGATTTGCCTCCCCCCTTTTTTTTGCCTTCTACAGAAACCCTTTCTCCCGGGAGCGGAGATGGTTGTTTTTGATGGTTTGCTTTGCCTGATCTGATGTGCCCGGCGGGCCTTGTTACCTCGCTGCGGTTAACATCTCTAGCTCCCCAATCCACTCCGCTGATCGGAATGGCCACCCCCCGGTTCCCCAAATGAGATTCCGGGTGAGGGATGGGTGCAGCTTTCCCTTGCACCTAGAGTGAGCATTGGCGCGTCAAGGCCTCAATGCCTCTTTTTGCCTGGCGATTGAGTTGCCCCTTGTCCCCCGAACAAGAGGGCGCTACATTTTCTAGCAACATGCGTCCTACCGGGCTTCTCCATTTCACATTTCCCTGAAAACCTCGAAATCTTCCCCCGCGGTCAACTGTTTCCGGAGTTTTTGGGCTTGTTCGCCTAGTGCGTCTTCTGAATGAACGCTTCAAAACAGAATTCCCGCCACCTCCCTTGAGGGTTCTCTGCCGCTTCACCTCCCTTTTGAAAGAGGAGGGCCCGATTCTACCCCCGTGTGGGTTTACTCGAAGTCGCTAGCTCAAAAGTTAGGAGTTAAGGCAGGAGAGACTTCGCTGCGTGTCCTGACACTCTTGAACCTCCTACCAAGAAATTTTTGTGATGCGACGACAGCCGTTTCGCTATCTAGGGCCGGTTCCAAGCACCAGTATCCTTTGTACGGCGCGCTCGCAATCTACCCAGAGAATACTTAGCATCCCTGCGCTGGACTCCGATTTCTCCTTTTTCATGCCCCGATCTGGCGGTATGCTGTTCGGAGCGGGGCCTCCCTCAGAAGTGTCTTATGAGTTCAAGGTCCCGCAATCCGAACGGAGCCCCTGCTTTTCCTCATCGTCGTTTACGCCTTTCAGCGGACTTAGGTCGAAATCTCTGCTGTCCCCCGCGCGGCATTTTTGCATTCCCCGACTGATGAGCTCCGCCATGCGAGTGTATACTCTTTGCTGGCAGCCCCCTTATCCAGCTTTTTCGTCCTTTATTCGCAGTTCTCTTTCTTTTGGAGGTGTCAGTTTTTCACCTGTGAGCAGGAAGACCGTGCGCACCATGCCTTTCCTATGATCTGACCTCTTTCCCTTCTCTCCTATTTACCCTCCGCGTGCGTACAAAAGTCTTTTTACCTTCCAGCTCGGCGGCCGCAGCGTCCTGACAACCCACGACCCCTCAGTTCCACTTCCCCGAGATGTGTCCGTTCGCTGACGTTCGTCCGCCCCAATTGCCCATTCTTTAGGCTCAAATTCGGACGATGTTCTTGACCCCTCCCCAGAAATTGATTGAACCGTCGACTGGATAGCCTTCCTTTTCTGTTGGTCGAAATTTCCATGATGCTTTTTGCGAGCTTTTCCGAGAATGTTTTTGAGTAGGAAAACACACTTTTCGGAATTTACCCAAACCTTTGGGGACAGGAGGTCTTCATGGTGACGTTTTCTTTCGGAGAAGCCTTCGCATTTTCCTCTCTGATGCTTTCCTGATCGCGCACACAACCTTTACTGACGTAGTTTTCACTCCCTACTCTCTTTTTGTTTTTTTCGGGCCGGACACAGCAGTCACGTAGTTTGACTTGAGTAATATCACACCTCACGTTATGCAGGGCCTCGCGCCTAGTTTCCTTCCATGCTATTGTTCATTTGTGGATCGAAGGTGGCCCGAGCGCATCTTGACCGTGGGATCGTTGGATTGTCGCTCTTTTTTCCCGCCTTTCTCTCCCCATGCAACCCGGGGGCGGTGAGGGTGATCGTCAATACCCCCTGTTCGTGCTGCCGTCCTCGGTTTTTGCGTAACGTACAAATGGTAACCATCCCCCTGTGTCCCTATGTTGACTCTTATCTCCTTGAGTCGATCAGCATTCCTTTTCTGTAAAGGACGAGCTGCGAACCGTCTTCATGGCCTTTGGAGGGAACCTACCCCTGCGGTTTGAACGTCCTTCCGGGACGATGGAGGTTATCCTCTTTTTTCTTCTTTTGTCATTTTCCGCGACGTTCGATTTGCAGCTCGGGCCTGGGTGATAAAGTCATCCTATTTCTCCCTTCCGTTTTTTTTTTTTGAGAGTCTCTGGAACACCCGCCTTCATTTAAGCCACCGTGTATCTCCTGGGCCCTGGTTCCGTATCGCCCCACGGCTATTATGTCGCGAATCGGCCAGGATACGTTCCCCCCCCCAAAGCCCGAGTTTTGCCGCCCCTTTACACTAATCCGGTTTGCGCCCAATAGCCGGAGCAGATGCTCTCCCCTCCTTTTTGTCCAAATTAGATCCTATTTTCAACTTTCGAATGGTTCTGGGTCTCTTGACGGTTCCTCCGAGTCGGACCCCGCCCTTTTTCGTTGGACGATACCTCACCGCCCCACATGGGTTGTTTCATGGGCTATTTGTTGTACTTGCGCTAAATCCTCGTTTATACTCGGCCTCTCTCTCCCGCGTGTCGCTCACCTTCGATCCCTTCCACGATATGATTGTCGATTGGATGCGCCCTGCCTACCTTGTTTCTTCGGATCTCACCGGGCCCCAATAATCACCGTTTTTTGTGTTTGCAGGTTCCTCTAAAACCCCCTTTCCTTGTTGTCTTGACGCCATTTGCCACCGACGGTCCTGCACCTTTGTGGGGTTGGTTCCTTCCCCGAGCATTAGCGCGCCGATTCGGACTGCGTTATACTCCAGGAATGCCCTGCAAGTGTTTCCCTCTTTTCCCCCACGTTGATTTAATTCTTTTTCGAGAGGTGGGTTTTTTTACGACCTTCCCCAGTAGCCCAACACCGCGGACCCCTCCCTATCATGTCCCCCTTTGATTCATACCGCGCCTTTCTCAGGATCTTTCGCTGCCATTCGGACTCAGTTGATTTCTTTTCCGGTTCAAGCCCATTTCTTCTTTGCTCTCCCCCCTCTGGAGATCTTGGGGCGCGTCCGCCCCCGTTCAGCGCTCCTGCGCCCCTTCGGTATTCCGATTTCGTTCTTTCCTTTTGGCATGGTTTTTCGTACTCCTGCCGGTAGCCGATGCTTACCGCTTTGTTTTTTCTTCGCCTTTTGGCCCGTTTCTCCGTCACGGTTTCGTCCTCAGAGTCGAAATTTTCCCGGTAATATTCATCTGACTCCGGACATTTGCCGCACTTTTCTGCTCAAAGGTTCGCGCTGGTCCCCTTCCTCCCTCTTCGCTGAGAAAATATTGTCGCGGCGCGCGGGATCTTGCTGGTTCCTGCTGGAGCCGCTGTTTAGAAGCGGGCTTAGCTTTTCCGCTTCCTTGCCCCCTGCGGCTGCCTCTGGTTCCCAATGATACGGTTTTCCTCCCTTGATTCGTCCGTTCTGAACCTGTCTCTTCACCCCGCCGGGGGTCCGGAAGCCCTGGTTGTTGGCGCTGGACCCTGTCCCACCATGAAGGACCCCTGATGATGTCCGGACCGGCGCGTTCCTCACGAGTTTTACCGCGACATTCGTTGTCCATTGGCTTTCTTTCCTTCCGCGGAGCTTCTTCTCGAGGTGAGTCCTTGTATCTTGGGAGCCTTCCTCCTTAAATGCTGAATTTTGTGGGCACACTGCCGCGTGTAGAGCAGTGGTACGTCCCCCGTCAAAATAAGGGCTTTTCGGAGTGGTGCAGCTTTGCCCCCTACGCCCTGCCAGCGCTCCGGGCTTCCCCCGCAGAATTTTTCGAAGCCTTCTGCTATTGTAGCGGCAATCTGGTCATGCCTTTTCCCTCCGTGAAAGAGAGAACTTGGAAACCGTCCGCCCGGCATTCGTGCTGCTCTTGACTAGGTAAGTTCTGAGTGCATCTTTCGGCCTCCAAAACTCACACACCCGTTTTTCACTCCGATTACCCGAATGCGAGGTGTACTGTCCATGGGTTTATCTGCTCCTTTTCGGACGCATGGTTTTTTATACCCACTGTTTCGTCGAGGCGACCCTTTGAGTGACATCGCCAAGCCTTACAGGGAGAGCATCTTCCTTATCTTCCTCGCACATGGCGTTGGCTGCTTTCCTTTGAATATTCCCCCAGCCCCGGCGACAGCTCTCCGGTGGGTGAGACCCCGGTTGTTTACCCCAAATGAGATATACGCGGAGTTTTCGATCTGTCGTTTGGTACCCAGCTCTCCGCCCCCCCCGAAGCATCTTCTCGCGAATTGACCCTCCCACCCCGCCATACAACCTCTTTCCCCCCCCCCTCCTCCTAGATGGAGTTTTTTTTTTGTTGAGCCTGCCAATTTCTCCTTCCAAAGCATAGGTGCAAACCCCTTCCTCGTTCGCGCCAGGCTCGAACGTTTCTTGCAGACTTCGGGGACGATGCCCGCCAGTTACTTTGGTCGGAGAGGTGACACTTCTGGAAGTGGTCCTTGTTCCCATTCCCGCGAGTCGCGGCGTTGCAATACTGTAAATCAACGGTCCAGCCTTGGCGCTCCGAATCCCCTTTTTAGAGGCGCGGCCAATGCGGCGAACACCCTTTTCCCGGCTTATGTCCGTTATAGACTCCGCGTCTCCACTTCATCCCTGCATGATTTTCAGGTCAGTTGTAGCGAACCTGCCTCGCTCGGCCAAGTTTTAGTTCGCCAGGCCAGCTCGTACCCTACGATGCTCAAGGCCCTGGGAGCAGCTCTTCGCATCTTTACTTTTCTCTTCGGGCCGCATTTCTCGAATAGCTTTCTTTTGTAGCCCCCGCACGTGAGAACACAGAAGACTATGTAGTTTTCTTCGTCTCCTCCGCAGGTTCCCCTCGATCGAGCTTCTCCGTTTGAAGGACTTTCCTTTTCCTCCCCTCTTCGTTCGTGGTACTTGACAAGCAGGCTGCATCGGATCTCCGCCTCCTCTACTTTCTTCCTCCAGACCGAAATGCGCCCGCTTTTGGATGAGAGTTCCGGGTGGTTCGATGCTGTCCTGATTCAAGCTAGGGCTCCCCTCCCCTCCACTTCCTGCGATTGCTCGGTCTTTCAGTACAAACCGTTTAATTGGCGAGCGAGGGATTCCCTCCCCAATCACTCTTCCCTCGGCGGAGCCAGCAGGCCATCGTTTTTTGGATCCCAGAGAGAAACCCTCCTATCTTCTCTTTTCCTCCTGTTTTTTTTTCGGATCTCTTGCTCGTGCGTGTTTCTCAGAGCCCCCCCCCCTTTCCTGATGGATACTCAGGAGATCCGGTTTTGGATTCCTTTCTTAGAATTCCGGGTTTGTGGGCCTGGCACGGCCCCTTCAATAATAGATTCCAGCTGGGAGCCCGATTTGCGTTCATATCCCATCCTCTCAGCCCACCGTGCCCTCGTAATTAGAAAGATTTGCTTAATCAGGCCTCGCGAGCACGAGATCGCCTTTATTTCTCCCCCCTGATCTGCTGCTGATGAGTCGAGAATGAGGTTCTTTCCCAACGTCATTCTTAACCCCCCATCCTAAGGTTTTTATCGCCTCCCGCTGTTTGATTTGAGGCCTCTCTAAATCCAGGTTCTTTTCTCGTGCGCGTTTGACGAGCTTAGGCTCGAGGCGAGTAGCCATCTGAGCCGACGTAACCGTACCTCGGCGACGCAGCGTTTTTAATTCTTTAGCAAGTGTGGATCTGTAAGCTTGGTCCCCCTTGCGCAACCTGGGTTCGATGCCTCTTGAACTTTGTCTCCCCTATGAGCACCTATGAAGGTGATGCGCTTTTTCAGATAGAGAGTTTTGTCAGACCGGGACGCCCCGTTGGTCCCAAGGTTTTCTCCCTATTTACTTCTTAAAGATGCTTACCGAGAGTACGAAGTTTTCAATATGGGAGTTCTGATTTTTCCCAACGACGTACTCCTAGAGAGCTGCTGGAACGCCGCATTTGGACACGCGTGATTCCGCCGCCCACCGTGGGCTGTGCGTCCGCCTTCCCGGTCCATTCCTCGCGCTTCGCGACGGGCTCGAAAGATGACTTGGGTTGCGGCCTACTGCTTGGTTCCTGCGATGGGATGCTAAAAGGAAAACCCGCCTCATCTTCGTGGCGTTAGATGGTGTTTCTTTTCTAGGGGTGTTGTTCTCTTAGCTTCGGATGGTGGTTTTGTCGTGTTTACTTCGATGAGATCCCTGACCAACCCTCCGCGAGTCGGATTCTTTTTCCCCCCCGGGGTATCACTTTGCCCGGTGCCCGGTGTTTGCGATTCCCTTCCTCGAGATCCCACATGGGCGCCCTGAAAGTCCCCTCAATGCCGCGCGCCTGGCGATGCTTGGCGATGGCACTACCCTGTTTTTCTCTCGACCAGGTGATTCACCTTTCAGACCGGGCGCCGACATGTCCCCCCTTTTCCACGTACCAACTCACGGCGACTCGCTTCACGTCCGGGAGTTTTTGAGTGCGGCTTTTTTTCCTTTCGCGCGTTCCCTTTACGCGTAGCCCCTCATGACCGAACAGTGGCCTTTTTCTTTCTCCGCGCTGCACTGTGAAAGAGGATGGCCGATGTTTTTAACGTGATTTGTCAGGAGATCGAGCAACAAGTGCGCATTCCCCACGAACGGCAGCTCTGACGTGATTGGTCAGCAGCTTTTACCATTACGACCTCTGGGTTCTTCCTCGAATCCCAGGCAGGTGCGCGCGTTTCCTTCAGTCTTAACCGGCTTCAAGTCCCGGCGAGATTTCCCCGATACAGCGCATTCTTGTAGTCCTAACGCGCCTTCCCTTCGAGCTTCCCCCGTGCACCTCTTCTTTTATGTGATCCTGGCGCCTCGCCAGTATCAGGTAGGTCTTATTCCAGGTCCAGAAGTCTCCGCGTAATGGATTCCCCTCCTCTGCGGTGCGCGTTTTCCCTCTTACGCTTCGGTAACTCCGTTCTCAGAGTCTCCTTCTACTTCCCGATCCTTGATTTCCTTTTTTCCTCTGTCTCACTCCGTTGATCCAGAACCGGCCATCCCCCTCCTCGGGCGCCTGGAGGGCGCAGCGGAATTTTCATCTTTCGGGTCATCGCCTCACCTGTGCGGCAGACTACAGTTGCCCACCACTTCGTCGGGCGAGTGACATTTCAACTTGCGCTCCGCGAGAGACTTCTCCCGGTCGTGCGTACACGGTCTCAAGGTTCCCTCGGCCGCCGCCCGTACGTCCCCCCTTCTCGACCTATACCTAGAGTTTGCCGTATCCTGGTGTCATCCTTTACATGTTTCTCCATCGGGGAGCCCAAGGGAGTCTGTCGTGACAACCCTCCCCCTCCATTCTCTTGAGAATTTTCGACATCATCTCTCAGGCGATTTTTCTTGTCATCACCTTGAAATGAGTCGGTCGGGTCTTTTTGCCTCGAATTGTATTAAGGCCTCTGCACCCACCGTTTGCCTGGACTTTTCACTTCATGCTTTGCGGGAAACTTCTTTCCCATTGCCTGGCGTACTTCGTAGGTCGCCCGCGGTACTCCTAGGACGCCCTGTTCCTCACATTTTTTTTCTTACTTTATTGCCATGCGGCGATATACAGTCTCGGTTTTAGAGCCACTTTCCCACCAAGTTCCATTCCCCGTAGGTTCCCTTGATAGCGCACATCACGGGCCTGGTTTTTAGGTTTTTCCATCATCGGACAATGCTTTTTCTTCCCTGGGTTTGAATTTGAGCGTCCACGCTAATAGAGTACGTCGGGATTTTTTGGTATTTCCTCTGAATTCTTTAAACAGAACTCCCAACAAACGGGTGCGTTGATTTTTTTTCTATTCACACCCATTTGAGTTTTTCGTCCTCTTTTTCTGCGCATCCAATGAGTCCCAAACAGACCCAGGTCGTTTCGATTGTTGATCTGGATCTCAGGGTTTAAACCAGGAGGTTTTTTTATGTATCCTGCTCTCTTGTCCGTAATATAATTTACTTGGGCGGCTGGGCGGTTTGATACTGGCCCTGCGTCTTTGCTCCCCTCTCCGCGTGTCCCAAGGTTCTCCCTCGAGACCGGTGAGTCTCGACGAGGGTGTTATGTAACATTTCTCTCTTCTCATTCCCTTGTTGTTGTTTGGAGTCTCTTTTCCTCACGGAAATTGCGTTTTTCTTCCTATTCACGTGTCAAAAGATTCCCCCTTTGTTCCGGATCGTTACAGTATGAAGACTCCTCTGCCAGGGACCTGTAAAAGACCTAACCGTAGTTTAACCCTTCCCAATCCTTTTTGGAAACGTGCCCCAGACGCTCTGGGATAGCCTCAGATCATTACTACTTACGGTACCGATCACACATCTTGAACGGGTTGTTGTACTATTGAATTGACGCCTGCGGGTCCCCAAGTTTTTTCCTTTTAGTACAACATCACCGCCCCCGGGTTGTCTGCGAGATTTGGCGACGTGCGCAAGATCCTGTTCTCCCGACCCCTGTACGCGCGCGCGTTTGTCGCTCACTCGCCCCCCTGCCCGAGGCATTATTCCGAGGCGAGCCTGACATCTTTTTTTCTTTTTTGTTTTTTTCTTTTTGCTTAGGAGAATCTCACTTTTTTCCCTAATTTTTCCGCCTTGTGAAGGTAGTCAGTCCAACCGCGGTCTAAAGAATGCGCATTCCCGCGGTGGAGTCCTTTTCTCCGCTAGACGTACTTTTAGGCCAGACGAGTCCTCCGGCATTGCATCTCCCCCCACATGTTCCCCCTTGCCCGGCGCGGAATGTTTTTCACCTGTCAAATGAGAACAAGGGACCGCGAACCCCACGCATCATGCCCAATGGGACTTCTCACCGCTCCTTGCCGACGATTTGATACGGCAATGTCGACTTCCTCGAATTGGTCTTTTCCCTCATTGTATCCTTTGTCTATTACCGGTATAGCCCCTTTTTTGCGCGGGAAGAGTATGACGACCTATCCCCTATCGGTAGAGGTCGCGATTTCCTTTTGTGTGCTGCGGCGAGGTAAGCGTTCTTTTTTTTACGCTCAGATCATCTCGGTGGCTCCCCCTTGAAGCCATGTTGATCATATGACCGTCGCTGGTTTTGAGATCTGCATGATGGTTGAGTCCCCCGCCGCTACGAGCTCGCGCGGGCGTTTCAGGTGGCGAGGGATTTGGTTATGCTGGCGCGCCTGATCCGCGTCGCCGAACGGATGCCTCCCTGTCATGCTTTCCCCTCCCCTTGGAACATCACATATTCTCCCCTGTTCTCGTCCGTGAAAAGGAGAGCGGCCCCTTTGCGGAAGAAGGAGGAAGTATCTGGGACCCTTTAATCATTCGGAACTTGCTTTGAAGCCCGGCGCGTACGAACCTTTTCCATGACGAAATCGGGCTTGAGCTTCTCTTATTTCCCTTTGGACTGCGCTTGCTTTAGAGAGCTTTCTTCCCCCTGCTGAAGCTGGTGCGGGAAAAGCCCCCTCGCGTAGCGCCCTGCGATTTGCTGTCCATCCGGGAGGCTCGCTGAAGCGTCTTTAGGCAGCGCTTTAGGCTTCCACCGCGGCCCTGTTTGCTCGGCTCGCCTCCTGACACAGCACCACTGAGCGCCATCGGTGGCCCGCAGCTTTACCAGACGTGAATCGACGCGGCCCCCTCAGTATTGTTGGGCTGCCTTGACGTGCGTCTCCCATCCCTGCATGCCTTACCCACCCCTCCGGCACGTTGAACGAGTCTCCTTGAAGTGTCCTTGTATGGGTCCTGTCGAGACGGTATGAGACTTCTACATTCCCTCTCCGACCGTGAGCCTCTACGCTCGCCAGGCGCGCGGCCTTGATTAAGCCGAGCCCATGGGGCTCGATTTTTTTGATCTGAACAACACACGGAGAACGGATCGCAGTGAGTTTTCCCCCATGTTGTTTCATTAGTTTGCGTTTTCGAATGCTAGCTGCGTTAAACTTCCTCTCGCCCATTCCCGCCTTTATAGCGTAGCCAACCCACAAATCCTCCGCTACTGTCTTCTTCTTTGCCGTTTTCTTTTTGGAATGCCCATCGACGAAAAGAGGAGCTCCCCCCCCTTCACCGCGCCCGGATTTTACCCCGCTCGACAGCACTTCGGCCCTCCCCGCAAACATGTTCTTCGCCCCCTTTGTTGACCACTCGGAGATCCCCCAGGCGTTCTCCTCCATGCGAGGCGTAGGCTTTGACCCCAATCCATGACCCTTAGCCCCCTTCTTACTCCTTTTTGGTAGACGTTCGTACCTTCCCCTGGAGGAGTCCGGTTGACGCCGGGTCGACCACACTAGCCTTCCCACCTGCAGAGTGCGCAGTTGCGCTTTTCTCTCTCGCGGCGCCTTCGCCGACCGCCCCTCTCCCAGCTGCTAACGGCCTGGCTTTTGCCTTTTCTCGCCCTAGTGAGGTACGGCGTCGCAGCTTCCTTCGCCTCGGCGCGCCTCGTCCGCGCAAGTCACCGCTTTTTTCAGAGTCCCAGCGCTGCATTCTCTCCGCCGGCGGTTCTGCTCTCCGGTGGAATGTCGCGCTATTTTGGTCAGATGCACGCCCATTTTATTGCGGGCGGAGAATTGTTTTGGATGATGCACGGTGGGTATGCTGTCCGTTCTCCCGGCTCTCGGGCTCAAACCCTCCCATGCCCGAGGTTGCGCGGCTCCATGGCCCCCGGACTGCGAGGAGCAGAGGCGCCGCGCCTGTCGGAGCAGGATCGCGTTCGTCCCTTCATCGCGATCCTCTCTCTCTCTCAGCCGTTGTGGCGATCAGAGCGTTCTTGGTCAAGCGCGATGGAGCTCCGCCGGAGGCGTGCTAGCGTCGCCCTGGGCGCTCAGCCTTGCACCTGGTGTTCCATGGCACGATCGCAACCTTGAAGGAGGGGAGCCCTGAGCTCGATCCGTCGACAGCATCGAACCTTTTCCCCGCAGCGCTTCGGTTGCTCTGGGAGTCGCTTGAGAGCGATGTCAGCTGCTGTTCTCCCCCACGCATGCGGTATCCAACGGTGCGCTTCCGCTCGGCCTGCCCGCCCAACGCTGCGGGATGAGGTTACCGCATCGGCGGAGGTTTTGTGCTCGTTTGCAGGAGTCGCGAGCGCTGCACCTCTCCCCTTACCCGTTCATCATGCTGCCGAGGTTGAGCACCTGAGGTAAGATTGGTAACGAGCGCACTTTTGAGTAGGCGCCAGGTGTTTCTAGCGCTGCCACCTCTTCGTCCAGTCGTGTCGTGCGCGTCCTAGTTCCTCTTCCCTCCTCCTCCCGGGGGTTTCGCCGTTGCTCCGCCTCCGCCTTCTTCCCTAGACGCCGCGGGACCTCTGATGGTGGAGGGTCAAAGCTAGAGGATCGAGTGGCGACCGTTGTGGTCACACCAACGTGTCTGAGGGCCATCCCCCTCCGTGCTTAAAGCTTCGAGCCGTTCGCGAAAGGCGACGGGTGGGTATGGGCCAGCTGATTCAGACCACTCCTTCCGCGTTTATGGGAGAGGTGGTTGCATTCTTCCGATGGCAAGCGTATGCCTGTGCGGGCGCCGGTCGTGACAGAGAGGATCAATGCAGCAGTCTTTCTGGAACAAAACGGTCTTCGACCTTTTTCTTTTTAGATTACAAGCTAGAGCGCCTGATGGGCGGTCTCATCAATCTAGAGAGGAAGTTCCTTCCTACCCTTGGTACTCCCTCAGTGAGACCATGTTAAGGACGGCGCCGACACCCACCAAAAGGACACCTTCAAGCAGATTTGTCCAAGTGCCGGAGGTTTTTGTTGTTTTTTCGGTGAGGATAGGCTGCACGTAAGCCCCCCCTAGCCTAAGCGGGAGAGGTTTCTCGCGCTTGCTACTTTCCCGGATCTGCCCCGATGTTCCGCGTGCGGACAGCGATCCAGTTCGTTGCGTGTCCATTTTCCCGGCTCTTTTTCAAGCAGTACCCAGATAACTCCCGGATGAGTTAAAACAAGTGAGCTAGTTTTTTTTTACGGCATTATTCAGATGTACGATATAGAAAGAAAGCGCAATCCTCGCAGCGCGGAAGGCGAGTCTACTAAGGAAACTTTCGGAGGATGCGAACGCGAGGTTCAAGCATCAGTAAGGAATGCGACCATTTCCCAGCAGCCACGCCCCATGGATTTGCAGTGGGTATTTTTCTGTTCGAGGAAGATCCTTTCTCAATCGACGATCCCCTCCTTGAGAATATGCCGCATGAGCGCTCAGGGCTCTACCGTCTTCCTCGAATCCGTGCGTCTTTGCGCAGCCTCTTTCTTCGGGCGGTAATCGCTTCCCGTGCGCAGGCGAAGTTGCCCCAACGCGGGCAAGAACAGTCCTTGCTGCTCCGGCGCGGACCCGTTGAGTCACGGTCTAGAGTACCCGGCGCCGGCGACGCCGTCGCCCCCTTACCTTTCTTTTCTGAGTCGACCCCATGTCGATCCATTCGGAGCCAGGGAGACTTGGCTGAACCGCCCCTCAACATTCGCTTGCGCTGTCCTTCCTAGCAGCTTCACCTTGTTGTGATGCCGTTTTTTGCGCGCTTTTTTCTCGTAGGCAAAACCCCTTCTCGCGGCCTATCACGCTTGGTGTCACTCTGGTTTTCGGCGGCTTTCTGCAGCGCCAATGCTGGCCACACCTTGCGTCTGGCAGCGGGAGTCTCTTTGATCTCGCCCAATCCGTTCAACGTTGCCATTGGATTCCTCATCGACATCCCGGTAGGCCAGCCTCTTATCATGAGCTGGGGATCCTAGTCTCGACACGCGCCTCCGACCGTCGTTTATCCCTTTTGATCCGCACGTCGTCCACGCCTTCGCCCATGCCACACGTGGGCGGTGAGGTTGCTCCCTGCGGGTTGCTACTTTCTGACCTGGTCCCCCAACCCAGGTCGTCCGATTAGGGATCTTTGAAGCACGCGCATAGGCTTGAGACACTTTCTTTGTCGCAACTCGGTTTTTCCGAGGTCGGTCTCGCCATGCGCCCCTGTTCCCTCGACCAGGAAGCTGCCCCGCAGGGCCTGGTTGCACACTCCCTCTACCCCTCCGTTGTTGTGAGGGATTGGTCCCGGCCCCTCGCTAACCGTTCCCTCTAGGGGGCACCGTCGCCGGCGACTATGCCGAAGCGGCAGGATGGACTCAGACGTTGGTCCCAATCCAAATTGAAGACGCCCAGCTCCCTGAGCTTCGCGCCTGTCTTCGACCCTGGAGTCCCGATCAATCGTCTTCGACGGGTCTGTTCCGCATTCACCTCCAAGGGACACCCTCATTGTTTTGAGGTGACGTACCGGGTGGGGGGGATCCGTGGCGAAGTGCTGGCAAGATCAGCGGATTCATCCGAGGACGATCGGACTCACCTTCACCCCTTTGAACCGATCTGCCCTTTTCGCCTTTCAGGACCTTGTTGGACTCCCGGCCAAACACGTTTGCGCGTGTGTTCCTTACGAAGCCAACCTCGCTGTTATCGTGCATGGCCCTTCGGTCAAGGTTGGCGCTTTGGTGCCCTCTCTTACCTATGCGTCGCTCCTTAAGCAGCCAGGCCTTGGATCTCCCAAACTTGTGGACTGCCGGGGCAGGTTGTCCCTACGTTACACGTTCGCGCCAATGCTTTACCCCGTACTCCGCCAAGGGATGATCTCCTGTCCCCGCTGGGTTTGCGAAAGTCCGATGCCCATTCGCGCAGCGAATTTTTTTAGTTTTCAAAGCGTCTCCCTTGGCTCCTCTGACATTGGGGGCCGGTACGCCGTCGCGATACTTGCCACTCGGTCGGGCAGTGGGTACGCTGCGGCGAGTCTGTAGTGGTTAGTTAAGCCTTTTCTTGCTCAGCGGGAGCCAGTTCATCCCTGGGATCACGCGGCTGGACGGAATGCTGCGCACCGGTGTTAACCCCGACCTACGAGACGTGCGCACACCCCTCCCGGGCCGCGAGAGCTTTAAGTGTGTGTGAGGCAGCATGAGACGCGTTCAAACGGCTGCCTCTTCCTTTCGGATGCGTGAGACGATCCGTGCTCTCACTGGAGCTCCGCTTCCGGGCTTGCTTGTCGGACCCTTTGGCGGCTCTGGACCTTTTCCCTTAATATTACCCCCCCCCCCCCCCCCCAAACCCTTCTTTATGGAGATTGAAGGACGCGAGAGCCCGCCGCATCTCCCCCCACGTTCGATCTCTCTTGGGACGAGTTCATGAAGCTGTGCGCTGTATCTGGCGGAGTCGTAAGCTGAAGCTTTTATTTTACGCCCCCTGAGTCCCTGTGGTCGTAGTCCCCACCTCGGCCTGAGGATTGGTGTTTATCTGAACACCCCACCTACGAGTTGCTGGGAAAACTCCTATGATGGAAGCATCTTTGCCGCGACCCCCCCGGTCTCGGTTCAACTGCAGTGTTAGATGAGAAGCTCAAACATGGCACTGGCTTAGGGTCTGTTGTAGCTCCATGCCCCTAACGCCACATAAACAAAGTCCTTCTTTTCGGCCGCGAGTCGCCTGAATTTCCTTGTAAATTGCTACCTGGCTATCTTGACGCATGTTCCATGTCCCCTTGTTTTTTTTACCCCCTCAACATTTTTTTTTCATAGACGGCTGACTGCATTGATGGTGCACCGTTTGACCAGCGTTGCGCTCCCGAGGAAGGGATCGAAAAAGCTTCGGAGCGGCTATCCCGTTTTTTTTAAATGCCCCTCTTCTTCCCGCAGGACTTGTTTCGATATTCGCTTTGAGTAACTTCCCAAGCAGAAGACAAGTCCCGCCCGGCCGTAGACCTCAGCCCCCCATCGCCCCCATACCCCATCTCCTTCCGAGATGGCTCTTTAGTGTAGAGTCCCATTTCAATTCGAAGAGGAACCGCCTGAGCGCCCAACCCCGTCCGTTTCGCCCGTCGGGCTAGCCTTTGTATCCCATGCGTGCAACTCTTCCCGTAATCTTTTTCTTTTTCGAGGCCCCTCCCGCGAGGCTTCAGTTTAATAATTCACCGAGCGCGTAGGCTGAAAATCATGACACATAGTCCCTCTTTCGCTCCGTGTCAGATGCTGGTTAAGGCGTGCGCAGGGCGGTGAATTTTTTTTTCCCTCAACCACGGGAGGAGTCGGTATGAACTTCATGAATGCTTTCCACCACGTGCCTCCCTTTCATCTTTGCAGCAGCTTTTGCCTCGGCCCTCTCCCCAGAACCTTTTTTCGTTCGCAACTTCAAATCTTCCTAGCAAGACTGGCTCACGGAAATGGGCTATCTCTTCGAGAAAGAGGTGAACGGGTACGGTGATAAATGTGCTCTCTTTTCTCTCCTTTTCAACTAGAAACTATCCTCTTCTTCTCTCAGTAATACCCGCATAGTGAGTCGCTCCTCTCTCGGTTGAAGAGAATTAGTTTTGACTCAAAGGAAGGTCTGATCGGGGGTTTGCATGTTCCCCATCATCCTGCATAGTTCCTTCTCCTGGCGTCAGAGAAGGCCAGACTCCTCCTCTGGTGTTCCGGTGGGTTCTCTTCGAATCTTTTTCGCTATATGGTATAACTCCTTCAGAATGCTTTCTTTTTTGTACTGGAACTTTTAACCACCCCGTGCTTGCGCGAGCCCTTCTCTTTCCCCCCCTCCTTTCTTTCTTTCTCTGCGGTTTTATTTAAATTGCGACCTGGATCTCTTATTTTCCTTTCATCCTTTTCTCTCAGAGCTAGTTCGCTTTTTCAAGCGCGATGTCTGCTCTTCCGCCCTCCTCTGGAGATAGCTTTCCTATCGGTAGATCGCTGACCTTTTTTTTCCTTCCCCGTTCGTTAATCTTCCTTTGAATTCGGGGCAGCACTCTATTCTCTCCTTCCGCCTCCGACTTTTAGCGCAGTTTGGGAGAATTAGGTGCTCGGCGAGCACCTCTTTCCTAGGAGAGAATTCGCAGCGTGAATTTAAAACTCTCTCCCCCTCTTGCATTTCACCCTTTCCTGCGCTCCACAGCTCTCTTCTCAGTTTCTCGCACCCTTTGGTGAGGATGGTGTCCAACCATAGTCTTGGTTTTCATAGTGTTTGTTCAGAGACATTATTTCTCTTGAAGTCTCATTTCTTCTTTCCCTATACTTCCAACTCGGGCCGCATCTTCCTCCAGTTTGATTTTTAACGGGCTTGAGATCCCTCTTATGGTCTTCTCCTGAGTAACTGGGGAGCGGGCTCTTTGTTAGACCCCCTTTCTTCACTTTGGTTTCTTTTCTTTCCCCACCCCCCCCCCCCCCCCCCCCACCCCCCCCCCCCCAACCCCCACCCCCACCACACCCCAAAACCCCCCCACTTTTTTCGATTCCGTTCGTCATCCTTCCTTTTTTTCCTTCCTTTTATCGCCGCGCGACGACTACTGATTCTTCCGCTTCGCCATTCTTCCCTCGGTTTCCTGTTCTTACCTATACGCGCCTCGGTGAATGAGGTTTCCTTTGGATTCGTCCCCTTTGCCTCCCCTGGTGTCTTTCTAGGCCCGACGTTTTCTTTTCGGATTGAGTTTTCACTGAACTATCCGTTGTTTTGGTCATTTGTGTGGACGAGGTGTTTCTTTCTACCCTAACTCCTCCATCTTTTGGCTTTCTATCTTGATTTTTTCTTGGCGAGGTGCGGATGTCTCGCTTTTTCTTTATTTTCTGTTTATTTTTTCTTTCCAGCTTAGTCTCTCATCACGCCCCTCTACTGCCTTTCCCACCCCCCGGCTATAAATGCGATCCGGTACCCCTTTTTTTTCCGCTTCCAGCTCCCCTCTGTTTTTCGGGCTCAGGATGGTTTCGCGCGTTCTTCTTTTCTGGCACCCCCTTTTATCTCGTGTATCCCCCTTTCAGGAGGTTCTCCTCCTCCTCCCCTTTTTCATCGCAAGGCCCTGGTACCTTTTGGTTGATGTCCTCAGAGGGATTTTCTTTATGATCCAGCAGCACCGTCCAATCGTGCAGGTTCGCGCCTCCTTGTTTAAAGTCCCTGGCCTCTAGCCATCGAAGCAGAGCACATTCTTTTTGCCAACGATGCTTGGAACCAGTTCCGACTTCCCCCGGATGTAGTCTTGGCTCTTTGTCCCTCCTCCTCCTGCGCTCATAAAGCCTCCTTCTCCCCTCCGATTTCAGAAACTTGCCACTAGGCCCGTGTTAGGACG
>Ga0179593_1544668_pt1 | contig 17692 bp, 27 predicted proteins | sample CZODoug2_1_08_16_FD_185931 | JGI IMG/M metagenome (GOLD analysis project Ga0179593, IMG submission 185931) | Vadose zone soil fungal communities from Angelo Coast Range Reserve, California, USA - CZODoug2_1_08_16fungal (PacBio error correction) | ecosystem: Environmental > Terrestrial > Soil >... | reverse complement strand
CAGTGCATTGCCGCACCGTCGGAGAACCTTTCTTTCAATCGTGTTTCCCTTATATCCCCGACTCTGGCTTCAACATTTATTTCGGCCCTCTTTGGCCAGCATTCCTTCCCAATTCCTTTCTCTTTTTTCCCCCCACTCGTTAATGACCCCCCCTAGTGGAAATCTCGAGGAAATGATTTTTTTTTCAAATTTTGATTCTAGAATGCCCGCGCACGTCCAAGTCCATCTGGAAACGAGTTCCTCCAATTTCCTGCTTCCGAATCTTTTAGCTGTTTACCTGTTGGCCCTCCATGTACCGAAATTCTACTTTCATTACTTCAGTAATTATTTCTCGGGAATTCCTCTTCCCTCGCCCCCTCGAAACCCTCCCCTCTTCCGGTAAAAAACTTCTTTTCCCCTATATGGGTGATATACGTTCCTCCCATTTCCCCTTCCCACTTTTTCACAAACTTAGATTGATCTCCTCTTCGACTCGAAGGTTGTACATCGGATCTTATCTTTTCTTTTCTATAGGGTCTTCCCCCAAAGCGACAGGGGAACCATTTTTTTCCTCTTTTCCCCTTCATTTTTTTTTTTCAACAATAAAGACACACCCCTTTTGGGTTATCTTTTTTTAGTACTGGACGATTCGTCTTCCCATTTCGCAGAACGTTATCTTCCTGGAACTCCTTTAAAATCCCTCCTGCGGCTCCGGACCGCAATTTTTTTCCGAAGGCTTTGAATCGTCCTTTTTTAGGAAAACTTTATCTTTGGCCCCCCTTCCTTTTCGATATAATCCCCAAGATTCATAGCCACGTATCGCGCGCTTTCTCTAACTTCGTTCTAAACACCCTCAAACCACCGTTCTCTTCCTGCTCTTTGGACCCTCGTCGGTCTTCAAGATCAGTCTCGACCCACTCCCGCCTGTTGTAAACTCTTCCCAACAATTATAACCCCCCTCCCTTCCTCTTTTCATCGACAGGAACCAAGGTCGCGTTGATTTTTTTCCCTATTTGTATGTACACGCGAAGTGATTATCCTCCGCCCTTCCCCCTTCGGTTGATGGGTTCCTTCACTGTGACGACGTGCCAGCTCTTCCTCCCACAGCAGCAACGCTATCTATAGTACCAACGACGCGTCCCTTCTCCCCTCCTCTTTCGGTTTCCATCCCAACGTGTTGCCGCCTTCCCCTCCTCCTATAATTAACGCCTTTTTTTCCCCCGTACTTTAAAGGTTCACCTGGATTAGCCGACCCCCTCCGCCCCCGTCTATCCCTTTGAAGAACAATCGCTCTCCGGCTTATCCGCTGGACCCCCTTTTTCCCCCTTCTTCCCCATTGCCCGAAAGTGACGCTTCTCCTTTCAACTTTAAAAATGATAGCTTTCCCCCCAATTATTTTCAACACCGTTCCCCCCTCCTTTTTGATTCGGCTTTGCTTCAGGACCGAACCTCTCCTTTCAAGCCCTCTCCCCCATTCGTTTTTTAGACCCCCCCTTCCTACCCCTCCCCCCCTCCAGCGTATTTTCCTTCTAGTTGAATTTTTAAGCTCCTCCCCCCGTAGGTGTTTACTGACCTTCCCTCTTTTGCCTTTGGTTTTCCCCTCTCGTAGAGACTGCTTTTCTCCCCTCGACGGTGCACCCTCACTAACATCTCCAACAACCCCTTTTTCTCTTTATTGTCTGCCCAGGGGCGCACACTCCTCGTCAGAGCCCCCCTTTTTATCGTTCCCTCTCCACAATGTTTTTCTTCAATGTCAAAGAGCTCTTTTTGCTGCAACTTTAGGATTTTTTCGAGTTTGCCGAAGACTTCTTCCTCCCTCAATCGTGTCATCTTATTCTTTTTCTTTCTCCCCCCCTCTCCTCTCCGCAATTTTCCCCTCTTCTCTGTTAACTTATGCGATCTCTCTCTTTCTTGTTTTGTTGGGAGAGCTTTCGAAGATTTCTTAAGACTTCCCTCTTCGCAGAGGGGTCTCCCATTTTCTTTCTCTGGATCTTTTATGTGCCTGAGCGCCCTCCTGAAAAATCCCCCTCCGACGTTGAAAACCCCTATCGGTATTTCCTTTTCCATTGACGACAGTGCCCTGACACCTTCCTTTCAAACTATCACAATTACGTGCTCTGACGGTTTTGCGCCCCGCAGCTGAATTTCCTTTTCCTATTTTCTTCTCCTTTTCTGAATTAGCTGCCCACATTTTTCAATCTGACCTTTTTTTTTTGCCCTCGAAGAGATGCGACCCCTTCTTTCCCCCTGGAACGGTTCAAGATTTGGACGGGCTCTCCCCCTCGACCCTTCTTGAAGACTGAATTCCCCTTTTGACGCTTCTTGTTTTTTTCCCCTCTTCCCTTTTTCCTGGAAAAAAAACGAAGTGTTAGTGACATTCCCTTTTCCCTTCTCTTTTCCCACTTAGAATGAGCCTTTTTTTTTGCGAACTTGTTGACCTTGAAAGCGCTGTTCTTTTCCTTTCCCTTGTAGGACGTCAAATTGCGGCTGGCCCCTTTTCCTCCTTTTCAAATGGAGTCAGGATTCTTCCTCGCCAGGTCACGCTTAGTATTGTAGGATACTAGTTAAAATTTCCCCTTTTCTTTAGTGATGTTGTTTTTTTCCCCCGAGGCTTTTTTCTGGTGCGGCACCCCTTTGTCAGGAAACTCTCCGGGACGTAGGTTTACGACTCCGAGTTGGAATTGGGGGCGGTCCCAGCTGTGCCCTCCTCTTTATGTTCAGGCGTCCTTTTCTGGCACGGCTTTCCTTTTTCACCACCAAGTCCTTTGCGGAGAATAAAGTGAGTCGTTTTCCCCCCGAATCTGACGACAGTTAGGCGCGGACGTGGTTGCCGAGTTTTTTTCGAGAGTACGGTTTGCATGTAAGGATGTAAGACTCCGTTGGTCGATCTGATCTTTCACACCCTTTGACGAGTCCCTTTGCTACGGGTGTTTGAGACGGGTTCCTTCTCGATTTCGATGCTTTAATAGCGTTCTGATACGTGGCTAGATGAGATTCCCCCCCCAGCTGAGTTAATCCCCTTTTTTCGAACGTGGCCGACACCGATAACGTCTTCAAAGCTGCCTTTTTCCCTTTCTCCGACAGAAGCCTCTCTTGTGCTGTTTCTCGTGCTCCTTAAGCTACACCTGCGCACCCAAATGTTTGCAATCGTCTTTTTCTTTTGTAAGGAAACAGCTTCCCCTAACCCCCACCAACTCCTTTTTTCAAAACTGGAAGGTCCCGTTTCCACAATGGTTAACCCTTTTCTAACTGGAAGCAACCTCCCTCCTCCTCCCTTAACCATCCTGATTTTTTTCGAAGATCTGACCCTTTCTCTCAGCCCCTCCCGTTTGGTGAACCTTCTCTTTAGCCTGATTGAAATCTTCCCCCCTATGTCGAGTTTGTTCATCTTCCTTCCCTACTAAGATTTCTCTTCTCGAGGGGGGAGGATTCAGAGTCGACTTTTCCCCTCTTCCACTTAACTCCTTTTGAAATTTCAACTTTTAATAATGCGACCAATTCCACAGCCCATGCCGGCTACGGCTTCTTTCCTTTGAGTAAGGGGGGCGCTCCTTTTTTTTTCCCCCCCCCACACCATTCCGCCGTTTCTCCCAAAGGGCCTTCCCCCAAATTACCCCACCTTGAGATTTCCACAGCTAATTAACGAGTTTTCCCACCCTTCCTCTGCAATTGGGTCAATCTGCTTCGTTTTCTCCTCTCGTGTTGAATTCCCTTCGTCGTTTTCCCCCCTGGTCGAAACGGATTGATTCTCTGAGTTATCCGCGCGGGCTAGCCACCCAATGATCTTTCCCCCTTCTTGTGTTGTTGATCTCTTCCGTTGTTCGATTTTTCCGCGGATCCCCCACTCAGCATCAGGAAAGATGGCGAGGTTCTGACAAGGGTATTTGCCCGCGACACCACTACTCCATTGCAGGGCAAGTTCCCCCCCCTCCCCCGATTACCTCTTGAAGGTCGCAGTTTGCAACCAAATTCCCTCAGGGGCAACTCGTTAAGGGCTGTCCCACTCTGGAAAATCTCACCCCAAGAGTGCTCTACTATGCAATTTTCTCCCGAAGAGTGAACCACTTCACTATCCACGTAAACCCTTGAACCTACTCCACCACCCTCACCCCCTCTCCCTTCCCCTCTTTGCTCCCCTTTCTGCTCAACACTTCTGCTTCTTCCTCACCTTTTCCCCCTCCAACAATCCCCCCCCCACCCGCGTGTTCATCCCTTTCCCACCTCCTCCCTCCCACCCCAACCACTCCAACTACTGATAACCCCCGCGATCCTACCGGCCTTTCTCTAGCCTAATCCCCCCCTGCCTCCATGAGCTCACACCCCCTTGCATTCGCGTCCCTCCGAACCCCCCACCCCCCTTCCTGCCTTTCTTGCCCTTCAGCGCCCCCCTCCTTCCCGACCACTTTCCTTACCTACCCTCCTGGGTACGCAATACCCTCCCAGAGAGACTTGTCCCCTCCCCGGAAGCAGGGTACCTCCCTTCTGCAGGAGGACCGCTGACGAAGCCTCCCCGGAGGGACTAGAAGCGACCGGCCAGTGTGAGCTCGGGGGAAATCTCGCTCCGGCAGATTCCCCCATGAAATTCGCCTTTTCCCCCCTCAGAGAGAATCAGGGACCAAGGAGTTTGAATCGTTCCATGCGCCGGGATAGAGCCCCTCCCCCCGGACCGATGACCTCCCTTTCCCCCTCATAATAGGAACAAAACTTCCTGGGTGATCTCTCGACCAACAATAAACTTTTCCCCTGGCGATTTTGCTCTCTCAGTTTCCTTTTCGAGTTACTCGTCTCGCTTTCCCCTTTCATCGACGGTTCCCCCGAGACAGGGGAAACCTTTTCCCCCCTTTTTCCTCCAGTGTGCCCCAAAGAAAAACCCTACCGATTTTTCCTTTGCTGCGCGTTTCTCCTTTTTTCTTCATTTGAAACCTTTTTGCGGCCGTGCCGTTCTCGTACTTCTTCTCCCTGCAAACTATCAGATTCTCGGTTCGGCTCCTTCCGCACCCTGTGCTTTTGTGACGCCGTTCTCTCGGTTGTTCGGCCCTTGCAACCAAGCCGGGTTCCCCTCTCCCCGCGCGGGGGTCCCGAAGCAAATCTCTGACATCTTTTCTCTCATGCAGCTACCTTTTTACCGGCTCAAACACCCCTTCTTTTTTTCCTTGATAGTTTTTCCCAGGTTGAAGATTAAGATCGACACTCCGTCGTCAGCTCCTCCACATTTTCGACCAACTTCCCTTCGACTAGGAAAATTTCGTTCCTCCCTTCTCGTCTTTCGATCGTAGTCAGCTTTTAATGCCGTCCCTCCCTTCCCCCCCTGCAAACGCGCAATCTTTTCTTGGTGACGCACACTCGTCGTGACGCTCCTTGAGCCGCCCAACAGAGCTTCGGAACCTGCCCCATCCCCCTTCTATCTCGTCAAACCCCCCTCCCTTCGATTCTTAGGTTTCCTCCCCCTTTTGTTCAGAAACAGAAACCTGACGCAAAATCCGAACTCCCTTTACAGTTCCCCCTGATTTAGCCGAACTACTATCGCGATTTTCTTAACAATCGCTCGAAGTTTTCTCTTTTCCTCCAGTTTCCACAAATTTGACAGCCCTCTTTCCCTGCAGAGGTCTCACTTCAAAATTTACAATGAGATCCCCCCGCTTCCCAAATTTTTTCCCCCTTTTTCTCTTTTGCTTCGGCTTTGCGGAGCAGCGGTACGTTAGCCCCGCGATTGCCCTCCCCAAAATAACAACTTCTGTTTCCCCCCCCTCTCTCTCTTTCAAACTCAGCGTTCTCCGTGGAATTCCATCCTCTGTCTCTTCCCCCTCGCCCGTCCAACCTTTTGTAGCGTGTTACGCTTTAACCCCCTTTTTTTCCGTTCTGGTCTCAATCCTTTGCCAACTTCGAACTTTTTTCTTCCGCAAAGAATCAAGAACAGCCTCCCTTTTCTTCTTTCGTTCCTTCGTTGCCCCAGGGCCCTTTCTCTTTTTTCACTCAATTGTGAAGTTCCCTCCCCCCTTTCCGTTTTTTTTCATGCAATGTCGTCTCTCATTATATGATGGGGATTCTTTTTTCCCCCTGGGTATTTTTCGGCGTTTGCCGCCAGCGTCCCCCCCCTCCAAACCCTTTGGGGAGACCCCATCTATCTCCTCCTTTTCCAAAGTACCCTATTTTATATATCTGATTTTCCCTCCCCCTTTTTGGATAGAGTGAGAGCTGAATTCAGTTTCATCCGCCCTCCTCTGCGTAAGCTTCCCCTTTTTTGCTCACCGGAATCCCCGAAATATTATGGCAAGAGGCGCCCTTTCTTCGGCAAACCCCCCCGACCCCTCGTTTTAACGTTTCCCATCCCCCCAATTCTTTCTTTGACAGTGACGACAGTGTACCACCCCAAATGGCAGTTTCTCCTGAGTGCTCTGTTACTTTCCCCTGGTCCCCAGACGAATTTCACTCAGTCCCCATACGGTTTTTTCTCGTTCATTGCTTTTCTTTGCTTTCCTTCGAAGTTTCTGAATGCCTTCCCCCCTCTATTTCTAAAAGAAGGTCCCCCCGAGTAAAAAAAAAACTCTACCCCTATTGGACGGCTATGAAAAATCATGAGCACCTTGTCGCCCTTGAATTCCACCCTTTCTCCCTCTTTTTTTGAACGAGCAGCCTTTTGTAAATACGATCTCGTATCTGGAAAGAGTTTCCCCCCCTCTTCAGTCCGCGACGACCACCTCCTAAGAAACCTTTCTCTTTCGAAAAGAATTTTGTGTCTCCCTCCTTGCAGTTCCTTTGTGAACTTTATTGTCGAATTTCTAGTTTTTCACCCTGCTGGATGTTCCCTTTTCGCATATGAACTGGTCTACTCGATTTCAGGATCTTCTAGGAAAGTGGAGAGATTTTTTTCTCCCTTTTCCCCTTTTTAAAACGTATTCCTGGATGTTTTGCCCGGCGTTTCATTCTCGATGCTTTTTCTGGTGCTGACACGCCTTTTACTTTTTTTTCTTTTTTAAGAATCGGGGATTGCCGCATTTTTTTTCTTGTTTTGACGAGATTCCATTGGGGGGCGCCTTTTCCTCCTGTTTGGAGCGCGTCACGATCTGGCAATTGCAACGTCCCCAGAAGAGTGCGAGTTTTTCTTCCTCTTCGTACAAAGAATCTGACGACCCTTTTTCCGACGCGTCCTCCTGGTTCACGATTTGAGAGTAAGGGAGTTTTTCTTTGAGTCGCTGCCGACGTGAAAACCTGCGAGTGTCGTCTCTCTTTCCACCCTACGAGTTCCCTCTTTTTTTCCCAAGCGAAGGGGTGTTTGAGCCTTTTCTCCGATTTTTAGATTCCCTCTAAGTGGATATGAATTCTGGGATGCCCCCCAGCGAGTTTATATCGAAAGCGTGTTTCAGATTTGACCTCCTCCTGAGAGAACGGATCCCCCCCCCCTTTCCCTCCTCAGGGTTCGCCTCCGCGATATGTGCTGTTGAATTTTCCCCCCTTTCAGAGAACGTGCTGCGACAACAGGTTTCCCGGCCCGCCCGGTAAGGCCCCCCTTCCATAACACACAATTTACTCTTTTTTGCTTCCAGGGGAAAACCTTTCCAAATGTTTACCATGGTCGCTTGGCCCTGTATTTCCCCCTTCGAATACCGCTTCTACTATCGATGTCTAGAAAAAGGCCCTCTCAGATAGCCCCTCCCCTTTTCGGTGTATACTGATTGCCCTAACCCTATGTAGCTTATGAAGGGACTTCCCGTTTTTGTAACCTCTTTCCTTTTGAGAGGAGGGCTCCTCCTCCTTTCCTTCCGAGGAACCCACATATTTCCCCCCTTCACCTTTTTTTGCAATTCATCTAATCGCCCCCCCCTCCTACATCCTGGGAGTCGGACTCCTTCGAATCAGTTTTAAAGATTACTCTCCCCCTTTTTGCGGTCACTTGCCGTTAGGAGCCCTCCCCCTCCCCTTCATCGAGATTTCACTACCTGTCTTTATCCGCGCATGAATCTTTTCTCTATGAAATTGGCCTTGCCCCCCCCCGCGTCCAGCTTGAGAGAATATTTTTTGCATTTCCCTTGTCGTCGGGGCCCCCCGGCCCCAACTATCGACAACGGTCTCCCTTTTGATTTTCCGGTCTTCTCCTCCGGGATCCCTTCTCATGTTTAAAATCCTCTCTTTTTTCTCTCGATCAGTGGTTACTGCGATGCGTCTGAGCCCATCCCTCCTTTCCACTCCGTTGTTCTTTTCTCCCCGACGCCTTCCCCCTCCGATTCGAGCCCGATGGACCAATGGAATAGTCCCCCCCTCTTTAATTGCGCTCACAAGTCACCAATGACCCGGGTGTCCCTTTTTTCCTCTTTGTTAGCGCAACGGCTCTCCTTCTCTTTTACAAACGGTCTTTTCAATTCCGGATTCAGAAGCCTGCCTTCCCCCCCCTTTTTGCCGATTCGATTGTCAATTTCCTTAACCTTTACCTCGTCTTTCTCCCCTTCCTCTTTTCGGGCTTTTTTTTTTCTTCTCCGCTCCCCCGTACCGTTACAAAAACTTATGACATGCCTTTCCCCCCCCAACGCGCCTAGGTTCTCGCCTAAGCCTTTCCCCCCCCTCCCAAACTTGGCGCTCTTTTTTTAAGTCTTCCCTGTTTCGAGTAACTTTTTTTTCGCGCGGTATTCGATCTTTGAATCCTTTCCCCCCAAAAGCGACAGGGCCCCTTTCCCCCCCTTTTTTCCCCTCCCTGAAAAACATAAATAAAAAGATTTTTTTTTTTTTCTTCCTGGGCAAGATGTTTCCCCCCAAGGCCTCATTTTAACAAATTTGTTTTTTTTTCCAGTTATCGTACGGATCGAATTCAACTTCTGAGTAAGAGACTCTCCCCCCTTCTGGCGCGCAGCTTGGACTCCGTTCTTTTCCGTTTTCCTTGGCCAAGTTAATTTTCCCCCTTCGATATAAACTCTCTATACAAGATTCCTCTCTGCAGATCTTAATAGCCTTCATTTTCCCTCAATCCCCCCTCCCCCCCCCGTCGCGGTTTCTTCTGCTCGTGATTTTTTTCCCTCAATAGCCCTCCCCCTTTTTTTTTCTCAAAGTGTCAGCTCAAACCCTGTAACCCCCCCTTCCCTCCTCTCCCCTCCCCCCTTCTGGCAACCAGCGTTCCTTTCGTAGTAAGCTCAGTGATATAAGAAAACCTTTCCTGCTTTGCTGGGTGAACAGAAACAAGACGTTAGCTTCCCCAGATTAGGATCTTCCAAACTCCTGCAACAGCGAACACCCCATTCCACGGTCCTTCCGGTCCTGAGGCAAGTCCCCTTTTCCCCCCCTTTCCCCCCCACCCCGCGTGTGCCCTAAGTCACCGTCCTACTGTCAACATCCGACACACCTTCCAAGGTTCACTTTCCTCTCCCCCAATACCGTGGGCCCCAATGTCCCCCCTTCCAATTTGAAGCCCCCCCACCTCTCACAGCTATTCGCGGACTCCCTTTACAATCGATTCCCCTGGAAAGAAAGCCCTTTTTCCGTCGAAATTATACACTTCCCCGTTTCAACTTTCTTCGCTCCGATTTCCCCCCCCTTCCCAGTTCCTCTTTCCCCTTGTTTCCGGATTTTGTTTCTTGATAAGGTGAACCTGGCTTTCCAGATACGATTTTCCATACCTTTTTTTCGACCCCTTCTCGTTCAAAACTCCCTGCCTCTTTTCCTAATTCTTCAAGAAGTTTCTCCTCTTGTAAGAGAAAGTCCCCCCTTCTCGTGTTGACCCCAGCTGTACCCCCCCTTCAGCCTCCCTTGTTCTCAATTTTTCCGAAACTTCGCCGTTTTTCAGAATTTTCTAAATAATAAAAAAAAAGTATGCTTCTCTGTGAATTCTTTCTGGCCAAGGGGGAGAACACTGACTTTCGTCCCTCCCCTTCTTATTTTCCTCTCCCCCTTTTTTTTCAGGGAAATCGTCCCCCCCCTTTTCCCTTCCTTATACCTTTAGGAGGTGGTCTTCCTCAGCAAATTTAGAGTCACCCTCTTTCCATGCATTTTTCTTTAGGTGCTCCCCCCCTCATATTTAAGTTGAATTCAATCCTTTTCTTCCTGGATTACCTTATGAATACATTTCCCTCTCCTTCCTGTGTGTTGTCTCTCGAAGCCATTTCCTCGTCCGACATCCTTTAAACTTCGGGATAGAGTTTCTCACCGTTGCCAATAGGCGAATTCCGTCTGATTTTTCTCTCGGCAAAAAAGCCCCCCCCCCTTCGACAAGTTGTGAAAATCCACTTACCTCGCTCTTTGACCCTTTCTCCCCCCCCCTGAACAACTTGTTTTCTTCTCGTGTTCCCACCGATAACACTTTTTTTTTTTTTTCTGCGACCCTGGGTCTTCGAATTTCACTCCGTCCATAGGTTGGAGGATGCCTTTGATTCTTTTTTTCGGTCCATTATGTTTGAACCCCTTCTCGTCTCTTCCTCCGGATATTCTTTCAAAACGGGAAACGTCCTCCCCCCTGCCAGATTTGGAAGGGCCCAACCTTTTCCCTTGCGGACCCTTCTTCCTCTGAACGCTGGAGTTTCCCCCTCTCATACTTGGTCTCACCCCCCCCCGGTGGTATTGAAATAGTCTTTCCCTTCTGGCCAAAACTTGCATTCACCCCCCCGAAAAGCCCCCCTTTTCCTTGTTGAAAAGAATCCTCTTTTCCTTTCGTAGCATTTTCCTGTCGAATTCCTTTTTTCAAATGGTGGGGACTCCTCGACTTTATTTCCCCATCTCTTTTCCTTCCTTCCCCCGGGATCGACAGTTTTATTTCTTTTTCTGCTAAGCTTTTTTTTAAAACAGTCTTTAGGATGTTTTTTTTTTTCCTTCCTCGAGGGTTTTATGGGTGCCTGAAATTATTGGACCCCCCCTGACTACTCGGGGATTTTTTCCTGTTGGACGAGATCGTTTTTGGGGGCTCTTTTTCGCGGGGGTGGCGTTTTAACTCCGGTCCCTTTTCAACATTTTTTGCAGTTCACCCATCAACCCGCTTTTTTTCTAATAAATTCGGCGTTTCCCCCCCCTCTCCTTTACTTTCGACCCGCGGAACGGTTGCCCCCCTTTTCTTCTCTTAGAGCTTCTTTCTTCTGTTGGAGGAGATGACGACTTTTTTCCCTTGAGTGGTCTTCCCCCCGACGAGGCAACGGCCCTCCCCCCCCTCGAGGGGTTTGAAGACTCATTTATTAGCCTTTTTCGATGCTTCCTTCCTCCTACGTGGCTATGAAAGTGTTTTCCTTCCAAATTTTTTTCAAAACCTCCTGGTTCCAGATGAAACGTTTTACCCCGTCTCCCGGAGTCCCAGCTGCTTCCCCTGCAATTGCGTCCGGAACCGCCAGCCTGCTATTTTTTTTTGATTCAGCGTCCTGCTGCGCAAAAGGTTCAATACTCCTGCGTGTAACCTCTCCCCTCCCTTCCCCCAATCTTTTCCCTTTTTTTTTTCCCAACTGGTCCTTTCCCCCCCCCAAATGGGGGAAACGGGTCGCTTTTCCTTTCTTTTGCTCAACCGATCTCGCCGCAATCCATTTTCCCGCTCCCTTCGACCCCCTCTCTCGGACTGATCTCTCAGATTCCTTTTTTGCAAAGTTTTTCCGGAGATCACTTTTCTCGTTTGTTCCTCTTATGAAGGCTACTTTGCCCTTCTTTCAGGGGGCCCTGACTCCCGAGGAAATACTCTCATCCCCCTTCTAGAATGTAGTTCCTTCCAAAATGAAACAGTCCCTTTTCGGGCCTTCGGATTGAGGGCGTCGGGGCTTCGTTTTCAAGCTTCCCCTCGTTGGAGCTTCTTCCTTATCCTTCCCTCCCACCTATTTCATCGCGTCCACGCGGCCATTTTACTCGCAATTAAACGAGTTTGCAACCTACCCCCCCTTTCCCATATGCCGTTCCATTTTTTCTTTTTTGAAGCCATGCGTCGGCTCCGGTCGAAAACCCCTCCCCAGGATAGGAGTTCTCTTTTTCCCGCCCTAAACAATGTTTGCCGATATTTCCCCACTATCTCTTTGTTGTTGATATCTCCTCCCTTTTTGATGACCCCTTCTTACCTCAGAATTGTGTTCTTTCGACCGTTAGAATAAAAGACGCATGGTCCCCTGCAAACTCCTCTCTTCCCCGCCTGGACCCTTTCCTCCTATTGCATAGATTTCCTTTACTTGCGCTTACCAATGTCCTCGTTGCTCTCCTCGCAAGCGGTTCTCTGCTCGAAGCCTTCTCTCAAACACGGCTCGACTCCGGTCCCCGGAGTCTCCCCCTTTTTTCAATTCTATTCGAAGCCGGCCTTTCTTTTTGTCTGATTTCAAGGTACCTCCCTTCCTAGAAGGTGACTTCCTTCATTAAGCTCTTTTTCCCTTTCGGACTCCTCTCTTCCCTTCTCCCCCTTGCACGATTTCTTGAAGACGGAAAGAATCTTTTCCCCCCCCCCCGTGACATAGGGTGAATCCGTTTTCCCCCATCCACTCCCCCCCCCTTTTTTGTGTTCCTTCGAATCGCCTGTTCGACTTCTATAGCTGCGGTATTTCCGCGTTTCTCCAGTTCCTTTCCCCTGAACCATTGTCAAAAGCGTTTCCCTCGTTTTTTCAAACCATAAACCCCCCCGATTGGGGGGTCTCTCTTTCTTTTTCCTCCCCCTCCGATTCGGAGTGAAAACTTCCTCCCCCCTTTCTCCTTTCCTTGAAGTCACAGCAAAATATCCGATTTTTTTCCCTTCGCTTTCGAACCCCGCTGCTCCTTGGCTCCTTTGTCCTCCGTTCTCTTCGGTGTCCCTCCACGTTCATCTTTCCCCATTCGGGGCGCTCTTCCCTTGTAAGAAGAAAATATTTCCTGCCACTTTTTGTCGATTCCTCGCCCTCCATCGGGCTAATCCCTTCCGTTATCCCCCCACCCCGTTTCCCCTCTTTCTTGGACTAGTCTTTTGCCCGCTCCTCAGGCTCCCCTCTTTTGTTGTCAATTTTTTTTCCTTCAACCTCTTTCCCCCCCCTCCCGTTACTTTTCCTTCACCCGGAAAACCCTTTCTCTTTCCGATCTCGTAGTCTTCTTTGTAAACGCCCCGAAGTTATCTCCCCCCCTTCAATCGCGTTTTTTTTCACAAGACCTGTTTCCTCCCCTCTCCTTTAGCCTCCACGGAACCATTGTCCTCTTCGTCAAACCACGACTTTCCTGAGCATTTTTCTTTCTCTCGTTTTCCCTCCCCCCCCCTTTAGCACCAGAAAAAGCCTTCTTCCCCTTTCTCCCCTCCCCGGAAAGACGGTTTTTTCTTAGCCGAAAGAATAATAGCTCCCTCTCCCATTTGCAGACCATCTTGACCGTCCTTGTCTCCTCTTACCCATTTTCCTTTCTCCCCCACCATTGCCGCCCCTGGTGCTTGAAATTATAAATTAAAATTTCTTCCGCTCTTTCACGATTTCCAAATTCTTTTAAGCGTTTTTTTGGATTTGCGTCCCTCTTTCTTCTTTTCAGATACGATTTCAATTCCCCCCTTTCTTTTTTTTTTTTTTTCCGTCCATTTTCCTGGTTTTCTCCCCCTTCCTTCAAGAAGTTCGCGTTGACCCCATTTCATCTCCCCCTTTCCCCCACTTTTTCACGTTACCGTTGTTCCTTTGTTTCCTCCCCTCGCGTCACGAGACTGCATCCCCCCCTTTGAAAGAATAATTCCCCTCCTCCCTCAACCACATCATACAAACCCAACCCTTAGGTTTTTTTTCCCTGTCAGGGGCGCAAAAAGACTCGCTTCTTCCTCCCCTTTTTTTTATCGTTACCTCTTCCCTGGAAATGTAGGCCTTTTTCCCTCCCTCTGGATCTTTGAGGTCAACGTTAGGATTATGTTGTCCCCTTGCGTGGACATCAATCTCCTTTCCGGTGGTTGCGACCCCCCCCTTTGAAATAGGGAAGACCTTCCTTGCTTCTCTATAGAGAGAGGGGAAGCCCCCTTTCCTTTTTTTTGTTGAGAAGAAGTAATTTTCCGCTAGATTTTTTCCTCTTTCCTTCTGAGGTTAGGAGTTGCGTTTCTTTCTTCTCTATGAGGACATTTGCAGAGCGCAGGGATGCACCCCTCCCCCTAAAAATCCCTGAAAGTTTGCCCCCCCCTTAGATATTTGGAAAGTGACTACTTCACAACCTGGAAGTTTTTCTTTCAACCCCCCCCCCTCTGGACGAGCGGTGAGCCTCTCTCCCAATCCTCTTTTAGTGATTATGTGCGGAATTCCCCCTTCTCCTTTTCGTTGAGCAGGCCTCTCCGAGATTCCCGAGGCCCCTTTTACTTTAAAGCGTACCCCCCCCTTTCTTCCGGGCTCTTAAAAATTCAACTCTCCCCCCTCTCTCCTTCCTTCTTGAGACTTCAACGAGCAAGGAATTGTCGAACAAAAAACCCCGTTTTTTCCTTTTTTCTTTTCTGACTCGCTTTCCCCCGCGCAAAAGCCGCCTGTCCCTTCTTTTTCGGCTTGAAAAGAATGTGGAAACGCGTTTTTTTAGCATGTTGTAAAATTTGAAGTGAGACCGCCGTACCTTGCTTGCTTTGCCCCTTTGGGGCCTGCTCTTTTTTCCCTCGATCCCCCCCCCCCAAAATGGGATCCCTTGTTCGATTATTTATTTTAGGCTTTAACTGGTACCCTTTTTCCCCCTTCTTCGTCTTCTCCCTCCTGTTCTATCGAGGCTTTTTCTGGTTCCTTCCCCGTTTGTCGGGAAAACTCTTTTCTTCCTTCGGTTTGACGAGATTTTCCCCTTGTGGCGCGTTTGCGAAGCTTTTGGTCCGTCCCTTCTAAAGGACCTTTCCCCCCCTTGTCAACAGGTCTTGTGCGTCCCTCCCCCCCCCCCTCCTCCTTCTCCGGTTTGCCCTCCCCTCCCCAAAAGAATATGAAGACTCTCTTCCCGCGAACGATGGTTGTCGTGTCTCTCCTCTCTAGAGTAGGGATTTTCCTTTGGAGCTGACTCTTTTTCCCACCGTTTTTTTGGGGTCGATTTCTCTTTCAAACGTACCCCTTGAAGCCCCCCTTCTTTCGTTTGAGACGGGTAAGTGATTTTCCCCCCCCCCCCTTTTTTTAGATGCTATTTTTCTTTTCTATGAATATTGCTCCCCCCCTCGCAGTTATATCGAAAATTTTCCCCTTCACACCGAGAGAACGGACTTCCCCAGCTGCCGCTCTTTTCTCCGGAAAAAAGCAGAAGCGTATCTTCTTCCCTCTTGTGCTCGTAAGAGAACGTGATGCGCCCGTTCACTCCTCTTCCATTTAAGGGGAAACATTCCTTATCCCAACAAATACTTTTTTCTTCGTCTGTTGGTGCACAAATGGCGGTCCCGTTTTTCCAAATGGTCCCTTTGTGACGGAACTTTGTCCTACCTTCGCCTACGCCTCTCTCCACAGGGGGCGAGTAGAAGATTCTCTTCTCCCCTTTTTTTGAAAAAGTGTCCTTTTCCTTCCCCTTCCACTCTGTCCTCGTTTGTTCCGAGTATTTTTTTGTAACTAATGAATCGTTCCTTTTCTAGGGGGCCTGCGAGAAGACCCGATCAGAGTCCCTTCTCAGTACTTCACCTTCCCCCTCCTTTTTCCCGGGAATTCATCTAATAGGCCCCCCCCCCCCCCCTTCTCCGTTTTTAGGAAACTTTTTGGGCGACTACCGTTCAAGATTTTCTCTTTTCGTTAACGGTGCATTCGGAGCCAGCCCCCTTATCTTTCCGAGGCTCTTTCCTTTTTTTAAAATCTCTTTCCCTCTGCAGGTCCCTTCCTTTTTTGGAAATGGAGGGGTTCCTCCCCTCCCCCCCCCTCTCGAAAAGGAGACCGTGATTAGTCCTTTCTTCTTTCCCCTCAATACCTCCTTCCCTCCGGTTGTTTGTTCTTTTCCTTCTCAAGTGGTTTGGAGAACTCCGGACCCGTCCAATCCGTTGTCATCTCGGCTTCTCTCCCTCCTCATGGCCTCCCCCCCTCTTCCCCCTGGACGGCAGATGTGACCTTTCCACTCTCTTCCCCCACTCTCTCCCCTGTACTCGTGAGAAAATCTAGAGCAATTATTTGGTAATGTGATTTCTCCCTCAAGGCCGTATTACTTCTCGATTCCCCTTTTTTAAAACGGAGTGCCCCCCTTCCTCCCCCCCCCTTCATGCTTCCGTTTTTTTTTTTGCCGCTTCCTTTTTCCTGTACCGAAATTCGAAGGTGACCGGTCCATTCCAGTTCTTCCTTTGCTTCGAATCTTTCCCCCTCTCCCCAAAGGACCGATGCAGTAGTTCCTCTCCATCCTTAAATATTCGAAATGAGGGTGCCCCTCGTCGAAAACACTCCACTTTTAACCCTAGCTTCTCTCAGTTTTTTTTTCTCGTTTCGCGTACATCGGATCTTCGTCTTTTATTAGATTGAAAAGATTAAGGATACCCCCCTGACACAGGGGAACCATCCCCCCCACTTTTTTCCCCTTTTCCCTCCGCAACCCATAAACTCCAAAGATTTTGTGTGGGGTTTGTATTTTTCCCCCCCTGTGTCCTTACTTGACTGACTCTTAAACCCTCTCCCCGTTCTCTTACGAGCTCCTCTTCTCCCCGCCCAATAGCCTCCCCCTTTCCAATTAGAACACCTGATTCTTTTCCTCCGGTTCTCTCGTGTCCCAGCATTCACCCACTCCCTTTCTCTCTCAACTTTTTTTCAAATCCAAACACCTAGAAAACGTTTTCCCCTTCTCTGCATCTAAAATAGGCCTACCCCCCTTTTCAAACACCCCCGTCGTATATTTTTTTAAGGGGTTCCTTTTGTGAAAGACTCTCTCCAAATATTCAGTAGTAAGATCCTCTCCCCCCCCCCCCTCTCCCCAAATCGTCTATCTCATCCCATTTTACCCTTTTTTTTCGTTTCCGACTTCGTTCTTCTTTTTTCACCGAGACCCCCCCTATGAGGTTGATGTTTTCCCCCCTCTTTTCCCTTTTTTGAAGCAGTGACTCATTTCTCCCCACATCTTCAAAACGCGCCAAATGCCCCCCTACCCCCAAGACGGTACCTGGATTCTTTCCTCTTTTTCGCGGTTCCCTCCCGCTGTTCTCCCCCCCCCTCCCACAGCTCGATAATTTCCTAAGCCCCTTTCCTTAGGTTCAAATGGATTATCCCCCTCCCTTTTTCCATTCCCCGTCCTATCCTTTGCAGCCCACTTCTCTCCTGGATCCCTTTTAGAGGCCCCAAAATTTTCCCTTCAAGGTGACGCTCATCCCAACTTACACTGATTGTTCGTCCTAGTAACTCCCCCAATTTATTTTTCCCCCCTTTTTTTAAATAATTTGATTAGGCTTTCCTTTCCGCCCCCAAGAGACTTAAAGATAAGTTTCCCCCCCCTTCTTTATTTTCTGACAAATTATGAACTTCTTAACCCAACCTTTCTTTTGAATTCAATTCGTCACTTTCCTCTTTTCCCTATTCCCTTTTTCCCCTAGGTAGAGGTTACCTCAACGTTCCAGTTGTTCCCTTTTTCACCTCCTCTTCCTTTCTCCCATAACCCCCCCTCATTCAGCATTAATTCCGCCACCCCTCCCCTTCCCCTCATCCCCCTAAGGAGCTGTACCCTTGGGGACACCACTCTGTTCAGCACCCCCCTTTTTTTCCCCCCTCTACCCCCTTTGGCACTGTCGTCAATGTCCTCTCCTCTTTAGTGGGATGTTCCCCTTCGGGGGGAGGGGGTTTTGCGGGAGGCTTTTTTTTCCCTCCCCCCCCTCCCACGGTCATCTGGGTGTTTTTTTCCGTTTAGAACAAGCTATCCTCCCTTTTCATAGGAAGAAAGAGTCGGAGGG
>Ga0179593_1443851_pt1 | contig 17692 bp, 18 predicted proteins | sample CZODoug2_1_08_16_FD_185931 | JGI IMG/M metagenome (GOLD analysis project Ga0179593, IMG submission 185931) | Vadose zone soil fungal communities from Angelo Coast Range Reserve, California, USA - CZODoug2_1_08_16fungal (PacBio error correction) | ecosystem: Environmental > Terrestrial > Soil >... | reverse complement strand
GGGTGCCACCCACTTAAACCCCAGGTGCACTCCCCCAGAATGCTTTCCCTTTCCCTTTTCGTTTTTTTACCGTCCGCGATGAGGGCACTTTTTTCCTTTTCCGGTTTTCTTGTGTTTTGGTGTTTTTGTCTGAGTACTTTTGGTCTTTTTTTTTACAATCCAGTTTTTTACCGTCATCCTTCACCAACACCGGTGACGACTTTTCAGTCCCTTTTTTTTTTTTCGCCTCTCAATTCGTCCCACCCCCCCCCCCCCACCTTCCTTCTTTCCGTCGACGCCCACGTTTTTGTTTTTTCTTTTGGGGATTTTTTTCTGGACCCCGAAAAGACCACTCGTTCCTCTCTCCCCCAATCCCTCTTGCCTTCCTCTTTTGTTTCGCGGCATTGTCCCCACATCGCTTTTTTCCCGTTTGGGCTTGGGGTATTTCCGTGATTTTTTTGTAGACTGTACGTTGTGGACTTAGGGAGTTCTTCCCTGCCATCCTCGTGGCTTTCCGTCATCGGGTCCCGCACCCCCCCTCTTCCTCACGGGAGGTTTTTATTACGTGGTCGGGATTTCTCCCCTTTCTTCCCCCCTGCCCCCCACAAAACAGAACCTTGAGATATTACCCCTGTTTTTTTTTTTTTTTTTGTTAGTCTTCGTTGGGGCTTTTTTTCGGTCCCCCTTACCAGGGTAATATACCCTTCCTCAGAATGAACTATCTTGATTTTCCCTTTTCCCTAGAAGGTTGTGAGTAACCGTGCCCTCATGTTTTTTTGTTTTTTCTTTTTAGTTCCCCCTTTCGGTAGTGTTCCCCCCCCCACCCTTGTTTTGCTGTTCTACCACATTACTGTCGTTGGAGGGACTGGTGTGACCGCCCCTGCTTCTTCCGGTTTTGGGTTGTCTTCCTTTTTCCTCTCTCGGGGAGAACGTTCCTTCTTACCTCCTTTTACACATCTAGTTTTCGTTTTTTCCTCCGCTTGGAAAGAAGGCGATTCTTATCAGGTCCTCAGTCACTTTTGGCTGTCTTGTCCGGTTCTTTTTTTCCCCCTACCTTATGGCTTTATGACCATTGGCTGGCTTTGCGGAGTTCATCTTGTCCCTTTCGACCTTTTCTCCCTGATTTCTGCCCGGCCTCCCGCGAAGTCACGCGTTTTCCCCCCAGTGACGCCCCCATTCAGATCCTTCTTTTTCCTTTAAAACGGGTGTTGGATTATGTGTTTCCAGCCTTTTGCCCTTTCCTGTCATCCCAAACTTTTTTTTCTTTCCTCTTCTGCCGACGTGCTTGCTTCACCACCCAAGCTTTTTCGTTGTCCGGTTTCTTTTTTTCCGCTTTTCTGGGATGTCCCACGACTTACCCCTCCTGACGGACCCTAACCCCTGCTCCTTGCCTTCTTTGACTTTTGGTCCTTTCCCCTGGCCGCCGGGGCGGGCTATCATTTTTTTACCCCCGGAAGGCTTCAGTTTCGCCAAACGACGTTCTTTGGATTCCCTCCCTTTCCCTTTCTTTTCTTTTCTTTGTTTTGAGTCTTACAGGCGTCTTTGCGGGCCAGGGTCCGCCAAATTTGTTGGTTCCTCCTTCCATTGAACTCATCAGTTCCCGTTGGGAGGCGGGTCTCCCCCCCCCCAGACCCCCTTTTCTCCATAGTGTGTGGTCGGTTTTCTGGACCCCCCCTTGGTATTTTGACAATTTTCTAGCCTTGTCCCCCAGGTAACAACCCCACCCATATCTCCCTTTCCCCTTTTTCCCCCCGTTGTTGTGTTTTAGTTCTCTTGGTTTTCCTTTTATCCTTTCAGACAACTGTGAAATGGTGTCCCACGATCCACTTGTAAATACTGGCAGATTTCCCCTGCCCCCCCACGACTGTCCCTTTACCCGTTTCACGTTCCCGGTCCCGTACGTTTTTCTTTCCGGGGTCCGGGGGGTGGAGTCTTGTATTCTTGGACCATTCCCGGGCCCGAAGCTGGGTTTCAGACTCATTCTTTTGGGTTCCTTGGGTTTCCCACAAAGAAGCGAAAAGGTTCTTTCTTGATCCCGGTTAATCCCTGCTGATTTCTCCTCCGAAAGTTGTGCCGTTTTCCTTTTGCTTCTTCCATTCCCCTTGTCAGGTACATGTTCAATCCACCTTCTGCGACATTTGGAAGGGTAGTTTAGTTCGTTCGGTGTTGTTCTTTGAAACCCGCGGCCCCTCTTTCTTTCATCTGTGTGTGTTAAGACTTCAGCATTTCAGTCCTTTTCTATGTCAATAAGGTTGTCTGCTTTCTCTTGCCCTTTCCCCGCTTTTTTTTTTTCAAAAGATCTCCCTGTCTTTTTTGAGGTCTTTTTTTTTTTTGACCACCCCTTTTAAACTTGCATGTCCTTTCTTTTCCGTCGTCCGGAGTTTTGGTTTCTCGTTGGCTCGTAGAGGGCACTTTCTTTTTCCTTCGCCAGTGCTAGCGGTCTAAAATTCAACCATTGGTCCTCCCACTAAACCTTTTTTTCTCAGCACGTTGCCCTTGTAGTTCAATCGTCTTTCCAACCCTACCTTCGTGTGACCTGCTTTTTCCCTTACGAAACGTGGGTCCTCAATGATTTTTTTCTTCGTATTCTTCTGGACTCGCCCTATTTTTCTTTTTTTACCTCGCCCAAACTTTTTTCTCCCTTAGGGAGTTCCTTCAACGCGCGGGACCCCTTTTTCCTTTTTTTTCCCCTGCTGGGGGCGAAGCCCCCCAAAAAATGGTTATCCGGCCCCGCATCGTTTCCTTCCCCCCCGTCTTTCCCCGTTTCCCTTCTTCTGGAATGCTCAGGAGTGTGAGGTTTTCTTTCCTCCCCTTTTCCCCCCTTCCGTCTTCTTCTCTGTTTGACCCCCGTCTCTCGAAGGTTTCCTTTCCCAAGCTTCCCTCAAGCTCCCAGGCGTTCCTGGCACAGTGGTTGTTTGCTTCCTTTTAAAGTTCATGGCACCCCATCCCCCCCTCTCAGTGACTTCCCAAGTGTCTGCACCAGCTCCGCATTTTATGCGTTGGTCGGCTCAGTTTTTTAACCTTTATTTTCATCCGTTCTCACGGAGAACCTTCCCTTTTTCCTCCTGAGAAGCGATTGGTGGGGAACCGAACCGTCTGCCGGCCATTCACCCCCCCTTTTTTTCTATCCCTCTCTTCTCCTTGCGTTTTTTGTTTTTTCCGTCCCCAGAAACGCACCCCCATTTGGTTTTTTCCCGTTAGCCCTGAGCGCTCCCTTGTTGTCGTGTTTACTTTTCGATTTTGGGTCGGTCTCATGGCCCTGGCCTGGTGTTCCTCGGCGTCGTTCGCCTTTTTGTTTTTGTTTTCCTGTTCCCCCGTTGCCTGGAGGATGTGTCCCACCCAAGAAAATTTCATTCCCACCCCCCCCCCCCCCCCCCTGCCAGCGTGTTCTTCCGTACCCGTTTTGCCCATTGTTTTCCTCTTCGGTCCTGGTTGGGCCTTTGATCTGTGTGGAAAGTTTTCCGGCGTTCCCACTGCTTTGTTTCCCTCGTCTCTCTCTTTTTATCTTCCCCTCGTTGTTTTTTCTGATTCTCCCAAGCCACAGTTTGCACGCCCGCTGCCTTCCACGGGATCAACGGCCCCGCCTCCTTTTTCTCCTTTTCTCCAAGTGGAGGGGACGGCTGGGTGTGGGTTCTTCCCCACTTTCCTCCGTTTATTCGTTGGCCACCATCCCTCTTTTTTCCTTTTTTCCCAAACGTTTTTTACGGAAACCTTTTCCACTGGCCTTTGCGTCCCCCTTAAAAGGCCGAACCCTTTTAACCCTTTTTTCTCCCCTTTTTCGTACATACCCTTTTGAGGATCTTCCTCTTCCCACATTCTTTTTTTTGCGTTTTCGGACCCGTTTTCCCGCATCCCTCCCCCCCCTTCGAAGGCTTTATCGGCAGGTTCTGGCTCCAGTCCTTTTTTTCCCATCGTCCTTTTTTTGCACGATGTGGTGTGTGGCTGGCCCCCTTTTTGATCCCCCCTCCTTGTCTGCGTGGTACGGGTTTTCCCGTTTTTTACTCTAGCAGCCTGTCTGTGAAGGGCGATTTAGGTTACCTCCCCTTTTCACCCTGCTTCTTTTTTGATCTCAGCTTGTTTGCGGTTTCCCCCCCCCCTTGAACACTTTCTTCCGCAACCCCCCCACCTTTTTTCTCTCTTGTCGATTTCTTTCCCTCTTTTTTGTACCTTTGCCCGTTCAATGGTATTGTTTTTTTTTTTTCATCCCTCGAGGCCTTCTCCTAATACTTTTCCCTTCGAACCCGGTTTACTTGCAATCGGGCATCCCTGGCGGGAATCAGGGTCGGTTCATCCCGATACCCCTACCATTGTTGAGGTATAAATCGTCAAAGGGTTGGCGTCCCCACCCCTTTTTCTTCGTTCGGCCGGCCTTGTTTTTTGCTGCTCTTTTTTTTTTTTGGTGTTTCCTTGGTTGTGTTGTTTCTGTCGTCCAGGCTCGCCTTTTCCCCCGTTAGTCGTATCCCATTACGTTGAAGACGTCTGTGTCGAGGTCCTTTTTCTTTAGCACTGGGGTTTTCCGTGTTTTTTTTCTTGGGGGTTATGTTTTAGCCCCGGTAGTTTGGACCCGTTTTGGAGATTTGGCGAAGTTCTCATTCCTGGCCCCTCACTTTCGACCTATGATTCCCCGCTTTTCCCGACCCTTTTAACTTTATGAAGACACCTGTAATACGGGCGTCTTTCCCACCTTTTGCGGATTTTTTTTCCGCGTTCGTCCGAAAAGCTTCCTCTCCTGGAATCGAGTATCCTTTCCGACGACCCCTTTCTTATAGTCCCACAATATTTCGTTTCCAAGGACCTATGGGCCCCCCCCCTAGGGTTTTACCCGAATACACCGGCCTTGCCGCTCTTTAGGAGGACATGATACTTTCTCCTCCCTGTCCTTGGTTTCTCCATCTACCTGGCGGCTGTTTCTGCGCAAAAAGGGACCTTTTTTTCCTTCCCCCACCTCTTAAAGCCGTCCTTTGGAGATTGCCTTTTTGCCTTTTTGGTCCCCGACACGTAGGTTTTTATTGCTTGCGTTGCTTTTCCATCCCTTCCCGGGGTCCTTCCCCCTTTACATCATTTCATTAACAGTTGTTCTTTTTTTTTGGATTTGGGAGGTGGAGGCAACATCAAAACTCGCCACTTTGGTGTCCCTTTCTCCCATGGTTGAATCCCTGTTTGTGTAGTTTTTTTTCTCCATTGTTTCCCCACCCCTTTTTATTTTTTCAGACCGCCACTATGTTGTTTTGTTTTGCCCTCACTGATTTGAGATGGGGTGGCAATTTTTTTTTTTGACCCCCACCTGAATTGCCCCCCCCCCTCGCCCCACGGCCCTATTCCCTGTGGACCGCCTACGAACTTGCGTTGGATGACGTGGTCTTGAAGCCCGCCCACCTTCCCCTGTCCGAAAACTTGTTTCCCGTTCTTGTTCCTTTTTGTCCGTCTTTTTGATTTCCCCGCTTTGGCTTGTAACTTCCCGCCTCCTTCAAGAATTTAGGTGTCTCCCCTGCCCAATTCATGCTTCCCCATGTTTGTTTTTTTTTTTTTTTTCTGTGATGTGACTTTTTTTATACCTCACGTGCCCTTTCCGACCGTTGCCTGGGTTTCTCGGCTCTTAGCCACATTTTCCCCGCACCCTTTTGCGAATCACGGGCCCTCTTTCTTCTGTGCTCGTCCTCGGGGGGCGACACACCCCCCTTACTATTTCCTGTCTTTTTTGCTGTGGGGTTTGTTTTTTTCCGCCTCAGCCACCATTTTTTTCCCTCCGATGCACGGTTCACCTATGAGGGGGTGGAGGATGTCTGACGATCCCTCTTAAATCGCCCAGTGGTTCTTCTATCTCCGTTATTGAAGTTGCCCTTTTTTTTCTCTTTGTTTAAACGGACATGACCCTGTTCGGCGTACGGTTTTTTGCTTCCGTGACTCGGTTTCCTTTTCCGCGGTCCATGTTTGATTCCCCTTCCCCGGGTTTTTCCTGGTGTCCTCACGTGGTCTCCCTCACCACCTCGCAGCCCCAATTTGGACAGTCTTCCCCCCCCCTACTCCCCCCTCCGCCGTGTCCCCCCTTTGCGGTTTCTAGTTTTTTTTTTTGCATCTGTCTTGTTTTAAGACTTTTGTCCCGGCGACGCACGATTCGGTCTTCCTCTTCCCCCCCCCCCCCCCCCCTTTAGGAGGGTGCGTTCGTTTCCCCGTACCAAAGGACTTTCTTTTTTTTTCCCTTCCCCCGACCCCACCCCAAACCTTTGGCGCCCTTCCCTCCCCCCTTTCTCCCCTCCCGGAGTGGGCAATGGCCAAATCCCCCCCTCTTGGGCCCCTTTCCCCCCGTGACGGGTTTTTCCTTTTGTTTTTTAAGGAGATCACTGCTTCTGTGTATGTCCGTCTCTTCCCCCCTTGTCGTTTGCCCTTCGTTGGTTTGCTCCCTCTCCCCCCCCGACTTTGTCTTGGGTGGTGGGAGGTCCCGCCCTTTTTCTTCCCTGGAACCTCTCGTTACCCCCTGCAGTTCCCCCGTGATCTGGTTCTTGACCCGGCCCTTCGAACAGGAATCTTTTTGGTTGACCGTCCCGCCCTCCTAGTTGAAAAGGAAGGTTCCTCGCTTTTCCCCCTTAAGAGGGTAGTCCCCTTCTCCCCCCTCGTTCCGAGATGGTGGTGCAAAGAAGTAATTTTCGCACCGCGAGGTATATTCCTCTGTTTTCTAGGATTGTTCTTCCGTGTTTTGACTTTTCTTCCCAGTCCCACTTCCACTCCTTGGTTGGAATTTTTCCTCGATTTCGTGGCCTTATTTTTTGTAGGTGTCTCTATTTATCATATTTTCCACTTTTTGACGTAAGGGGAAGCAACGTTTTTGTTTGCCGATGAAGTTTTTTTCCCCTCTGTTGCCTTGATGGTGTCCCTTTAACCTATTTTTGGCCCACCCCGCCCAAGTTGCCGTAACAGGATAGGTCTGTTTCTCTTTAATGAGGTTGGTGTCTTTTCTGTCCTGTTGAATCATTCTGTCGCAACTTTTTTGCCCTAGTATCTCTCTTTTTACTCCCCCTTTTTTGTTTTTTTTTGATCGGGAACCTACCTTTTTGAAACAAAGACCCAATGGTGCATTGCTTAATCCTTTTTTTGCCGCCCTACCCCTGTCATTAATTACGATGTGACTGGTTTTTTTTAGGGATTTTCTTTGGGGTTGGTCTTTCCCCCCCGTTTTCTTTTCTTGTGTGACTTTGTCCACCTCCCCTTTTTGTTTTGATGTTTTCTCCCTTCCCCCCGGCGTTCCCAGCTAGTGCCTTTTTTTCTCCGACCCCCCCTTTAAAGAGTTAACCTCACAACCATCGGATTGGCACGTCACGACCCCCAGTATGGGGCGTGTGCTTTGCTCCCCCCCCTCCCCCCCAAGACTTTCTCCAATCTTTCGGCATAGGAAGGTTTATGTTCTTCGTCCCTTCCTTGCACCCCCCTCATAGACCGATGGGGGCTTGATTTTTCCACCCCCCCCTTCTTCTCTTCCCTTTTACTGGTTCCTCCGGCGTTTTTTTCCCCGACTTCTGAGACTTCTTTTTACCAGCCCCGCCCTCCGAGAGGATGGGGTTCTCGTTTTCCCCCTTTAATTCGTCCGACACACACCTGAAAGAGGAGCTTTCTCTCGTTTTATCTTGATTCTTTGCCTTTTTTTTTTTTTTTTTCCCTGGCCCTCTCCCAGGTTGGGTAGACGCCCGTCTTGTGTCCCAAGGCCTAGGCGGAGTGTATCTAACTCGACAAATTCTTGTTCTCCTCCTTGCACCCTTCTTTTTTTTTTTTTTTTTTTTTTTTGTCGGTGAGACTTTTCTCCAGCCCCCCAACTTGTTTTTCTTTCTCAATGTAATTTTTTTCCTGTCCAGGGGAAGGAGAAATTTCCCGGTTTTTTTTTGGTTCTAGTTTTCCCTCGGGCCCTTGGCCCGTTCTCCCGGCTCACTCCTCCCTATGAGACCCCCCCAGTGTTCTTTTTTCCTCGTGGTACTTTCAGGGCTGGCCTTGAGTTTTTTTTTTTTGCACTTTTGTGAAGGCTGTTTCTCCGTTCTTGCGTCCCTTCTTTTTACCTTTCCCGCTGGTTTTCCCCCTTCCGCTTCCCTCGCATTCTCGGATGTCCTCCCCCTCCAACGCCACGTGGCCCTGGTCGGTTTCAACGTTGAAGGCCCCCCTTCCCTGGTCAAATTAGTTCATTCTTTCCCCATTTTGTCTGGCCAGAGTTGACTTTTCTGTCTAAACCGCTTCGGCATCCTCTGGTTGGTTGACCAGAATGACCCCCCCTTCCTTTCTTGATCTTTCCCAAACATTTTCCCCCCCCCGTTGACCCCCTCTGGGCCCGGGTTCAGTTTTTTACTTTCCTAGAAAAATGGGTCCTTTCTCTCCCACTGATGTTCCCGGCGGAGATCATTCCCGCCGGTTTTTTTTTGTCAGATTGATTTTCTTCGTTCTTGTCCCCAACCCCTGCTTTCCCGTGGCCTTTCCCCCCTCAAGAGGCCCTTTTTGTCTCCCTTGCGGGGTTGCCCCGACAAACAAGTCGTTTCCCGTTGCTTTTTGCCCTTTTTTGAACAGTCCCCGGTGCACCAGGTACCTCCTCCACCTTGAAGTTTTTTAGGTTTGGTTGGCTGGTTCCAGTGCCCAGCCCACACCTTTTTCCTCATTTTGGTGGTTATCACGTGTTCCCCAATCCCCGTTGGCTCGGTGAGTTCGTTTCTCTCTCCCGGTAACACCTATTTGAGTTCTTTTCCCCTTTTTTTCCTCCTCCCTTCCGTTGTTTGTTTTCTTTTTCCTTCTTCTTTGGTCCCATGTAACACCTCAAATGTCCCCCCTCCCAAGTTCCTTCCTTTTCTCTCACGGCCACCCCCGTTTTTCTTTCTGTCTTTTTTTTTCTTGGGACGACCCACTCGCCCTCCCAGCTTGATATGGAGTGGGCCGAGGGTCCGTTTGCCCTTTTCGCTTTTTTATGGGGCCCTTTCACCTCTCCTTGTGCCGGATATGTCCTGTCCTGTTCCCGGGGGGGTGGGCGAACCTTTTTCCGTTCTTTCTCTTGCTGCATTCCCCTTGTCTTTCTAAGGCCTTTTCCCCGTGCGGTTCTCAGGATGAGATCGACTTGATGCCAGTCCTGCCCTTTTTTTTTTGCAAAATGATCCGGGGGGCCCCCCCTTTTTCTTCGTCGATCCTTTTTTTTTGTCCTAGGCTATTTTTTTTTTTTAGTTAAGTTTGCTCCTCCACTGACGTGATTCTCCCCTCTTCCCCCCTTTTGGGACCAAACCATATTGTTGGGACTATACCCTCAAGTACGTCTCAGGTTTTTTCATTTCTCCGAGGACCGAGACCGTCTTGGAGGATTTGTATCTCTTTGACGAATTAAACGAGTGTCCAAGTCTCTGTCCCCCAGGTTTTTCGATACCACGTTTTTTCTTCCAGTTGTGCTGCCCCACCCTTTGGCTTTTTTACCGGACTTCCGTCTTTTTTCCTTTAAGTATTGCGGGGCCTCCTTTCATTTGTCGAGGGGATATATTAAACGGACGTCCTGGGGCCCCACCCTCGTTTTCTCCTACTGTTTCTCTTTCCTCACCGGGGCCCCCTTAAACCCTGTTGCCTCGAATTCCCCCGTCCACCTTTCGGTTACCCTTCCATTTTCCCTACGTCCCACGTTTTTTGCTCCTTCTTGGTGGGTCGCCTTAATGGCGACTTTGCCCTTGATTTCTTGGGTTCTTCGGACCCCACCGGCGCTGGGGGGCGGTCGTTCCTCTCATGTCCCTCCCCCTGTTTCAGGGGGATCCCCCTCCCCAAACACTTGTGTCAGGCTTTTTTCAGGCTCCCTGATTGCCACGACCGGTTTTTGGTCCCCCCTATGATCAACCGACTTGTTCGTGGAGTGTCCTATTATCACTGACATTTCTCGATTTTCTTAGGAGCCAAACCCTTTGTCGCCGGACAGGCGAACTCTCTTCCGCATCCATTTCCGATCTCTCGGGTCAGTTGGTGGTTCGTTATCCAAGTAGTCTTTTTAACCCCCTTTACTTCCATCACCCGCACATTTTACCTGCCGAAAGCGGTGTACCGATTTCTCTCTAATATTTGCAGGTCCCTAGTTCTGCCTACTGGCCTTTCCTGTTGCCCCCCCGGACAACTTCCGTTTTTTTTCCCCACTTCCCTGCTTTTTTTCGTTGGCCAAGCCCACATCGTGCGTTTGGTGCCGAAACAGATTCCTTTTTTTCCATCCTCTCCCAGTCAGACACGGTTTCGTCGCCTTTTTGGTGGCTTTTTTTCCCCCTGGTGGATTTATGGTTTTGATTTTCTGGAGGGGTGTTCCCCTCCGGTTGGCTTCCGACTTTTGTACTCCGGTTTTTGTTTGTAGATTTTCTCTCCCTGGTCGGGGCTCACGTTGCCTGCCGTTACTACGGAGTTTTTTATTCTTTTTGCCTCTTTCCCCCCCCTGGTGACGTCGGGATTTTCCCCCGGACGTCCCCCCCTCAGTTTTCCCTTTTTTTTTTTTTTTCCCCCCCCACCACAACAAAAGTCCCCCGCACGGAGATTTTTTTCTCTTTCTTGGTTTTGTTTCCTTTTTTTGGCCGGTTTTTTGCAGGCCCCTGGTTGGACTCTTCTTGGCGGCATTTTTTTGTTTTCCCTCTTTTTTCTCTTTTTTTACCCTTCCTTGTTGGTTTCTCTTAGTGCCCCCCCCGAGTGAGACGGTTTGCCCCCCTTCTTGCTTCCAGTTCCTACCCGGGCAACTCCCCCATCCTCTTAATGCTACGTTTTTAGCCAGTTCTTGTTTTGACGGGCTTTTTTTCTTTTTTTGTTTTTTTCTTCCAATTTCCTCGTTTGGACTCGTTTTGCCCCTTTTTCCGTTCAGAGGATTCTCATCGCCGACCTCCGCCGTATTCCACGGTTTCTGGAGACCCCCTACCCCCCCTTTTTCCTCACCGTCACCTCCACCTTGGAGTCCCTTTCGACGCCCCACCACTGGGATTTTCTTTTTTTTGAGTTGCGGCGTGAACTCCACCGTCCAACAGCTCGACATCCCCGGGCCTCTCCTCGGTTTTCTTTTAGGGCGACCCAAGGACTAGGCCCCCCACCCCCTCGGACCTATGTTTCTCCCTCGTTTTTCTACCCCTCTCTGTTTTGTTTCTTTTTTTTTTTGTTCCCTTTTTTAAGGGTTGGCCCTCGGGCTGAGTCCCCCAGTGATGCTCTCGATTTTAGGGTTTTCACCCGCTTCGTTAACTTTGCCGGGCGGGGCTGTTTGGTACCAGGGTTTCCCTCCCTTAGTCCTCCCCACCAACAGGCAGATTTGTCGATCTCGTAGGTGGCTTAGTTTTTTCTGGTTTCCGGCCAGGCTCCCCCCTTGGGAAGTAGACTCCATCTAGTTCGAGGCTTTCTCTTTTCCTTTTCTTTATCCAAAACGTGTCGTTTCTCGTCTAATCCTTTTTGCCTTGAAAAGGGAAGTGAAAGATTCTTCTTGCTCGTCCAAACCCAGGTGGTTGTTTTTCCCCGTTCTGGAATTTTTTGGAGGGAAGTGGTCCCCTCCCCTCCTGATTTAAAGGGGGTTGGACGTTTTTACTCGGGAGTCTCCCCCGTTCCCGGCCTTTTTTTACATATTCCTCAAAAGTCGTCGTCGGACTCCGTTCCCGGCTTTGGTGTCGTTCTTCTCTTGACACTGGGTCGTTTTTTTGCAGGATTTTTGCCCCCCCCCCGTTTCTTAGAAACACGGAGGGGCCCCTTCGATTTTTTTCGAACTGGATATCCTGGCCCCTTCCCTCCCCGAAGGATTTCACTTCCTGCAACGTCCGGTAAGTTGCCATCCCCCAAGTCCTTTTCGTGATATTCGAAACCACTTGTTTTGTTCGGATTCTTTTTCTCCCCGTGATCTCTTCCAGTCTCCCCCTTGTCTGTTTTTGTGACTTCCCTCGCTGATCCTGATGATAGTGATTATCCTTCCCCACCTTCGTCTCCCCGCCGGAGGGCCGTTTTTTTTTTTTCTCCCCAGTCCCTACCCCTTGCCGACTTCCGGCCCTGTCTTCCCGTCTCTCTTTGGAAGGCGTGGCCTTGGCTCCCTGGTTTCCTGTCTTTCCCTTGCGATTACCGGAAGGATGTAGCTGTCCTTCAACCTGCCCGGCCCTGTGGATGCCTCCCTCCGGGGTTTTTAAGCCTGTTTTTTTTTGTTCCCCCTGAGCACCGGTGGCCCTTGTCCGCCCCAGCCCGTATGAAAGCCCCCCTTCCCCTCATCCATTCCCCCGTGAACAAACGTCGTTCCCTTTGTTTTTGTCGCGTGAGGAGAACCCCAAACAGTCGCCATCTTGTGTCCCCCCCCAGGTATGATAACCCGTGATTGCCCTACCGTGGGCTCTTGTGTTCCAATCGGTGTCTCCTTATTCCCCACAACCCAATGTCTCTCCCTTCTCCCAGACCTTGTTGCGATTGGGTGGTGACCTTTCCTCTGCCACTTGAACATTGGGTCTAGCAATTTTCTTACATTTTCCACAGTAAACTTCCCCCGATTGGAGAATTTGTTGTGGTCCGAAAAGCTTGGAAAGAAAGTCCCCCCCTATTTTGTCCTTTTTATGCCGGGGACAGGTATGTTGCACCCCTTTTTGGCTTTGACCTGTCCCCTCCCCGACGGGGTCTTTTTTTCTACCGCAGGCGGGCTCACCCCTGGCCGGGATGGGGATGAAACCCTTCCCCCCCCTTTTTTTTTCGTTGGGCCGTTTGAAGGTCCCTTGCAACTCCTTTTTGCCTGGGGAGCCAGCCCCCTGCCAAAGGCTGCTGCTGGCTTTCCCCGGTAATCCCTCTCTTCTCTCTTTGTGTGGCTGCTTTCCTTTTCCTGTTTCGTTGTGGGATTGAAATCCCACGACGGGAGGACTCTTTTCCCTTTCTGGAACTATGTTGGTTGAGTACGTGGTTCGCCCCCTGGTCAGCTCCGATGCCGAACTCCTTTCTGGTTTTTTCCGAATCAAGATTAACCTCTCCTGCCCCTGTTATCATCCGTTATTGAGGTTGATTTTTTTTATGTGCAACGGTTGTTACCCTTCCGGCGTTCTCCTCTTTTTTTCCACTTTTGTTTTCCGGCTCTGGCCGGATCCTTCTTCCTCGGCCCCTGGGGGTCCCAACCTGTTCCCCTCTAACCACTGGTCAGCAGCACCGGCCGCCCTCCCCAAAGTGCCTCCATTCTCTGCCCGCAAACTTCGCTTAAGTCCCGGCTGTTTGTTTTTTGTCTTTGACTCGACCGTTGCCATGAATGTCGGCGTTAGAGCCTTTCGTAGGGCGTTTCTTTGTTGGAAATCGGCCTTTCTCCATGCTGTGGCTTCCCTGGCCCGCTTCTTTTCAGTCACCCTTTATTATGGGGGGAGACCCCTGCCACCCCCCCCTGGGGTTGTCCGCTTCATTTCCCCAGTGGTTTTTTGTTTTTGTGTGCTTTCCCACCTTTATGCTCCCTGTCCTTCACGACTGGTTCGAGTTGTCCCCGATGATTTTCAATTTCTCCCCGCGCTGTCTGGCGCCCTCTCGGGCGTTTGCCGTGCAGCAGTGCGCCCCGGAATCTACCTTGTCCTTTGTTTTTGGTTTCGTTTTCACAGTACGTCCCTTTTCCCTACTTGCTAATAACCGGTCCCTCCTTGACTCCTTTTTTCGTGTGCGGAACACTTCCTTCTGGCATGGTTGTTCGACTTTTTTTTTGTGTTTTCAACACCTTTGCTCTCCCCCCCGGACTTCGGTGGGGTAGTTTCCCTTCAGACACATTCGTTCCTGAGCAGATGTGGTTTTTGACGCCATTGTTATCCCCCGGGAGCCATGAACCCCCCCCACTTTCGTTAGATTTGCCGCGGTTTTCCCCTAGATGGTTCTTTTATTTGAGGTGTTTGTTGTAGTCATGCAAAATATAATTTTGTGTTGTAGCGTGATGCAGATTAGGTTTTTTCCCGATGTCCCGATGGCTGGTTTTCTACGTGTTCTTTCCTTTTGAAGGACGGCGGGGTTTGTGTTTGGTTGCCCCCGTCTGACTGGTTTGACACCCCTCGTTTTTCCTTGGATGTTCACCCTGTCTTTCCCCCCCTGACGACCTGGAAGGGCCACCCCCACATACCCCGCAAAGCGCCCCGTCACCACTTGGCTTTTAGATTAAATTCTGGGGCGGGGGGTTTTGTTTGCCCGTTTGGGACTATTCTTGCCTGTGCCCTGTTTGGTACACCTCGGTTTTTTTTTCTTTCCTCTTCAATACCTTTTTTTTGTTTCTGAAGGTTTCACCCCAATCGGTGCAAGCCCCCCCTCTGTTTTTTCCTTCACCGGGCCCCTCTAACTGTCCGTTTTTTGCTGCCGGTCCCGTTGCGGTGGACGTGCTTTTCTGGGTTTTGGTGGGGGGCTTGCCAAGTTCCTTCCGTTGGGGACTCGGGCCCCCTTTCCCCGGTTCTTTTGTAACCGTTAATAGTTCCCACCCGGCGCCTTTTTGACCCCGATGTCTCCCTTCATGCCCGTGCTTCCCCCCGACCTCGACCCCCGTCACCTAACACCCTTGTTCGTGCATCTAGGGACCCTTCCACACAAATTTCTTGTCTTTTTCCTGCCATGACTAGTTCTGCAAACTCCCTCGTTCTCCCGCCGCCTTTTTCGCCAGGACTTCGGCACCCACATTTGGTATCCCGATGTTGTTGGCCGGGAGTTCCAATCACTTTTTTTTTGCGTTTTCCCCGGGTCCCAGTTCCTCTGCTTTCGGCGATTTCCACTGACCCTTGATAATGAGTGGTACGACAACCCGCCTTTTGTACCCGGTGCGTTTTTGGGGATCGATGGCGTGAGGTTCGTGGCTTTACCTCTTCCCCTAACCCCCCGAAGTAGTTAGGACTTTAGTTGTACTTTGGTCCGTCTGTTCCCCCTTCCCCTTGCCCCCCCCGGGGTCCTTCCGTTGATCCCCCCCCTCGGCGCCAGTTCGTTTCTTTTTGAATCATCTGACACGTTCCTGTTAGCATCCGGGTTACCCATTTTAGTTTTTCATCCGGTTGAGTGTTTCTGTCTCTCCGGCCCAGTTTTTTTTGGTCCCCAGGTTGCGGCCCTTTTCAGGGACGGCCAGACCGGTCCTCTCAGCCTTGTGGTGGGGTCACCCCTCGGTCCCCTGGTCGTCGCCCAGTTCTTCCTTACCACTCCCGACCATCTGGCGGTGACATTTTTTTCTCGACCGACTGGGCGCCACGCGGTTTGTTTTGGGTTGATTATGGTCGGCCCCCCACTTTTGTTGCAGTGCTTGTCGTCCCGTTCTGTCTCGTGAGGGTTCCCCCCCAGGCGCTTTGCGTTTATTTTTGATCTGCCTCGACCTCTCCTGTATTTCCTTTCCCACTGTCCCCCCTTGTCCCCCGGTAACCCTTGCAACGGCCATTACCATATTTTTTAGTTTTTCTTTTTGACTGTAACAGGGGGTGCTGTTTTCCGCGTTTTTTTCTCAGTACACCATCCTCCGGGCACTTCAGGGATGAACCTAGACGAAGTTTCTGTGTATCGTCTGATCTTTCCCCTTTCCCCGAGGCCTGGTAGTGGATCGTCCCTGACGACGCCGTCCGTTTTCACGTCATCTTCCCGATATTCTTCTTGGCCCCCCTCTATAATTAGAAGACTTTTTCTTTGGGTATTCGCTAATCTGCCCCTACTTACCTTTCACTGCCCCGATGAGACCCGCTTCTGTTGCTCCTCTCCCCGTTTAGTTTTTTTTCCCGGTTGTCCCCAGAAAAGTCGACTGGCTGTGCGGGCAGGGGTCCGTCAATACCCCCCTTCCAGCTTGCCCCTCCTTATCCCTTTTTGCAAACTCACGTTTTGACTTGGGTCCTGCCCAGGACCCACGAGGCCTTCTGCTACCGTTCGGTTCCTAAAGTGGATCTTTTTCCCCCCTTTCGGTATGATCCCCCCAAGGTCACACCCCCCTTTTTTCCTCCTTTTTGTTTTGTTTGAGGAGGAGTCTTTCTTCCTTGATCTCTTCCACCCTCAGGTCCCCACTCTACGTAGTCATTCACACGGTTTTCATCACTTACCTTTTGCCACCCGATGGACGTGTATTTTTTTTGACCCGGTATCGCCCGAACCCCGGGTTCAAGGGATTTAGGAGGGCCTCTGGCTTGGGGGTATCATGTTGTTTGCCCGGTGATTTTTGTTTTTGTTGGCCCGCTGCGTTGTTTTTTCCGCTTTTTCCTGTAACCGGCTCAGGCTCACCTGGTCCCTTTCTGGATGGGTCATCCACGCCGGCGTTTTGGAGAAAGCGACTCCGCCAGTTGGCCGGTTCCCGGCGATGTCCTCCAATCTCGGTGCAGGCCTGAAAGGGGAAGACTCCATTTCTTTCTGGCGATCCTTGACGGGTTTACGGCCCCCGTCCTGTCGTGGGGCGACCAGTCCCCTACGCGGCCCCCTGCGTGTTTTAAACCTTTGTGTTGTGATTTTTTCCAGTTTTAGTTCTGGTTTCAGCTCGATGTCCCCGTCTGATGTTTTTTGGTTGCATTCGACCTTCCCTATTGCCCACCCCCCCCTCCCCTTTGGTCCCCCCGTCGATCCCTGTCTTGCCGTCCCTGCACACTTTACCGGTACATTCAGGTTAGTGCCCTGAGGGTTGGGCTTTTTTCCCTTTCCGTCAGTTGGCCACCTGTCCTCCTTCGCCCTGCGCTTCCCCCCTCTTTTTCTTCCCCCTAACCTGGTTATTCAGCAGTTTGCAACGTCGCGGCCCAGTTTCCCCCCTTCCCCCACCTGGCGTCCCTGAATTCCGACCTCCAACGAACTTGTGGCAGGGCATCTTGTTCTCGTTAGAGCCGTGGCGGCCCCCTTTTTTCCCCGTTCGAATTTCTTCATCCCCCCCACACCAGGTGCTCATTTTTGGCGGTCCTCCAGCGCCAGGGCAGTTTGCCCCCCTTGGATATTGTTTGTGGACCACCTTTTTGAGCCCGAAAAGTCTGCCTTTCCGGATTGCCCTCCTCAGGATGGTTTTCGATGCTTTTCCTTTGTAAGAGGTAAAGGGGCAGTTTGACCTTTGATCCTTGCCTCAGGTCTTTCATTGTCGTATGTCCCCCATGGAGCCCCCTCCTGGGGCCCGACACCTCCCCGCCTCGTCCCCTCTCACGAGGGCTTTGCCTCGCGGTGTGGTTGGTTGTTGGGAGTTTAAGTTTTCCCCCCCCTTTCCCCGTCTTCGATCCCCCGCCGTCCCCCGTTGACCTACTGTGTGCTTACCTTCCTAGTTTTTTCTGACTTTTGTGAGCTACGCGAGTTTTACCGGAACCGTCCAAGCTTTCACCCCTTTTTCTAGATTTGTTGTTTTTCTCGGCCCAGCCCCATTTTTTCGTGGTTGAAGATGGTTGTTTTCCGAATTTTTCCTTTTGTGGTGATCTCCCCAGTCCAGAACCCGGGCGTCGATGCCGCCCGTTTGGTTCGAGTGTCTCTGTTGCGCGGTTGTCGCACGACCCCGGTTCCCCCCCGAATTTGGCAGGGACGTCTTGAGCCGGGGTTGTGACGCTCCTTTTTAGGTGTTGTCTCCCCACGTGTGCATTCCGTGGCCAGTGCTTCGTCTCCCTTGGTGTTGACGTCGTGACGGTTCAAATTAAGGTGGCACCCGTAGTCCCCGACGGGAACGTGGTGCAGGACCCCCCCCCACCCCCCTCACGTCCCGCCCTTTCGCCCGTGTTTTTAATAGGAGTGACATTGCTTGGGTCTTTTAGTTGCCGGGGTTCGGGACCCGGGTAAGGCCTCTTTTTGAGTGCACCCGTTTGTTCACCCCCCTTTCTTT
>Ga0179593_1701215_pt1 | contig 17693 bp, 22 predicted proteins | sample CZODoug2_1_08_16_FD_185931 | JGI IMG/M metagenome (GOLD analysis project Ga0179593, IMG submission 185931) | Vadose zone soil fungal communities from Angelo Coast Range Reserve, California, USA - CZODoug2_1_08_16fungal (PacBio error correction) | ecosystem: Environmental > Terrestrial > Soil >... | reverse complement strand
CTCGTTTTGCTTCTTCCTCTCTTTCCTTGGGGTTCAAAAGTACTTCCCCTTTTCTCTTTGGAATGGTAGCGACATCTCTTTCCCCCCTTCCTTCTTTGTGGAGGAGGACGTGCCTCCCTCCCCTTTTCTCTACCGAGACCGAAAGAAGCCTCACTCCCCCCCCTTCCGCACAGGAGTAGTAGCAGTACACCTTTCCCTCCTCCAGGCGTACGAGCGGAGCAAGGAGGCGCCCCCGCCCCCCTCCCGTTTCCTCCCCCTCGGATCATAGAACAGAAGCTGGAAATACCCTTCCCTTTAGAAGGGAGCAGTCCTTTCCTTCTTGGCAGATCGCGATGTCGAGTCCACTCGGTCGCGGCTCCTCCCCTTTTTTTCTGGCGGCCGTAACGAGCCTTCTTCCTCTTCCCCTGCCGGGTCTGAAGAGCCCCCACCTTTTCCATTTCACGAACACCACAACCCCCCCCCCCCTCCCTTTTTTTTTTTTCTAGAAAGGCGCTGGAGCGGGGAGATGATCTCTTCTTAAGGCTGGGGCTCCCAGTCCCCTTTTTTGTCACCGACGCCGCAGGAGTCAAAAGCGAGTTCCCTTTCCCCTCCCCTTTTTCGGAGGGGACGAAGAGTCTGAACGCCCTCTCCTCCTGTCCAGGAAGGGCCCTTTTCCGCGAGAAGATCTTCCTTCAGGGGCGGCTTGGTGTTTCAGTGGCCCGGAGGATCTTTCCTCCCCCCTCCCCCCCTACCGGCGGCGGGGAGGTGGACCGCAGTCCCTTCCTCTCCGGAAACTAATCCTCCCTTTTTTTTGAGAGAGATGAGTTCCGGTCTCTCCTTACGACAGGTAAAACCTCCCCCCCGAAGAGGGTATTTCTTTCTCACGGTTTTTTTTCCCTCCCTTTAAATGAGGAGACCCCTTTTCCCCCTCCGCCACTGGAGGTCGAAGAGATCTCTTCCTTTGACCTCGAGACCCCTTTTCCCAAAGGGCTCCCCTTGATGGCGTAAATCCCTCTCCCTCCCTCAAATGGAAAGTGTGCTTTTTCTGGGGGAAGAAGGACTTCTCCCCCCTCCCCTCCGCGTAAGTGGAAGTCTCCCTTTTTCTACCGGTCGAAAGAGATCTCCAGTCCTCTCCCTCTTTCTCACAAAATGAGAGGTACGGTGCCCGTTTCGTCCTTTCTTTGCGAGTCGAACCGGAGGGGGCTTCTTTTTTTCCTCTCTTCCTTTTTCTTTCCTCAAGCAGGGTGTGGAAAGAAAATCTCCCCCTTTCCCCGCTGCCGTCGTGAACTACCACTCTTCTTTGATTGACAATTCCCCCCTCCCTTTCCCGGCCGGAGCCTTTCCTCCTCTGCCTTTTTTTTTTTCTCCCTCTGTGATGCAGATGAGACAGATTTTTTCTCCCCTTTCCAGGGTCGGGGGGGAGACGCCCTTTCACGCAGGGCATGAACCTCTTCCCTTTCTCGGTGAGAGAGACCCTCCTCGTCTGGTTTCCCTTTGGATTGGGATGTTTTTCCCCTTTTTTTTTTTTTCGAACGGGCGGCGTCGGCGACGCCAAACGCCCATCCTCTTTTTTTCCTGAAAACCTTTGAGCGGGCATACTTTTCCCCCTCCCTCCTTTTCCACGTTTTCTCCGTCAAGAAGAAGGAAGAGAGATGGCTTGTCCCTCCCTCTCCCCCCTTTTCCTGGAGAAGATATCGCTGTTTTCTCCCTTTGGGGAAGCTCCTGGACCGACGCTTTGGTGCAAGATAGTGCCTTGTGTCTTTTTTTCTGTCCTGACAAAATATTTCCGCCGGCAGGACGGTAGCAGCCGTTTCCTTCCTCTCGGGTCGTAGCCTTTTGAGACGAACGAATAGTTGTCTTCCCCTTCCCTTTTCCACGCCATTCCTCTTCTTTTCCACCCTAGACTGAACGGGAAAGGGACTTTTCTTTTTTTTTCCTCCTCTTTTTCCCTTTTTCGCCCGGCGCAACGCCAAGGGAAAGCACTTTGGCCGCCCTGTTTTTTTCCCTGTCTGTACCAGAGAAGACGAAGTTTCCCCCTTTCCCTTTTCCGTGCCCTGGCAGCGATAGAGGAAGCTTTCGCCCTCTCCTCCCAGGCGTTAGGGAGATTTCCCCCCTCCCTCTTCCTCGTAGTCCGTGAGATGTCCTTTTCTCTGCGGATCAGTCGTTTCTTTTTCTCGGGTGTTAGATTCCTTAGACCCCCTCTTTCCTCCGGGCGAAGGCCTCCACCCTGTGCGAGGAAGGAGGATTTACAATTCCTTTTCTTTTTCTCTAAAAGAATGAGATGGTCTCTTTTCCCTACCTGAGGCAAAGTTAGTGTCTTTCTTTCCCTCCTTCTTCCTACGAGGAGGGAAGGTGAGGCCCCCCTTCCCTCTTTTTTTTTTTTCTCGCATCGGGCGAGTCTCGGGCCATTCCTTCCGGTAGGGAACGACCGTCCTCTCTTTTCAGCGCAGCCGGTCGGACTCCGCGCCTTTTCGGATCTTTTTTCCTTTCTCTTTGTTTCGGACCGCAAACAGTCAAGAGACGTTTCTTTTCCCCCCCCCTTTTTTTCCTGGTCGAAGGACGACTTCCCCGCGGGAACAGGAAAGAGACCCCCTCCCCTTTTTTTTCCGGTACGGCGTTTTTCCGAGGAGATGACGATAGATCGCCCTTGCCTCCCTCCCTTTTTTCCTCCCGAAGGAGAAAGGCGCTCTTTTTCCTTTTCTTTCCCTCCTGCGCGAAGCCTGCTAGCTTTTTCTTTCCTTTTTTCTTGCGATCGCAGCCGTCAAAGAAGAATCTCCCCCACTTCCTTTTTTGTCGGGCGCCCGACACAGAGGAACACTGAACCCCCCTCATCCTCTGCAAAGATAATAATGAAGGGAGGGTCTTTTCCCAACATTCAGAAGACCCCCCCCTAACTTATTCTTTTGGTGAGAAAGTCTTCCTGTCTTCCTTTCGGAGTAAGACTTACTTTTTCCCCTCGTTCGGAAGAAAAAGGTTTTTTTTTTTTCCGGGAGGGTCAGGGAATCCTTCCTCCCTGCTTTTTCTTTTTTTTCCCAAATGGTCAAGTAAGAGGAGAGGCACCCTTCTTATTCTTGGGTAGAGCAGGGTAGGATTGACAGTACGTCTTTCCCTTCCGAGGTTGGAGTAGGGGAAGGAAGGATCAGAGACCTTTCGCTTCCTTTTTTTTCTTCCTTTTTTAAGCTGCGGCAGATCGCCGATGCAAGAGTACTCCTTTTCCCCTCTTCCTCTTTCTGTGCATCTTTACGTATGCGGCAAGACAAAAATAGAGGCGCACTTTTCTTTCTTTTCCCTTTTCTTTTTTCTTTCCCGGCCCGACGCCACAAAACTTTTTGTACCCCTTCCTCTTTTTTCCTTCCGACCCGGCGAGAAAAAGAAATCTTTCCCCCCCCCTTTTTTTTTTTCTCGGACTGAAAAGCTTGGAAAAGAAAAGAGATTTCAGCGGAGTTCTTCCCCCCTTCCTTTTTCCTTCCATATTCACAAAAATTTTTTCATTTTCCCTTTTTTCCTCTTTCTCCCCCCCCGGACGGATGACGAACCAAGATAGAAAGGTCAAGTCGTTCTTCTTTTCCTCTTTCTTGCGAGGGGGTACGCAAGATGAATTAGGATATTCCCTTCTTGGTGTTGGTTACGGTGATATGGCCTGTTCCCCTTTCCCTTGTAGCATGGAATTTGAGGAGTATTATTGGAAGGATGGAGTCTCCTTTCTCCTTCCTTTCGGCAAGAAACCGAGATTCCTCTTTCTCTCCCCCTTCTCCATCGGCTTAAGAACGATAAAAGAGATCTCCTTTTCCTTTTTCCCCTTCCCGCGGTACGGACGAAAAAGGGACTCGACTTTTATCCCCCTTTTACCTTCCCGCAAGGGGAGTATAGGCCTTTCCCCCTTCTCCCTCGGTAGAGCGACAAGGACTCCCCAGTCTCTGTCTTCCACGAGAGGGACTTTTCTCTTTTTCCCTCGTGTGAATCTTCGATCTCGGAGAGGCTTTTCTCTCCTCCGAACCGGAGGTAAGTCCGCTTGTCCCCTTCTTTTTTCCGGAAAGAGAGAAGGAGACCTCTTCTTCCTTCTCTTTCCGCAAACGGAAAGATAGGCTTCCTTTTGCCAGAAAGAAACTAATTTGTAGATGGTCTTCTCTCCCCCCTCACCAGAAGTAGATCCCCATCCCTTCCGGCCAGACGGCAAGAACGCTGGTGACGTCCCCTTTTTTTTCTTACTTCCCCCCTCCCTCCCCCCGACTTAAAGAAGAGGCGGTGCCCCTTTCCCTTCATCTGCGAGGGAGTGAGAGAACTCCCTTTCCTCTTCCTTTCTACAGACGAGTCATCAGATCGAGGAAAAGGCTCCTCGCCCGTCGCACAAGATAAGAAGGGCCTCCTTCGGGGCGTGGCGCCGGGCGCACAACCGGTCGGTTCCCAGGTTCGGGCCCCTCTCCCTTTTTTTTTCCTTTCCCTCATGCGATCGACCGCGCCGTGACGGTGGTTCCCCTTTTTTCCACGAGTCGTTCCGCCCCCTCCCCTCCCCGGAAAAAGAAAGATCTCCTCTTTGCGACGCAGGCCGGCCCCTTTTGTCGCCTTCTTTACCTCTGCCAAAACAGGAAATATCTCCCCCCCCTTCCCTTTTTTTTTGATCGGAAAAGGCGTCCGACTCTCATTACTCCCACAGAGAAGGAATGCCCTCTCTCCCCCCCCCTCTTGACGAGCGAAAACGTGTCTCTCACTCTTCGCTGCTGTTCTTCCCTCTCCCACCGTGGAAGTGGTAGAGAATTCGATCTCTTTTTTCCCCTGTCGCCGCCCGCCTTGTCTTCCAGAAAGAGACTTCCCATCCCCTTCTCCTCTTCTGCTGCACCAGAGAGTCTCTCGCTCCTTTCCTCCTAGGAGTCTGGGTCCTCAAGGGAGGACTCGAGGAAGACACTTTTTTCGCAAGAAAGAAAAGGCGCTGGTCAATCTTCCCCCCCCAGCAGCGAGACGGACCCCGTAAAGGAAGAGGAGAAGCTGACTCCTCTGTCCTCAGCTAAGGCAGGCCCCTTTTTTCTGTCCACGAAGGACCCTTTTTTCGGGTCGGCAACACACCTGCTTGGCTCCTTAGCGAGAAGGCGCCCTCCCGTTTTTTTTTTCCTTTCACGGAAAACGTTCGACCCTGCCTTCCCCCTGCGCACGCAGGCGATGAGAGGTCTCTTTTCCTCTCTTCTTCTGCCGTCACGGAACGGCGGGATCCCGGTCCTTTTACAGAAAACGTTCCCATTTTTCTTTTTTGGTCTCATCTTCCTTCTTATCCTGAGTGGGGACCTCCTGGGGTCGTCTCGTCCTTCCTTTCTTCTGAAAAGAAGAGGGAGGTATTTTTTCTAACCCGGCAGGGCCCGGGAGGCTCAACTTTCCTCGCCGGAGGAGGGAGAGGGGGACCTGATTTCCTGCCTTGAACTCCCTTTTTTTTTTTTCGGAGATATGAGTTAAGGGAGAAGTCCCCCCATTTCTCTTCCCCGCCCGGCGGGTAGGGAAACGTCCATCCGAATTCCGCCCTTTCTCCCCCCCCCCTCCCGCCATGAGGGTAGAAGAGAGTCTCCTCTTACTCCTTCTTCCCAGGGCCCCTTTTTCTTTCCCTCCTGCTGAGTAAAAGTACAGGCACCCCTTCCTTGTGTGAGTCATACCGAGCATGGGGACGCCTTCGTCGTCGGTGAACCTTAGGTTCTTTCTCTCTCGGACTTGGCTAACGAAGGAGAAAATTATCTTTTCCTTCTAGGAAGTCCTGCAGCCTTTCCCTGGTGTAGGTGCCCGGTGTTCCTTTCCCCTCTTTTTGAGTCTTTAGAACTTCTTTTTTTCGAGATAAGGATAGGGACCAGTAAGAAAGAAGGGTGTGGCCGGAAAAGAGGGCGCGCCGCTCGTCTTTTTTTCCACTCGAGATGAAAAGGAATTCACGCTTTTTGCCTGAAATTTGGGAAGTGGAGGCCGTCGCTTTCGATGATTACTTTTTCTCCGGGTCGGGGAGGGAGAAGCCGTTTTTCAAATTCTCCTTTCTCCTCCCCCGTCTCCCGCGGTTGCTCCCGTCGACCCTTTTTTTCATCTCTTTATTTCGCTGGGCTGGCAGAGGTATCGTTTTCTTTCCCTTTTTCACCTCGAAGGGCGTTCTCCCCACAGAACCCCTTTTACCTTGCGCGACAAAGTACACCGGTGGCGCTTTCCTTTTTTTCCCACGAAAGAAGAAAGGCCTCTCCCCCCTTCTCTTCCTATATCTGCTGACGAAGGTCGGCTTTTATCTTCTCCTCGCAGTTGGAGAATCCCTATCACCGCAGGCTGGATCTTTTGGTTGCCGATCTTGACGTTGGGCCCCTTCTCTGTTCTTACTCTTTTACGCAGGAAGAGTAGAAGAAGTGGAGGATATGTCTTCTTTTTTTCGTGGGGTAGACGTGGGCGCTAAATATCGTTGATCACCCCCCGTCAACGGAAGCTTGGTTTTTTTTTTTCACGGACGTGCTCTGGGCAGAAGACCTGCCTTTGCGCCCTGCGCAACGACACCATAGGACCCTCACTCTCCTTTGCGAGGGCTGACGGTCTTCACTGCAGGGTCTCTCTCTCGAGGACGCGTAGCAGAATTGACTCCGCGGCCTTCTGTCTTTTTTCTAAGTCCGCGAGTCACGGTGAATTGTACCTTTTTTTCCTCTTTCAGTCGGGGGGTGAGAGGTTCCTCTCCAGGCCACGAGAACGTTTTCGTGCTTCCCACCCCTCCTTCTTCCGGAGAAGGATGGTTATAGAAACGATATTCTTCTTCCTCCCCTTCGGCAAAGTTCTTTGGCTTCCTTCCGTGCAGAAGAGCGGGAAGGTGATTCCCCTTCCTTTTGCCTGGCCGACTCGGGAGACTATCCCTTTTCCTTTCTTTCGGGAAAGAAGGAACTTTCCCCTCCCCCCCCTCCGGTCGGCTCCGAGAAGGAGATTCTTTAGACAAAGAGTTTTTCATCATTTTCAAGCCGTTTAAACGCAGAGTGGAATCTGTCCACATTTTTCCCTGCGTCGCAGGAGAACCCGAGATCGAGCGGCCCTTTCTTAATTTTCGGTTTTTTGATGGTTACTGAGGATGGATATACTTATCTCCCTTGGTCTCCCCTAGCCTGAGAAAAGGCCGAAGTGCTCCATTTCTTCCTGGCGGCGCCGATTGGAGACCATGAGCCGCACCCTGGTGGTGGCTTTCTCCCTCTCCTTTCCTCCAGCCGTCCAGAAGACTACCGCAACCATGCTCCGTTTCTTGCCACGCGGACCCCGGAAACAAAAACCCCGCTGCTCTCCCTTTTGTCCCCCTCCGCGCCGAAAATAAAGGAGGAGTTGGCTTTTCTTTGGTTTTTTCTGGGCCGAGCTGCGGCGGGAAGAAGGCCTTGTTTGCCTGCTCTTTTCCTTTTGTAGGAAGGGAGGATTCCTTTCTTTTTTCCGGATGAGACGCGCGGGGAGTGTCCCTATTTGGCTCCCTGAGGCTCTTCCAACGCGAGTGAGGGGTAAGAGAGGCGGTTCTCCTCCCCCCCCAGGTCGGACAGGAAGACGATTCCCCCGCCGACGGGGTTTTTTCCCCCTCTTTTTTTTCCTTTCCCGGCCGTCAGGATGGACCAAGCAATTGCACACTTTCTCCTCCTCCCTTTCCGATGCCATCTTCTCTCTTGTCATTAATATCCGTTGTTTCCGAGAGATGCCTCGGGTCGTTCCCCCTCCATTGTTGGTTGCAGTGGCTGGGTAACAGAAGGACGTACCTTTTAAGTGCCCGGCCCGATCCCCCCTCTTTTCTCTCATCGGACTTTCCTGTAAGAAAAGGAGAGAAAAAGAATAGATGAAAACTCCCCTCCCTCTTTTTTTCCCCTCCCCCGCTGTCTCAGCTGGAAGTCTTGGAAGTCCTTCCTTCCTTTTCCCCCTCCGTCCCCCCAAAAAGTTGTAGTAAGAAGAGAGTACCACCCCTCTTCTTTTTTCCCTGTACGAGTGGCGGAACCAAACGAATAATAAGGTAGTGCGGCTCGTTTGTTCCTCCCCTTTCGGGTGGTGGTTAAGGTTTTCGCCCACCGGGAGAATGGACTTCTGATCTCTTTCCTTTTCCCCCTTTACTGGTGATGTGGAGCAAAGCCCCCTCTCTCCATTCTTCCTTTTCTCCTCTACCAGATCGCGCTGTCGACGGAGGACGGAGGCAGTCCTGGACTCGCCACCTTTCTCTTTTCTCCCTCAGAAATGAAAGAAGGGGAGTATCTCCTTTTCCCCTTTTTTTCCCGCGGTCGCCGGCGACAGGGGCCTTTTGAGCGAGTTTTCCCCTTCTTTTTCTTCCTACCGAGTGCTGAACGACAGGTTTTCCTTCCCCCCCCTCTTCTCCTTCTTTCGCGGCGAACCAGGCGGTCATTCCGTAGTGCACGACCTTCCTTTTTTTTTCCAGAAAGATGGCGCCCTTCCTCCTCCTTTTTCCCTTCCCGCCGGCGGCAGGCATGAAGCGTTCTGCCCCTTTCCCTCCGTAGAGAAGGAGAGATAAAGAAATCGTTCTCTCCTCCCTTTTTGCTCGGCCAGGCCGGAAGCGCAAGACTTTTTTGACGCCCCTTTTTTTCTGACGGCATCCGACACCGAGAACAAGAATCACGCCTCTTTCTCTTTCTTCACTGACTAAAGAGAATAAGCTTTTTTTCTCTGTGCTTTCTCTCCTTCATTTCGGAGGAAGAGTAATAGAAGCTTCCCCCCTTTTCCCGTACGACCTGGCGGATTAGTAAGCCCTTTGCACCCTCTTCCTTCTTTTTCTTCCTTGGCGTGGAAGAAGGGAGAAAACCTTTTTTTCCCCTTTCCCCCCCTCTCCACCGTCCGTTCAGATAGGTTATTACTCCATTCTAGACCGCGCCTTTTCTTTCCACGTGGACGTGATAAAAAGAGTAGTTCGTCTCCCCCCTCTCCACGACCCGATAGAACTTTGCGACACTGGCTTCCTTCGGCGTCAAAGTGGTAGTAAGAACCTTCTCTTTTTTCCCTCACGCTCGGCACCAAGGAGTTTGACGCGCCCTTTCTATGAAAGGCTCACTACCCCTCAGGAGCTATTAGAAAGACATCTACGGCCATCCATCTCTTTTTTCACGAGCAGAAAAAGAAACCATTTTCGTTCCCTTTTTGTTCAACCAGCTCACAGAAAGATATGCCTTTATTCCTTCCCGATCTCGTATGGAGGTGTGAGGAGAAGACTTCCTTCTTTCTTCTCCCAGAAAGAGACTGTCATCGAAAGAAGTTTCTTCCCTCTTCTCTCTTCGCCGCTCACGAGAGGAGCCTTTGATTGGTCCTCCATTCCCTTCCTCTTACGAAAGAAAAGAAAAGGAGATGTTTTCACTCTTCACTTTCCCCTTCAAGGACGAGGAGCAGGGAGATCGTTTTTAGAGCGCTTACTTTTCCTCCTTCAGAGTACAAGAAGGAAGAGGAGAGAAGGAGAGGGTCTTCCAACCCTTTTTTTTTTTTCTCTGAAGAGAGAGTTTCTCCCTCTGTCAGACGACAAACCTCCCACCGGTAAAGACAAAACGTTTTCAACGACCTTTTTTCGAACAGGAGAAGAAGGCGAGCTGGATCCTTTTTTTTCTTTTCGAAGGAGGGAGAAAGTACCTTCCTTTCTTTTCCACGTTCCACCCCGTGTCCCGACGACGATTGTCACCCTTTCTTTCCCGTCCAGGTGATGGAGGGGAAGAAGCTTTATTGCCCTCCCTTTGTCCGCCCTGGGGAAATCTTTTTTTCCCTAGATACGCTCTTCGGAAACGCAGGGGCGGCTGTTTCCTATTTTCTTTTCTCTTTTCAAGACAACTGGAAGGGAAAGCCCCCTTTTTTTTTTACCGCAGTGATCTGTCCTCAGCGGACCCCTTTCCCTTTTTGTTGTTGAGAGAGATGAGTTCTTTCCTTCTTTCCCCCAAGCCCCGCCGCCGTCGTTCCTTGCAGACGCAAGGGCCCTTCTTTCCTTTTTTTTTTTTCCTTCCTCCCCTGGGGTCGAAAGGCTACGCTGTCTTCCTCGGAAAAGGGAGTCCCACTTCCTTTTTTTCTTTTTTGAGTCCCCTCCAGCACAGGGAAAGTTGTTAACGTACTCCTTTCCTTTTTCCCTTTTTCTTAAGGCGTCCTTTCCTTCAGTGGAACAGGCTAGTTCCCCTTTTTTCCGTGAAAGAGCTTCATCTCCCCCTTTTTTTCGCCGGCGCAAAAACCTAGATTTTTTCTTCTCCTTTCCGTGAGGGTGAGAGTCGCCCTTTTTTCGCAGTTCGAGATTCATGCTTTCTTACTTTTTCTGGTTGTATGGCCCTCTCGCCAGGAGAGAAGATGAAGTAGTGGAACCCCTTTCTCCCTCTCCCTCAGCGCGTCGACCACGGAAGGCTTTCCACCGCTTGAGTGGAGGGACCTTTTCTTCCCCCCCCGATTGATTCCGTTGGACCGAGGTTCTTTTTTTTTCGGTCCTAAGGGAGGCCATTCTCCTTCCCCTTTCCCTTTCGCGGACATCACGAGGTGAGCTTTTTTTCGCTGGGTGCCGTGAATCTTCTCTGTTCTTTCCGGTCTCGTTCTTTTCCCTCTTAAAAGGGAGGCTTTTTTTTTCCCACCAGAAAAGAAGATTTTCCTGGAGAGCCCACACGTCCCCCTTTTTCGGGACTTCCCTTGGACCCTGCCCTCCACCCTTGTAGATTAGTAAAGCCCTCCCCTTCCTTTTTTTTTTTTCTGCCGTACGAGGTGTCTTTAGATATTCTTTTTTTTTTTTCGTGGATGAAGGTGACGATCCTCCTTTTTCCCGACGGCGGTTTTTTTTTCAGTTGGGGAAAGAGGTTCTTTTTTTTCTTACGAAAAAGGTTTCCTCCTTCCTGTTCTCCCGGGGAGGAGATTTATAGGGGATTTAGTTTGTTTTTGGGGGGGGAGAAGTGGCGCCGCACTCCCCTTTTAGCAAAGGAAACTGGTACACTTTTTTTGCGGAGACGAGAGCCGCCCTTTCTTAAAAGAACCAGAACTCCCTCCGAGAAATGAAAGTTGCCCCCTTGTTTATTTTTTTTTAGAAATTGATCTCCTTTTGGCGACCGGAGAAAATCCCATGACCCTCCCCTTTTTGTCGTTCCCTTGTGCGTCCTTTTTGCAAGAAGAAGGAAAGGTCGTTTCCTTCAGAGTCCGAAATTGCTTTTTCCGGAGATAGAGGGCATTCTGGCAGGAATGCTCCCACGTAGGTAGGGGTCTTCCACTCCCCTTTCCTTCCGAGTAAAGGTCCCTTTTTTCCCCAACGGCAAGAAGAGATGTAGTTAGGAGGTTTTTCCGAAGGAAAAGAAACTTCTTTCAGGTGCCGTAAAACCAATTGCTCTTTTTTCAGCCTGCTGTTATAGAAAAGAATGATTTTCATCTCCCCTTCTTTGCACGTCGTGTCGGGAGGGCATCTTAGGAGGCTTCCCTTTTTCTTCCACGGCCGAAGGGGAGGGAGACCTTCTCCTTTTCTTGCCGGAAAAATAAAGTGCATCTTTTTTCCGGCAAAGGAAAGAAGGTTTTTTTTCTTTTCCCTTTAGAATAAGAGAAACGTGATCTTTTCCCTCTTCCTTCTTTCACGCGGTTATGACCCCCCCCTTTGTGGAGATGAAAAAGAAGAGAAGGACGTCGGCCCTCTTTTTGAAACGCGTTTCCTCCTTTTTTTTCGGAAGAAAATTGATTTCCTTTTGTGAGGTTTTTCTCTTCGAGTCTCCTCGCCTTTCCTCTCCCGCGAAGAAGGGAGACCTTCGGACAGCGAGATCTTCCTTTCTTTTCCCGTTCTCCTCGAGAAAGAAATGGAATCGCTTTTTTTTTTTTCTTCCCCCAGGCGGCGCAGGCGAGAGCAGACGAAGTCTCTCCTCCCCCTTTGGGTCTGGGAATACCTTCCCTTTCTTTTTTCCCACCAACAACCGCGCGTCCCTCCCTTTTCGGACCCACCTCCGACGCGAACTCCTTCTTTCCTTTTTTTGGCGCCAGTCGTCGGGACGAGCTGTTCTCCCTCCCTTTTTTCCTCGAGTCGGCGAAAAACGGTTTTTTCTTTTTTCCGGGCGGCGTAAGGGCTCCGGGCCTTCCCCCCCTCCTCCTTCCTTCTCTTTGCGTGGCCAAGCTGGGCAGTCCGCTTCTCCTTTGGAGGGGTCAGCGATTTTTCGGTTTTTTCTGACAGGACAGTACGATGATCGACACGCCCTCCCCTCCCCTTTTTTTTTCTTCGGGGCCGGGCCGGCTCTGCCCTTCCTTTTAGCCGGCACACTTGCGCCGCTCTTTTTCTCTCTCCGATTGCCATCTTAGAATATTAATCCTTTTTTGTTTATATCTTTTCCATATGAAGGAAGATAACCCCCCACTCCTTCTCAAGTGTGGAGGGCATGGGGTAAAAGCAAGGACTTAGGTTTACTTCTTTTCCACCTCGTTGAAAAAGAGAGAGTGTCTCTTCCTCTTCCTTCCTGCGAGAAAAAGAACCCTTTTTTCCCTTTCTCGTTGCAGAAATAACCTTCTTTTTCTCTTGGACAAAGAACTCTTCGATGTCAGGAAAGTAAGGAACTTTCCTTGACCACCAAAAAAAGGTGTCTCCAGTACCTCCTCTCCCTTTTTTCAAGATCAGCTAGGCACGGTAACGTACTTTTTTTCCCCAACGCATAATAAGGTATTTTCCTCTTTGGGTCAGAACCGAAATGAATACTTCTCGGCGCGGGTGTGTTTTTTGGGTATTATTTTTTTTTTTTTGCCTGCGAATTGGGAGGAGTCTTCTTTTTCCCTTCTTTTTCTTACTGATGGTGCTGATGGAGACTCCCAAGTTCCTCTTTTTTTCGCCGGTAGACAATAGAGGAGAACTCCCCCCTCTTTTTTCCTCTCCCGGCTCGCGGGCGGGCGAAAAAGGGCGATCAGATCTCCCCCCCCTCTCCTTTTTCACGCGACCTGCCCGCCAGGGGAGTATGAGGAAGGTTCCTTTTTTCTTTTTTCTGCAGAGTTCTTTTTTTTCCCCGTACGGAGAGAGATGTGGAAATCCTCCTTTTTTTCCTTTCCTGTAATAAAGAGTTCCTACTCTTTTTTTTTTTGTCCTTCCCTCTTCTTCTGCAGAAGGATGAGATCTACCCCCCTTCTTTCCTAGTGAAACCCCTCCTTTCTTGAGGGTTGGAAGGAACGTTTCAGGACTTCCACCTTTTCCTCAAGACAAGGAAGGAATTTTCCTTTCTTCGGAAGGGAGGAAGAACCTTTTGCCTCCCTTCCCTCTTTTAGAAGGAGGCAGCATAAAGACTTTCCTTTTCCCCTTGCTCGGAAAGAAGGAAGTCACTCCCCCTTTTTTCCTTCGCACTGTAGAGTGGGCTGGCTTCCCCCCCCCCCCTTCTTCTTCCCCCCCCTGCCTTCAGAGAGGAGGAATTCCCTTTCCCGGGACCTTCAAGCGGCGATTCTTTTTTTTCCCGACGGCGCGGAGGCTTCTTTCTTATCCGGCCACAGGGCAGCTCTCCCCCTTTTTTCGTCAGCCGGAGCCCCCTCTCCTTTTCCTTTTTTTCAGGGGCGTGGCCGCCGGGACGTCCCCCCTTTTTTTTTTCAAGGTCTTCGGCCAGAGCACAGTCCCGTTCCCGGCTCCTCGCCGTGAAGGTGGAAATTTTCCCCGGATAAAGGTAGTTCGGCGACATTCCCCGGCAAAGAAAGATCCTCCCTTCTTTCGGAAGAAGTGCCTTTCTTTTTCCTAAACAGGGAGAAGAGGTCCCCCCCTCCTCCCGGCACCCCGGAGGAACTTTTTTTCGCCCTTTCTTCCCGGCGCCAGAAGCAGCTCTCCCCTTTTTCTCTCAGACAACTCGGACGGCAGCTTTTTTTGCGCGCGACAACGGTCGCTTTCTTGCTTTTTTTTTTTTCACAAAGGAAGGAACGCTCACACTTTCCCCCGGTCGAAAAGGCGATCTTTTCCCTTTAGGCGGGTTGCTTCTCCCCCCGACTCCCCCCTTTCAGGGATGAAAGACCCCACCTCTTTCCAGACCAGCGTCCCTCTTTCGGCGGGAAAAGATTCTTTTTTTTTTTTTCCCCGCGGGAGGAAGCGCGCTGGTCATCTTTCTCCTCCGAAAGAGGCAGCCTCTTTCCCCTTTTTTTTCCCCCGCGGGGACCTTTTTCCCTCAGTCCGGCTTTTTACGCCGGCCGGTCGACGCGCTGACTTTTTTTTTTCTTTTTCCTTTTTTTCCCCGACGGCAGCGGCGCGCCGGTTTTTTCCTTTCTTTTTTTTTTCGGACGTCACGAGCCTGAGCGTCTCCTTTCTTGTCGACGCGAAACCCTCAAAGGGCCCTTTTCCCCTACCGAGTGGTGACGACCGGCGCCGGCCTTTTTTTTTTTCTTGATATGTTCGACGTCCTCCCTTCCCTTCCCGGAGGTTAAAAGACGCCCCGCTCCCCTTTTCTTTTTTTTTTTTTTTCTTCCCCGTTCCAGGTGATTTGGATTTTTTGATGGCGCCAGCCTGACGTTTTTTTTTCTTTCCCCTCGGGGTAGAGCTTTCGTCCTCTCTTCCCTTTTCGACCCGAGGGGCGGCTGGTGCCTACCTTTTTCCTTTTTCCTTAGCCAACTGTAATTTTCCCTCCCCGGCAGGAGGGGATGTGGCCCTTTCTCCTTCCCGCGAAGGAACTATATCCCTTTTATTCCCCCCCCCCCCTTTTCTTTTTTTTCTAGAGTTAAGGAGAGTAAGATTTTCCCCCCCCCCAGAAAAGACAGACGGGTATCATCCCCTCCTTCCTCCCCGGGCCAATGAGGGAACGAGTAGGCCACCCCCCTCTCTTTTTTCTAAAGAGAGTTTTAGCTTTTTCATCTTCAAGAGATCTTTTTCTTTCCCCTGGCTGTCCCACTCTTTTTTTTTTCCTCTCTGAGTTAAAATAAAGAAAATGGAACTTTTCTTTTCTTTTTTTCCTCCTAGGAGTAGGTTGAACCGCTTTTTTTTCCTCTTTCATGGATAAGCAAGTTCGTCCAACGATTCCCCCCCCCCCCCCTCATGGAGGGACTTTTTCCCCCTCTTTTCCGGTGCAAAGGTTAGTGGAAATGGACTTTTTTTTCCTCGTCAGACCCGGCGGGGCTCCCTTTTTTTTCCTTTCCGTCCGCCAAAGCCAGTGTTTGCCGACAAGCGCCGTCTTTTTTCCCTTGACCCCATCGCGAGCTGCACCCTTCCTTCGACCCAGGCGGCGCCTCTTTCCTTGAAGTGGACCCCCGTAGAGCTTGCTTTCTTAATAAGATTGGTCCCTTTTTTAGGGGCGGAGCCGCCCTTTCGTCGATAGTAAGAATGGTCCCTCTCCTAGGAGAAAGCGGTGATCTTTCCTCTCTTTGGTGAAAGAAGAAGAGATGCTTCCTTTTTTTTTAGTTATGGAAAGCACCCCCCCCTTTCGGGTCCTCAGAAAACCCGCTTCCTCGCTCGACTTGTTCCTTTTTCAGTAACTGGCCCTACGAACGGATCGGTGAAACGTTTTTTCTTCCCCTCAGCAGCCAAGAGATTCTCCCCTACGAGGGGCCGTGTCTGGTGCCCGTAGTTTGAGGAAGGAGTCTGCGTTCCCTTTCGCAGGGGAGGGACCCCTCTATTTCACGAGCGGAGCGTCCCTTTTTTCTCCGATGAGGGAAGTGGGGTCTTCGGTGAGGAGGACAGACACCTCTCGGCCTGCGTAGAAGAAACGTAGGATTCTCTTATCTTTTTCGTTGGAAGGTTTTTTTTTTTTTATTAAGTTGGAGAAAGAATTTTCCCGTCCCCAGCGTTCTTTTTCCCCCTCTAGGGTAGATAGCTTCCCTATCTGACGGGGAAGGTGCTTTTCTTCACTACCTCCCCCCAGAAAAAGGTTGGCGAAAGGGAACACCCTCACTGAAGAAATTCTCCTTTCTCCTTGGATGACGAAGGAAGGAAACTAGTTTCCCTTTCGGAAAGAGATACTCCCTAAGAACTTTGAATTACTGCCTTTTCTCTCACTGCACATCGCAGCTGAACTTTCCTCCGTGAAGATGGAAAGGAACAGAAGCTATTTTTTTCGCGGGTTTTTCCCCCTCTCCATCCACGAGAAAGTTGAAGAAGGGCCCTTTTTTCTCATGAAAGGTTGGCCTTCTCTCTTTCCCCGCATGAGATGGAGAGCATACGGATCGACCATGAGGCATTTATTCCCCCTCTTCAGTCGACAGCAGAGCGGGCCTTTTCTTCCCCCCCTTTCCTTCTCATCTGTGGCGCCGTAGAAAGGGAAGGAAAAAGAAAGGTAAGGTAGGGAAAGATCATTTTTCACAGAGCCTCCCCTTGCCTCCGCGAAGGAGATCGTGGCAGACCCATTCACGCGGTTAAGGACCGCAAGTCCCGCGAGTGGAGATGCCACAGCTAGAGTCGCCCTTTGAATGGTAGCAGGGATCCCTTTTTTTGGGAAAAGGCCGAGACCGCCATTGCGGGACGTGATGGTTACTGAGCTTTTCCTCCCCTCTTCGGTGGGCGCCGGCCCTTGCTTGCTACGTCCGCCGGAGACAGCCTCTCCTTTTTTTCCGCCGATGGCGACCGTCTGCTGCGAGAACTCTCGCGGGTGGCGGGACACCCTGCGGGCCGCAGGCGAAGAGACAGAAGTCCCTTCTCCCCCCCCCCCCCTGCTACCGGTGGCGCGTGGCGCCAGGCCCCAACCCCCCCCCGGACCCCCGCGCCGGAAAAAAGATTCAAATTGCAGTTTTGTCGTACACCGAAGTATCCTTTCTTCGGGGGGTCGCCCGCAACGCCTTTTTTCTCCTCTTTCTTAGCAGGAAGTGGGGACGCGCGTCTTCCTACAACAGGTTTTCTTTCTGGTCCGGGGCCGGACGGGAAGTAAAGAGCAGGTCTCTCCCTCTCTTTTTTTCCTCTTTTCAGTCCGAGGAGACGGCAACGCGCGTGAGGGTTCAGAGATTTTTTTTTTTTTTGGTCGGACAGGGACAGTCCGATGATCGACACGCGCGATTTTCTTTTTTCTCTTGTCCGGCCGGCGCAGGACCGGGAAGTCCGGCTGTGGACCCCTTCCCTGCAAACCTTTTCTTTGTGATCTGCCGGCAGATCGCCCGATGCCATCTCCTCTCTCTTCCCTTTTCCCTTTTCCTTTCGAATATGAAGGCAGATAAAACAATCGGCGGCGCAGTTGTACTTCTTTTTTTTTTCCCCTCCGTACGTAAACTTCCGGCCTTTTCTACGAACAAAAGTGAAAAAGTCGCGAGGGTCGATCATTTTCCTTTTTCCCCTCCTCTCTGAAAAACAAGAGAGTGAAGATCTCTGACCTTCCCCCTCTTTTCCAAGCCCCGCTTTTCCATCTTCGCTGGAAGGAAAGTAAGGACCAAGGGACCCGCCCTTTTTCTTCCTCCCTCTCTTTTCCACGCAGGATGAAGAAGAAGATCAGGCACGGACCTACTTTTTCGGCACCCCGCCTTCTTTTCTGCGCGGAGGGGGTCCAGCCAGACCTGAATTAGGATCTTCCTCTTTTTTTTCTTTCTCTTTTGTCCGGGAGCCAGAGACCACTGTCCCTGACTTTTTATTCTTATGGAAAAGGATGGAGCTCGCCTGCTCCTTCTTTCCCCTCTATCATGCTTTCGGCAGGAGCGGTAGAAATCGGCGGTCTCCCCTCCTCTCTTCTTTAGAAGTAGCGTTTCTCCCCCCCCCCTTGCTCGCGGGAGGAGAAAACGGGAGATCTTCACCCAGCCACGCAGAAATGAACGATTTTCTTTCCTCTTCTTTCCCCCTCTCCTGATCTCTTTCGCCGGAGACAAGGAATCCGTAAGGAGAGAGCTTTGTCATCTCCCCTTCCTTTCCTTCTACTCGG
>Ga0179593_1420184_pt1 | contig 17693 bp, 25 predicted proteins | sample CZODoug2_1_08_16_FD_185931 | JGI IMG/M metagenome (GOLD analysis project Ga0179593, IMG submission 185931) | Vadose zone soil fungal communities from Angelo Coast Range Reserve, California, USA - CZODoug2_1_08_16fungal (PacBio error correction) | ecosystem: Environmental > Terrestrial > Soil >... | reverse complement strand
TACCCAATCATCCACCCCACTCGTAGAAGATGAGTCAATTGCCCCCCCTTTCGACTATTCTTCGCAGGTAGCAGTTGCGTAAGTTGCCCTTTCTTTTATTTTCACCTTCGTTTTTCCATCTTCCGTCGCCTCTTTTCTCTTCCTGGCCGTAGTTGGTCCCCCCCTTTTCGAAGGGATTTCTCTCTATTCCTCTCCATTCAATTAGAACTCTTTAGAGTTGCGAGACTGCTTTCTTTTTCCCCCTGTGTTTTCATTGGCGATGCCTTCCCCTTTCTGCCGGATGGTAGAAACTTGAACCCAGCGATATCCACTTTTTGGATTTCTTCCAGTGAAACCCAATGTCCCGCTTTCCCCTTAATCCCAACAGAATAACCCAATTTCTTCTATTCACCCGACCCCCTCCCCATGTGTTTGCCATTTTCCTCTCTTCCCTTAGCTCCTTTAGAAGATGTGAAACTTGTTATTACAAACCCCACTAGTACTTTCATACCCCGTCCCCGTACTTCCTCCTCAACAAAAGAGTCCATTGTGACCTACCTCCCCCCCTTCTTCCCCTTTTGACACATTGTTTGTCCCTCCCCCCCCTCCAGAGGAAGGGCGTCTGTCTCGACACCCCTTCTTACCTATGCTCCCCGTTAAAAGTGCAATTCACGGCTATACAACGTTTTCGGAGCCAAAGCCTAGACATTACTTTTCATCGCTCGTTTTCCAATCCAGCCCTTCCTGCTCGAAAATTTAGACTTCCCCCTCCCTCTTTTTTCCTTGGGTTCAATTCGTGTATCCTCCCCTGTCTTACCCCCCCTGGCCTTCGACTCCTTCAATGTTCCCCCGTAACCTTTTTTAAAAAATCCCCACTATATGACGTGCAGCTTGCTAAACCCCCCCTCCTTCCGTGCCCTTTTGGTGCTTGTCAAAGTTGGCTGTTATCACTCTTTTCCCCTTGCCCCCACGGGCTCATTTTTTACCCCCCTTTCGATTTCCCTTTCCCTAAATGTCCTCCCCCACTCAATTCCCTCGAGTTGTTCGAGGTCCGATCTTACTGTTTTCTTCCTTAATTAATTCTTTTGAAAGCCCCCCCCCAACGGGATTCTTTTTCCCAAGCTTACGATCAGCACCTTCTTTTACGATTGATATTCCCGATATTCCCCCCCCTACAAATACCCCGTTTTTCCAAATTTCATTTTTCAGCACCTTCACATCCCATATTTTCTCCCTCCCCCCTCTCCTCCAAGGAGGAACTGTCTCTAATGTAGCACCTACTCTATTCCATTTGCAAATGATTTTCTTTTTTCCCCTCCCCCACCCAAACGTCTTATATGTATGTATGACTCTTCCATTTTTTATTACAGCGCATTGCACGATTTTTTTTTTGAGTTACCCCCCTTTTTCCCCAGGTGTTAACTGAGTTTGGCCCTTCCCCTTTGTACACTCCCCTGCTCCTTCCTTGCATCATCCTCCCATGCAAAAGCAGATAGAGTCTCCCGCCTCTCTTTTTTTTATGCTGGTTGTTCCTCCTTTTTTAGGATTGTCTTTCGTTTTCCCCTCCCCCTTTCCTAGGATTCCGGTTAGACGGAGATAAAGACACAGTTGAGTTCCTTTTTCAATCCGACCCCAAACATTACCCTTTTTTGGAAATGCTTGCGGTTGATCCGAGGATTTCTTTGCCTTATTTGCACCCCACTCCCTAAACGATTCTTGCAGATGGTTTTTGATGGTCAACGGTTGATAGCGAGGGGAGCACAAAGGTTTTCCCCGCGAAGACCTTACTTAGACCCTTCATTTATTGTTTATTAGTAAGGATGATTTGACTCTTTCTCTTTTCTGAGGGTTTGCCCCTCTGCTCTTTTTACAACAAGTTTTCACGGTTAATTTTAGATTACCCAATTCCCTTGCTGTTTCCCCCCTTGTGTAATTCGCCCATTTCCCTTAGTTTATTTTTCGCGTAACCCCCCCCCCCCGTGTTTCTTGTCCTTCCGTGCACCTTGCGTTCCTAGTTTCCTCAGCCCATCCGATTGCATAAATTTTAACCTCTGTTTTCCCCCTCTTCTTCCAAGTGTGATCAATCAAGACCTTCCCCCCGATACCCCCCGAGAAAAGGCCCTTTCCTCCTTTAGCTTGGCCTTCGTTCCCTTTCTTAGGACAATCCAGCGTTCCCAACAGTAAGACCTTCTAGTTTCCTCAGACCCTTTGCCTTGCACGGTCCTTCGGCAGTTTCACGCTCGACCTCTTTCCCCTCCCTTCTTAAGAGGGATATTCTTCCTTTCCCAATAACCCCATTTTTGCCTGCTTTTTCACCCCCTAATGGCGAACAAAGTACTCCCAGCCTCGGTCTACGATTTTTTATGTTTGCTTGCCCCCAGTTCCCCTTTCCGTTTTCTAGGCGTCCGCCATTATACTTAGCCTCCTTACTTCCAACCCTCTTTTTTTTGTACGTTTCTTTACCCTCTTTAATACAAAGATCGTCAACTCCTTTCGCTTCCATTCTTTGTTTTTTTTTGTTCTTCCAAGTCTTAGTGAGAAACCTTTTTCCCAAACCCGCTTTCTTTCCTTGCGGAATCCTCTTTGCCTCCTCTTGCCTCCCCCCCCCCTCCCTCCTCTTTCCCCCCTTCCTCGTTTTTTGAGATTGTTTTAATCCCTCAAGTTACCCTTTCCTTTCTGAATTTACCCAGGCCTGCCCCCTAACTCTAGAGCAAGGCCTTTTCCTGACTTATCTTAAGAAAGCTTTCAGCCCCCCGTCGCCCGCCCCTTCTGGCCCCAAGTAGTGCGCATGAGCTTTTGTCCTTTTCCCTAAACACCCGAAAGTACCCTTTCCCCCCCTTTTTCGGCAAATTGGTTGGCTTTGGCTCTTCTTTCGTCTCTCTTGCGGACGCTCCCTCTGGCCTAATTTTCGCCTGGCCCGTTTCCCTGAAAATTGATCGGTGGGCTTTTATTTGTGCCTCCGAACTCCTCCCCCCCCAGGTACCCAGGAATCACAATTTTTGATTTTGAAAGTCTACTCCCCATTCGCGTTCCCCTTTTTCCCTCCCCCTTTTTCTCTTTGACAATCCCCCGATCTCATAATTTACTGCCCCTATTTCCCTAGACCCGATACATTTTGGAGGGTCTGACAAGTGTTTTACTTGACCTTTATTCTTTTTCATGAATCTTAAAGATGGTATGAAAAAGTGGATCCTTTGGCCCCCCAATGTGTTTTATTCTTTGTCATGCTTGGCCCCTGATCTTGCGGTACTTCTTTCTAGACAAGCGGAGTTGAACTTCCTTCGTCGTTGACCTCCGTCAAATGACTTGCTTCATGATTTCCCACTGAACCAATTGTTACACTTGTGCCTTTTTTTTTGTTTGACCCTTGCACGTCCCCGCCTGCCCCTCTCACTTCCTAGTTTCTTTTTAAAGAACGTGAACGGTTACTATCTCCTTGTGAAATGTCTATCCCCCTTTCCCCCACCACCAAGCGCCCTGCCCCTCCCTGACATCTAAAATACCATTTACAATAGTCAAGACTTTTGAACTCTGGGCCGAGTGCACTTCGGCCTTAATTGGACTTTACCACACCTTCTACCTTTCCCTCTGCCCCCTCACCCATCCTTCTTTGCCCTTCCCGACTGTTGAGGGGCGTTTTCTACCCCTCCAAGGAATAATTCTCCCCAGCCTCTTTCAACCCCTCCCATGGCCCTTGTATTTTCTTTCTATGTTTCTCTCCTTTTTCTATGTGTGACACACAGAAAGGAGGAAGAGAGGATGAGGGAGGAAGAAAGATCGGAACGACAGAAGTAGCAAAAAGGGGAAAGAGACACCAACTGGCCCCCTCTTTTCCCCCCCCCCCCAATGCACGCACCCAATCCCTATCTCTTAAACTTTTTTGTTTCAACATCCCGCGACTAACCCCCCTTCTCTTCTTTTGCTCTTCTGATTCTGCTTTTTAGTCTCTTTCCCGAGAACTCTTCGTCAATATTGGGCCCCCCCCCTTTTTCCTTTAGTCCTTTCCCCCTTTCTATGGATTGCACTTTTTCCCTAGTGCCCCTCCCCCCCCCCCCGGAACATTTCTTTCAAGCAATCCCCCCAACGGCCAAGTACCACCTCTACGCTTTATTCGATAAACTTTCGCTATCTGCTCCTCCGGATGGCTTTTCCCCCCCTCTCCTGGCTGCATTCCTATCTTCCTTGTTTTTCACCCCTTCCTATTTTAGAGATCTTGGAGTTTCCCATCTCCTACCGCTTTTCCCTTCCCACATTTGTAATTTTTAATTTTGAATATCCTGTAAATATTTCCCCCCTGGTCTATTTCATCCGTTTCTCCCCCATGCCCCTTTACCTCTTTTACAGGTCCTCCTCAATACGACCTATCATTTCCTTGTAGATTAAGTAGACCATCCCTGCCCCCAGGTGTCCCTTTTGCTCCATAATTTGACTCTTTCCTCCCTTCTTTACGACCTCCCCCCCCTAGCTGACTTTTGGACACTTGTTGTTTTTTTTCTTCTCTTCAGCTCTTTTTTTTCCCATAGTGGGTTTCCTTCTGAGGTGAGTCCCCTTTTCAGTGAGGAAGTGCCTTCCCAGCAGTAAAAAATCCCTCCAAGAGATAGGATCTCCCCTTCTTTTTTCCTCCCCCAGTTTAAATTCTCCCTTCACGTAGCTGTTTGACTCATCGACGCTTCTAAAGCCTGGTTTTTTCAGGTTTCCTTAGAGAAGCTCTCCCTCCCCTTGCCCCTTTTCCTTTTATAGTATGGGTTCGGGACTAATTTCCAGCACGAATTTTTCCCCCCGGCTTGTTCCGATCCTTGCTGACGCGATACTTTTCCCCTCTACCTCTTCATTTCACAAACTCTTAACTCTTTGGTTTTTTTCTCTTCCTTACTTCCCCTTGGCCCGAACTTTCCTAGTCATGTGCCTGCATCAATGCGAACTCTCTTCCCTCGTGGCGTACTGGCACACCCCCTTTTTTCCTCCTCTCCTTTTACTTAGTTAGTCATGGTTCTACTTCCTTTCACCTTCGTGGCATTTCAAAGGATTATTCTTTCAATACTTACTCGGCTTTAAGTCCCCTGACGGTTCTCTCCCCTTTTGGACGTTCCGCGGAGACGAGCTTCCGTTCATGTTCCACTTTAGTTTTCTGGATATGCTTCAAGATAGGCGGAAATGGTTTTCCCCTTTTCACCTCAAGAGGCTCAGAACGAAGATGGCCGTCTTCCCCTTTCTCCCCCCTTCGTTTTCCCCCCTTATCTTTCCTTCCCCTTTTTTTTTCCCTTTTGACCTCCCCCAGTATGAGCTTTTCTGAGGTTCCCAGTAGGGTATGGTCCCCTATTTTGTCTACTTGTTTTTTTTTTATCGATATTATGATTCCACCGCGCCACCCTTATTCTTTCTCCTCCTAACCTGCCCACGGAGAAACGACTTGAGATGCCGCCTAGGACCCATTTCCATAATGTCGCCCCTCTCCCTTCCCCTCCCCGCGCCTCCCGGACAGACGTTTCTTTTGAACCCTTTTGCCCGGGTTGACCCCAGTACCTCTGAGAACGGCCCTTTCAGTTTTCCCTCCCTCATCTGCCTCTTTTCCCCTCTGCTTCCGGTCACCTTCTGTCTCCACCTCTCCAGATTTTCTCCCCCGAAAGCCGATTCTTGAGATCTCCCCCTGTGAACCCCCTTCCCCCCTTCAGAAATAAACGTTTCCCATTTTCCCCCCTGAGGCTCTCTGCAACGTATCGCGTATACATGGGTTTTTTCCCCCTTGTTCAAGCCTTCTTATCCTCCGCATGGTGGCTAACACAGCTGTCCCCCTCTTCCCCCCATTCCACCTTTCTTTTTTCATTGTCCTAACGCAATCCCAAAGCCCCTGCCCTTGCTCTTCAAAGCTTTATCTCGAGAAGCCCTTTCTTTTCTTTCTCAACGTCCCTTTTCATTATGGAATACCGCATGCCCCCCCCCCTTCAAATTTTCCTCCTTTCGGACAGACGTTTTCGAGACCCATCCCCCCCCCTCCGATCCGGGTTTGTCTTTTTTTTTTATAGCCAACACGAGATTTTAAGTCTTCCCCTTCTTCATCTCTATATATGTTCTTACTTGCCTTTTTTTTTTTTTACCTCGGATGTGGACTAATTCTCTCTCCTGCACTTCTTGACAACATCTTTTCCCCAAGGACGTGGCCCCCAACCCCTTTAATAAAGCCAGCTAGCGAAACAACCCCGCGTTCCCCTTGATAGGAATTGATTTGCACCATATGCCTTACATCGGCCTCTTTGCTGCAGCTCTTTCCACCTTGGGCACTTAATAATAATCGATAATCCTTCCCCCTTCCGTTGTGCCCCTCTATCGTCTTCGGCGTGGTTGATTCCTTCCTTTCCCTCTGCCCAAAAAATGGATTTTCTGGCCCCCCTTTTTAAGGACCTACCTCCCTATCTTATTTCTTTTTACCTCTATCCACCATACACCCTTCCCCTTTTCAGCCACACCCTCTGACGCCTCCCCAGCCAACCCACCCTTTCCATATTCTCAACATCTTCCTATTCTTTCCCTTGCTCAGGTCCTAGAACAAGGTAAAGTTTTCCCCAGTTTCATAACAATAATCCGTTTTTTTTACGTCCCGGTCCCTCTTTTTCTTCTTCTTCACCCCTTCTCCCCCAGTTGAACTTAACACCCCCAGGTGGTTTTATTCTTTTTTTTAGCCCATCTTTCCCTCCTTTCGCTTTAATGCAGCTGACTTCTGCCTTTTTCCCCTCCCCTCCCTCCTAGAATCTGTTCATCATTTGGTTTTCTTTGTTTCTTTCTTCGATTATTCTTTGGAACCGTTATGTTCTTTCTTGCTAGTCTTTCACCGAGTTCAACACGACCATATTTCTTCCCCCCCTTGTTCCCAAAAACCCCATTTGCCGTTTTTTCGGCGGTGCCCAATTTCTTTTTTGTGCAGAATATTTTCCCCCCCCTTTTTTTTATCTTCGATGGTTTCGTTCACTGGTCGCAACCGTTAGACGGTCCCGCCACTTTGGGCGGCTCCCATATTTATCCAATACCATTTTTCCCTCCTTTATTTCTTCTTCACGGTCTGATGGATATTCTTTCTCCCCCGGTGTCGACTAGCGGCTGTGCCCCGTGTTATCCATGTCTTGTCCGCCTTCCCACCCTTCCTCTATTTACCTACCGAGTTTGCAAGTATTGGTGTCTTTTCACTACAGTCGTTTCTAACTTTTCCTAACGTCATAGAAAAGTCCGACATCATGCTTTTTCCCCTCCCTCCTCTTCTCAACTTTTCTTTTCTCCTTTCTAGCCCCTCCTTTTCAGCGGCAGCGATTTCCTCCCATGAGCAACACCTTGGCAAGGACCCCGTTTTCATGTTTCACTCCCCCCCTTTCTTCCCGCCGACATAATTAGTCCCACAAGTTTTCTACCTGCTTCGTTCACCGCTTGCCTTCCCCCCGATTGCGTCCTTTTCCCTACATACTGATTTAGACTTCGTTCCCGAGTTCCTAACTGCTACGTCCCCCCCCGAACACTTTTCCCCGTCGTGGACCTAATTTTCCCCCCTTCCCTTCCCATCTCCTTTTACCCAGCTTTAGGTTATTTTCACCCCTTTTCCCCCCAGGATCATCGCGGAGCCATATATCGTACCGAATAGCCGGATTCTCAACCTACTTTCCCACTTCCATTTCTCCTACTGTTTTATTACCTACCACACCCTCTTTCGTCCAATAATTTGATGATGAAAGACGTTTTTAAAGTGAGCACCTTTTCCCTCCTCCCCCTCAATCTCGTGGAGATTCTTCTTTTCAAGCGTCTAGTTTTACAAAGCTTACTCCCTCCCCCCCATTTTTGTTGTTCCTGAGATCTTTTTTTGTATCAGAACGACCAATGACCCCCCCTTAGTCCCAATAGGCAGCAACTAGACAATGATGTCATTTTTCCCTCTTTTCTCCTGAACTTTGTCTCCTCCAATCGAACGTAACTTTTGTTATCCCAGCATTTATCTGTTTCTTCCACATTAGAAATTGCCTTCCATTTTAGTTTCCCCCCCCTCCCCCAAAAAATTTTCTTTTCTTTTCGCGTCTAGGATCCTTAGCGAAAGTTCCCTTAGGTATAGGTAAGCGTTCACACTTTAACATAACCGAAGGGATCGTTGCCGAGGGGGGTTCTGGGTACGCTGGGAAATTGTTTATTTTTGCTCAACTTAATCCCGTTCCCCCATGGTCCCGTTCCTCCTTTTTCCACAGTATTTCATGCAGCACTGCGGACAGGTTGCGCTACCCCTTTTTTTTCGTTGGATTCCTCCTTTTTTTACTCGATGCTTCACGTCTCTCCCTCGTAACTTCCCATGAAACGGGGACTTTTTGCGCCTGTGCGCATCTTGTGGTCAACTGCTGACAGTTTAGTTGATATAACTATAAGAGTTTTACCTTTTTTCCCTTCTGTACCTGTAGGTTCTAACATGATATGTTTGCAAAAACCCTTTCCTTTTTCAGCACATTTTTCTCCCTTTCGGTTTGAATACCTTACAGGTTTCCCGAGCAAATTTTAGACAAAGACGATTTTCCTATCTTTTCAGCATCCGTTTGGGTGGTATCGTACCCCCTTACCCCAACCCTTTGAAGGTCAAAACAGCTGCATCTCCTTCGCCCCCTCTTCACCTATAGAAATAACTCCCTTCCGTACCCTGATTGTCAGATTTTTAGATGAGCAACCCTCTTCTCAACCTTTTTCCGTCCACGAGAATCCCCCCTCCATTATTAAGCATTTGTTTGGTCAAGCAAACGTTTCTTTCACCATCTAACCCGAACCCCTCTTTTCCCCAATTCAGTGTGGGTCGTTCCCCGGGAAGCACTTTTTGTGAACGTTTCACTTCCTCATCCTTCCCCCCATTCTCTTACCCCTCCTCCCATTCCCTTAGCGCATACTTAGTCCCCACATCCCTAATCATCTGAATGGGTTAATAGTGAATTTAGCGCGTGTAGAGTCCCTCTCCCCTTCTGTGCCCCTCTACTCCTTCTCCCCAGATGGGCTCAAAAGCCCCCTCGTCCCATTTTTCCCCCTGATAAATTTGAACACTTCGTGCTCCCCACCCTTCTCTGCACTTCCCCCTCCCCTCCCGCCCAACCATATGATTTTACTTCTCCCCCCCTTTGATCCTAAATGTTTCTTTAGAGGTCTTAGATATCCTCAATTCCCATTTTCCTTTTTCTTCGTTTTCCGTCCACAGAGATGACGATTTTAAAAAAATTTGTTTTGTGTATTGGTTGATTCAAATAACTCCCCTATGTTCATTCCTCCCGGTCCGACGACCCACCTCCCCCCCCCTATTTTTCCCCCCTTTTACATTCACGTACAATGATCAGCTTCTCTCCCCTACCCCCTCTTTCATTCTGGCTGATGTCGCTTTTAGTTCTCCCCCATGCTTTCAATATTTTCTTTTCTAATTGCATTGCCCCTGTGAAGCTTTTATAGCATCCTTTTTTTTTTTCCCCCGTCCTGATTCGCAGTTCCCTCCTTGGTTTTTTCTATATCTTTGTTTTTCAGCAATTTTTTTGTGCGCTTAGGCTCTTCTCCTGTCTTTACCATTTCAAACACTCTTCAAAATACTTAGCGGCTCTCTATGTTTTTTTTTCCCTAAACTTCGACTTCAGTAGTGGCTTGATCGCGCGTTTCCCCACCATAAAGTGGCGTAGTGTTTTCTTTTCAGTCCCTAGAGACAGTTTCCTCCGACCCATTGCCTTCTTTTTCTTTAACCCGTGGTAAGTCCCTGTTTCCCCTGTCTTTTTACTCTGTCCACCTCCCTTGAGATACTGGCAACTTTCTGATTCAGTCCCCTGCGCTGGTGGTGGCCCCCCAATCTTCGATCCTATAGACACTTTAGCCCTGTTTTTACCCACATCCTCCCTCTTTTTTCACTTCTCTGGCAGGGTAGAGAATTGAAGCGGACTTCCCCCCCCCCCCCATTAATTTCACTCACATTGGTACTTTGTTTTTAAGGAGTGGCATTGTAATTATTGTTTTCAACACAATTCTCCCAGATTCCTTCCCCCTAGAATTAATGCCGAAACTGTTTTCCTCTGATTTGAACAACCCTATTTATCAGATCGGTGAGGAGTTCATTCGGATAATGCTTGCACCCTTTTTTCAATTCTTTCTCCTCCATAAAAGGCAAAGTCCGCTCACCCTTCCACTACGCTATCGTTTTTCTTGATTTTCCCCCTTCTGAATGCCTGTGACCCTCGTCTCCCCCCCTTTTGGCCCCTTACCCCACTCATTGTCGCGGTATTCTAGGGGCTGCTTTTCCCATTTTCCAATCCATCCTCCCTTCCCCTCCGTTGTGTGAGAGTCTCTCATCTTCCAGAACAGAAGCTGCTTTGGCAATGACAAATCTCGACTTTCGACAATTGGGTCTTTCTCATACCTGTCCCCCAGTGGCGGATAAACGCAGCCCCCCTTCCCGTGTTCGCGATCTCGTAAGCGATATTCTTTTCTGGAGAACTACCATCCTTCATAGACACTACCCTCCCTTTCGTACGACAAAGCTTGACTCCTTCTTGATTGGCCACCTATTCTGGAGACATCCTCCCTTACTGTCTTGCTTTTTGAAAAACTGAAACTGGTCCCCCTCTACATCTTCCCCTCCACTTTATCAACGAGGCCCCTGATCAAGTCTAGTCCTGCATTTTAAGATGCAGGCCGCCTCCTTTCCGCACTCTCACAGATGGCGTGATTTCCCTTTCTTCAAACACTCGATCCTTTCCCTTCTCTCCCAAGCTTCACACCAAGGGAGCTTCCTCTTCTTTTTCCATTTTTTCTCTCTTCAATCAAGGCGTAAGTGTCACCCCCCCCTGTCCCCCCCAATTTAATTCCACCATTTAACCCGCTGAATTAAAGGTTACACTTTTCCTGCTTTCCATGAATGTTCCTTTCGAGCGATCAACTTCCCCCGAGATGGTTTTGTCTTTAGATTATCCCTCCCCCCCTCGTCCTGGAGACTTTTCCTCCAAATTAAGATGTCCTAGTTCATTCCTTTTATTTGAAATGCTTCTTTCTCCTCCCGGTCAGGCGCATTATCTCCTCTGAAAATTCCCCCTATGCCTCCCGCGGTTTACGTCGGCCATCCTTCTTCCCCCCCCCTCGTGATCATAGCATTTGTCTTTACATTCCTCGGCACCGATCTTCATTTGGGAGAGGGGCACTAAAATCTCCCCTCAGCCGCCCTCTTGCTTTGATCGGCTCTCCTGGTGTAAACCCATAAACTCCCCTTTGCGTTGTTTTGAACCAGTCCGAGCTACCTAAGTACCCAAATTTCCGATGTTCACCCCTAAAAACAATTCACCATTTTTTCCTCCCCCCCGAAGTGCCGCCCTCTTTACGGATCATACGTTCCCACAGAATTCGAAGTCCTGCTCGCCTTCGCCGTTCATTCCTTCACTGGACTAGCTCCCTTTTTACAGACACCCTGTGTGTTTTCTGATTATCTTCTCTCCTTTTGTGCAATTCGTTAGTTAGGTAACCCGGGACTTTTCCTTTTTTTTGAGCCCATCTTCTCCATATTTATGAATTAACAGCGACTTCATTCCCGCCATCCCTTTAGATTCATATCATGTCGGTGTTATTTTCTTTTAATGTTTCTTTTTCTCTTTTGTTTTTTTTTTGATGAACTGGTTATTCGAGTATTCCCCCACGGTCTCTCACACCTGAGAGTCTAGGCCCCCTAAAAGCACCCTTACAATTGATTTTCGATCTAATTCTTGGAATCCTACACCTGATTCTTGACCGCATGGTTTTCAACCTTTCGACCTTTATTTTTAAGAAACTTTTGTTCTACTTTTGAACAAACCCTTTTACTTTATTTATTCCCGGATAGGTGATCCTTTGATTTGCGCTCCCTGTTTCCCTTCAATTCTTATAATCAGCTAGTTCTTACCAACACAGTCTTCGCTTTAGTACTTGAAACCTTCGCGTCCAAAGTTTCTCTCTTGCCAAATGCCGGACCCTCCTGGACGTGACAAATCGTTTGAATTCCGTGCGCCGACCTTCACTCGTAGCCTGAGTCATAAATACTCAGCTCCGTGACCCTTCCATTGCAGCAAGTATCATCCTGTAACCTCTCGTCCAGTGCCGGACGTTTAACCCCCTGATCCATTGGATCGTTACCAAGTATGTCAGAAAAGATGCGTCAGACGATTCCCTCCTCAGAATTCCTACCCTCTTTTTTTTCCAACCCAGAAACCGTATCCCGAACAGGTTGTTCAAATATTCCCAGGACACCCCGGGAGACTACTTCTTTTTTTCCCATTCCAGGTCCGTCACAGGCAGGTCCGACAGTAGGGTAGAACCGACACATCGGCTTTTTTCCCCCTGTGAAGTACTTAGCTACTGGTACCCCTCCCCCAAATATCGGGAACTAACCGCTAGAATCTTTCGCTGTCTCTCCATCTTTAGCACATCTTTAAAAATCTCGTTGCACCCTGAAATTACCCCCCTGCATTACCCCCTCTTGGCCAACCTCTATATAATTTTTGTTTGAGCTGTTTGAGATCGACCAGGCCCAACCCCCTTTTTTTCTCGCACAAGGCGCATCGTTTGCCCATGCGTCTCGAGCTCCGAAAAGCTTTTGTTTAACATCGAACTCGTCATCTACACTGATTTTGTCCCTTTAACAATTTTTCAGGAAAGGCCCTTCGTGCTGTGCCCCGCCAAAAACGTGGCATATTTAGCAGATACTTCGGCCCCTCCCTTTTTCATCAGGTGCTGGCACGTACCCACCCTGCCTTTCCTTGCGAGGCGGGATGTTGTGACTCTAGGACGGCGTTGACTTGGGTCAACGATGAAGCATCGTCCCTGTACGTTTTTCTTTTTCAATCCCTATTTGCCGTCGTTTCTTTTCCTCTCCCTCTTCATTGGGTGATACTGCATCTGAGATTTCATCTGTTTTTCGCGGAAAGTGTTTGTTTGGTGGACTTCCCCGTGGGCCCCTTACATCTTTTCTATTCTCCTTCGTCTAGAACGCTGGAGTGAAGGGGGACAAGACCACCTCTCCTTTAAAACCTTCGCACACTTTGTCTTCGTTTTTTTCAAGCTAATTTGCACATGTAGCATGCCCAAGACTTCCGTGTTTTGGGTTTATCCCGCTTGACACTGCTTTGCCTTTCCAACCTAGAGTCCACCCTGCATAGCACCGCCCCATCTGCCATTCAAGATACCGTCACAGATCCAGGATGGGATATTAGGCATTCCCTGTCCTTGTACCCGGCCGGACCTGTTTCTCCCCCCCGCTTTTGAGACATGAGACGGTGATTCGAGTTCCCCCCCCTCCACGGACCATGACCCGCCTTCCCCCCCCCAGAAATGGTTAGTCGGTCAATTGACCTTTTTTGATTTCTTCCTTTTTCCCCCTTCATTCAACTCTTTCCCCAACCTCAGGGACCATCCTAGCGCTAACTAGGAAACAGTTTTTGACATAAAACACAATTCATGCTTCTTTTTATAGGCTGCTTTGCTCTCTGCTTCATCTGCATTAATTGCACTCTCACCTCCTTCTTCAAATATGTGTCTCTCCGTTGACGAAAGATGATTGCATTGTTGTTGCGCTTCCATTCGCTTTCAATCAACATTGAGATAAAATCCGACCCAACAGTCCAGTTCCAGAATCTATCTTCTTCGTTTTTTTTCCTTCGATCGGCTTCATATAGGAGTTGTTGCGTGATTTCCTTTGAGCTTGTCAGCGACGTGGTTTCCCCTTCAAACCTCATTTTCCTTGTTGGTTAGGTGATCGATATCGTAAGGCCTCCCCCATGAAAGATTCGAACCTCCCCCTTTTTTTTTTCCCCTTTTTATTAAGGAAATCCACCCTCGCCAGTAGGATCCTCGATCCAGATTGACTGGATATTATTCTTTTTCTTCTCCCGTTTTTGCCAGGTTTTTCCACCCTTTTTTTGCGCCACTATCAAGTGGAAGATGTATTCGTTCCTGATATCTTGCGACTTTTAAACCGTCCATTTTTTTTTTTTCCTCCGCTTTCCAGGTTCAAAATAGTTGTTTATTTTAAGATGTCTTCAGCGGATTTCGCTTCAGGTCCTTTTTCTTCCTTTTATGGAGTCTCGCATTTCCCCACCTCTTGCAGAAAGAATGCTCAGGAACTGGCCTGTGTGACGACGTAACCTTTTCCTCCTACAGTCTTGCTTTTATCCCTAGTCGGTCCAAACTAATCGGGGCCATATAGGCGCGGGGAGTGCTTCCACGCTTCCTTCCTTTTTCCCCCCTTTCTTTTTCGTTGATTCATCAGTTTTCCCGACCATGGCCAGGCGCATCGACCTCTTTGCTCGAGACTTTCCGACCCGAGTGCAGTCAATGGCCGATTGGGGAGGATTAGGTCCCGATCCTTACTGGTTCGAGAGGACTTTCTCTACTCTTTCCATAATGGCCTACGCCCTCTTTCCTCTTAGTTTACGGAGCGCCTTTTAGGGAAACGAATTGCCCATTATTCTCATTAAGTGTAATCAGAACTATGTAATAGATTTTTTTAGCCCATAATCTCTTTACACCGGAAATTGTTCAAACTTTCCGATTTTTCCAAAAGTATTTTCCATTCAGCTTTCGGGCTACAGAAGGTATAGTCAAATGTAGCAAGGCCTGAGCGGCCTCGCTTGCCTTGCTTCTCTTATTAGCCCTCTTCCCCCACTTTCTCCGGGCGTACTCTTTCGTTAGATAGGACAAGGCAAAATCACCCGTAGAAATTTCCCCGCGGCCTATGCCGCCTTTTCCCCTTCTGTCCTTTATGGAGGCGTCGGCCTGCCCTTTGAGCCTCTTGTGCATATACAATAACCGTGGTGACCTAAATTTCATCATTGATGCTCTAGGTGATGCTTTATCCTCTCTGTGTTGTTTTCCCTTTCTCTCTCTCTTTTTCCTCAATCCGGTGGTTTTTGAGACTCTTCTTACTCCCTTCCAGTCTTTCCATCGGAGCATTGCCGCTTGGCGCCTCCGGGCAATCTTGAAACCTTTCCCGTTTTTTTTTCCTGTCAGCCAGGGATTGCATAAGTTCCCGTTAGTGATACCAAAGGTCGCCACGATTCCCATCCGGCGCCGCGCATTCCTCCCTTCCCCGACTCTGTGCCTTCTTTCACGGGATGGGTTTTGAATTGATGTTACTATGCTACGAAGCCCTCTCAGTAGCTTCAGCGTCCCCTGAAGGGCCCGAGGCCCTCGCTTCCATTGTTCCCTACATTTTAGGCCCGTCCGTCTTGAGGGACTACCCGGAACGCTCTTCCACTTGCCCCAACGATGAATTGAACACCTTTACTCCTTTGAACACGAGGACATTTCCCCCCATTTCTTCTTTTCGGCCACGTATCTTTCAAATGTTTGCTTCATCCTCTGTCCCTTCCTCTTAGACAGATGAAAGGGTGGATATCTTTTTTTCACCAGACCCCCCCCCTCACGACCTGTCCCCCATTCTCCTTTTCCGCGCCACCCCAAGGCCCTTGTTGCTAACTCGGTCGCTTGCCAGTCAGAGATAAAGCAAGGGTTCTTCCCCCTCCATTTGAACCCAGGTCTTTGTGACACCACTATCCCTTCGATATTCCCCCCGGTACCCTTGTGAAGAAATTCGTCTTCCATGACTGTTCTTAGGCGCGCCCCCCTCCCTCTCCGGAGCACGGCTTCTTTTACTCTCTTCTAGTTTTTCCCTCCTATGCAATTATGGGAATCCCGTGCGCACCTGTCCCCCACTCTCCCTACTATATTTCTTCTTTGCGTCCTTTTCGTCCTTTCACTTGTCACCTTGCAGGAGCCACTCCGAATTGCCGCCCCCCTCCCTTTTCAAAAAATGCAACCCCTTATCCTTTTCCCCCTGCGACGTGAACTCTCTGTTCCAAACACCAAATTTTACGGTCCCCCAGTCTGGCGCTATCCCTGTGGGCGTAACAATACTTTTGAGCAATCTCCAGTAGTGAGCCAATTTGTGACACCCTGGGCGCGTGGTTCATCCTAACATTAATCCTCCCTGAGTCCCAGTTGATAGAGTTATCTTAGACCTCTGGGGATGTCTTCATCACCTCCGTGCAACTCACAAAAAGGGAGGTTGTTCTCCCGTCCGAGATTACTCCACTTCAGATTCGATTAGGGTAACCCTCCCTGAACCCATAACCCCATTCCCAATTTTAAGCAACCACCTTTCTTTCCCAGCTCTGTGCGGGGTCCCCGCGACCAACGGACTTTCGAACCTCCTTCTGAATATTAAGGCCTGTCCGTTCTCCCCCTCCTTCTCCCCCCAGCCCACTCTCCAGGTAGAGACTAGCGCCAAGGTCCTTCATACCTTATACGGTTTTTGGACTTTTCTTCTCTTTTCTCTCCCTTTTTTTCTCACGCGAATTTCCTCCGGTGCCACGTTGTAAACCCCGGAAATTATAATCTTTCGTTCAAATGAGCTTTTTTTAGCCCGCCCTTTTACTCCTTTCGCTGCATTACTTTGCAATCTTCCCTCGAATAAAGACAGTCCCCCCTCCCATCGCATAGTAGCATCAACATGATGGGGTCGTTTTATGTTTACTACCGTCTCGCTAGGATTTGTGCTTTTAATTTCCCCTGAGATTATCTTGTTAGTAAAAGTCTCTACCACACCTGATATCGACGGACCAAGACCTCCCCCCTAAATTCTTTACAAGGTCGTTGATCATGAGTTACTTTAATGTTGTCTCCTCACCAATCACCACTGCTGTATTTCCGACGATCGGTTCGTTCATGTGTCAACGTCTGAGCCGGGCCCTTGCCTTTTCCCGCCAATTCGGCCGGCGGACCTTAATTAGAACCCACTTTCTTTTCATGGAGCAATTGATATGCTGTGCCTCCCCTTGTCGCCTTTTTGAGCTCGAGGGTCTCTGAGTTGGAAGGCCCCCCCAAAGATCATGGTCCGCGGTCGATGTCACCAACCTTTATTCCTTCTAGGAATTAGCTTATGCGATTCTTTAGCGTTCAAACAGTGCTCTGGTTTAAATAATCGGCCCAAATTGGCTGCAGTAGTTTCCCATTTAAGGTTTTTTGCAGGAGGATCCTAAGAAGATCACTCCTGCGGTCCTCCGCGATACTAATCCTCCTTCTTCAGTGCCCCGCGCGGCGCACACAACCAACCGTGTCAAGGCATCCTTTCTTTCCTGGTCTAGATTCATATCTGAAATCGTCTTCCAACCCTGCTTCCTCCATGTATTTCTTTTGCCAAGTAATTGCCGTCTCTCTGGCAGGCACTACCTGATTCGATTCAGTCCCTCTTTTACGACCTGCTCTTTCATGGTACAGTCCAACTTGCAGTAGTGGATCCCTCGGCGCACCCTTCACATCATTTTCCTGCTTTTTGGTGTGACGTCTCCTCTTTTTTTCTGTTTTTACGTTCCCAGGCCGTATTGCCGCCTTGGCGTCGCCACGGCGAAATGACTGCCAACCTCTTTTTTGCTTGTCACTAGTTCAGTCCTTATTAGTCAAAATCTCTTTCGTTATTGAGATTGCCCTGCCTTTTTCGTTCCGGTTGGCTTCTTACCGCGTTTTTTTTTCGCATCAAAAGCCTGCCGGCATTCCGTTTGTCCGATTGCTGCTTTAACCTCCAATTTGCTCCCTCTCTGAAAATAATAATATATAAGAAGGTTTAGTTGTTTGATGAGATGTGACCCCCCGTCAGTTCATCACCTTGCAACCCGGTAGGTGACATTTCCCCAGTATAAATGGACAGAGAATCCTTTCCCCTG
>Ga0179593_1661105_pt1 | contig 17694 bp, 23 predicted proteins | sample CZODoug2_1_08_16_FD_185931 | JGI IMG/M metagenome (GOLD analysis project Ga0179593, IMG submission 185931) | Vadose zone soil fungal communities from Angelo Coast Range Reserve, California, USA - CZODoug2_1_08_16fungal (PacBio error correction) | ecosystem: Environmental > Terrestrial > Soil >... | reverse complement strand
GCAGTGCCCTTTTTGTCTTCCCCCTTTCAATTCGGCACCAGCCTTCTCGCCGCATCGTATTTTCAGTGAGATCGATTGACCCCATCTCTTACGGCAAAACACCATTGAACTATTCCCCTTTCTTCTTTTCTTTTTTCCACTCCAGTGCAAACTCGCGGACCAGGAATCAGCTTCGCCCCTTCAGCCGAGTAAGTAAATCGTTTTTTTAGATCGCCCAGGAAGAACGAGAACGATTTTCGGCTGCGAGCCTACCTCCCTTTTTCTTCTCTTTTTGCGTCGGGATGAAAGTCTCTTCTTTCGGATAGACCAGAAGGGCCCCTCCTTCCTAATACGCAATGCTACCGCAATGGAATCTTATTCTCCCCTTTATCTCCTCTCTCCCCCCATTTTACTGCATCGACCCATTGACGGTTTTTTTTCGTCAGTAAAGAATTGAAGGACTCATCTCATCTAGATATGCGCATGACCAACGTGAACAGCGACTTATCTGTTTCCCCCTTCTCAAGGAGGACGGCCCTCTAACGTTTTTTTCCTCGTATTATCTGTCGTCCCAGCGGAACAGAGTGCTGACTGATTCTTTACACGTTTTTCCCCCTTTTTCTCCTCCTTCCCCCTTGCTTCTTAGCGGCCCGTGAAGAGCGCCGCACGTCCCTCCTTCTAGATGTACCTAAACTACCATGTCAGTCTTTTTATGTTGACGCGGCCTGAAGTGATTGTCTTTTCCGTCCTTTTTCTCATTCTTTCCCTTGCAATTTCATGATCTCTGTTTCTCGGTGAAAAGAAGACAGCATCCCTTCTTATTTCCTCTCTCCGCGCAGACGGGTCGAGTCGCGATTTCCCCTTACTTTTGGCCTTCTCCTTTTTTCTTCACATTCAAGACATGAGCAGAACCATTTGGGGCGGAAAGAACGGCCCCTCCGCCCTTCAGAGCAAAGAAGTGCCAGCCGCCAGATTCTGAGCTCTCTTTCCCCCCCCCCCGGAAAAAAGCCGAGACAAACCATCCCTTCCTACAGCGAAATATAGCTCTTCATATTCGTTGCTTCCTTCCTCTCTATCAAGGTCACACTATAGAATGGTCCTGTCCCCCTTCCCCCTACTCCCTCCTTCCCCCCCCTCCCATTCCTCAAGTGCACAAACCCCCCCCCCTTCCTCTTCAAACGAAATAAAGGACACTATGACCCTTTCCTTGTGTGCACATTCCCCTCTGCTTGAGCAGCCTACGGCTTACGTTTCATCTTGCATGCTTTTCTTTTTTTTTCGATCGATGTGATTCTTTTTAATGAATACAGTAAACCTTTTCTCCCTTTTCTTTTCTTCGTCCCAACGGCAGAGGATTAGAAGCTAGATGCCCCTTTTTTTTTACAGAGCCGCGACCAACTCGTCCTCTGAAGTACGCTAGCAAATAAAGTGACTTCCCCCTCTTCTTTCCTGATTGTGTTTCGGAACAGCGATCAATTACCCCACCCTCCTCTTTCTTCCCCCCCCCTTGTTCAACGCGCCTCCTTCTTCTGTGTGAACTGACAACGCCTCTTGTACGCCAGCCGTCATAAGGTATATGCCACCATTCCCTTTTCTCTTCTTCTCTTCCTTTCAAATGGCCCATTTGATTCTCCCCGAGACCCAGCAAACGGACCCTTTCTTATTTCCGACGGAGAGGGTGATGACTTACCACAGACCCCTTTGCTCTCTCCCCCCTTTTCCCCTTTTTTTTTGTATGATACGTATGCCTCCCCCCCTTCATAAAGTGAAAAGCATTTTTGCAGTACGAGAGGCCTCCCACCACTCCTTCCTTTTTTTTTCCCCAGCGCCCTACATTTTTTTTTATCCTTCTTTGAGTACTGTATTGTCAATTGCCGCCTTCCCTCTTCCGCAGAGAGAAAACGAATAGCAAGACGAGGTCCGACTGCGTGTTGTCTTTCTTTCTTCACCGAATAAAGCCGCCATTCCCCCCCCCATTGACAAGTTCGCTTCCCCGCGGCCCATTCCCCTTTCGCCTTGCAGTAAGAAAGATACTGTTGTGACCTCCTCCGACACCCCCCCGTCTCCATCAGCGATACGCGTGCTTTTTCGACCTGTTCGTCACTTTTTACCACCACCAAACCTAAAGTGACCTTTTATGGCTATAGAATAGACGTGTTTTCAACAGTGATTCTTTCTTTTCTCCCCTCCCTCCCGGTCTATTTCCGTTGCTAATGAAATCAGAAACACCCTATACATACTAAAGTTGCTTGTTGCTTAGAGAGATAATCTTTCTTTCCTTCATATCGTGTTCTATAGTTAGTGCTAGCAGTTGAGACCTCCTATTTCTGGTCCGTCCCCCCCCCTCTTCCTTCTATTCTTTAATTTTCAAGGGTCGGTCAGGACGCAGGTTTTTCCCTTTTTCTTCTAGATGGTATGCCGACAATCGCACTCTTCCCTCCGGTTTGTGTCGTGGAGATACTTTTCAACAACAGTATCTTCTTACTGCTGACTCGCCCTTTTCGGTCCTTTTTCTCCTCCGAGTAATTTGCCAGTAATGGTCTTTTTTAATAGGAGCCGAGCAGCTTCCCTTCTTCTCACACCGGGTGACGGCACCCTGTTATAGCATCACATCTCTCTCTTTTCACCGTTCTATCATCGCATGTACCCCTTTACAATCACACTAGGTACAAGGGGCTCCCCCGCTTCGCCCCACTGGCTTGCCTTCCCTTCTCCCCCCCCCTCGCCGACGACTGGCTTGGTCTTTTTTTGCGCCGGATAATCTTTCACTTCTTTTCCTCGGATTGCATTGAAACGACATCAACCAACGGTTTTTCTTTTCCTCTTTTTCTCTTGCGAAGTCATCATCTCTGCAATGCAAAGCGAAAAGGGTCCCCCTTTTTTTTTCCATATTCGCGGCGGACTATCTTTTTCGCCATTACACACTTCCCCCCCTTTTTCCCCTCCGGCTCACCGCGTTGCGGTCCTCAATGCATTTCATATCCCGGCCTTTTTCCTTCCCCCCGGCGGCCACAGCCCACCTTTTTCCTTCGCACCTCAGCACCAGCCATTTTAACTGGACGTTCCGAAACCAGTCGTCTTCTTTCCTTTTTCCCTTCTTTTTTCTGACGCAACCACTCCCATCTTCCCCCCCCTTCTTTCCTTCTCGGTAAAAGAACACGCTCCCCAAATCAGAGATTTTAGCAGGGCAGCGGTAAAAAAAGGTTTATTTCTCTTTTTCTTTTTTCTTTCCCATTCGATCTCGACACCTGGAATAAAGCCCGCCCTCCTGTTGGTGAAAAAGAATTAACGCGTTGAATCTGCACCTTCCTTCGAATTAGTTTCCCCTTTCCTTGAGGTCGTGAAGAGAGAAGCTGCTTTTTCCCCTTTTTCCCCTGATCCCGCTTTTTCGAGAATGATTCTGATACGAGTTTTAATTATCTTTTGGTTTTCCTTTTTCTTCCTCCCTCTTAGAATAGCCAAAGACCGTAGTGTCATTTTTAAATGGTGCTGCTTTCCTTGATGCCATCTGCGTTTGTAATGCGATTTTTTAAGAGTGTGGGTTTAGCCCTTTCTTTTCATAATGAACGCATTATATTCCCCCATGCGAGCTGAAAGTTTTTTGGCCTTTAACTTCCGTGCTTTTTTTTTCCCTTCTTCGATTGGATTCGACTCATATGTCTTTCTTTATAAACCGATACGGAGGAATTTTTCCCTTCCCCTTCCCCGTAATGATAGCGGACATAGAACCCTTCCGACCCTTTTCCCTTCCCTCTAATCACGCAAAGTTTTTTTTTATCTAAGAATGTTTCTTTCACCCCCCTTTTCTTTTTTTCCCCTCCCTCTCCACCGAGCCATCATTTGTCGGCCTCGCCCCCCCCTTTCCCTTCCGTTCGCCCCCAAAGAACCGCTGCACCTTTCCTCCTTCCCTGGTCGTTAGGATAACAGCCAGTTAATCTCTCCCCTTGGCCACCTTCACTTTTTTCAAAGGCACTAGACAGAAAAAAAACCCGACACGAGGTAGAGAGAAAAATCATCGATAGAAGTTTCCCCCTGTCAGAGGCACTTCCTCGGCAACACCAGACATCTTATCTAGAACTCCGAGAGAAGACCCTGTTAGAGTTTGAATGACCACAGCATCAAAGGCTAAGCTTCTCTCGACAATTCCAAGCAGAAATCTTTCTTTCTCAATCCCCCTCCTTCTTCCTCTGTCTTGCGACAAGCGCCGCAATTCCTTTTTCCCTTCAGCGAGATAGAATTGAGCGTATTCCGATCGCCAGCTTTTTCTTCTTTTCCTCCAAAAACAGAGCAGTATTTCCCAACTACGCCCCAGACCATCTTCTTTCTCTTTCCCGCTCGACTCGCCATCGTTCCTCGCCTTTTTTTTCCGAAGTGCATGACGTACGACAATTAAAGAAAAGCGCCACTTTTTCCTTTCCTCCTCCTACCAAACCCGGACAGCCGGAAAGCGTAAAATGCTTTCACTCCCCTCTTCTCTTCTCCCTTCTCACTTCAACAATCACGACTTCCCCCTTTCCCGACGTATGAAGAGAAGTGGAATCTCCTGCCTCATCTCTATCTTTTAATATAATCCCTCCGTTTGCGTGTTGTTTCTCCCTTTCTTTTTTGAAGGAACGGTTCTCCTTGCAACAAGCTTCACGGACATTCCTTTTTCCTTTCTTTTGATGCTGTTAGATCACGTATGCAGAAATCGTCCTCAACCCCCCCTCCCTCTCTTTCGCCCTGGGTTTTAGCGCGGTTAACTTTTTTCCGCGTTGCGAAGTCGAAGCTTCCTCCTTCCCTCTATCGCAGAACGCAACGCTCCGATGATGAGTCTCTCCTCCCTTGCTTGCAGGTCTGCTGCCTTAACGATATTGACAAGGATGTGTATGCGATGCCCCCCCTTTTTTTCGACACGCGCCTCCCCTTTCTTCTCTTTTACGCGCATAGTCGCCGCGCGTCATCTTCAGAAAGACGATGAAAGGACCTCTTACCCCCTGCCCGCTGATGAATGATATCAGTGCCTTAGTTCATGCCTCTTTATTCGGAAATTTTCCTTTTATAAGGCAAGCAGGACCCTTTTTGGCGGATTCTCTTTTTTTTTCCTCCCCTTTCCCAAAGGAGAGTTTTCCCCTGCACACTTATGGCTCGAAGAGACATTTTTTTTGGCGTTCCTTTTTTCCCATTCCTTACCAGCCGTGATGTCTTTCCCTCTCTTTTACTAGCACAGTTGTCTAGAGATCTAGTAAAAACTGCCCTTATTCTCTTTTGGGGGAATTTTGACGTGAGTATTTTTTTTAAACGCGAAGGATGTATCTCCATTTTCCCCCCCATAAAAATACCATTCTAAAATTGCGAGTTGTTTTTGGACTTCTCTCAATCGTCGTAACTTTTTCACAGCATTTCCCGACTAATGAACTCCCCTTCGCTTGCGCGCACGGATTTTGATAACCCCCTCCTTTTTCCCCCTCCCAGACAGTGCCTCCCCATGCAAGGGACTCCCCAGCGGACGTCCATCCCCTCTTCCCCCCTTCCGCGGCGCCGTCATTCCCTCTTTCGGGATCATAATAGACACCTTTTTCCCCCTTTTTCCAGCCATCGAGTTCCCCCCCTCCTCCTTCCTCCTATGACGAACAAGGAGTATTTCCTAAGAAAAGTAAGAGCTCCCCTTTCCAAGCGCAGGAGAATGACCTTGAAACGTCGTTTCCTTCCCCCCAACCTTTCCCAGCAGGGACAAACCATATCATCTTTTCCTTCCTTTTCCCCCCTACGGCCCCTAATGACTCTTCATCTCGGACTCGAGTCTTGGCTAAAACGGTCCCATCCCCCCTCCCCCCCCCTCCCCCCCCCCCCCCCCAACTCCCCCTCCCCCCCACACCCCCCCCCCCCCCCCAAGGTCATTCCTCTCTTCAACTGGAATAGAATCCCCTCTTTCCCTCACATGACCTGTCTTCTTTCCTCCATGTCATAAAGATGCTTCCTCAAGAGAATATAGAGCAGTTCTCCCCAAGGTATAAAGGGGCGGGCCAGGTCGAGCGCGGCTTCAAGTTTAGCAACCCAATGATGAGAAAAAGGCAGAGGTAAAAATCCCCCCCCCCATTTTTTGTTGATTTTTTTTTCTCCCCCCCTCTGTTATTTTTGGAGGAGTCTGTCAGTCCTCTTAACCGCCTTTCCGAATAGAACACTCTTTTCAAAGTTGGAACCCTTTTTTTTCTGCCAAAGCGCGAGGTGATTTTCCCTCTTTCCAGCAAAGTCTTCCCTTCCCAACATCGCGAGTTGCCTTTCTTCCCCTTTCTGTTTTCGCTCGCCAAATACGTCGCCCCCCTTCGTCCTTTCCTTTAATGAATGGTCGCGAAACCCCCCCCCCCCCCCAAAGGGAAAAAAACCTCTTCTTTCCCCGCGTTGTCCCCCCCGCGCCCTCCCCCTTTCTTATGTGCCTGCCACCCAAATAGAATGGCAAAGACGCCCTCCTTTCTATTGCACGCCAGTGACTCCTTTACTCGCCTCAATTGGGAATTCTTCTTTCCTAGCCCCGCACGCAGATATGCCCCCAAAAACGGACCATTTGAAATCTTCTCTTTCCCCTTCGCGGAGATGAGAATATTACGCCTTTTCCCCCTTTAACTTGTACCTCTAGACAAACCCCCTTTGTTGACAGTTGGAGACCCCCTTCCCCTTCCCAGGATGAAAAACGTGAAATGGGATTCTTCTCCCCCCCTCCTATATTGGTGCAATCTCAATCTCTATTTCAAAAATAGCAGGAGCAGACGGTTTAGTACCAAATGATGCCCAAAAAAAACATTAGGGAACGAAAATGCTTTTTTTCCGAAGAATCGCATTTCGAAACTGCGTCCCAAGAAAATCTTTTTAAAATTTTCTTCCATAATTTTTCCCCCTGTCAGAGAAGTGTTGCTCTGCTAATAAAGAATAAAAGCTCCCCTGTCCCATTTAACATATTTTTTACTTCCCCCTTCCCCCCCTCCTCGAAAGAAGAAATTTCTCTTAAGGAAGAAGAGAAGAAGAATCCTTTTTCCCCCCCACAGCATACTACACTCCACCCCCTCTTCCCCTTTTTTAAACCCTACAGCGATACGCTTCCCACCATTCAGCTGCTCATTGGAACCTCCTTTTCCCCCCCCCCTCCCCTGCAATTCGAGCACTCCCAGTCGATCGATTAGGTTTTTTTTTTCCCTGACGGCATCACGAGAGCACTTACTTCCATCCAACGGATGCCAAATCAAGAACACACTCCCTTCCCTCCCCTCTTTTCCTCCTCATTTCGTTTTTTTTTTTTCTCTTTCTTTCGGTGTTCCTCATAGTTTAATCCACCCCTTTCTCTAGATAGATAGCAGTTGAGCATACTCCTCTCTTCAAAAACCATTAGATAAAATACCAGATACTAATCATTGTTTTTTTCCCCCCTTCCTTTCAAGACACGAACAATGTCTTCCCCCTCAAGAGGAGAGCCCTTTTTTTTTTTCCCTTCCTCCTGTAGTTTTTGGCTCTCTTTCCCCCAACCTCTCTTCTTCTTGATCGACATGCGATCGCTTCGGGAGCGAAGGTATTTAATTCGCAGTGGAATTGCTCGTGGAACAGCAAGTATGAGATATTAAAGACCCCCCCCCTCTCCCTTTCTTTCTCAGATGCCTTCTTCTTTTTATTCCTTTCTCTTTTTCGCGTCGCGCAATTGACCCATTCCCCGGATGGACAAAACTGGCTCCTTTTACTCTGTGGAAAAAATGCCAACCGATCCGCCCCGGACCTCTTTTTTTTCCTTTTCTGAAAGGCGCCGGATACCATCTTTTGCACTAGGATCAGGATTTTTTTTCCCAACGACCATACATACAACGTTTTGATTTTGCGATAGTCCCCCCCCTTTTTCCCAGTAATCACCCTTTTCAGAGCAATTATTTTTTTGCCAAAGACTCCGTTTTTGGATTGGGGCGCCCTTTCCACGGCTTTCTACTAGAAGGTTCTCTCTCCCCCCCCCTGCAAAATTCTGCCCCCCCTTCCTGATAAATCTTCTTTCCACCCCTCCCCCTCTTATGCTACTCCCAGGACATTTTTCTTTTCCTTGCATATTAATATGACCCGGACACACGCCCTTTTTTCCCGAGGCCAGGAGATCATTTTCCCTTCGAAGGTGGGGGTCCCCTTTTCTCCTTCAGATCAGAAGACTCCTTTATCAATTTCATCCCAGCTACCTTCTCTGCTACCCCCTCAAGCGCCGAGGGTTTGTCCCCAGCGTAAGACAGTTTCCCCGCTCCGTGGCCCCCCCTCGCTTGGCGATGCCTTTTTTTAGTCTCAAACGGCTTCTCCTGCGGCATGGCGGCTTCACTCCCTCTTCTAAGACTAAAGATAAGCCCGCAGAATTATCAGCTCTTCTTCGGAGACAGGATAAAAGCCACCTAACCATTAAGCACCTCCCGTAATAGTAATTGAGGTTAGTGAGCTAGCCTTCCTTCTCCTCTCCCGCCCCTCTTTCAAGAGCGCAACACTGCTATTCCGGACCTTCCTCTTTTGCATATAAGCCTTCTTTTTCCTCCCCTCTCTTTATCATGCAGATTGCCAGTAGGTCCCTACGTCCTGCCCTTCTCTGAATGATGGAATGGGTTCCTTTTTGGAGTAGATACCACCCCAGTCTTTTACTCCTGCGCCCTTCATTGGCGGACCGGCCCCCCTCTCTTCTTCTGCCTCCCTAATCCTGCAAGCTCCTTCTTTCGAACTGCTATATTACGTTTCGCCCCCTTCTCTCTTTTTTTTTTCTACGGTAGTAACAGAGATCTTCCGTGCGCCCAGGAAGAGTCCCCTTTCCCCCCTCGCCGATCGCCCCATCTTTTCTTTTTTCTCCCTGAATTCCAGCACAGTTTTTGATAGCTGTTCTTGAACACCGGGGAGCGGCCCCCTCCGCGCACCGAGATCCTCCTTGGAACTTCCCCCCCAAGCAGTCCTTTTTTGACCTTTTTTCGAAGATTCTCACCCCCCCGCAACATCCACTTTTTTTCCGACCCTTGCGTTTAGCGAAACAGCAATGGTTTTTCTCGACACCCCCTTCACGTCCGTCAAGCGCTTTCCCCCCAAGAGCAAAGGTTCATTTCCCCCTCCCCCCCCCCCCTACAACCTGAGATGTTCCCGCTGCGCTCCCCTTTTTTCCCTCCGTACGCCAAACCCTGCTTTTTTTTTCTCCATGTGTCGGCCACCTCTTCTCGGTGACTACACGAGAAAAAGGGACCCTGGTAAGAGACACCTCTCCCCCCCCTTTTCAGAAGCACGTGTTCTGATTCTCTGACAACGCATCGGTGCCGATGCGGTGCAGGTCCCTGACAAAGGTGTCCCTCGACGCTTTTTTGCCCCGATGGCCGATTTGATCGTATCCTCTCTTTAAAAGGATACTCTCTAATTTCCCGGAGCCCACAGACCTTCTTCCCAAAGGATCAAATTAGAACTCTTTAAGGCCATACCTTTTCCAGAACGCGCACTCGACTCAACGACCCCTCTCTCTTTCGTATGCCGATATAGTGACCTTTCTCCCTCTTAGATAACGCTTCTCACTCCCGATGATCCGGCAGGACAATGAGTTCCCTCTTTCCCCCTTCCCCTCTTCACATGGTGTCTGTCCCTCCGTCTGCCGATTTTCTCCCCCCCCCCTCACGACATTAACCTCCGATTCGGGGTTTGTTTTTTCGGGGAAAAGCAGATTGAAGCTCTAGTGTACGTTTTCCCCCACTTTTTTCTAAATAACTCCGGTTGGTGTGGTATGATCTAGAGTTTTCTTCAAACTGGTTTACAATTCCTTTCCACGGCCCTCTCCCCTTTTTTCCTTTTTTTCAGTTGATTGCTATATGTTCTTGATCACGTATTGAGAATCCTATTTCCGCGGCCCTACACTATGATGCACGCTTTCCGAAGAGCACTTTTCTCCGGTGTGAAGCCTTTTTTTTTCAGCTTGCCGAGTTGCGCGTTACAGCTCTTTTCCTTCTATTATCAGAAGAGATCTCCACCCCGATTTGGAAGAAAGAGGCCCTCTCTTAAAGTCGATATGCTGAAAGAAGAGGAAAACATTCATTTTCCATTTCTTCACAACCCCCCCAACACCCCCCCTTTTTTATCCCTTTCCTTCTTTTCCCTTCCTGCACGAAGGAGGAAATCCTTTTCCAAGATAGAGAATAGTACTAGAATCCTTCGTTTGCGGGTAGCTTGTCCAATCCTCCCTTCTGATGGGACGATCTTTTCCAACAGAATGAATTCCCCCCTCCCTCCTTTTTTCCGGGCGGATAGATCTGACTGCCTCTTTCCCCCTAGGAATCCCCCCCCTTCACCGTCGAACAGCGAGCCCTTCCCTCCTTCCCCCTCTTTTCTAGAGACCCTTCTCGGGAGTAGAGATATTCTTCCCCAGAGAGGACCCAGTTCCTCCCCCCCAAGGCATATGTAGACCCCGTTTCTTCAAGGCCCTTTGCCTATTGAGGGCCCTTTCCTTTCTTTGAGTGTCGATGATTACTTTTCCCTTCCCCTCCCCGTTCGACATCCCGACAATTTTGTGTTGCTCCTTCTTATTTTCTAATCGTAGAACGTCATTCCAATCCTTCTTCCTCATAGCAAATTCTCGAAGTTACTTTTCTACCAATGACCGTCTCATAAAAAGCAGGACATCCCCGGTCGAACTTTTCTTTCTTTCCCTTCCGCCCCAAGAAGGGTAGATAGACACCCCGGCGGACGTCATACTCTTCCCTCCAGTATCTTGCTTTACATACTCTCCCTCTCTTCCAGACACTGCAGAGGCAACCCCCCCTTCCCTTCACCCTCGGAAGGACGCGAGGTACTTTTTCAGCAGCCTCCTTCCTCCTCACTCTAAGGAGAAGCCTGAGTGAATTGACACCCAACTTTCCCCCCCCCCCCCCTTCCTCCCTCTCATTAACAGACAGCCACCATGGTGGGCCCTTCCTTCCCTCGTTTCCCCACGAACGAGCACTCAGGTACAAACATTCCTCCTTCTTTTTGGAATCGATCCCCCTCAAGAAGAGGGATTCTTTCCCTTTTCCCCCCCCCCCCTCCCCCCTTTTTCACCGTCTATATCAATAACCTTCCTTCAATCCCGCTATGATTTTCCAAGTTCGCTGTGAGGAGAAGACGAGTACGCACCACCGTCAAAAGATCGATAGAAAGGAAGAGCCCTTCTTTCTAGCTGATAGCAGCTTTCTCTATGCAATACACGTTTTTTTTTTCCCCCCTTAGGCCGCACAAAAGCTCTGATGTTCGTTCCCCTCCCCCACGGTCTGTACCGAAGCCCGCCCTCCATCGCGATTTTTTTCTTCCCGTCGCTTCTTTAGCTCGACCCCCCTTGACCCCAGAAGAGAAGGAGCCTCCCCTGCACGCGGATCAGAGTTCCTTTTTTTCCTTGCTTGCGATGCCCCGTTTCAACAGACGCCCCCCCCTCCCCGTAAAACGACGTCTGTGTTTTTGAACCCCCTCCGGCCTAATCCCTTGCTTTCCCCCCCTTGCCGACCAGCGTGAAGCGGAGGTTTCTTTTGTAGAAATGAACCCCCGACTTCTTTTCCCCTTACTCTTCCCCAGCCAACCAACTTTCGCCTTTTCCTTCTCCTTTTCTTCCGCGCGAAGCTGGATCGAATGACTAGCTATCGACCAACCATCATGTTTTTTTTTCCCCCCCCTTTCCTTCCGTTCGGCGCCCTCCGAGATCCTGGCCCCACCTTTAAGATTGCATCTCCCCTAAGTGGACTTTCCCTAGTAGGCGCTTTTTTGTGTCTCCCTCGCCCTACAGTTAGCCATCCATCGCCTTGACCGTCGATTGATAGCCATGGCACCCCCTCCCTCAGATGAAGAAATGCCCTCAGCCCAGGTCCCCTTTTTCCCTTTTCCCCTCCTTTTACCGCCGCCAGTCAACCTGGACCCCCTGTCGCCTACCCGAGCAATCTTTCTTCATGTCGCATACGTACTAGTCCTTACTCCTTCTACCTTCTTTTTCCCTCCCCCCCCCCTCTTATAAGAAACATCCCCAGCCTTTGACACCCCCCTTTTCAAATCCCTGAAAAAAACATGCAGTCCCCACCTCAAATGCAATTCGGACCCCTTCTCCTTTCCTCCCCGTCCACAGAGGGAATGACGAGAGCTCACCCGCTCCCGAGATTACGTTGTGAATGAAAATAAAGAACACCCCCCCCCCCTCCCTTTCTTCTTTCTTTTCATCCCTATGTTTTGTTTGTTTTCTTCCCTGCGGAGCGTTCCTTCACAAAACCCTTTTCCTTCCTTTCGTGTGCCTCGCGTTTGAGCCCTCTTTCCAGTCATGTTCGGCTTTGCTTTCCTTACCAATAAGCGGTCGGGGCTTTCCTTTCCCCTTCCCCACTTTCCTTTTCAAGGAAAGCTCCTGTTTCTCCCCCCTTTTCCTTTCTGTTTTCGGATACGCCTTTCATCTTTTCACCCCTCTTTCCTCGTTTTCCGTGGGACGATCGCATGGCTCGTTCACCCTTCCGCGGGGCTGCTCTTTCTTTTCCCCCTTTTTCCCAGTGTGAATGACTTTCGAGTACGCGAGACAGATCTATTTCCGCCCATAACGATGACTTTGAGTATATGAGTTTTATTTCCGAACTCTCCTCTTTACGAGAAATAATGCACAACCCTGTCCATTTTCTTCCTGGATGTTTTTTTTCAGCCGAAAGAGAAAACGCTTTTTTTCTTCTCCCTCCTAGTGCGTGGATCAAGTCTTCGTCCCCCCCCCTCTTTAACGAGTTTTTCCCCTGGAGGGCGAAAAGACTTTTCCCCCCCCCCCTTTGCTATTATCGGTTGAACTTATGATTTACCTTAATCCACCCTTTCCTCTTCTGCAAAGCGAAAGGGTATGCCTCTTTTCTTTCCTTTCTCCCAGGTGCAAAGGTCGAATAAAAATGCCCCCCCTTTCCGCAGAGTACCCTTCGGAGAACGAAATACTTCCCCTTCCCTCTCCCCTTTTTTTTTTCTTTCCTTTTTTTTGCAGAGCACAAACCCCGCCGCCCCGTTTCCCACCCAAGCGACGGGCCTAGACAGCAACTACCCTTCTCCCCCCGTTACCGAAACAGTAGTAATCCTCCTCGTCCCCTCACTCTTTTCGAAGCGACCCCCCATTGCTCCTGCAAGCGCTCTTCTTTTTTTTTTTTTTCCTACCTTTCATTTACAGAGCCGTGACACCGCCCCTGTTTTGGCGTCGCACTCTGAGACATGTTTTTTTTATGGCAGCGATAAAAATCCCCCCTATAAACAGCGCTTTCCTTCCCCCTTTTTTTTTTCTTTTTCAGGAGATAAGCAACCGACTTCCCTATAGCCATCATTGAGGTCCGCTTGAGATAGAAGGTTTTCTTTTCCCTCCCCTCCTCCCCTTACGCAAGATGAAATCTTTAGTACCTCGCCCTTTTTCCTTTCATTTTCCTTGCGTAGCAACGGCCTCCGTAGGCCATGCGTGCTCGATGTACTTCTCTTCTCTTCTTTTTCTTTTTTTTTTTTTCATCCCACCCTATTGAAAGCTCCTCTACCCGCTTTGAGCACTAGCCAGGCGTCTTTACTTTCCCTTCCTTCCGAGAAATTGGAAGCTTCTCCCCTTAGAATATTATCAGGTGAGCATTATTTCCCCTCCTTCTCTATGATGACGACCCTCCATGACATCGCCTCTTTCCCTTCCTGATTAGTAAATCACATGAATTCCAGGGCTGCTTCTGATGTTTCTTTTTTTCCCTTTTTGCCCCCCTCCAAGAAACAGATCAAATTTCCTTCCCCCCCCTCCTTTTCGACTGAACGACACTTACGACTTTCAAAAAGACGTCCCCCCTTCTCATTCTTCTATTTTATGGTAGTTCCTTCCCCCCCCCTCACTGCGACAACCATCGTTTACTTCGCAGCCTTTTCTTTTCTCCAACAGGCATGACTATTCCCATGACGAGAGTCTCTCTCTCCTTTCTCACGACTGGGGAATAGCCCCTGAGACTCCCCCCCCCCCCTGTTTCTACGAAGATACGGATGTTACATCCTCGTTCGCTTTTCTTCCACCCCTCTTTCCGTCTGCCAGTATGGTCAGCCTTTTTACTGTGAAATCCCTCCCTTTTTCCCCTATCAGAGGCCAGTAACGGTCTTTTCTTGTCGATGATTCGAAAAAGCTTCCCTTCCTTCTCTCCTCCCCCGTATGCCAGCCATTTTCCCTTCTCGAGGATGGGGACCGACTTCCGATAGTCCCACCGATCGTCATTCCCCCCCCCCTGCCCCATCTCGTCATCACGTCTCCAGAACGTCTCTCAAGCATAAGAATCACATCCCCCTTCCATGCAGATCTCGGAATAGACCTCTTCTCCCCTCCTTTCCCTTTCCTCCGGCAAAGCGGCAAGCTTTCCTGCACCTAGCCTTTTCCTTTTTTACCTTTTTTTTCCGCCGTAACAGTAGGTGTTCGTATGGAACGCCTTCCTCCTTCCTCTCCCTTCAAAATAAAGAAATTCCCCTACCCCGATTGCCCTCATCTTCGCCTCTTTTTCCCCGTGGAGACGTTTACACCTTTCTCTCTTTTAATAAATCCTTTTCTTTTCTATATTCTGCAGTGTGGAACTCGCCCTCTTTTTCCTTCAATATGGTTCCCCCCCTTTCTTTTTCGAATTAGATTAGGGGAAGTTCTCACGATATGAGATCGACGCCCCCCCTTTTCCCCCTTCCTTACGCAGGTCCGGCCGGTTTTTTTCTTTTGAAAGACCAGGACTTTTTCTTCCTTTCCCATAGCGTTTGAGAGTCGCTTTCTTCGAAGATACGAAATTTATAGAACCTCTCCCCTCTCCTTTCGTTAAGCATTTTGTCTGTCTGACAGTTAGGATCTCCTTTCCTACTGGTGTTTGGATTGTCCTATTTTTTCTCCCCCTCTCGGATAAATCCGCCTGCCCCCCCCAATCAAATGACTACTTTCTTTCCTTCTCCGAGCTAGATATGCGGTCTGATTGATCCAAGACCCTCCCCCCTCTTTCCCATTGACGGCCGTTTGACAGATAAGATATTACTCTTGCCCCCCTCTCTAGAAGTCGCGGACACGTGGTTCCCCCCCCCTTTCTTTTATAATTAAACGCGTCCGCCTTAACGTAGAGCTCGTCTTCCTCTTTCCCCCTCTCGCGAGTCCCCTCCCTAACCCTTTTCTAGAACTAAGAGTTTTTTCTTAAATAGTAATGACCTTTAAGCCCCTTTTTTTCCCCCCCTACTGCCGACGTTAGAGTGAGTCATCCTCTCCCCGTCAGTAGTCACGACAATTTCCTTGTCGAATCCGTAGAAAGTCATCCTTCCCCCCTTCATCCGTTCCATGCCATTTCATGGATTTTGATGGAGGCTTCCGTCTTCCCCTCCCTCCCCCAAAGCCAGACAAGACGTTTTTGCGGCGCATTACTGGACTTCTCTTTCCCCCCCTAGCGGTATACGCGATGTCCTTTTCCTTCATATAGCTTCTCGGTTATAATCGAACCGTCTTTCCCCCCCTCCCCCCTGAGGCCCTGACCCCCCAATCTGGACCACTTTCCTGCGGAGTAGTAGCTCGGCCTCCTTTCCAGCAGCCTGATCGCCCCCCTCCTCTCTCCTCCCGTGCAAGAGTTATTTCTCCCCCCCCAAACGAGAAAACCACTTCAGCACAATGCGTGCCTCCCCTCTCGCATATCCTATCTTCTTGATAAAAAAGCCCCCATTCTATATAAAGGTCCCTGTGGTATGGTCCCCTCCCCAATCAAGAAGAACCACCCCCCCTCGTCTATATTAAATGAGAAACACCTCCTTCCCTTCTTCCCCCTCCTCAAATGACTAGGAAAGAGATATGAACGTACTTTCCACTCTTTTCCCCTTTTTTCTCAAGTTCACTGAGACGAAAAGAAGGTATTCCCTTTTCCTCACCTAGAAGTTTAGATTTTATTTTTTTCTTTTAAGATGAATCATTCCCTCTCCTTGATAGCAAAACTCCCCTCCCTCTTTCTCCCGCATCTTTATAATGACACGGATACCATATGCCTCCCCCCTTTTTCGCATCTGGAGAGCAATTTCGGAAAAATTACGCCTGACTTCCCTTTTCCTCTTCTTTTCTTCCTATGCAGTCGGCGTTCCCTCCCCCCCCGCCCCCCCCCCCCCCCCCCACCCCCCCTTCCTTTTTCTTCCCCGACAGTTGTCAACAGACGCGAAACGGTTTTCTTTCCTGCCGGGAAGAAATGCCATGCCAATGACCGTATTCCCCTTTTCCTCCCTATCTTACTTTTCGCGTTCAATCACATTCTGCCCCTTTTTTTCCCTTCTTTTTCCGCCGCGAAATCCGCCCCCTTTCGCACTTGATAAGATAGAGCTTTTTCTTCCTTTCTTTGCCCTCCTCAAGCACGGCTATCGTCACCCCATCAGAAAACGTTGGTTCATTTTCCCTTTTTCCTGGGAGGCAAACCGTGAAAGATTTTTACTCTCGCGGACCTTAATACCAAAATCGTCGGCTGCTCTTTTCTTTTTTTTTCCCTCGTCCGTACAGTTGCAATCGCACTTCTCTTTCCATGTATTGTCACATGTCCCGTGCTTCTCCAGCAGAAAAGAAGAGTCTTTCCCAGCGGCAAACGTCAAGAGTGCCTTAGGCTGAATATCCCTTTTTTCCCCCCTCCTCATTCACATAAGGAACATTCATTATTTAAAATACATCTCTCTCCCCTTTTTTTTCCCGAAATGGACGATCCTTTCTTCTATATGATTGGTGGAAAAGATTTTCCCTCCCTTTCCGTTATCCCCGCAGAAAAACAGCGCCCTCGTTTCCATTCCCCCTTCTTTTTTTGAAAAGTCACTGACCCCCAGTCCATGCACCCCCGGACTAATTAGTCTTGATCGATGGTGGTTTCCCCCTTGCTTCCTTGGGCGGCTCAACGCCGCTCACGTCGACCCGAGATCCGTTTTTTTTCACCCCCCTCAGAGCATCTCTCTTCTTTTTCTAAGGAGAGATATGCTGAGCAGTGTTTATCTTCCCCCCCCTTGCCCTTCTCTCTTTCTATCGAAGATGCTCGCGTCCCTCCTGTCATCTTTTTCTTCTTTCCTCTCATCGGCAAAGTCACGATATCATGGGGTTTTTCAAGTGATCTTTCAAGACACGACTTTCTCCCCCTCTCCTTCTTCTTCTGTTTTCGCGATACGCGGGATAAGTTTTCTTTTTTTCCCCCCGATCTTTTCCAAAAACATCCTTAATGCAGTCGGTCGCGTGTCCCTTTTCTCCCCGATTTGCCGATGGTTTGTACCTGCTGCCAGGTGAATGCACTTTTTTTTTTCCCTTTCTCCCCCCCCTTACTGCCCTGCTTCTCGATTGCCTGTCCTTCTTCCCCTATCGTTTTTTTTCCTTTCCCCTTCGCTGTTATCTATTCGCGTCCGGACCATTTTGTCTTCTGTGCAACTGGGTATGATAGTTCTCTTCCCTCCCCCCTCCCCTACCTAATTGCGATTGGAGGTTAACCTCGACGTTTTCTTGTGTTTCGCCAAGGGGATTACCTCCTCAACAACGTTTTCGAATGCGTGGAGATATCCCTTTTCTTCTTTTCCTCTCCCTCCTGTCATCCTGATGCACAAGCTCTTCCTTTCTTGGCTGGGGCCGATACGCGCTCTTCCCCCAAAAATGACCATTGCCCCCCGCCCCACGCGTCGGACGAAAATACCTTCCTTCTTTTTCTTTTTTTTTTCCCCCTGCGTTTGCAGCGAACAAAGACTGTGGCGCAGGTCCTTTTTTCCCCT